>Ga0157375_10000282_pt1 | contig 46322 bp, 29 predicted proteins | sample M35metaG_FD_115311 | JGI IMG/M metagenome (GOLD analysis project Ga0157375, IMG submission 115311) | Miscanthus rhizosphere microbial communities from Kellogg Biological Station, Michigan, USA - M3-5 metaG | ecosystem: Host-associated > Plants > Roots > Rhizosphere > Soil | place: USA: Michigan...
CAGTTCGCCGACGTTGGACTGAACGAATGCGGTGATCTGAAAATAATCCGTCTTAAGGCTGATTAATTCTTTACGATTTTCGTCATTTTCCGGAACTATTTGATACAAACGCCAGGCGACCCAACCGATAAGAACCAGGGCAAGCACCAGCGTAGTTTCAAACACAGGAAAACCCCTCCTTGTACTCCCATTCCGGGACCTTTTTCCTCCGGCTCCGTCCGGCCCAGTCCGGATTGAAAGCAACGATGGTAAAGGCACTTTAAACATATTAATTGGACAGCATAATTTACAATTTGCTCGGGACAATTACAAGGGTCGGCTTTTCCCGCCTTGCCAAAGTTCACAAGTCCGAATCTGAACAGAAGATCGCAAAGGGTCGCAAAGAACTGGGTGGGGTGATTAGGATTCAGAAAACATTCTTACCTCGAATTTGCCAAACCAGGAAAGTACTGACGCTTGCACGGAGGTATCCGTAAAAGATTTCCTCAATCCGTTATTTCTCGATCTGCCAATTTCAACGCGGCTATCTCCTGGTCACACTCCTCAACTGTGATTTTGTGAGGCGCGCTCAATATGTTTTAAAGCTGCGCGGATATATTGCCAATCCTGGAGCGAATCAAATGCCACCAATTGAAACACCAAAACAATCAACCAAAACACGACTTGAAAGGTTTCTTTGGAACACTTATGCCTGAAACGACGCTGTGCCAGGAAAGCACCCGGCCAGCCGCCCATTAACTCCAAGAGGTGCAGCCGTGCTTCGGGCAGTCGCTCTTCCTTCGCTCGCGCGCGTCGCTTGTCGGAAGCATACGCCGCAAAGGTCAGAGCATTTATCGCCAGCGCATGTTCATTTGGCCACGGATATCCGCAGCCAGGACAGAACCGCGATGAATCCTTGAGATCGCGCAGGGCTTCGGTTTTGGCCGTGTCGAGCAGGTAAGCTGCTAGGATGGCCTTTTGCTCGGTCGTAAGCGGTTCGGGCATTCCGACTTTAATGAGCCATCGGCCGCTGCCATCCTCGCCCGGCATGGCGATGCAATGGCCTTGGCGAGCGTGATTCAGAGATTCGACATCCGTGGCGCAGAAAAAGACCGGCTGCTGGCATTCCTGACAGAACCGAGCAATCGGCTCGCTGGTGGGCTCAAGATCGTCCCAGTCCATGGGGCAGACGTATCTAAACTCAGCCTTGCAGTTCCGGATGGCATTGGTCGGTTGGTAATATTCGTCGGCTTTTGATTTATCGTCCCGGTGAATACTGATCCGGACCAAACTGATGGTGCGGGGACCGCCTTCATGTGGAATTTGGCTCGTGACGGGAGCAGTCCGGTAACGAACGCCCCTTTTCTCATAAGCCTTGAGCTTTCTCCTGGCGACAGGTGGCTCGTAATTACCTTTGAGGTAAAAGGGTTCAACTTCTTCATGGTTGATACGATACCTATCAGTATTGAAACACGGCATGCACAAACCGCCGGTGTAGTCGAAAGTGAGAGGAAGGATTTTCGCGCGGCATCTCTTGCAACGCACGCGCCGCGATGCGGTTGTGGCAAGCAATGGAGTTAGAATACGAGAGAGGAAGCTCATAGCAAGGTGGTGGAGGGTGGAGTCAAGGAAGTGCGCGCCAAATGTACGGATCTGGTCCATTGAGCTTGCACCGCGCTGAATTGCTGGATCGATTTCATGATCCTACGGTGGTCAGGAAATTGTAAGAGGAAAAACCGAGACAAGAACCTCCGATTCTTTTAACTGTATCGTTTTCAAGGCAGGGTTTCATTCTCCGTTCGAGAGTTCGATGGTCGCAACCGGAATCCATTCCTGCAGACTAGGAGTCATGTTGACCCCACGCAAGAGCCTGCTGCTTCCTGTTGTAGCGCCATATGCGACAAGACGATTGTTCACCAAAATGGTAAGAGCCGGCGAGGAGTTTTTTTCGCAACCCTGCAACCCGCTCGTTCGCAATCTTTACACGCAGTCCGTTGACACGACATGGTTCGTGCAGGAGATTGTGGGGAAGACAACCTGATGAGGTGCTTTATGAAGAGACTTTCAATTCTGTGTTCCTCGATGGTTTTGACTATTGTTGCGACAAGTGCTGCACCAGCGGGAACGGAGGAGTCGCTTGAAGCTCGGACAATGCGGCGGGTTCAGGAAACGCCACCCACGCTTTTCGATCTCAAGCCGAATGAAATCAAGGCCGGCAGCGTTAGCTATAGCGGCATTGCGATTGAAATAGTCAAAGTGGAAAATCCTTTTGAACTGATAAACCCTGCGGCACCGCGCCAGTACGGGCTAGCGGAAGCAAACGTAGTGAGAGAACCCGCGCACGGCTGGATTTCCGGTTTGAAGATTTTTTCCATCGACTTTTGACATGCTGAAACTGCAAGCTGGCTGAGCTACAGAATCGAGTTCCGGCTTATGCTTGCTCGATTACCTGCAACTTATTGTTTCTGCGACCGGTAGTATGTCGCCGGGACGCCGAAATTGGAAACTGGCAGTGTAATGGAGCGGTTGGTCAGGGTGAAGTTCGTCCAGTTCACCCAGGATGTTTGAGTCAGATTGCTGCTCGAAAGAATCGAGTAAGCCGTTCCGGGCTTTCCATAAAGTGTCAATTGGAGTGGCGACGTATTTGTCACATCCAGGACCGGTTCAAGTGAAATGACAAGCACGCGTCCCATGGTTGCCATACCGTTAGTCACAAGCTGCCCGCCAGACTGACGGCCGAGGATTTGGGAAGGAGTGACAAATACGATGGCTGAGTGGTTGTTGGATATGGAGAGGAAATTGAGATTGGCAATGGTACGTACGCTGGCGGATTGCTGGGCCGGGTCGAGCTTGAGATTCATCGAGTAGGTGTTGGTTCCAGCCTGAATGATCGTAGCCGCAGTAATTTCAGCGTTAACCGGGCTCAGCGAGAGATTGGTTAAGACTGAATCAACCGAGTTGATTTCGCAGGTCAGATTGGTCAAGGGCAAACTGGCGCGCAGGATGATGGGAACAGCGCCAGTCTCACCCGCCAGGATGTTCGTTGAACCAATGTTCAACGTAAAGTCGCTCAGCGTATCGAGGACAACGACAGAGAACTGTTGAGTGGCTCCCAACGGCGGAGTGCCATTGTCGGTCACAATGACGGTGATTGTGTTAGTGCTCGGCCCTTGTGTATTGGACGGTTGCCACTGGAAAATGCCATTGGTTGCATTGATGGAGGTTCCAGTGGGCGCACCAGGCCCCAAAGTGAAGGTAAGAATGTTAGCTGGTATGTCAGCGTCCGTAGCAACGTTAGTGACGAGCAGAAGCGAGCCTTCAGTGATTGTGTAATTACTGATCGGCGCCAGGACCGGAGCCTGGTTCACTTCGCGAACGACCACAGTGACCAGGCCTGTGGCGCTAAGGTGCGGCTGGCCATTGTCAGTTGCAATCACACTGAAAGAATTCGTACTGGGCCCGGTCGCTTCAGTGGTCAGCCAGGTAATCAGGCCGGTGGCTGGATTGAGGTTAAGAGATGGCGGGGCCCCTCCGCCGAGGCTGAAGCTAAGAGTTTGGCCGGGATCAGGATCGCTGGCAGGCAAAGTGAGTGAGAGGGTCTGGCCTTCGTCGATCACAATATTGGTCGAGGCCAAAATCGCAGGCTGGGAGTTTGTTAGGGTGACTGCAGTTTGGGCATCAGGTTGTGAGGGCGCAGATTGGCGGTTGCCAGCGGCGTCCGTAGCAAGCGAGTAAAATGCGTAGCTGTGGCCAAGCTGGCCCGGATAAAGGGAACTGTTGAAGGTGGTGCGTTGGAGCCAAGGTCCGAAGGGCGCGCCATCAACGCTGGCGAAAATGTCGAAGAACGCAATGCCCCCACCGCCGGAATTATCGATGCCACTCCAGCTCAGGCTGATTTGGGGGTAGCTGTTTGCCGGCAACGCGGCGACTGCGCTGGTTGGGGCGATGGTATCCGGTGTGGGGGGAGCCTGATAGTACAGGAGATAGCTGCCCGTGCTGCCATAATCGAGCAAATGAAGAATATTCTCTCGAACGGGTGGGTGGCCGCCGCCAACGAACGTACGATCGGTTGTCCAAACATTGGTGTTGAAATAGATTTGAACACCGTCTGAGCGAACAACTCGGGTTAGAATGAACTGGCCATTGCCAGGGTCGGGCACCTGGAGGTAAGTCCACCCTGCAGTCATCTGCGCGGTCATTTGGACGGTGAGATGCCCAGCGCTGGCCGGCGCATCGAAAGCTGCTTGCGTGACACTGAATACGGGATTTGTGCTGCCGTCGCTGAGATAGATACGGTCGGGCAAATTGTCAAGGTCCGGAGAATCGTTCACCAGGAAATCAGATTGGCCATCTTCGAAGGAACCAGGCGCTTGAACGAGATGAATCAATTCATGGATCGTCAGTTCATCAATAAGCGAAAGATTGGTGATGCCTAAATCATCAACATGCTGGAGGCTGGCCTGGTAATCGAGGAACAGACCCTGTAAGGTCGAGGTGAGATACCACAAGCCAATGCCCCGCCCACCCGGAGCAAGAGAACCGAAATCGGCAGTTAACGACGGTGTTTGAGACTGGCCAGCGACTACACTACCAATAATTTTGAAATCGATAGCCAGGCCTTTTTCGTTATCAACAATCCTGGGCTGGCTGGATATAATGCGCAGATCGTTGGCAGAACCCTTGCCACGGTTTTCGACCATCACACCCAGCACGAACGGAATAGAGGGTTCGATTTGGGGTGTAAATGGATCGTCCGAGTAGATATCTCGCTGGTGAAAATATTTTACGTAAAGGGCTGGATCCGGAGAGACAGTGATGGGTGCGCTGAACAGTGGGATCGTCAGCGCGCGGCCTTCTTGAACGTATTGCAGCACGCCGCCTACGCCATACACCGTGGGACCGTTGGTGGCCGCCTCGCGTTTGGGGACCAGCGTCCACGACGCCGTCCCGCTACCGCCGATCACCAGCGCTCCTGTGCCGTCAACAGCGCCGAGGCCTGCTACGCTTGGGGAACTGATGGAAAAGAGATTGTTGGCCGGCAAACCATTGTTGTCGCTGATATTGAGCAGCACCTTGACGTTTGAAAGAGGAGCGGTTGAGGATTGATTCGCCAACTCGAGTGTTGCATTGAAGGCATTGCGCGTTAGCACGAGATCCTGATCCAACTGGACTTTGACCTGCGCGCAAGTGCCCGAGGCGCTGCCGCTGAGCCGCGCAAAGATCCCCTCGCGCAACGAAAACCAGAAAGCAATCGGGTCAGTGATGCCTTGGGTCTTGTAAGCATCAACCGTTTCACTCGCGCTCTGCACCAGAACGGTCCATTGATCAAAAGCCATAAAGTTGGTGATGCCATTGGCGGGCACCTGGGACGAATTAAAGATCCCAGCGGAGTAGTTCGTCATGGTCCGATTCCAACGGTCGAGAAAAGCGTTTACGTCTGCTGCAGTTAACGGATAGGGGATGGGCTGGGCCGTTACCGCGGCGCGCTCCGCCGGTGTAATGTAAGAGCCGCCAGAAGTGTTGGTCCCAATAGAAGCGCTGAACTGGCTCATTAAATTCTCAAGCATGTTGCCGTTGGTGACGCGTAGCCAGATATTGCTGCCAAAGTAATAGATCATCGGGGCAACCATGTTTTGCAAACGCACAGTCTCAGCAATGAGAGGAGCATAGATATCGCCACCGCTGGAAGATCCTGTTACGAGCGCGAGTCGCCGGGCCGCCGCATGGGTGCTGCCGCCGAAGGGGTTGAAATCGCAAAACCCGCAGTCAGTGGTGTCGCCTGTGATATCTTTGCAAGCGCCGCAGATTGCACACCCGCACGAGATGAGATCGAGGGCCGGCCCAAGGAGAGGGACTTTCTTCATCAAAGACTCTGCGCCTTCCGAGCATGCAGGAACCGCACCGAGGCAGCCGCCAGCACCCTCGAGAGTCAACCCCTGGCCAATGCTTTGGCCACATTCGAAAGCGCCTTTGAAACAATTCAGCAAAGGAAATGGGTTAATCAAATCGACCAGGCAACCGAAGGCGGCGTCGTTTCGGGCGTTAAGACAAGGGTTGCAGGAAGTAGGTTGTTGTCTTGATGGGGAGGACGGTTGGATTAGGGAGGCAAGCAGATTTGCCAACGCGGCTGGTATCGGGAAGGAAGGCCAGCTAAAGCCACTGCCTCCACTGTTGCTGCTGCCGCTACCCCCGCCACTGCTTACGCCGCCAGTGCCACCACCGAGCGTGTTTCCGCCACCCGGCCCGCTCCCGCAGTTACCTGCGTTCAGGAAGCCCACACTGGTCCCGTAATTGCGCACTACACCTCCACACACCAGGTGCCAAACGCCCGGGAGCGAAGCGGCACAGGGAGCAGTTCCGGAAGTGGTAGCTGCGCGCCTGGCCCGTAGCGAGGCACTGGAACCTTGGGAGTTTATCGGTTGCAACGTGACGGGGATACTCAGAGTCCCGCCCGCAGGGATATCGCCGAGATCTGTAATGAGTGGTTGGATGATCCAATTGGGATGTGCTACCGGCAAAAGCTGAAACCCATTGGCAGCAACTAATCCATGGTTCTGAACAGTCAGCACGACCTGGCCACCATTGGTGCCATAATCAGCGAGATCAATCAAAGCCGGATCAATGGTAATAACCGGCGCGGGCACGAAGGTTTCGAAAGTGGTCAAGATCGTGATGCGCGTGCGATCCTCGATAGTGGTCGGCACGACACTCCAGGAATACTGGACGACCTGTCGTGAAAGGAACGCACTCAGGTCATTGGTGACCCCGCCAACCACGTGGACAACGCCCTTGTAAGTGGTGTGTTGGGCGGCGGTTAACTCGATGTTGTAATATGCTTCGGGCAATTGTGCTGCGAAGAATCGTCCATTGGCATCAGTAACCCCATTAGTTACCACTACGAGCGTTGCAGGGTCGGAGACCGTTACTTGCGCATTCGTGACATTCGGAGCGCCAGCGCCATAGAAACTAAACTCATCCTGAGCAGTAATTTGCAAACTTCCGCGAGCCACAGTCATCGCCTGAAAGTTGAAGGGCACTGCCACCGCCGAACCCGACGCAGAGGCGACGAGGGAACCGGAATAAGGGCCAACAAGGAGATTCGTGGCTGGTGTGAGCAAAAGCGTAACCAGATTCGAGGCACCGGGGGCGAGCGAAGGTAATGGGTTAGGTGTGGCAAGACTGAGCCAGGGCATCACCGGCAACGAGAGCGTTATTGGACCGGTCGCGACACCGCCCTGGTTTACGATACGGAACTGAACCTGTTGCTGGCCACCCAAGGCCATGGCTGCCGTAAGCGATCCAGGCATCGCGGCCAATTGGGAGTGCAGGGGCCAAACGGAAACGGGCAGCGTGCCGTTAGCCACCGGGCCTTCACCACCGGTGACGCGTAACTGGACAAGGCCCTGCGGTTGGCTGGCATCGAGGGCGGTTATCGTGTAATTGAGTTCAATTGTACTCTGTGCTTCGACGCGATTGGTAGAGAGACTCAATGCCACTGAAAGATTTCCCGGCGCGCCCACAACAGCTCCAGCCAGGCTGGTAAGCGGCGTGTCGCCGAAGTTCACCACGTCAACCGCGCCGGTGATGCTTGAGCCGGCAACGACAATGGGCGCTGCGCTTGGGGGTGAGAGCTTCAGACCTAATAGCGTGAACGCCACCTGGACCTGTGGGGTTGCTTCACCAGGATGAGCGGCGCCAGCAAGATAGCTGCCCGCCTCATTCGGCAAGGGAGTGAAGCTTGTCGAGAAATGACCTGTCCCATCTGTGATTGCCTCGATCACTCGCTCCGTACCGCGAAGAAAAATATGAATGCTGATCGGTACGAATTGCGCCGGTCCGCCGCTGCGAAGAGAGGCAAAGCCGCTCAGCGTCACATTGGTCGGCGCGATCCCTGTTAGCAACGAGGCCTGCAACGTAGCAGTGTATGCGGTTTGAACAGCGATCGGGAGAACGGTTACCCGGGTGTTGTTGTCTTCGCGCAATTCGCTGATTTTATTGTCGGGATCCGCTATCGCCACTACCCAGTATTGACCGCTGGTTGAGGGCAACCGGAATTGGACGGATTGGGCAAAGGATTGTCCGGCTGCAAGCGAGCCTGAGAACACAGCATCGCCTAGAAGAATGTCGTTTCGCGCCATAGGCGCAGTGCTCAAATAAAAGCGCGTTACAAGGTTTGATCCGCTAGCGAGAAAACCCTGATTCTTCAGAGTGTAATTCAGGCTGAAGTAAGCATCAGTCTGGGCATTGGTTACCGCGCTCAGTTGGGTGATGGTCAGGTCCGGCAGATTAAGGTCAGAGATCACAAAACTGGCTGCGGCGCTCGAGAATCCTGCCGCGCCGGCCGAGAGCAGCACGGTTTGATTTCCATCCGCAACTGCATTGGCCAGAGTTGTCACATTAAAGGTCGTGCTCGGCGCGCCAATGGGAATTGTAACGGAAACGGGCGCTGTTGCTTTGTCGGGGCGGCTGTTGGTGAGATTCACCAGCAGGGAAGTGTTGGTGGTGGTATTGCGCGTAACAGTGGCCGTCAAAGCAGGCGACAGGCCTTCTGCAACTGCGTCACTGTTGAGCGAAAGGGCTAGCGCTGGGCCATCGTCATCGGTTACCAGCACGCTTGCACCCGTGCCTTCGGCAATGTCACCGTTGAAATTTGCTGCGCGGATAAATACGCGCAACTGCACCGTCTGGTCACCATCCACAATACTGTTGTTCACTGCAGAGACTGGGAATGAAACAGCGGCCAGACCGCCCGGGATGACTGCTGTGGCTGGGACCAATACTTTGCTGGGATTGCTCGAAACCAGATCGATGACGATCGGGTAGGCCGCCACTGGCGAGCGAGTTACGGTTGCGAGGGTTGCCTGCGGCCCGGCGCCTTCGCTGATACTGGTCGACGTTAACGTGAGCACGACGGTTGGGAAATCGGTATCCAGCACCGCAATGCTGGCAGTGGAGGAGGAAAAACCTGTGGCCGAAGCGGTAACCTGATTCGTGAGAGTTCCCTCGATTAGGCCATTGTCCAAAGCGGCCGCTGGGAAAGAAACGCTGACCTGGTTCGAGGGTATCACGACGGAGACAGGCACCGTCAGATGAGACGCGCTTGAACTCGAGAGAAAAACGGTGAGACTCTGGGTCACAGATCCCGTTCGCGACACCGTCGCCAGCATTGTCTGACCTTTCGGTAAGGTCGGCGATGGAAAACTCAATGCCAACGAAGGGAGATCAATGTTAATAACGGTCACTGCGGAGGTCGCGCTGGAATAATTGGCGGCGCCGGCTGAGACAGTCACAATAACGTTCGCGTCCACAATACCGTTGAGGAGTGGTGTTCCCGTGAATGACGCAAAATTCCAACCAGCCGGAATAATCACCTGGTTGGGAATGGTAAGTTTGTCCGGCCGGCTGTTGGTGAGTGTCACGGTCAGGCTTTGGGCCAGGGACCCGTTGCGAGTGATAGTGCCGGTAAAAGCGGGGCCGCCTTCATTTACCGACGCAGAATCAAATGCCAACATAAGTTGGGCAGGCAGAGTCAATGCGTTGGTTGCCAGCCCGGTGTTATTCGCCTCGTTAGACTCGATGACTTCACCGAACGTATCCGCAGTGACCAGGACTTGATAGGCGCCTGCGGGAAGATATGGTGGCAGCGTAACCTGTTGCGTGCGGGTGATGGACTCGCCGACGTGAATTGTGTTGGTGAAACGAAGTTCCGTCAGGGTAATCTCGGCGGTCGCATTCGACACGGTCACGGTTTCGGTCCACGCGCCAGAGATCAGGTCAGCCGAGCCGCGGTTAGTTACGGTCCATTGCAAAGTGAACTGCACGCCTGCCAGTGCCTGGGTCGGGCACAGGATGTTTGTCACTGCAAGGTCTGGAAGTGGCGGCAAAGATAGATTGATGACTCGGCTAGCCAGGTTGTTCGTCTCACGGGATTCTGCCACCGTGTTGCCGTCATCAGAAGAGACAAGCAAATAATATGTGCCGTTGGAGGAAACTGACGAGAGGGGAATAAGCAGGTTCGCGAAATTGGAAATAGACGAACCCGATGTGAGGGGGATGTTTGTGATCAGGACCGAGGTCAGCGGGGCCACGCCGGAAAAGCTGTTCGACAAAGTAGCAAGATAAACGCGATCGGTCCACGAAACCTGAGCGGAGCCTGAGCCTGAATTGGTTGTTACCCACGAGAACGGAATCGTGACGCCAAATTGAGCGGAGCCGGGAGAGCTTGAGAGCGCGAGAGGTTGCAAGTCGGGCGAGCGGAGCCGGATCGGGGTTGCGCCAATGGTTCTGTTGTTATTTTCGTTGTCAGCTTCGTAAACTTGATTTCCAGTATCGGTGCTTACCACCAAATAATAAACTCCATCGAACCCGCTCGGCGCGATGACACTTTGTGTGCGAACGACCGATTGGCCGGCTGAAAGAGTGTTCTGGAAGGTGAAACTGCCGATGGAAGTAGGAAAATCACCGGCAGAATTCGTCGAGAGAGCGATCCCTTCGGACCACGGCCCGGCTGCGGACTGACTGCCCTGGTTGAGCGAACGCCAGGAAACAGAGAACGGCTGGCCGGAGTTGCCATTTGTTGGATTGGTAATGTCGGTGATAACCAGGTCGGCGATCGGGATGACGGTCAAAACCGCAACGACGCTTGTCGCTGAACCAGCGGAGTTCGTAACGATGACCCGGTAATTCCCCGATTGATTGGTCTGCGCGTTGGCAAACGTGAGGGTCGAGCTCGTAGCCCCGGGATAATTAGTTTGCTCGCGTTGCCACTGATATGTTACCGGGCGCGTTCCTGCCGCAGTGACAAGGAAAGAGGCTGTTTGGCCATTAACGATGGTCTGGTTTTGAGGTTGGGAGACAATGGATGGCGCCGCAACAAGGTGATTGGTGTTTTGGGCGGTTACAAGATCGAGCGCGGCGGCGAGGTATGTAGCCTGAAGCAGTAAATTGCTCGAAATCACCAGGCCATTCACGGTGCCGAAGCCTCCGCTGAAAGAGCCATAGCTCATTACACGGAACGTATTGCTGATGGACGGCAGATATGGATCGATGAGAGTCACGGCCAATGTTCCGGCGAGAGCCGCAGCGCCACTGACGGCCAGGCGGTCATATTCCGAGCCGACATTCGTTCCACCCAATTCGATTGCCAGGACGCCGGAAGCAGTCTGGATATAGCTCCCGTTTATCGTAAGGAGCCCAGGGGATGCGCCGGGGCTGACGACCGAGCTGTTAGTGACTGTGCCCGTGATTGTGTTCGTGCCAGCGAGGGTGCCACCGAGAAGCTGGAGTGGCTGGGTAAGAGTTAAATGTCCCCCATCCAAAAAGGTGAGCCCAGCGGTTTGAACTGCTATGCTTCCCAGCGAAATCCCACCGGCCCGAATATCGAGAGTTCCGGTGTTGGTGAATGCCCAATTGATGCCGCTGGGGTTCACTCCGCCGATTTTTTGCAGCGTCCCTGTATTGATGAAACTGTTGTTGCCTACCGCATTGTTCAAACTGTTGTTGGCAACAGCCTGCAATAGGCCGGCGTTGTGAATGACAGTTCCGCCATAACCATAGGAGGCAACGTCGCCTGCCCAAATCACCTTGCCGAAATTCGTCAGTGTGCCACCACCGTTGGCCAGGCTATTATTGTAGCCGAGCGTAAAACTGTTGGACATCGCGAGCGTCCCCCCTGCTGCCACGGCCAGCGCGCCGGTGCCGATGTCGCCGGTATTCCAGTTCAAAACCGCGTTGCTCGCCACGGTAAGGGATGCATTCATCGTTCCCAGGTCCAGTGTCGCTGTTCCGTGAAGCAGGCTTGCGCCAGTCCACTGACTCAGGCTCAGAATTCCGGCAGGCGTTTCCACCGTTCCGGTGGTATTAAACCTCCAGCCAATTGTGGTCGGATTAACTCCGCCAATCTTCTGCAAGGTCCCGGTGTTGATAAACGTGTTGCTCCCTTGAGCAACATTCAAATTGTTGTTGGCGACAGCCTGCAATAAGCCGGCATTATGAATAACCGATCCTCCGTAGCCATAGGACGCAACGTTGCCCGCCCAGATGACTGTTCCGTAATTGGTTAAAACGCCGCCTCCGTTGGCAAGACTGCCATTGTACCCAAAGGTGATGGAGTTGGAGATCGTAACTATCCCTCCTGCCGCGATTGTCAGCGCACCTGTTCCAATGTCGCCGCTAAGCCAGTTCAGGACTGCGTTGCTCGCAATCGTCAACGAACCATTCATCGTTCCAAGATCCAGATTGGCGGTGCCATGAAGAATACTGGTTCCGGTCCACTTGCTTAGGCTCAGATTGCTGGCCGGTGTATCCACTGTGCCGGTTGTATTGAAATTCCAGGCGATCACACTTGGGTTAATGCCACCGATCTTCTGCAAACTGCCTGCGTTGATGAAAGTATTGGTCCCTTGCTGGTTATTAAGGTTGTTGTTTGCAACGGCTTGCCACAACCCGGCGTTATAAATAACCGAATCGCCGTAACCATAAGACGCAAGGTTGCCGGCCCAAATGACCTTGCCGTAATTGGTCAACACTCCCCCCATACCATATGATCCGAAAGAGACACTATTTGAAATAGTCAGTGTCGCGCCGCTGGCAACCGTCAAAGCGCCTGCGCTTATGTCGCCAGCAAGCCAATTCATTACTGCATTACTGGCGATCGTCAGGGCAGTATTCAATTTGGTGAATTGCACGTTCGCGGTTCCGTGCAACGTGCTGGCGCCGCCCCATTGGCCGATTGAGAAGGATCCAACCGGCGTATCCAGCGTGCCGGTTGTGGTGAAAAACCAGCCAATCGTCGTCGTGCCGCCTGCTGCTCCAATCTTTTGCAGGGTGCCTGTATTGAGGAACAGGTTTGTGCCAGCCTGAGGCACCAAACTATTGTCAGTAACCGCTTGCCATAGGCCTGCGTTGTAGATAACCGCCCCTCCGTAACCATAGATCGGCAAGCCTGGCGTAGCTCCCCAAATGACGGTTCCAAAATTTGTGAGTGAACCGGGGCCCGACGATCCGAAGCTGACGCTATTCGAAATCGTGAGGGCCCCCCCTTCAGACACGTTTAGAAATCCGGTGCTGATGTCCCCGCTGCCCCAGTTCATCACCCCGTTGGAAAGCACTGATAGCGAGCCGCGAATTGACAGACTTGAACCGTTGAGCACCTGGCCGGAAGGAACTGTCAGTCCTCCGAAGACGGTGCCCCCGGAAATATTGGGCGAGCCATGGAGGGTGCTTGAGCCAGACCAATTTGCCAGGCTGAGCGAGCCGCTCGGCGTATCTAATGTGCCGGTTGTTGTGAAACTCCAATTCACAGCGGTAGCGGCGCTGCCTCCCGTCTTTTGAAACGTTCCCGTATTGACGAACGCATTAGAACCAACTTGGTTTTGAAAGGTGCTGTCCGCCAGCGCCTGCCACAAGCCCGAGTTGTAAATGATTGAACTACCGTAGCCGTATATGGGCGCGCCCGAACCCGCTGCCCAGATCACCGTGCCGTAATTGGTCAGCGCCCCTCCTGGAGCAGAAGCTGAAAAATTGACCGAATTGGAAATCGTCAACGTGCCGCCTGCGGCGATGGTGAGCGAACCGGCACTGATGTCGCCCCCCACCCAGTTCATCACGGCATTGCTGGAGACCAATAACGGCGCGTTTAGAGAGTTGAATGTCAGGTTCGCGGTGCCATTTAAAGTGTTCAGGCCGGTCCACGTGAGAATGCTAAATGATCCACTCGGGGTCGCGAGGGTTCCAGTTGTATTGAATGTCCAGTTCAAACTCGTGCTGCCGCTGCCGCCTGTTTTTTGAAACGTGCCGCTATTGATGAAAACGTTCAAACCGGACTGGTTCTGGAAAGTGCCATCCGCCAGCGCTTGCCACAGACCTGCATTGTAAATGACACATCCACCATAACCGTAAAAAGGCACACCGGAGGTGGAAGTCCAGACGACGGTGCCATTGTTGGTGAGAGCACCCCCTGGAGTACTCGCTCCCATCGAGACCGAGTTGGAGACGTTGAGTGTGGCGCCCGATGCAATCACCAGCGGGCCGCTCAGATCACCGCCGGTCCAGTTCATTTTACCCAAAACTGTCAACGGACCCGCGCCTTTCAAATTACCGGAGGTAAACGTGACATTGCTGACTGTTAAGGCGCTGCTATTTGTCGTATTCACGCCGTTCGATAAAATGGCGGTATCCAGCGGGCCAGGCACCTGATTTGGCGACCAATTGGCGCTGGTGCTCCAGGTGCCGCCAGTGGTGTTGGTCCAAGTGAGTATGGCCGCCTGCATTTGGAAGGCGTTCGCTGCAATAGCCAGCAAAAACGCAAGAGCAACCTTTTTAACGGGTTGCTGGGAAATAAGGATGGCAGAAATGCGCGCTGAAAAAACAGACCGGGATACAATGGCTTTCATACATGCTGAATTGATTTATCTCGAAGGAGTTTCGATTACCCTTGAGTGGATGAACCTTTCAGCGCCCGGAATTCATCTCACCCCTTTCGCCACTACCTTTCGTTCGTTAGCTGCTGCTCGTAACAAGTCATCAAACGCAAAACTTTTTATCCTTAAAGTTGATATAGAAATTGTGTCAATCAAAAGCTTGAAGTCAAGACCTCAGCTTTTTTTGATTTGTGAGCGTGCGTTCGCGATTGACAAGAGTCCATTATGCGCTAAGGTCCCCGTTCTGAATTAGCGAGAAATAGATTCAATATGCCAAATACCAAGTCAGCCGAACGCCGGATGCGCAGCAGTGCGCGGAAGCGAGGTCATAACCGAAGCATCAAGTCCCGCCTCCATACATTAGAGAGACGTTATATCGAACTCCTGGCGGCGGGTAAAAAGGATGACGCGGCTAAAGCTCTGCCAGCAGTGAGTTCTGCGTTCGACAAAGCAGCAAAAAACGGGGTTCTCCATCGAGGAACCGCGGACCGTAAAAAGTCCCGGCTGGCGCTAAGATTGAGCCGCGCGAGATAAGGAACCTTCCAGGCTTTTAGCCGGGAAAAGACGGCTGGGAAAGCCCATTTTGGCAAGGCGGTATTTTGTTCCCGTAGCCAGGCAGCCTATCCCATATTTCAAACTGCGCCTGAAGTTGATCGATGAGGCTTCAGGAAAGTATTTCGTCGGACAACTCACCTCTCCGATTGTGAATCCATGCCAGAGGATCTGTGCCAGCATTTGGTTATCAAAAACAAAGTCATCCGAGTTGGCGGCCAGGTTTAATTCCTCGAGGATGGGGCGTGAAAACGCGCGATAACCTGTATGGTATTCGGAAAGTTTTGCGCCTAACTGCAGGTTCTCGGCAAAAGTAAGAAACCGGTTGGCAAGGTATTTCCACAACGGCATGCCACCCTTTAAAGCGTAACCGCCCAAAATCCGGCTGCCCAGCACACAGGGGTGCAGGCCGTTGCCTATGATAGAAACCATCGCCGGAATCAATTTGGGCGTATATTGGTAGTCGGGATGGATCATGATGATGATATCGGCGCCTGCTTCGAGCGCCAGGCGGTAACAGGTCTTTTGGTTTCCTCCGTAACCTTTATTGATTTCATGAACATGCACCTGCACGCCGGGCAATGACTGTGCCACAGCCACCGTATCGTCTCTGCTACGATCATCTACAAGGATGATGCGATCCACTATTTGCTGTTCCAGCACCTCAGAGTAGGTCTGGCGCAGGGTTTTGGCCGCGTTGTACGCGGGCATCACCACAACGACTTTTTTATCGTGATACATATCCAAATTCCAGGTAACCGAATCGGCTGGGTTGGTGGAAACCTGGCAGCCGGGTAGGGGACCAACTCAATTCTTCCACGGGCTGGCCTTTGGTGCGATTGAAACGGTAAAAGTTCGCCCGCCATACATCATGGGGCTTGGGGCAAGCCTGACCCAAATCGGAAAATGGGAGCATCACTTCCACTTGCCACAACTTGTCGCGGTCGTTGGAATTATTGGCCGTTCCCATGAGCTTCACGGCGCTTTTCATCCCCGTGGCTGTGTAGCTCCAATCCCCCTGGAAATTCTTTGAAACGCCCCGTCCGTCGAGGTCGTTCGTTATGATTGCATCAAACACCCCGCCCAAAGGATTCCATTGCAGCTCGAAGTAGCGGTTCAAATCCTTGGCAGTGATAAAGCACTCAACCACTTCCTCTTCCCAAAACTTGCTGTCGCGGTTGGTGAATGTCGCCTGAATATCTACATCGTGGCACGTCCAGCCGAGATAGAGAGCGTTGTCATCGTACCAAAGCAACAATTCCGTGTGCTCTCGTTCCGGTTCGCCGTCGTTGCTTCGAAAGAATGGCTCGAGCCGAACGGCCTTCGCCCATGAGGGCTCATTCAACTCGCCGTCAACCGTAATTGGCCCCTGAAGTTTAGGGACGCTGCTATGTTTGGCCGGAGGAAGCGATTTGAGATCCGGTTCGGCGGCGGCAGCGAGCGCCCAATAAGCCAGTCCCAGAAAAAGGGCGATCCGGAGGCGCAACGATCTCATAGCTTGCAGGCTACTTTGGTCAGAGAAACACGTCAACTGCCCGCAAAATTCCTCGTCGATCCGGCTTTAAAGCGGATGTGATCATCTTCAGCAAACAAAACGGCTTTCATTTTTGGGCCAGGCCACTATCATCCGAGCCGTTTAGAAGGTCTTTTGCGAACTAAAAACCAAAACATGAGCCAAATTTTTGATATTCGAGCCCGCGAGATTCTGGATTCACGTGGTAACCCAACTGTCGAGGTCGATGTAATCCTGGCCGGCGGGGCAATGGGACGAGCGGCAGTGCCTTCCGGAGCAAGTACTGGCAAACACGAGGCAAACGAGCTGCGGGATGATGACCCGAAACGATTTCTGGGAAAAGGTGTCGGAAAGGCAGTAAAAAACGTGACCGCCAAAATCCTGCCAGCGCTGAAAGGCGTGGACGCGCTCGATCAACTGACTGTAGATCGCCGCATGATTGACCTGGATGGCACGGAATACAAATCCAAGCTCGGCGCAAACGCTATTCTGGCAGTTTCGCTCGCCAATGCCAAGGCTGCGGCAGAAGCGCTGGGCCTGCCCTTATTTAAGTATCTCGGCGGGCCTAACGCAAAAGTGCTCCCTGTGCCAATGGCCAATGTTATCAATGGCGGGGCCCACTCGGATGCGCCGATAGATTTTCAGGAGTTCATGGTCATGCCTCATGGGTTGCCGACTTTCAAAGAGGGGCTTCGAGCAATCACTGAGATTTTTCACAAACTGAAAGGGGTGCTCAAAAAACGAGGCTTAAGCACCGCAGTGGGAGATGAAGGTGGGTTCGCTCCGAAACTGAGCAGCGTCGAGGATGCCCTCGCATGTATTTTGCAAGCGACAAAAGATGCAGGATACAAAGCAGGCAAAGAAATCTACCTGGCTCTCGATGTTGCCAGCAGCGAATTTTACAATAACGATGGCACTTACACCTTCAAGAAAAGCACAGGCAAGAAAATGAGTGGCCAGCAACTGGTTGATTTCTATGTGAAACTTTGCAACCAGTACCCGATCGTAAGCATTGAAGACGGTTGCGCCGAAGGCGATTGGGAAAACTGGAAAAGGCTCACGGACAAGCTCGGAAGCAAAGTGCAACTGGTCGGGGATGATTTATTTGTTACGAATGTGAAGTTTCTGAAACGTGGAATCGACACCAACACGGCGAACTCGATTCTTGTTAAGGTAAACCAGATTGGCTCTTTGTCCGAGACTTTGGATGCGGTGACTTTGGCCCAGACCAATCGCTACACTGCGGTGCTAAGCCATCGCTCCGGTGAAACAGAAGACGCAACGATCGCCGATATCGCCGTTGCAACCAACTGCGGCCAGATCAAAACTGGTTCTTTGAGCCGCAGCGATCGTTTGGCCAAATACAATCAGCTTCTTCGTATCGAGGAGATGCTTGGAAACCACGCGGTGTACGGGGGTAGGTCCGTGTTGCCAAAATCTTTATTATAGCTGAGCAGTTTCCATTTATTGCGTTCAGCCGTCGCGGGGAAATCTCGCTGGCAAACAATCCAGTCAACGATCATCCAAGCACCTCTTCGGTTCCTGATTTGACCATATCGTTCTTTTTTCGCACCCTAATTGGATGGGAAATACGTTCGGCCATCTTTTCCGCATCACAACCTGGGGCGAATCCCATGGGGGCGGAGTGGGTGTCGTAGTGGATGGCTGTCCTCCGAAAATCGCGCTTACAGAGGCTGATATCCAGCCGGATCTCGACAGGCGGCGTCCAGGACAATCGAAGATTGTTTCTCCACGCAAAGAATTGGATAAGGTGCAGATTCTTTCTGGAACTTTTGAAGGTCAAACTCTCGGAACACCCATTTGTATGTGGGTCAGGAATGAAGATGCCCGCCCGGAGGCTTATACTGAGATGTCCACTAAGTTCCGGCCCTCGCATGCGGATTACACTTACGAAGCAAAATTCGGCATTCGCAACTGGCAGGGCGGTGGACGCACCAGCGCGCGGGAGACGATTGGACGGGTCGCTGCAGGAGCGATTGCAAAAAAAATCCTCAAGCAGCTTTATAGCGTAGAGGTGCTTGCATACGTTCAGCAGGTGCAAAGAATTCTTGCTGTAATCGATCCGGAAAAAGTGCGGGCTAAAGAAATTGAATCGAATATGGTTCGTTGTCCCGATCCAAAAATAGCGGAGCGGATGATTCGATTGATCGAAAAAATGAGGAAAGCAGGCGATACCGTGGGAGGCATTGTGACAGGTATTGCACGTGGAGTGCCCCCTGGATGGGGCGAACCGGTCTTCGACCGACTGGAAGCTGACCTGGCCAAGGCTATGCTCAGTTTACCAGCCTCTAAAGGGTTCGATATTGGTTCCGGGTTTGCAGGGATTCAATTAAAAGGCACTGAGCACAATGATCCTTTTCGCGCAAAAGGAGGAAGTGTTCATACCACCACTAATCGCTCAGGCGGAATCCAGGGTGGCATTTCGAATGGCCAAACGATTTATTTTCGGGTGGCATTCAAGCCTGTGGCGACGGTGATGCACGAACAGGAAACGGTTGATGTCCATTTGAAAAATACGACGATCAAAGCGCGAGGGCGGCATGATCCATGCGTCCTCCCCCGTGCAGTGCCGATGGTCGAAGCAATGACCGCCTTGGTGCTGATTGATCACGCCTTGAGACAGAAGGCACAGTGCGAATAGGCTCGTGAATGATCGGCGAAGGCTTTAGTTCGTTAGGACCGACGATCAACCGCGCCCGGCCATCCGATTGATCATCCCGGCATACCAGGAGACTAAATCGGCGCCGAAAAAAATCCAAATTGCTGCCGCCAATGCGATGTACGGACCGTAGGGCAGCCGCGAAGAGAGCGCTCGCTTGCCGCTGATGACCAGTAGCATGCCCACCAATGCCCCAATAAACGAACTGATTACGAGCGAAAAAAGAACGGCTTTCCAACCGAGAAAAGCGCCAATAGCTCCCATAAATTTAACATCCCCCAGGCCCATGGCTTCGCGCGGAAGAACGATTTCCCCACTGATTGCCTCCAGGTGAGGCACCTCTTCAGGATTCAATCGTTCTTCACCGATTTGCAGTCTCGAAGGTGACAACCGCACGGCTACACTTTTGTAACACCGGTCCACCAGCTCGACCGTTTTCGCCTGGAGCGCTATGACATCGGACGGGCGGTAGAATAAATCTGCATAGAGAATGTCGCGATCTGGAAGTTGCACGGCCGTCTCACCGAAAACGATTCTAGTATCGGGAGACAAGGTCAGTTTTTGGCGACCGAAAAGAAGCTTGCCCAGCCGAAGAATTAAGTAAACCAGCCCGCCTCCTGCAGCCATCCCGAGCAAACTTTCTTTTAGGCCGCCCGACAGCGAGGTTTCGTGGTGCAAAGCGGGCAGAAACGAACAAAGGAACCCTACGATCATCCCGCCAATGGTAATTTCATCTGGAATGATGAAATGCTCGAAGTCGATGAAAGTTGCCGCTATAAAGCCCGCCAATAGAAGCGCATAGATCAGCGAAAGCAGTGCAGATTGCCGGCCAAAGGCAAGCCAGCAGGCCATGAAGGTTATTCCTGTGAGCAGCTCGACCAAAAAATACCGAATCGAAATCGGCGCACCGCAATTCTTGCACTTGCCGCGCAAGTATAACCAGGTGATGAGAGGAATGTTGAGATACCACGGAATCGAATAGTTACAATGCGGACAGTGCGACGGTGGAGAAACAACACTCTGTCCCAACGGCATCCGGTAAATGCACACGTTCAGAAAGCTCCCGACCACGGCGCCAAAAACAAAAAATACGAGGGACCAAAAATGAAACGGGACAGGGGCCCAATATTGTGAATCGAAGATGGGGGAGAGCATGTGGCTAGCGAATATAAAACAAACGCATTAGCTGAGATGCTTGTCCAGTGCTCGGCGCATGACGGTTAGCGGCGCGGACTGGCCGGTCCACAATTCCAAGGCCTTTGCACCCTGGTAAAGCAACATTCCGACACCATTGGCCACGCGGCAGCCTGAAGCTTTGGCAATTTTAAGCATTGGTGTTTCAGCGGGCCGGTAAATCATGTCGTAAACCGTCTTTGACCTCGAAATTGAGAATTTTGTTTCATCAAGCGGTAAAGCATCAGCAGGTTTTAGGCCTAAAGAAGTGGCATTCAACACTAATTCGACACGGTCAGATGGATATCCAACCGTCACTTTCACCTCCGGATAGCGTTTTGAGATCTCTTTGGCCAGGGCTTGGGCTTTGCTCTCGGTGCGGTTCACCAGGAATAATTCAGCAGCATTTCTGGACGCAAGCTTTAGAGCCGCGGTGCGTCCGGCCCCACCTGCCCCTAGAAGTAAAATTCTCGCTCCCGCCAATTGTACATTTAAATCCTCCTCCAACGCCTGCGTAATGGCTTCAGCGTCAGTATTGAATCCATGTGATCGGACTTGCTCCGGCGGTTCGGAGAACTGGCCCAATGGCCTCCATTGACCCTGTTCATTCTGGCCCTCGAAGCGAACGGTATTCACTGCGCCCCAAATTTTTGCGGATTCATCCAACTTATCTACGAGATCCATTGCCAATAACTTATGAGGCACCGTCAGATTAATCCCAAGGAATCGCGCCGCTTTTGCTCCTGCCAAGGCTATACCTAACCTCTCTGGATGCACATCAAAGGCCAAGTATCGCCAATTCAGTCCCAGCGCAGCGATGCCGGCGTTCTGCATGGCAGGGGAGGCGGAGTGTCTGATTGGATGACCGTAAACTGCGCAATATCGCGTGTTGGCGTCAATGGGCGTCGCAAAGGTCTCCGGCACCTGCTGGTTATAGGCATAATCAGAGAAAGTTCAAATGCAAAAGGGCGGGCAGGCGTGCTTGGCACGTGCCACTTTGTCGCAGCCTTTGTCGAACCGTACATGCCGACTCAAAACCATTCGACAAAGGTGCAGGACAAAGGTTTCGACAAAGGTCCATAACCGAACTTGATCGAATAAATGAAAACGGCGCGGACCCGCGTCCGCGCCGTTCTTCCGTTCACCCTCGAGCACCTCTTCTACACGTCGTAGTAGAGGAAAAATTCGTACGGATGCGGGCGAAGGCGCAGGGCATCATGCTCCTTGCGTTTCGTCGAAATCCATACGTCCAAAAAGTCCTCCGTGAATACATCACTCTTAAGGAGGAAATCGTGATCATTTTCCAGCGCGACGATGGCTTCCTCGAGGCTGCCAGGCACTTGCGGCACTTTCGCCATTTCTTCAGGCGGCAGCTCATACAAGTTCTTGTCCATGGGTTCGCCTGGATCAATTTTATTTTGAATTCCGTCCAGTCCCGCCATCAGCATCGCCGCAAAGGCAACGTACGGATTGGCTGCGGGATCCGGCGGGCGATACTCAACACGTTTGGCTTTTGGATTTTCGCTGTAAGTCGGGATGCGGATTGCTGCGCTACGATTTCGAGAGCTATAAGCAAGGTTTACAGGCGCTTCATAGCCGGGCACAAGGCGTTTGTAACTGTTCGTGGTGGGACTGCAAAACGCGCACAAGGCGTGTGCATGTTTCAAAAGTCCGCCGATATAGTGAAGCGCCATTTTGCTCAAACCAGCGTACTCGTTTCCGGCAAAGAGTGGTTTGCCTTTCTTCCACAAGCTTTGGTGAGTGTGCATGCCGCTGCCGTTGTCGCCGAAGAGGGGCTTGGGCATGAAGGTGGCCGTCTTTCCATTCCTGCGAGCCACGTTTTTAACGACATACCGGTACACCATCATCGCATCCGCGCTCCGAACCAGAGTATCAAACCGGTAGTCGATTTCTGCTTGTCCGGCGGTGGCCACCTCATGGTGCTGCCGTTCGATTTTGACTCCCAATTGTTCCATCAAGAGAACCATCTCCGTGCGGATGTCCTGTTGCGTGTCAGCGGGGCCCACCGGGAAGTACCCTTCCTTGTGTCGGATCTTATACCCAAGGTTAGGTGTTTCTGCCTTGCCGGTGTTCCAGATGCCTTCAGTCGAGTCCACCGAGTAAGAGGTTCCGTTCGAACGATGATCGAACTGGACATTATCGAAGATAAAGAATTCTGCTTCGGGGCCAAAGACCGCGGTGTCAGCGATGCCGGTGCTGGCCAAATACTTTTCGGCCCGTTGCGCAATTCCTCGAGGATCGCGGACATACGGTTCCAAAGTGCCTGTCTCGGCGATGGTGCAGGTCAAGGACAACGTCGCCACGGCCATGAACGGATCGATAAACGCGGTGTTTGGGTCGGGCATGGCCAACATGTCAGATGCTTCAATGCTCTTCCAACCGCGGATGCTCGAGCCGTCGAAGCCAAGTCCTTCGGCAAATGCTTCCTCGCTCAGCTCACTGATAGGCATGCTGAAGTGCTGCCATGTGCCAAAAGTATCGACAAACTTGATATCGACCATTTTGGCCCCGCTTTTTTTGGCTAATTCTAATACGCTCTTAGGTGTGCTCATTGGTGCTTTGGTTCAGTTTTCGTTTTGTTGCGCAAGTCACATTACCAGCGGCGTTTGCCGGGGCACTGTGCCAGCGAAATTATAGTTGGCCGGCAGCGTGGTAACCTTCTTCGCCGTGTTCGTTCAAATCCAGACCTGCAGTTTCAACCTCTTCGGATGGCCGCAAGCCAATGATCGCTTTGACGAGGTAAGCGATCACGGTGGTGCCTACAACTGCCAAAACCAGCGTCAGACCGATCGCTTTAAGCTGCTCCCAAACGAGCGGCTGAAACTTGGAACCCGTGATATACTTGTCCAGGTTTGTAGCCAGATTTGCGTTCACCCCTTTGCGGGCAAGCACCCCGGTCAGAAGCGCGCCCAATGTTCCTCCGATTGCATGGACCCCGAACGTGTCGAGCGCGTCATCATACCCAAACCACCCCTTGACTTTAAAACAGAAAAACCATGGCACCAATCCAGCCGCGATCCCGATGCCAACCGCGCCTTTGGGCGTCACGAAACCGCAAGCGGGCGTAATAACAACCAACCCCGCAACTGCTCCTGAGCAAAACCCAAGCACGCTGGGCTTGCCGCGAGTAATCCACTCTGCCAATGGCCACACGAAGGAGGCAACTGCGGTAGCCAGAGTGGTCGTCGTAAACGCATTCGCCGCAATACCATCCGCTCCGACCGCGCTTCCCGCATTGAAGCCGTACCAACCAACCCACAGCATCCCGGTGCCAACCATGCATAAAACCATACTGTGAGGCGGCATCGGTTCCTTGCCGAAACCGATTCGTTTGCCAAGAATGATGCACAGAATAAGCGCTGACCAACCGGAGGTCATATGCACCACCGTCCCTCCGGCAAAATCGATAGCTTTGATTTTCGCATCAGCGTTCCAAACGCCGTTCATGAGACCGTCGATACCCCAGGTCATGTGTGCCTGGGGAAAGTAGACGACGAACATCCAAAGCGTCATGAAGAGGCAAATGGCTGAGAATTTCATGCGTTCGGCGATCGCCCCGATGATCAGCGCGGGAGTGATAATCGCGAACATCAACTGATACATCGAAAAAACATTTTGGGAAACCCAATAGGAATAATCGGTGTTTGGGCTGGAATCTACCCCATTCAAAAAGGCAAAACCAAGGTCGCCAAGAAATTTTCCTCCCTTATGGAAGACCAGGCTGTAGCCACAGACGTACCATAGGATCGTGACCATGCCGGTGATGAATAAACATTGGGCCATCACCGAAAGGATATTTTTCCGGCGAACCAGGCCACCGTAGAATAATGTCAGGCCAGGTAAAGTCATGAACAACACCAGTGCGGCCGATGTCATCTGCCAGGCATTCGGCCCCGGTCCGGAAATGCCAACGGAGGGCGTTGTGAGTCCGGCGGGAATTTTCCCATCCTTGTCCTTGAGCGGAACTGTTGGATCACCATTTGAAAGGTAAGCTTCCAACCCGGCAACTCGCTGCTCGAGCGTGGGGACCGGGACGTTCGTTGTCGCTGCATCCGCAGCGTAGGTCCTGGCGGCTTCGAACGCCAACGCAGCCATTAAAACACTGAACAGAACAATTTTTTTCATTCCAGTTGAATGGAGGTCCTTTAAACCGCTTGCTCCCCTTTTTCGTCGGTTCGGATGCGAATAGCCTCTTCCACATCTGAAACGAAAACTTTGCCGTCGCCAATTTTACCCGTCTTTGCCGATTTGACGATAGCAGCCACCGCGTTATCCAATTGGCCATCGCCCACCACAATCTCGAGTTTGATTTTAGGCAAAAAATCCACTGTATATTCGCTTCCACGGTAGATTTCAGTATGCCCCTTTTGGCGCCCAAATCCTTTAACTTCGCTGACGGTCATACCCTCGATACCAACTTCGGCGAGCGCGTCTTTTACTTCCTCTAGCTTGAACGGTTTAATGATGGCTTCGATTTTTTTCATCGGTTTAAGATGTCAGTGTTTTAGGACGCCAATCTCAGTGTGTAAATGGCCACGGTTCCCGGTTTAGGAACCAGAGTTTGGTGAGGCACACTAAGCACCCGGAATGCCAAAGATGCAAAATAGAGAATGGGCCGGGGCAATGCTCGGTTTTCCTAGCAGTCAGAGCACTCCTGGACTATGGGTGATCCTTGAAGCTGGTCTGTTTTGCCCAGTCCGGCGATTTTTGACCAGACGTTCATAGCTGAAAATCTGAACTGGCTAAAGTAGGTTCTTGTATCAAGGTCCTGTTGAAACAGGCCATTTGCAGCCTGGACTTGTCACAGTTGCGGCGGCGCAAACGTCGTTTTCAAGTCTCGACACTCGGCAGCCAAAAGCGGCAGCCGCATAAGGTTGAAATGAAAAAAAGTGAAAAAGCAGCGGCCTTCAATTCCTAAAATTCCACCGCGAAAAAGCGATTACCACAGCAACGGCAGCGCCGAATTTGGAATCCCATAAATTGTGTGATCCAGTGATGTCACGAAAGCGATACGGAAGGTGCGAGGTCTGCAAGGCCACGTGTTTGAAAAAAATTTTCGCGACAATAGGTGAGAACCCCATTGTAGATGCCTGCCTGGACATTAGGATAAACATAGGTCGTTAACAGATACACCCAATCAAAAAGAGGTAAAGATTATGAATCAATTACGCGAGACGTTTGTGGAAGAATTGAAGGACCTTTATGATGCTGAGAAACAGCTTTTGAAAGCATTGCCCAAAATGGCCAAAGCGGCAGAACATGAGGAGTTGAAGGAGGCTTTCGAGATGCATCTGCAGGAAACGCAGGAGCACGTGCGCCGACTGGAGCAGGTTTTCAAATTAATGGAACAGCCAGCAAAGGGGAAAAAGTGTAAAGCCATGCAAGGGCTTATCGAAGAAGGCGAGGACGTCATCAGCGAGGAAGAGGGAGATGCCGCTTTGATTTGTGCAGCGCAAAAGGTCGAGCATTACGAAATCGCTTCTTACGGTTCTTTGGAAGCCTGGGCCAAGTTGATGGGAGAACATGATGTGCTCGAATTGGTGGCGGAGACCCTGGGCGAGGAGAAGGCGACGGATGAGAAACTGACGTCGCTTGCCGAAGAAACCATCAATGTGGAAGAGAACGAGGAGGAGCAAGAAGAACACGCTGGAAGCCAAAGGCATTCAAGGTAATCGCTCGTTTCTCACCAGGATCGATCCTGCTTTGCTTTTGTCACTTTTGGCAGGCGAACCCTGTCAAAAGTGGCAATTTTCTGTGGGGTTCCATTTCGGTTAAAACAATCCGTAAACGAAAGGCGCCAAGCCTGAGCCGCGCGTCAATAATAACAGGCCACAGAGTAGTAACAGGAAGAGCAGAATCGGAGCCAGCCACCATTTTTTGCGCACGCGCAGGAATTGCCAAAATTCTTTGAGCAGAGCATTCATGGAACTAACAGGGGTGTTATCGCTTGGAACAATCGCTGGGCAATGAGTTGATTACCAAGGGTATTATAATGGACAGGATCGGCGTCCAGGTAAAGGGATTTTCCGTTCGTGCGGACCTCGTGTGTGAGATCCACCAGCGGCAAGTTTAGCTTCTGGCTAAGGTCACGTTTGGCATTGAGCACTGTTGATGAATTGGTTGCCTGCGCTTCGTCCAGAGATGGCAAGTAGAGCAGAATGGGTTTCCCACCCCGGTCTTGGGCCAGCTTGCATAATTCCTCGATTGATCCACGAAATAAGGTTTCAGGATCGCGCTGTTGTTGTTTGAAAAGAACGTCCTGAGACGGATCAACCGGTATAAACCGCGTCCGGTTCCGCTCGTAGAAGTCCTTGAGTTTGACCTCAACAACGAAATGGTAAATGGCGAATCGGCGCAAAATATTCTTGAGCCGGACCCTGTTCATGAATTTTTGCACAAATTGCGGGCTGTTCTGTTCTGAGAACTGGGTCCAAAGATTGGCTTCGCCAAGGATGACAAGGTCTGGCCGGTATCGGGCTGCCGTTTCACGATAGTAAACCAGCATTTGTGGGTACGACCATGCATTTACTCCTGCATTGATTACCTCGACACGTTTGTGCTGATTTTCCTGTTTTTGAAGCAAAGCTTCAAGGATGTCGCAATAAGTCTCCTCCTGGCTCAGGCCCCACCCAAAAGTCCTTGAGTCACCCAGGCATAAAACCCGAAGCGTATCGGCTGGCTTTTGGTCCGAAAACTCTCGGCCACGAGTGCCATGAGAGTTGATGTGCACAGGCTTGTGCCCAATTTTTGTGTAGCAGTCCTGGTTCGGTTTCAGCTTCCAAAAAAGCGCTGGATCGGGCTCATAAATTTCCAATTTTCCATAACCGCTGAAACGCAAAGCAATTTCAAAGGCGCCGGCGCACAGGATAAAAACACCTAGTGAGAGCAGAAGATTTTGGACCAGACGCTTCCAGCGGAGCGGCTTTTCAAGCACAGCACTCACGAGCTTTCTGCTCAGCTCAAGTATTCGCGTGGATCGGTGATCTTGCCTGTCAGCGCGCTGGCAGCTACTGTCGCCGGAGAAGCGAGAAAAACCTGGGATTCTTTATGACCCATGCGACCTGGAAAATTACGGTTGGTCGCACTGATACATTTCATGGGCGAATTCATTCGGCCGAAAGTATCTACCGGGCCACCGAGGCAGGCGGCGCAACCGGCATTTTCGGTCATTTGAACTCCAGAGGCGATAAGGATATCCCACAGTGTAGTCTCTCCCCAGCGCGTGGTCTGCAAATCGTTCACGATTTCCGGTGTAGCTGGAACGCCGAAAGTGTCGATGCGAACTTTTTTGCCCTGGAGGATGCGGGCAAATTCCAGAAAATCGCTTGTCTTTCCGCCAGTGCATGAACCGATGTAGGCGCGATCCAGTTTGATGTGGCCAAGTTCCTTTGCGAGTTTTCGCTGACCCGGATCGGGATGACAGGCAACGGTCGGCTCAAGTTTTGCCAGGTTAATAGTTCGGTCGTACACGAACTTTTCATCTGAATCACGGCTTACCGGTTCGTAAGTACTTTTCGTTCCGTTCAGCTTGCAACGGTAATCCACATATTCTTTGGTTTTTTGGTCGAATTCAAAGATGCCGTTTTTCCCGCCTGCTTCGATGGCCATGTTCGCGATTGTCATCCGATCATCGATACTCAAACCGGCAACGCCGGGACCGTCGAATTGGAGTGCTCGATAAGTGGCTCCGTCGAAGCCAATTTCGCCAATGCAATGCAAAATGACGTCTTTGGCCATTACCCCAGTCTGCAATTGGCCTTCCAAACGAAAGTGCATGGTTTCAGGCACCTTGAGCAGTAACTTCCCTGTGCCCATCACAAAGCCAGCATCCGTATTGCCGATCCCTGTGGCAAATTCATTGAATGCGCCAGCCATGCAGGTATGGGAATCAGTTCCGAACAAAATCTCCCCGGGCCGTGTATGACCTTTCTGAGGCAAAGCGGTATGGCAAACGCCGGCGTAGTTCGATCCATATTGGCGCTTCAACATTCCTTTGGAGGAGTCGAACACCCAATTTCCGTTCCGATCATCAATGACATCGTAAAAATATTTGATGCTCTGCTCTTTAACGAAATCTCGCAGAATATCCACGTTACGATTGGATTTAGAATCAGCAGTAAAAATATAATGATCGGGTATAATCACTACCTTCCCTGCGTCCCACACTTTAGCTTTTGCTCCAAACTCCCTCTTAAAAACACCGATTGTTCCCGGTCCGCAGACATCGTGAGTCATTAGCACATCCGCCTTGACCCACACATTTTCTCCAGCCTCCACACGTGACTTGCCGGATGCGCGCGCGAGAATTTTTTCAGTGAGTGTCATAACCGAAAAACTTTGGTTCCAGGCTGTTGTTCCACTTCATCTTCATATTATGCGCTTTTCTTACACCGAGTCACGTCCCGACTAACTGCAAGGAGCAACCTAATCGAGAATCCAAATGCATTCAACACAAGAAGGAATGATTGGCGCAAACGACGGTCAGGTACCCAGTCCAAGCGTTGGAATCATCCTGATGTCCCGGCGCGCAGTCGTGACCGCTTCTGTTGGCCGGAGCACGTGCCGCGTCCCGCCACAAGCCTCGCTCTGTCCGCCGTAACCAACCTATAAAGCGATCAAGGGGTTTGCTCTGAAGAGATGTCCAACCGCTCGAAAAGCCATCCCAACAACATTAAACCCACGGCGGCTTCCAGGCTGAGGATAAACGCTGCGAATAAAGAGGCCAGGGGGATCACCATGCCTATCCCGAGAAACATTTGCAGAACGAAAAAGGCGCCGGCAAAAAAGCCCGCGGCGGGAATCAGTGCGATAATCACGGTAAGAAGCTGGCCGAGCATAAAAACGAGCCGCTGCCCTGTAGCCTCGATGCCGTGCGCGCCGTCGCGCGAGGCCTGAAACCATGCTGGAAACAGCAGCACAGCGCCATTTGGAATTTGTAAGGTGATTAAATTGATCATCGGCAACACAATTGCAGCGCCCAGGGCGATGCCAAGAGTGAGGCTGGGTCTGACAAGTTCCTGAGCTTGTGAAAAAAGACCCGCCCCGATCACGAGCAAGAGCCATTGGATGCATGTTAGAATAACAGACGGTGCCAATAATTCCCCGATAGCAATCTGCCAGCCTCGCAGCGGATACGTTTTCAAAATATCGGCGAACGAGAAATCCTGGCGGAAATCCTGACGAAGAAACTGAGGCCCAAAGACGATGGACCACACAATGAGCATGGCTGCAATCATTCCCAATGACGCTACCCAACCAGCCTTTCCAAAAGTTTGCCCCAAGCCAACAGAAGCGCCGGCGGAGGTGGCGATGAGGATGATCCATAACCGCAAAGTGAAAGTCTGGCCGGCGCTGATCAGGTTTTTCCATAACAAAGCCACTGCCGGCGGGCCAGTGGGACGCAAAGCAAAAGGAGGTCGTCTGATTTTATGCTGCCGATTGCTGGTGCGCCAGTTTCCGGCACGCATCGCAGCTATCCTTTCGGCCATTTTTCGAGACGCCTCGACCGACGCCTCTTCAAAGGCGACGTCCGATCGGACGACCCAGGCGTAGTGCAATAGCATCAACAGAAGAGCTGGCCAAACACTTGAGAGAAAAGCCGAGCCGTTTTGTGCCAGGTAAGGGCGCACCATCAGCCGAAATGGAAACAGTAAGTAAGGCGCCGGGCCAGTCTGGAGAACGTGTTCAAAGTATTGTTTGAGTGCATGACCGCTTTCCAACTGAGCAAGCTGAATTCCCGGCATGGTATGGCAAGCCCATAAACCAACTCCGATTGCGCACGACAGCACAAAGGCTAAAATGATCATTCGCCGCTGCCAATTAGTAATGCCCCGATCCAGCAGCCGTGTGCGGGCGAACGATGAGCCGAGCAGGTGCAAATTCAAAGTGGATAATATAAGCCATCCCCCTGCATAATGAATCCAGCCTTGGCCACCTAACCGATTTGCGAACAAGGTAAAGAGCAGGGTCGTGAATAAAATGGCCGTTTGAGACCTTAGCAACTTAAAGTGGATCAGACCACGGCGGCTAATCGGCGCAGGGAAGAGAAAAGCGACCTCGGTTTCTGTGAACACAAGGGATGTCCTTTGATAAGGTATAATCCAAGCCGGCAGGATAATGATGAGCAGGGCCATAGCACCCAGTGATTCGAAAAACACTGGGTCGGGTAATGAGCTTCGAGGCAGTACGGCCGGCCCGCCGGGGAAACCGGAGAGGTAACGGAAAAAATAAAAATAAAAATAAAGTCCCCCTGCGATGGCGCCGAGTAGATATTTGGGCTGCTTCAGCCGTTTGACCCGCATGATCACCCGGTTTTTGACGGAATGATATTGCAAGTAGAGCAAAGCTGAAATCATAGTCCAGGCAGGCCTGCGTGGTAGAACAACCTCATTTTTCAATCCACTTTTGCATCACTGGTAGCTCGGAAGAACACTTCCTCCAGGCTGGCGTCACCTGCTTGCGCCGAAAACTGTTGAGTTATTTCTTCGATAGTGCCATCAACGATTTTTCTTCCCTGCTTGAGTATGAGGATGTGCGAGCAGATTTCACCGACCAGATGCAGCAAGTGCGAGCTAATAATAATTGCAGCGCCATCCCGGGCCCGTTGTAGAATCGAGTTTTTCATCCGCCGAATGCCAAGGGGATCAAGTCCCGTTAGGGGTTCGTCGAGGTAGATGACTTTGGGTGAGTGCAACAAACCGCAAGCGATAGCCAGCTTCTGTTTCATTCCTCTTGAGAGTTCGCCTGGCAGAGCAGTTTTCTTCTGCGATAGTTCGAACTCTTCGAGCAATTGAGCGGCGAGCGGTTCGTAATCATTAACCGCATAGATGCGGGCGGTGAAGGCCAGGTGCTGTTGCACGCTCAGGTAATCAAAAAGCCTCGGCTCGTCATTTATGAAGGCAAGCTGCCTTTTGGCAGGAATCGGGTCGCTGACAATGTCGTGCCCGCAGATACGAATAGCGCCGCGGGTCGGTGGGATGATCCCCGACAAACAACGCAAGGTCGTGGTTTTGCCCGCCCCATTTGGCCCGACCAAACCCAGGACTCTCCCAGCTTGAACACTGAAGGAAAGCTCATTTACAGCGACAAAGTCGCCATAAAGCTTCGTCAGCGCTTCAATTTCAATCATGATTGAGCCACATGGCGCGATTGCCAGCGCAAAGCCAATGTCAGGATCTGAACCAGGTGTAAAGCACCAAACACCCTGGCAAAGGCGGCTTGGCGCTCTTTTAACCCCGAGTGGTTAGCTCGTTCGGGAAGGTTCTCTGCGTCCGCCTCGGTCTTCGCCACGGTCTGGTCGGCGTTCACTCCGGTCGCCTCCGCGGCGCTCGCCACGATCTGTGCCCCGAGGTAGTCCACGATCCTGGCCACCTTGGTCTTCATCCCGCGGAGCGGAACTCCTGCGATGACTGGAGTCAGGTCCTTCACCGCCTCCACCACCCTCGCTGGCTCCACCCGTTCCGCCCATTTGTTGATCGCGCTCAGCCATGGCCGCCCGCCGGGAAAGTCTCACGCGCCCCTTCTCGTCAACGCCCAGGCATTTGACCCAGATTTCATCACCAACTTTGACAATGTCCTCGGTCTGTTTGACCCGGAAATTGGCCAGTTCGCTGATGTGGACCAGGCCGTCACGGCCGGGTAGGAACTCCACAAAGGCCCCAAATTCCTTGATGGTGACCACTTTCCCTCGATAAATCTTTCCGATCTCAGCCTCGGCCGTCATACCGGTGATGGCATCACGGGCGATTTTCATGCCATCTTCTGAAACCGAGTAGATATTGACAGTGCCGTCATCTTCAATGTTGATCTCGCAACCAGATTCTTCCACGAGCTTCTTGATATTTTTTCCACCGGGGCCAATGAGCGCGCCAATCTTCTCTGGGTTGATCTTGATTGTCTCAAGGCGAGGAGCGTATTTGCTCAGTTCCTTGCGGGGAGCGCTGAGAGTCTTCGCCATTTCTGCTAGAATATGGATCCGGGATTTGCCAGCCTTTTCGATAGCTTCTGCCATGAGGCTGTGCGGGACGCCCCGCAGCTTCAGGTCGAGTTGAAAACCGGTGATGCCTTTTTCGGTGCCGGCGATTTTGCAATCCATATCACAAAATGCATCTTCCCACCCAATGATATCGGTCAGCAACTTGTACTTGGAGATTTTGTCTTTATCGTCATGCTCAGTACACAGACCGATGCTGATGCCTGCGACCGGGCGAATCATCGGCACGCCTGCATCCATCATTGCCAAACAGCCCCCGCAGACGGTCGCCATGGAAGAGGAGCCGTTGGACTCCATGATCTCGCTGGTGATGCGAATCGAGTATGGATAATTGTCGAAAGGAACCATCGGTTCAAGCGAGCGTTCAGCGAGCGCGCCGTGGCCAATCTCTCGCCGGCCCGGCCCGGAAATACGACCGGTTTCACCGACAGAATAATTTGGAAAACTATAATGAAGAATGAACTTCTTCTCACTCGCGCCGCCGGTATAGGAGTCAAACTCCTGGGCGTCCTCACCGGTGCCGAGGGTGCAAAGCGAAACGGCCTGGGTTTCACCACGCTGAAAGAGAGCCGAACCGTGGGCGCGCGGCAGAAGGGAAACTTCGCTGGAAATGGGGCGAACCTCATCGAGGCCGCGGCCGTCCAGACGCCTATCCTTATCCATGATCAGACCGCGAACCGATTCCTTTTGGATGTAATAAAAGGCATCTTTCAGGACAAATTCGGTCACCTTTTCTTCGCCAAATTTTTCCACAAGCTTTTTGCCGATTTCGTCGGTAATCTCGGACACAGCGGATTCGCGGGCGAGTTTGCCGTGGGTAAGCAAAGCGCTGATGATACGATCGCCAGCTAACGACTTTGCCTCGTTTAAAATTTCATCGGGAACGAGGTTGCGCGTAATTTGGCGCTTGGGTTTGCCGGCGCGAGTGACGAGCTCCTTTTGGGCGGCGATCATTGGCTGGATCGCTTCCTGTCCAAACTTTAGCGCGGCATTGAAATCTGCTTCGCTAATTTCGTTGGCAGCTCCCTCGAACATGACGAGATCGGTTTCGTTGCCGACGTAAACCAGATCCAGGTCACTATCGATCATCTGGGTGTGAGTCGGGTTGGCGATGAATTGGCCGTTAATGCGTCCGACACGAACAGCGCCCAAGGGGCCTTCCCATGGAATGTCGCTGACAATCAATGAGGCTGAAGCGCCGAGCAAAGCAAGCATGTCCGGATCATTTTCACCATCGGCGCTCAGCACGATGGATTGGACCTGAACTTCATTGTACCAGCCTTTTGGGAAGAGGGGACGAATTGGCCGGTCAATCAGACGGGAGGTAAGAATCTCTTTTTCAGTGGGGCGGCCTTCACGTTTGAAATAACCGCCGGGGAATTTGCCTGCGGCAGCAGCTTTTTCACGATAATCAACCGTCAACGGGAAGAACTCCTGGCCGGGCTTGGCCTTGGCGGCTCCGACGGCGGCAACTAGAACTATGGTTTCACCCATTTGGATAGTAACAGCGCCATCGGCTTGTTTGGCGAGTTTTCCCGTTTCGATAATGATTTGCTTATCCCCAATGGAGATGGTGGCTTTCTCTGACATAATAACTTTACCCTCCATTGCCTCCGAGGAACTTCAGTGAACTCCGAATTCTTTCGGAGCTGAACGAAATTACCCAGGGCAACAGAGCCTTTTCATTTACGCGAAGGTTAATGCGGAGAATCAGACCGCTCGCGTTTGGCGGTGCGATTCAATTGAAAACGTTCCAGGCCGTTAGCCTGGAGGAGCCTTTGACCGCCGTTACTTGCGAAGCTTAAGCTTCTTTGTAACGCTTTGGTAGCGGCTGACATCGGTATGATGAAGATAATCAAGCAAACGGCGGCGCTGACTCACCATCATCAAAAGACCGCGCCGGGAACCATGATCTTTTTTGTTTTGCTGGAGGTGTTCGGTCAGGTGATTGATTCGCTGCGTTAGCAGGGCAATCTGCACATCGGCCGAGCCGGTATCCCGTTCGTGAAGTTTAAAATTACTGATGGTTTTCGTCTTTTCTTCCATACTTCCAATCGCGGTCATCTATCTCTCGTTTCCTTATATTTCCTAAACTTTAGTTTTGGCGCAAGCCCATGTAAAGAACTTTCCTTTGCAGATTGTTTTCGCTGTTTTCGCCTTCGTCTGACTTCGGCGCGAAGTCCGGGATCTCATCAAAGGAAGAACAGTAAAATTGTGAATAACTTTTAATAACTTGTCGTTGCCATATTCGGTTGAGGTTCTTAAAACGGTTAACAGGATAATTCAGAAGTATTGCTGGCTGGGTCACAAATTGGGTCGGTTACGGCGCTGACCTCGAAAGGTGCTAGTGACTATGAAAGTTCTTCTGAGAGAAGTTGGGACCAGAAAATATCTGACCCGAGTCGGAGGCTGGACTAACACGAAAGAGGAGGCTTACGATTTCAGCAGCAGCGCTGACGCCATTGATTTTTGGTCTAACCGAAAGGATCGAGTCGTAGAGATTGTCTTGTCCTTTGAAGATCCCTACTACGACGTGACTACAAGTTTGACAGCTCCTTCCGTTACCTCAGTTACTTTCCGTCGCAAGAACAAGCGCTGGGTTAAACGCGGGTGGGCAGAAAGAGGCAACGGAAAGCGAGGAGGGTTCATGACCCGGGATGGAAATGGAAACCCAACTGTCCAAATGAGAAAGCGGAAGATATAAGAATATTGTAGTTGAAATGCCGAAATTTGAATTGTCCTTTGAAAGTGAAGTTGCCTGGCTTCCTTATTTTCTCCCGGTCGTTCGCTCTGCAATCCACTTGATATCCTGATTATTTGCGACCGAGTCGGAGTGGCCGATATATTGTGTGGGACCAGGGAGCTTCCGCCTGGTTCGGAGATCCATCCACTTATGGGAATCCACATGGCTGTCGGCAAAGGCAATGACGCCTAATCCATGGTGCAGAGTGGATGGATAGTGAATGATGGCTTGGAGGGACATGTCGACACCAAAGCCCGGTGTGCAGATGTTTCCCGGATGGACATCCATGAAACCAAAACGCGTAGCGGGAGAGTCCACGCTAATCGCGGCGGTTTTCATGTAAACCTTATAGGCCGAACTCAGCACCAGAGGCTGCTCGATATTGGCCGACGGAGTACCTATGTAACTATTCATCGCATAGCTTCGCAGCTCCGGAACACTTTTTCCGCCCACAGGCCAGGTCGAGCGGTCGCCTGGACACTTATAAATCTCTGCGCTTCGGAGATAAGGTGAAAAGAGGGCATATTTAGAATCTACCAGGTATTGAACATTTGTGAGAGTCTGCGGGTCACCATGATTCCCGCCATACACCCACAGATAGGGATCTTTGCGCGTTCCAGTCTCGCCACCGTTCAGAACTAACAGTTCTCTGTTATCCAGTGGGTACATGGCCCAAGTTAAGATAAGCTGTTTCTGATTGCTAACGCAATGGATTCGGCGCGCTTCGTCTTTGGCTCTGGAGAGAGCTGGCAGTAGCAGTGCAGCCAAAATTGCAATGATAGCAATTACCACCAGGAGTTCGATGAGCGTGAAAGCTGTTGCAACTGAATGCCTCGTAGGTTCGAGGTCATAGCCCGCTTTTGGTCTGCACAGGGCGATCACGGTGCAAAGACGGTAACGAACTTTCAATTAAATTGCAATGCGATTCCTGGGCCTGCGGGCGTACGGAGTGATAAGTGAGCAGAACGACTAAGGTTGCGGCAAAGGAATAAACCAGAAGATTGCAGATTGAAGCAATCGTCTTGACTGAGGCGGGCGGTTCTGATTGCGTGGACCTGCCCATGCAAGGTTATCTTTCGCTGGTTCTCCACGCGCACCTTCCCTTCATCCGGCAGCCGGAACATGGCAGGTTTTTGGAAGAAACCTGGCTGTTTGAGGCAATCACCGAGACATATATCCCGTTATTACAATTGCTGGAGAAGTGGGAAAAGGACCGCCTAAAGGCCAGGCTGACCCTGAGTTTGACGCCGACGCTTTGCTCAATGTTGTCGGATTCGCTTTTACGGGAGCGGTACCGTAAAAGATTGGATGGATTGATCAAGCTCGCCGAAAAGGAAATGGAGCGCACAGCTTGGGAACGTGCCTTTAACGAACTGGCAGTCCTTTACCACGCCCGATTGTTGGCAACTCGGGCCTATTACGATTCTGTTGATCATGACCTCGTCACAGCGTTCAGGGAAATGCATGAGCGCGGTCGTTTGGAAATCATCATGAGCGCGGCAACGCATGCAGTGCTACCCTTGTTGGCACAGCATCCAACCTCACTTCGCGCGCAAATTCTGATCGGCCGCGATCACTACCGCAGCACCTTCGGTTGTGAGCCGCGCGGAATTTGGATTCCGGAATGCGCTTATTCTCCAGAGCTGGACTCAGTCTTGCAGGAAGCCGGGCTCCGCTGGTTCATTGTTGAGACACATGGAATCTTGCTCGCGCGTCCCCGCCCGAGGGGCGCAACTTTTGCACCCATATTGAGCCCATCGGGAACGGCGGCTTTTGGTCGAGACCGCGAATCAGCCGAGCAGGTTTGGAGCAGGAAGAAAGGCTACCCAGCCGACCCACGGTATCGGGATTTCTATCGAGACATCGGGTTCGACTTGGAAGTTGATTATTTGAACAACTATCTTCCCGCACCTGGCCAGCGAGGCTTCACTGGGTTTAAGTACTATCGCAGCAATAACGGCGCACCTCAGAAAGAAGTGTATAGCCGACGTGTTGCGCTTGAGGCAGTGGCGGAGAACGCGGGACATTTCGTAGAAGCGCGCAGACTGCAGCTTGCGAAAACGGCAGAAGCATTGGGACGCCCGCCTATTCTGGTTTGCCCCTATGATGCAGAGCTATTCGGCCATTGGTGGTATGAAGGCCCGGAATTTCTTGACCAGGTTGTGAGGAATTTCTGCCGTGAAGGAATGATATCGATGATCACACCTGAGGACTACCTGCAATTGCACTCGCTGCTGCAAATTGCGGCCCCTGCGGCCTCCAGTTGGGGTGAAGCCGGTTACTGGGAAGTTTGGCTCAATGAAAAAAACGAATGGATTTATTCGGAGTTAAGCCTGGCACAGGAGCGCATGGCTGAACTGGCGAAAAAATTCCAGGAGCCTGATAGCTTGCAGGAACGTGGGCTCAAGCAAGCCGCCCGAGAATTATTGCTCGCTCAAGCTAGCGATTGGCCATTTATTATTCGCGCAGGGACAAGTCCGGATTTCGCCGAAAAAAGGGTTAAAGAACATTTGCGCCACTTTTCACGCCTTTACCAGGAAATCTCAGACCAAAGGATTACTGCGCCATGGTTGAAAGAAATTGAGGCTCAGGACAATATTTTCCCAGACTTGGATTACCGGTATTGGGCCGGGTGATACATTGACCAGTTAATCTTTGGAACGAACCGTAATTTACCAAAGAACAGTAACCGCTACTTCGATTCCGGGGGGACGCGAGATTCCTTTTTCGTTCCAATTCGCGCAGCCAGCGCCTTCAGGTCTTGTTTCTTGAGCACGCCTTCTATCAATTCGGGCAGCTTGTTCGGCGTGCACCCGAAACAGGGAACTCCAACCTCGGATAACTTTTTCGCAACCCGTTCGTCGAATGTTGGAATTCCGCTGTCGGACAGGGCTAGAAGGCAAATAACCCGAACGCCGGATTCGACGAGCTCTTTGAGGCGGCGGATCAATTGCGCCTGATTGCCACCCTCGATCAGGTCGGATATAAGAAAGAAGATAGTCTGGGCAGGATCTGTGATGAATTTCTCACAGTAAGCGACCGATTTGTTGATGTCTGTGCCGCCCCCGAGTTGGACGCCAAAGATCATGTCCACCGGGTCGTTGCCGCATTGCTCAGTGAGATCCACGATTTCAGTGTCGAAAGCCACAACACGTGTGTTCAAGGCGGGCAACGAGGCGAAGATTGAACCGGTGACGGAGCCATAGACAACAGATTCTGCCATTGAGCCGCTTTGGTCCATATTGACGATGACCGTCCAATTATTCGAACGCTGGGCGCGTGAGAAGAAATACACTTTTTCCGGAACGATGGTTCCGAGGGAGGGTTGATAATTCTTGAGGTTGCGGCCAATGGTCCATTTCCAATCTATGGATGGTGCGTGGGGCAGGGGGGAATGGTCGTTTCGATTGAGCGCACCCATGACCGCCTGGCGGATTTTTTGTTCGAGCAGCCGTTTAATTTTATCCACAACCGCCCGCACGACGATTCGGGCGGTTTCCTTTGTTCGTTCCGGGATTCGGCCTTTCAGAGACATCAGGGTGCCAACGAGTTGAGGATTGGGTTCGACGTTCTTAAGCATCTCCGGCTCAAATAGCAATTGGGTCAGGCCCTTTTTCTCAATCGCGTCATTCTGGATAACGGTGACCACGTCTTCCTTGAAGTAACTCCGAATATCGCCGAGCCACTTCGCCAGGCTGGGTGCGGACGGTCCGAGGCCAGCCGAGCGTTGGCCGCGCCTTCCGTTATTCTCGCCACCTCCGGAGGTTTCGTCATAGATAGCGGCGAGGGCTTCATCCATGCCCGCTTGCTCCGAGGAGAGTTGGCACCCGCCGGCCCCACCTCCCATCTGGTCAAGGGCATCTTGAGCGTGATGGCCAAGGATCAATCGCCAGCGTTTCAGTTGTTCTTTGTCCACTGCCGGCTTCATAAGTCCTCAAAGTCGAAACCAGAGAGTTCGTCGAGTTTCTTTTTTTCTTTTTCGGTCAGCTCGCTGCTCAAAACCTCGCTCAGATTATCGGGATTTGCGCCCCAGATTTCGCCCAGATTTTCAGTGATGCTATGTTTTTCCGCCGGTGTGAAGTCGCCGAACGCGCGACGGAGAAACACAAGCGCTCGCTTGAATTCATCCTCCGTGAGGGAAGCGACGTAAGTGGCCAATTGCTCCCAAAGCGCGAGCCGGGTCAGGAGGCCGTAACGATTTCGCTTCGCGAGTCCTTCGAACCAGCCCGCACCGAGGTCCGCTTCGATGCCGGGCGATAGCCGCCGTGACACCTCCCTGGCCAGTTCATCGTTGGAAATCAGATTGCGTTCCACCAGCAAGGCGCATGAGTAACCGGACAGTAACGGATTGAGATGATCGGCGCGTGCAAGCTTTTGGAGTTCACTGACCCAGAGCGGCTCATCAATTAACGAGGTGTAATCCAGGGCTACCTTGTTCAGCTCGTGGATTCCGCCGAGGATTTTTTTGGCACCCGCCAGGTCGCAATTAGCGGCGCCGACGAGGGACAGCCCTCCTTCGAGGAACAACTGTTCGAGCAAAGGTTTCAAAGGGGCAGCATCAAACTGCCGGACATCACCGTAGCGGATTACCAGGCTTAATTCATGTGTCGCACCGGCGAGGGCCGTGAAATCGGACGAATCGTTCGCCAATCGTTGGAGGGTTTGACGCGCAAGTTCGATTGAGGCGCTCATGCCGCATTCGCAAGCTTCACGGATGACGGCCGAAGCCTCGGCAATGGACGCGCATGTTTCCAGGCGTCGTTTGAACTTGAACGCAACCGCCAGTTCGATCGTTTCCCCCAGCAGCACTGCCTCGACGATGGCGATTTCGGCCTCGGGGGTCCATTGGAGGGCCCAACTTTCCGCCCAGGTTGTCCCTTCCTGGCGCACCGACAATTTCTGGCCAAAGCCAACTTCCAGGACCGAAAGGCGATGCAGAAAGCTGGACCTGTGCAAATCCAGAAATGCCGCCTCTTTGGTTTTAACTCGACGATTCTCCCGCAGGTCTAGATCAAGGTCGCGCTTAACTGTGGTTTTGTATTGGTCCAGCTTCAGGCGCGTCAACTCGCGGTAAAAATCGTCCTGGATTGAAGTCTGACTTACACCCTTGGCCAGTGAGCCGATTGCCGTGCCGACTTCCACCCTCAGCAAAGGTTCACGGACTACGGAGGGATCTCCCTGGCCGAGCAACGTCACCGCGGCATCCTGCAAATCACGGAGCGTTGGCAGGGAATTTTTTATGTCGGCCATCGCGCTGGCCAGCCGGACGCCTTCGATAACTTCAGCCGTGGAACGGAATGTCCCGGCAGCGCGGAGTTCGCGGACTACCTGGGTGAGGAACAGTGTCGGTAAGTCGGTTTCTGGACTGGACGTGTCGGAGGAGTCGGCCCGGTCGGAGGCCTTGAAGCTATTCCAAAGCATTTCAAAGTAGGCGGGGGCGTGATTACCAGCTCCGTAGCCCGATTGGGTTGACAGTTTGAAAAATGAGTAGGGCATGAGTGTCATCTTGGAATCACGCCGGCGCAGTTTTGCGAATTCTTCATCGGTCATGCCTGGCAATTCCGTTCCTAAGGCAGAGGCGTGAAAAGCGCCAGTGACGACGACGATCTCTTCCGGCTTGAAACCCTCGCTGACAGCTTGTTGAATTTTCCGCCGCATGTAGGCTTCGCGTACCAGATTCTCGGCCGAGCGGCGGGTTGAAAAATCTTCCATTTTCCGCAGTTCCGCTCCATAGGTGTTCGTCGCGCTCAAATAGCTGTCTTCTCCACGGAGCTGTTCAAAATGACGTTCCCAGTAAGTTTCATAATCTGGCTCGCCAGCAAGCCGGGCGATTCGATCATAAACAGAATCGCCGAGTGGCTTGGGATCGTGCTGAACCGCGGCGGGTTCGTTGTCTTCATCGGCGTCCGCTTTTTTGTTCTCAGCATTTTCGGAATCGATGACAAGGGTGCCGTCATCGCGATCCATCAGGCCGAGGAAGACGGACGAGGGCAGATCAATAAAGCGGGACTTGACTTTATTTTCCTGGCACCAGGCCAACGCCTGATATTCCGGGCTGTAGTTTGCCAGCGGATAGCAAAAGGTACGAACCGGGACATCGGAAGTGTACGCGAGAATGGCGATGGGAAGTTTTGACTTTGGACTGACAATGTAAGGAACCAGTTCATCTGCGTCGTCCGAGCCTTCTATCAGAACAAGCTTGGGCCGGACTCGCTCAAGCAATTGTCTTAAATGCCATGCAGCCGCTGGCGATAAATGACGAACGCCGAAAATGTGCGGTGCAGTTCTGGACATGAAAACAACGTGTCAAAACAACTTTAATCACCAGGCTCAACGTGCGCCTGGCAGGCGGCATACAATCCGCGCCAGGTAGCGCCCCGCTTTTTCATCACATTGCTGAGATAGTCTTTCCAAACGATCAGGTCCTTTTCATCGTCCTTTATCACTGCCCCCTGCAGGCCGGAGGCGATGTCATGGTCGCTAACACTTCCGTCGCCAAAATTGCCGGAAAGCGCCATGCTATTCGCCAGCAGCGAAATGGCTTCGGCGGTCGAGAGCACTCCGGAAGGGGTCTTTACTTTGTTTTTTCCGTCCAGGGTTTGGCCTGCGCGCAGTTCGCGGAAGATCGTGACAACTTTTGTAATGGCATCTTCGTTCGGGATACCCGCTTGTAACTGGAGATTGGTGGCCAATTCGCTGACTCGTTTTGTCACGATTGAAACTTCCGTTTCGAGGTCAGCCGGAGCTGGGAGTACCACGATGTTAAAGCGCCTCTTCAAAGCGGCGGACATATCATTGACACCCCGGTCGCGCGTGTTGGCGGTGGCAATGACCGAGAACCCACGTTGGGCCGGGACCTCAGTGGTCAACTCGGGAATCGAAAGGCGCTTTTCCGAAAGAATCGAAATCAGAGCGTCCTGCACTTCGGAAGCGCACCGGGTAATTTCCTCAAAACGGGCAAGACTGCCGCCTTCCATCGCGCGGAAGATCGGACTTTTGATGAGCGAGTCGTTGCTTGGGCCGCGCGCGATGAGCATGGCGTAGTTCCATGTATAACGAATTTGTTCCTCGGTCGTGCCCGCTGTTCCTTGCACGACCTTGGTGGAGTCCCCCGTAATGGCGGCCGCAAGATGCTCTGACAACCAGGACTTGGCCGTGCCGGGCTCGCCAATCAATAAGAGGGCGCGGTCAGTGACCAGTGTGGAGATGGCGATTTCGACTAATCGCTGATGCCCAATGTATTTCGGGGTGATCTCCATCTTGCCGCATTTGCCGCCACAAATGTAAATGAGAACGGAGCGGGGTGACATGCGCCAACCGGCGGGTACGGAGTGTTTTTCAGCTTTAATGAGGGCGTTGAGTTCCTCAGAGAAGAGGATTTCGGCGGGTTGGCGGAGGTCGTTGGTTATAGTAGTGGCTGTTGGCATAGTTACACTTTTTTTGTCGGAATTGTCTGACTGGTCTGACCTGTCTGACGCGTACCCTTGCAAGCTGGGTAGCTCGAGCATCCCCAGAACTGCTCGCCGATCCTCGGGCCGGACTTAGCAATACGGTTTACCATAGGCTTGTGGCAGTTTGGACAGGTGGGTGCAGGTGATGTGCGTGCCGGGTGCTGCGGCAGAAGCGGGCCCTTTGGTTCAAGGTGCATTCAGGTTTCGTCTGACTCGTCAGACATGTCGGACCGGTCTGCCTTTGTTCGCAGGGGTGCCAAGGCTTCCAGAAATTGATCGACAAATTTTTCATCCAGCTTTCCTGCAAACGCGTCCAGACGCGGCAAGTCAGCAGCAGGCACATGTCGCGCGCTGTTAAATAGCAGTACCAGATTGTAATCCAGGAACTTGGCTCCTTTCGTTTTCCTGGTGACCGTCCCGAGAAAGGCATCGGTTATCTTCGGGTATTGGCAGCGTGCCAATGCCTCGATGATCATGCCAGTTTGAACCTGATTTTTTGCTTCGAGCGCTTTGAGCAGATACGTGATACAGCCTTTATGCCCCGGCCTCGCCAGGCACAAAACGACTTGTAGTTGATCCGCTTTGATCGCAGCGTCGAGCCAGCGCCTGTCCCAGGATACCGCTTTCAGAGCCTGAGCTTCGGCAGAATCGGACTCCGGCTCAACATAGTCTCCGAACATTGAGATACCACCATGGTGCGAGGCAGCAAATATTGTGCGCTGGAGCTCTTCGCTTTTCTCCTTGCCCGCACCCTTCTTTTGCTCGAGCAACGGTGCAAATTCCTCATAAACCTTTTCCGGAGGCCAAATGCGCAACGCACCCCCCAGCACGCAGGCAAATGCCCCGGGAGGGAGCGCGTCTCGTTTTGTCAGCAAGGCTTCGAGCGTCTTTGGAGAGCCTATAGTGTAAAGCAGATTTGCCAGGCGAACCATGAGCTCGGCTCCTGTAACGTACGAGCTTTTTGCCGCCTTCAGCTTGCCGAGTTTCTCAGTTTGATTGAAACAGGACAGCAGGAATTCTTCGCTTTCAGCGTCCCGACGCTCATCGAAGCAATCGAGAATTTCCGACCACCGGGGGATTTGTTCTGAATCACCCTCGAGGAGCAGGTTGAAAACCCGTTTGCCTTCCGCGATCAGCGAATTCAGCACTTGTCGATTGCGCATGACGCGCAATGGCCGGGCCAGAAGATCGAGAGCCTTGCCTTTGATCAGTTCGGTAAAAAGCTTTGTGATCTCCGGGCGATCATGCGCCGCCAGCGCCTCGAGTGCGGCGGCTCGCAGCATTTTGTTTTTGGAATTGGTCTGTTCCAAAACCAGCGAAAGGCAACCCTCGTGCTTGCCAAGACACGCAATAGACTCAGCCTTGACCTCGGGTGAGCCGTCCTCGAGCGCCGTTTTGCACAGCTCAATTGTCCCGCCGGGGTCGAGCTGGTGCAGAATGCGCAACCGCCGCGCATCACATTTCTTCCCTTTCAAATCGAGATTCTGTTTGAGCAGCGGAGCGATGCCGGGGCCATGCGCCGGAAGAATTTTATCTGCGACCAACTCGGCCAGCTCTGGATAATTATCGTCCAGCGCGCGGATGGCGGGAGCGATCAGGCGCAGGTCATTGAAAACTCCGCGTTCGACCGCGCTTTTTACAAGTTCGAATCGTCCACCGCCGGTTGTGGTAAGAGCTTCAACCAAAGGCTTGAGCGTACGCGCGGTCGTCCTGGTGCTGGAACAGTTCGTGACGTACATATCCAGTTCGCAATAATCACCCTCCGTCGCTGTTTGCCCCTGGGTATAAAGAATTGCATTGAGCAGGGTGCTGAGGCCAAGGAGATTTGTGGCGGAATCCGCTTCTTTGCCATTGACGAGTTCGCCAATGGCTTTAGCGACCTGGCCGAACACAGGGACTTTTATCCCAGCCTGTTCGAGGGGATCAATGAGCTTCTTGAGCCGAAAATCGCCCACTGCCAGTGGACTGCCCGCAATGGATAGCCGTCTCACTTCCTTCGCCGCTTCCTGAATCAATGCAAGGCTCATAAAATATTCAATAAGCCAGCCGAATGATTTCGTTTTCCGTCAAAACGCTCAAAGGTTTAGCGTGAAGTTTTTGTGAATCCAGATCGTGATGAAAACGCAGGAGCAAAACCTGGTTACGTCTCGCTGCTTCTGGAAGCATCGGTAATAAATGAAGGGTAGCCGGCTCGCCTTCGTATGTTGCATCCGTGAGCGTTAACCGTTCGCCGGTTTGATCCTCGATTACCACACCGTTGCTCACCCGGCCTAAAGCGCGGTAGCGCACCAAGGCGAAAGGATGCCGATCACCTAGCGGTGATTTTAATTGCGCTTTCACGTCCTTAATCAGTGTCCGCAGATCCGCTTTGGCGTGTTCACGGGCTCGCGTGTGATCTGTTTTGGTGACCGGTCGTGGTTCCATCTTTTCCCAGCGGACGCGGGGATTCAAATTGCCGGGGTAAACACAGAGCTCCGGGCAAACGATGACATGAAAGCATGAATCATCTTCGCGGATAAATTTAGCAGCTTTGTAAGGCCTGTAGTTTCGAGTCAACTGAACGGCCCCCGTTTGCAGATTCAGCCACACGCCCGTCTCGACAAATTCCTGGCGCGTCCAATCGTTGTGCGAATTGAATGCCAGTTGCAAAAGTTCGACGTTTGTCAGGACCAGGCCGGCATCCTTCAGTTCACGCAATTGCCAGGCGTGACCGAGCCAGGCGGCGATATCGGTCTCGATTTCCGGCTTGAGGGCCTCATCCTCGATGCGTGTGCTTAAGTATTTGCGCCCCTGTTTGCACAACGAATGCAAACGGTTCAATTGATCCAGGGCAGCGCTATAAACCCGCTCTCGTTCAGAGATTTTCAACTCGTCCTCGGAGCTAATTTGCGACCTATAGAAAAGGCCAGTCAAAGCGTGCAATGCATTCTGGGCGCCGGGGAGGTAGGCGTTTCCGAGCTGTTTGGCCTGCTCCTCGATCTGGCGCGCCGATTTGGCATTTAGTGTACCTAAACCCGAGCGAATCAGGTCGTTCACTAATGACTCCAAAAGCTGTATGCCTTCAAGTTGCGCCTGGATCTTCTTCTTAAGCGCGCCGGTGTTCACCTTGTGGGGCTTTTCAGCCTCCGTTTTCTTCTTCTCAACCCGCTGCTGAATCTTCGAGCGCTTCTCGGAAATGTCTGCAGGGACGTTTTTCTCCACGAACTTCCCTCCCTGAGCATGCGCGTAGAGCAGCGCGAGCGAGTGTTTGCAGGGAAACTGACGGCTCGGGCATGTGCAGCGGAAAACGGGCTTGGCGGGATCGGCAAAATCCGCCGAGGGACGATAGTTCTCAGCACCGCTTCCTTTGCAATCACCAAAAATGAGCGTGCCGTCGGGCGAGCGAAAGAGTCCAACCAGTTTTCGCTTTAGCACCACTCCGCGGGCATTCTTGATGGCGGCGGCATTTGGGGCGTGCGAATCCGCAAAAGCTTCATCAATCTCCATGGCGGGCCTCCGAATTCATCATGGTTCGCTCGGTCAGTTTGGCTTGGGACAATGTAAAAGTGAATCAAATGAGCAGGGGAGGGAAGCCAAATATTTTGGCTCAGATAGACTTTTTCCTTTAGCGGATGAGAACGCCCATAGGAAGCTCGCTGGGAACCGTGGCGAATCCTCGTTGGGATTGATGAGGCACCCCGTTGACTCACGGATAAAAGACACCGAAGGGGTCTGAGTAAGCAGGTCATTTCAGACTCATGTTCGGTTTGTTTGTTGTTAATATAATTTTGATATTCCAGGGCAAGCTAAAACGAGCAG
>Ga0157375_10000284_pt1 | contig 46158 bp, 37 predicted proteins | sample M35metaG_FD_115311 | JGI IMG/M metagenome (GOLD analysis project Ga0157375, IMG submission 115311) | Miscanthus rhizosphere microbial communities from Kellogg Biological Station, Michigan, USA - M3-5 metaG | ecosystem: Host-associated > Plants > Roots > Rhizosphere > Soil | place: USA: Michigan...
CCGCGCCTTAACGCCGAGCACCTCGTCGCCTATTCCTTAGGCAAAAAACGGATCGAGCTTTATCTCGAATTCGAACGCGCTCTCGCCGAGCTAGAGCTTGCGCCCCTGCGCGAACTCGTTAGGCGCCGCGGCCAGGGCGAACCGCTGCAGCATCTGCTGGGCACGGTCGAATTCGCCGACCATGTTTTCGCAACCGACAAGCGCGCCCTTATCCCCCGCCCCGAGACCGAACAACTGGTCGAGTATCTGCGCGACCTCCCCTGGCCGCAAAAGCCGCGTCTCCTCGATGTTGGAACCGGCAGCGGCGTGATCGCACTCTCGCTCGCCAGGCGGTTTCCCGATGCGGAGTTATATGCGGTCGACCTCTCTGCGGATGCTCTCGCGCTCGCGCGCGAAAACGCGGAGCGGCTCGGAATTCCCGCTCGCATTCACTTTGAACAGGGCCATCTACTCGAACCAGTCGAAGGCGCTTTCAACCTCATCGTCGCCAATCTCCCCTACGTCGCGGCGAGCGAAGCCGCGCAGCTCGCGCCCGAGCTGCACCACGAGCCACCGATCGCGCTCTATGGTGGAGCAACGGGCGACGAATTGATTCGCGAACTCATCGCCGCCGCGCCGTCACATCTGTATCCCGGCGGCATGCTCGCCCTCGAAATTGGGCTCGAGCAGCGGGACACGCTTTGCGACTTCCTTGCGGCAAAGAATTACCACGACATTTGCTCAAAAAAGGACTATGCAGGGAACCCACGGTTCCTCTTCGCCCGGCATGGATAAGATACTCGTTCACGGCGGTCACCCGCTCTCCGGTTCGATCAAGATCAGCGGTTCGAAAAATTCCGCGCTGCCAATCATCGCCGCGACTTTACTGACGCGCGAACCCTGCGTCCTGCATCGTGTTCCCGACCTGAGCGACACGAACTACATGCTCCAGATCCTGATGCATCTCGGCGCCGAGGTGGAACGCGCCAGCGGCACCGTCACGGTCAAGGCGGAGAAGGTGGAATCGATCGCGCCCTACGAAGTGGTGCGCAAGATGCGGGCTTCGGTCTGCGTTCTGGGTCCATTGTTAGGTCGATGCAAGGAAGCGACCGTCTCGCTTCCCGGCGGTTGCGTTATCGGCGATCGCCCGATCGATTTGCACCTCAAAGGTTTCGAGGGTCTCGGCGCAGCGGTTCGAGTCGAGAATGGCAACGTCAAAGTCTTTGCGCCCAGGCTGACCGGCGCGGTCATCAACTTGCGCGGCAAGTTCGGGCCCACCGTGCTGGGCACCGACAATGTCATGATGGCGGCCGCTTTGGCCGAAGGCGTGACTGTGATCGAAGGCGCAGCGGCCGAGCCGGAAGTGTGCGACCTGGCGGATTTCCTGAACAAAATGGGCGCAAAGATTGAGGGCGCAGGCACGCGGCGCATCATCATCGAGGGGGTCAAGGAACTGCACGGGGCCGAGCATGACATTATCCCCGATCGCATTGAGACCGGCACCTTCCTGGTCGCGGGCGCGATTTGCGGCAAGGGCATCACTTTGCACCGTGTCCAACCTGAACACGTTACCTCTGTGACCGACGCCCTTACGCAATCGGGCTTCCAAATTTCCACGGCCAAGGATTCAATTTCCGTTTCGCCTAACGGCACCAGCACGAGGCCACTGGAGTTGGTGACGGAACCCTATCCCGGGTTTCCCACCGATATGCAGGCGCAGATGTGCGCCTTGCTCTCGACTACCGACGGGATCAGCGTCATCACGGAAAATGTTTTTCCGCAGCGTTATATGCACATCGCGGAATTGAAGCGAATGGGCGCACAGGTGCAGATCGAAGGCGCGACCGCGGTCATCCAGGGCGTCGAGCGTCTCACCGGGGCACCGGTCATGGCGAGTGATCTCCGCGCCTCCGCCGCACTCGTCCTGGCCGGATTAAAAGCCGACGGCGTCACGGAAATCCGGCGCGTTTATCACATTGATCGCGGTTATGAGCACCTCGACGAAAAGCTCAGTGAGCTTGGCGCGCACATCGAACGTGTGAAAGAATAGGGACATGGAAACCACGGGACCCGTCCCTGTCCACGGAACCTTGTGACGCCGCTCGACTTCACCTACCTTGACGGTCATCCCGTGCACCGCGAGCGGGCGCGCGCGATATTGGCCAAGCATCCCGAGGTGCGCCGATTGATCGGAGCCAATCCAGCCTCGGCCCTGTGGATATTCGGTCTGGTCACGGCCCAATGGCTGGCGGCGTATCTGGTGCGCGACCTGTCCTGGTTATGGGTTTTTGTGGCAGCTTATCTCTGCGGCGCCTTTATCAACCACGCCCTCTACGTGTTGATTCACGAGTGCACTCATAACCTGATTTTCCCCAAGAAAATCTACAATAACCTGCTTGGGATCTTCTCTGATTTTGCCCTCGCCTTGCCCAGCGCGATGGCGTTTCGCAAGTATCATCTGATGCATCACCAACATCTCGGCGATTACGAGATGGACCCCGACATCGTCTGTCACACCGAAGGACGCCTCGTCCGGGATTCCACCTGGCGCAAGGCGATGTGGGTGGCTCTGCTCGGGATTTCCCAGGCGCTCCGCCCGCTCAAAGTGAAGGGCGTCAAGGCCCTTGATCGCTGGATCATCGCCAACATCCTCGTCGTCCTCGTTGTCAACATCCTGATCTATCTGCTCCTGGGACCCAAAGCACTCGCGTATCTGGCCTTGTCCACCTTCTTTGCCTTGGGACTCCACCCGGTCGGTGGCCGCTGGATCCAGGAACACTATGAAACCCGGCCAGGGCAGGAGACCTATTCCTACTACGGCCCCCTTAACAGGACCTGCTTCAACATGGGTTATCATAACGAGCATCATGACTTCGCCAGTATCCCGTGGAACAACCTGCCCACACTGAAACGGCTCGCCCCTGAGTATTACGACAGCCTCAAGTCCTACCGGTCCTGGACCGCCGTATTGCTCAAATTCATTTTCGATCCCTCGATGTCCACCTACAGCCGCGTCGTCCGGGCACGGCAAAAATATTTTCCTGCGGCATTACATGCAGGCAACGGAATTGAAGAAAACGGAAGCGCAGATAGAGATCGAGGCCAGCGCGACGCGCAACTCAGCGCGCTTGGCGCAAACCTCGAACCTGTGAAAGAGTAGAGACATGGAAACGACGCCACCACCGGCCTCGGTCGCCTCATCCAACACCCGCACCTGGGTTGTCCTTTGTCATGCCAGTGCCTTGCTCGGGCTCTTCTTTCACTTTCTCGGCCACATTTTTGGGCCGCTCATCGTCTGGCTGGCGAAGCGCGGCGAGAGCGCGGAAATCGATGCGCATGGCAAAGAGTCGCTCAACTTCCAGCTCTCGATGCTGATTTACGACGCGGTCGCCGTCATTCTCTGCTTCGTCCTCATCGGAATCCCGATTCTGATTGGCCTCTGGATTCTCAACATCATTCTCATCATCATCGCCTCGATCAAAGCGAGCGAAGGGCAGCTTTATCGTTATCCCCTAACAATTCGGTTCCTCAAGTAGCGCTGCGCAATTGGTGCTATAGACCTCTCACCCCAGGGGGCGCGAGTCTGGGGGGAATTGGAACGTCGCATTACCAAGCGACGCCAATACCTGCGTTTCGCAGAGCGAACCGTCTACAACCCGCGCAGCGTCCGCATGTTCTCGACGTCTTCGCGCAAATCCTTCCTTTTCGGGGTTTCCAGCACTTTGGGGATTTTGCGGAAACGGCGATCGCGCATAATGACGCGGAAGGCCTCCAACCCAATCTTCCCTTTCCCAATGTGCTCATGACGATCGACCCGCGAACCACGCGCGGTTTTGGAATCGTTTAGGTGCAACGCGGCCAGATATCGCAACCCGATGGTGCGATCGAATTCGCGAAACATTCTCTGCGTTCCGGCCGCACTGGTGAGATCGTGCCCGGCGGCAAAGACATGCGCTGTGTCGAGACAGACGCAGAGGCGTTCCGGTGCGCGCACGTTCCCGATGATCTCGGCCAGATGCTGAAAAGTGTGACCAAGGCTCGTGCCCTGACCCGCGGTCGTCTCCAGCGCGATGCGTGTTTTAACTTTCGGCAACCGCGCGAAAATCCGGTCGAGCGCGGCGATAATTTTCGCAAGGCCGGCTTCTTCACCCGCATTCATATGCGCGCCGGGATGGAGAACAATGAAGGGCAACCCGAGCTGATCCGCGCGTTCCAGTTCCTCGGATAAGGCGCGCACCGAGTTGGCGTGAAACTGCGGATTCGTCGCCGCGAGGTTAATCAAATAATTGGCGTGCGCGAAAACCACCGCCAGTTCCGGCCGTTGCACATGCTCGCGAAAGGCTTTGATTTCCTCGCGCCGGAACGGCCGCGCAAACCACTGCATGTTGTTTTTCACGAAGATCTGCATCGCCGTGCATTCGATCGAGCACGCCCGTTCGATCGCCCGATGGACACCGCCCGCGATCGACATGTGCGCGCCCAGCAGCAATTCGGTCTTCTTCATTCCGCCTTCCGAATTTCGCGACTGCTAAAATCGCTTCGGGCGCCAAATCGGCTTCGTCAGGCTGCCTTCGCCATGATACTCAAAGAGCTTATAGAGTGGCCTGAGGACTGCGCCTGGCCCGCCGGCATCGATCCGAATATCAAAGTCGAGCTCGTCTTTGAGGAAATTGATATCGCCGTGTCCGAGCATGGCAAAGAGATTGGCCGCGACTTTCAGCCGGTCGGTGTGAATCACGCCATTCCGGATCGTAAAGGGCGCGGTCGCCTCGTGTGCGACGCTGTAACCGACGCCGTTAAACATCTTGTTCACCAAATCCGAGAGCGGCCCAAAGATGGGAATGGCAAAAACATTGCCGTCGGTCACTTCCACACTGCCCGCGCCGTGCAGCGCTTTCTTGTCCGCGGCGACGCCGCCAAAATCGAATTTGCCGCCCAGAACGCCCTGCGCGGTTTTGTATTTGAAATAGAGATCGGTCAGGCTGGGAAAGTCCACTTTCTCCACGGCCACGTTGGCCGTGTAATGCTTGTCGCCTTTGGCGAGCGAGATGTCGGCGCCGCCGGTGAGGCTCCCGTGAAAGAGAGTGCTTTTCAGCCCGAGAATTTGGAGGCGATCGTCGGTGAAAAGGAGTTGCCCGCTAATGCGCTCGAAGGGCAGGACTTTATCGATAAAGGTATAATCCATCCCCTCGGGAGCAGCGACGTCGATTTGCAGGCGGGTCTGTTTGCCGCCGCCAAACTGGACCACACCGCCGACGTTGACGTGCGGCGGACGATGAAAGCGATAAGGCGAAACGTGCTCATAATAGCGCGGTTCGACCCACATGATTGCCTCACCCGGTTTGAGCGTCGACTGCACGTTCGTTAGGCGCAACTCGTTCCGCCCGGCGTCGTAGGCGAAGGAACCGGTGCCGCTGCCCTCGTCGCGGGTGACGCGAAAATTGTCGAGCGCGAGCACGCCGCCGCCGAACTTGACGCTCGCGCTCGCGCTGTTCATCCAGACCCCCCGAAAACGGGAACGGCCGAGCGCGATCGCGCCTTCACCTTGCCAGCTTTTCGGATCGCGACTCGTCCCACGAATGCTGAGATGAATGCCGGGCGGGCGCGCCCACTCCCATTCCTGCAAGAAGGAGCGCAATTTAACCGGCGCGAGCGGAGCGAGCGCGGTCGGCACGATCGCGCTGTCGATGTTCAGCCGAAAATCGTTAGGCGCCTCGAAGAGATCGGCATTGAGCTGTCCGCTGCGCTGCCGCAACCGGATGTCGCGCACCATGGTGCGGGCGCCGTCCCAGGCGAAATCGCAGGTCAATCCTTCGAATGCAACCGCCTGGTAGGCAAATTTGTCGAGCGCAATCTTGCCGATGACTTCGAATCGCTTCTCGTCCGCTCCGATCGTGGCCGTGCCAGAAGCTTCGACCACGGGCGGAACATTGAAGGTGATGGCGTCGAGCATGGCACCGAGCTCGAGACTGCCTAACAACGGCTTAAGATCGAGACTGCTGCGCACCTGAAAATCCGCCCGCCCATTCGCCCGACTCCAGCTCGCGATCGCGGCGAAACGACCCGCGTGATCGTTCCATTCCAGCTTCGGGATGGTGAGGGTGTGATCTTTCCAGATCGTCGTGAGGTGGAAGTTGCGCGCTTCGTACGCGCCGCGCACGATCTGGCTGCCGCGCAGCGTCCCCTCTACTCGCGCGTCCTCGAGCTGGGAGAGGTCGCCGGAAAATTTCACCTGCAGTTCCGGAGCGGTGCCGGGGTAGCGAAAGCGCTGCAAGAGGGTCACGAGCGTTTGCAGCAGACGCAACCGGCGAGCTGATTCCTCAGCCGTATCCTTTGCCGAGGGCCGATAGTCCTGGCGTTTGATGAGCTGGCCGCTGGCTGAAATGCGAATCCCGCAAAAAACTCCTTCCGCCTGACTGACCTCGATCCGCTCCGGCGGAAAATAAACGTGGGCGCGAAATTTTTTCAGTTCCGCATTCGAGACCTGACCGGCAACGGGCGGAAGCGGGATGGCGAGCTCGCTGTTGCGAATGTCGAGGGCATTCAGGAACGGCTGGTGATGGAAGAGGGCCGCGTAGTTGATATCGAGAGAAAGCTCACTCACGACCGCGAGTGTTCTCTCTCGCTTTTTGTAGTCGTAGATGCGCACGTCGCGCGCGATCAAGCCGCGAAAAGGATCGAGGGTGAGACGGCGGACTGAGACTTCGACCCCGCGCTTGTGCAGCTCCTCGACCACGAGGTTGCGCCAGTTGCGGCTGAAACCTTTTTTCGCCAGGTACCAACCGCCCGCGACCAGCCCACCGAGGAGCAGGAGGATCGTCAGACGAACGAAGGTATGAAAGAGCCGGACGCGGACCGGATGGCGAATGCGCCCGCGATGCAGGCGCGGCCGGGGCGGCGGTTCGCTGGGTGTGATGGCAGGCACGGAAGAAAGCGAACGTTCAACGCTTAACGTTCCACGTTCAACGTTCAATAATGGCGCGCCAGGCCTCGTCTAGATTGAAACGTTGAAGGTTGAACCTCGCACGTTGAACGTTTCCTCCTCATGCCCATGGCCATTTCCGATCTGCCTGCCCTCAACGCTTCCCTCAATGCCGTCAGCACAGTTTTCATTTCGTTAGGCTGGTGGTTCATCCGGCGCAATTTCTGGCGCCAGCACGTGGCCTGCATGATCACCGCGCTCGTGTCGTCGTCGCTCTTTCTTACCGGCTACATTGTTTATCATGTGCAGGCGGGGGAAAAATCATCCGGCTACACCGGGCTCGTCGCCTGGTTCTATTTCCCGCTGCTCCTCTCCCACATCCTGCTCGCGTTTGTCACCCTGCCGCTGGTCATCCTGACTTTGATCCCGGTCTTCCGGCGACGCTGGGATAAACACCGGCGGATCGCACGCTGGACGATGCCCATCTGGCTCTATGTTTCGGTGACCGGGGTGCTGGTTTATTTCATCCTTTACCAGTGGTTCCCTCCCGCCAGTCTTGCGCTTGGTCGGTAGTTGATGTTTGATCAGGCACGCCCAACGATGGGGCGTATTTTATGGTGACGATCGCGACTTACAACGAGCCGGCGAAAGCCAAGCGGCTAAAGGAAAAATTCCAGGCCGCAGGCCTGAAGGCGGACGTACATAACGAGGCCGGCCTGCAAACCTACGCCTTCATGTCGAAGCCGCAGGCAAACGCAAAAGTGATGGTCGACGAAGAAAGCTTCGAGCGCGCCCAGAGCCTGATGGTGGAATGGGAAGCGGCCGATCCCGAGATCGGCGCGCTGCGTTGCCCGCAGTGCAACTCGACCCGGATCGAGTATCCGCAGCTCACGCGAAAATTTCTCACTCCCGCGCTGGCCGCAATTCTTTTCGCCCTCAAGGTTTTCCCCAAGGAATTCTATTGCCAGGATTGTCATTTCACCTGGACTAACGAACCGGAACGTCCGCGCTACCGTTTCTGGAATCGTTTCTTTTCCGGTCCGGAGAGCGAGGGTTGAGCCCCGCGCTCCCAACCGAAGCTTCCGCGCTCTGCCTCTCTTTCTCCCCCTTCCTCTGGGCCGTTGCTTGATTCAGATTGAGAGGAAGCGGAAGAGAAAGAGTCTGGCTCGATGAAATGGATTTTCGCTTTTCTCCTCGCGGTCCTGATTTTTGGCGCCGCCGCGCTCTTTAGTTACAAGATTTTCGTTCGGCCCGAGATCGTCATGCGGGCCGAAAAGAAATCGGCGGCTATCCCGATTCCAACTCCCGATATCAGCCTGCCGGAATTCCAAGCCGCGCAAAAGCTCAAGGGAGAAGGCAAACTGACGGACGCGCGCGCGGCGCTGACCGCGCTGATTCAAAGGTACCCGGGCGGTCCGCACGTCGGCGAAGCGCAGGATCTGCTCGGCGATGTGAACATCAGTATCCTTCTCTCCGATTATCCGTCGCCGGATAAGGAGGAGTACATTGTCCGCAGCGGCGATGTTCTGGCGCGGGTGGCGGCAAAGATGAAATCGACCCCCGAACTCATCATGCGCACGAATAACCTCAGCGGGACGATGCTGCGCATCGGGCAAAAACTGCTCATTTCGAGGCCGGAATTCTCCCTTCTCATCCAGCGCAATGCCCAACTCCTTTATCTGCTCGATCACGAGCAGTTCTTTAAGCGCTATCACCTCCGCGAGGAAAAACTACCGGCTAATGCGACGACCAAAACGAGCACCCGGGTGGCAGAAATCATGGCCTGGAAAAACGGCAAACGGATCGGCATCGGCAGCCGCGAATTCCTCAGCAGCACCCGCTGGATTCGGCTCGCTACGGCCAATTACGTGATTTATTCTCTGCCGGATGATTCCCATCAAATCCTCGATGTCCCGCCCCCGACGACGGGCATCGGAATGACGGCCTCCGATGTGGAGGAATTGAGCGGCCTTGTAAACACCCGAACGGCTGTCACGATTACTCCGTGAATCGAGATTCGCGAACTCGAGATTCGGAAACCTGGGTCGAGCGACAGCCGCTCAACCGATTCACGATTCACGATTCACGATCGAAAACCCGGCCTCCCTTGCTACGCAAGCTACGTTACGGCACGATCTAATGCCCCAAGCCCATGGATTCGCAACCGCTCGATTTCGAAAAGCCCATCCTGGAATTGCAGCGCCGGCTCCAGGAGCTCAAATCGCATTCCGACAAACATGAAATCGATTTCGACTCCGAAGTGGAATCGATGGAGCTCAAGATTCGGGAAACGCGCCGCCAGATTTACGATAACCTGACCGCCTGGCAGCGCGTCCAGATTGCGCGGCACGTGCAGCGGCCTTTTTCGCTCGATTACATCGGACGCTGCTTCACCGAGTGGGTGGAATTGCACGGCGACCGGGTTTTCGGGGATGACAAGGCGATGCCGTGCGGCCTCGCGCGACTCGGTTCGCGCCGCTGCGTCGTGGTCACGCAGCAGAAGGGTCGCGACACAAAGGAAAACGTGAAGCGCAATTTCGGCTGCGCTTATCCCGAAGGTTACCGCAAGGCGCTGCGCATCATGCGGCTCGGCGAAAAATTCAACCTCCCAGTGATCGCGTTAATCGATACCCCGGGAGCCTATCCCGGCATTGGCTCTGAGGAACGCCACATCGCGGAAGCGATCGCGGTCAATCTGCGCGAGATGATGACGCTACGCGTCCCGATTGTCGCCTGCGTCATCGGCGAAGGCGGCTCCGGCGGCGCGCTCGGCATCGGGGTAGCCGATCGGGTTCTCATCCTCGAGAACTCCTATTACTCGGTCATCAGTCCGGAGGCCTGCTCCGCCATTTTGTGGAAAGATCGCAAACATGCTCCGGAAGCGGCCGAGGCGTTGAAGCTGACCGCCGATGATCTGATGCGGCTCGGGGTGGTGGACGAAGTCGTGGCGGAACCGGAAGGCGGCGCGCATCGCGACCCGGACGTGGCGGCGGCGAACCTCGGGGCGGCTTTGCGCCGCAACCTCAAGCGAGCGCTCGAAACGCCGATCGATAAGTTGCTCGAGCAGCGCTACGCGAAATTTCGCAAGCTGGGCAATTTTGCCGAGCCGCGACCGAAAAACGGCGCCTAACGCCTAACGAATCTGCCAAAGCGCGTCGCTTGGGGGCGCTGCAAACGTCTCCTTCTGAGAGACGCGAGGGTTGCGGGGGTTGCTCCTCCACCTCGACCCAAGCTCGCCCGCGCGCTTCGCGCAGCGAAGCGTCTACCGGCGCGGTGGATAAAGATAACGCAGGACCGTTTCGATCCGGGCGGCCCAGGCGCGCTCACTGTGATCGGCTCCCTTCACCTCGGTATATTGGAGGTCGTCATCCAAGCGCCATCCTATCTCAACCAGCCGGTCGCGCAATTCGCGCGCCCGTTCCCAGCCCGTTTCCTCCGTCCCGGTATCGAGCCAGATGCGGAGGGGCGGCTTCTGGTTGATCCCGTCGAGGATGCGAAAGATCGCGCCATCGTCCCACCAGATCGAAGGCGACATGACCGCGAGCCGACGAAAGACTTGCGGAAACCAGAGCCCGAGCGCGAGAGTGGCGAGCCCTCCTAACGACGACCCGCCCAGCCCGGTGCACTCCGCTTCCGGCTGCGTCCGGTATTCGCGGTCAATGAACGGCTTTAATTCGTCACGCAGGAATCGGCCGTACTTCCGCAGCCAACCGCGGCTCCGTTTCGTGTGCAGCGCATCGGTTTCAATCACCCCCGGCGTAGGCGCGTATTCGTGAATACGATTTACGCCGGTGTTCGCGACCGCCACGATGATGAGCGGCGCGATCAGCCGCTTTCGTGCGAGGATTTGCGCCGTCTCGTCCACGCCCCACTCCACTCCCGCAAAAGAAGTGGCCGCGTCGAAAACATTCTGGCCATCATGCAGATAAAGAACCGGGTAGCGGCATCGTCGGGCACGTGCGTAACCCTGCGGCAGATAAACCAGGACGTCACGCCGGTTGCGCAGGATGCGCGATTCGAATCCGGGATGCTGCTGAATGTTGCCCGTCAGTGTGTGCTTCTCGTCCATCGCAAGGCGCTGTTATCGCCGAGGTGATTCGTTCGCGCAACCGCCCCCGACCTTCACTCTTCCTCGTTATCGTCATCGCGGGATTTTCTCATAGCCAACCGCATCGGCGTCGGGTTTATTCGGCGTCGCGACCATGAACGAACGTTATATCCGCTGGTGGACTCCGCACATGAGCCGCGATTTCGAGATGCTCGTTTTCGGCGACGGCCGCGGGTTGCCGCTCGTTCTTTTCCCCACCTCCTTCGGCCGCCACACCCAGAACAAGGATTTCGGCCTGACCGGTGCTTGCGCGCCTTTTGTCGACGCCGGCAAGATCACCATCTATTGCCCGGACTCGGCTGACCTAGATGGGTTCTATAACAAGGGCATTCACCCGGCCGATCGCATGCGCACTCATAACGCCTTTGAGCGCGTCATCGTTAACGACGTCTTCGATTTCGCGCGGCGCGATTGTGGTTGCCACCGGGTCGCGGTCTGCGGCGCGAGCCTCGGCGCTTACCATGCCGCCAATATCGCTTTTCGTTTTCCCGATTCGGTCAGTTACCTGATCAGCTTGAGCGGGGCCTTTGAGATCAGCGATTTTTTCGACGGCTACCACGACGAGAATATTTATTTCAACAGCCCGTATCAGTACCTTCCAAATCTGACCGACCCGTGGAAATTCAACCACATGGGCATCATCCTCGGCACCGGCGAATGGGATAACACCCGGCACGAAAGCCTGCGCCTCTCCGGGATCCTGCATTCCAAGGGCATCCAGCACTGGCTGGACGATCGCAAATGGTGCGGGCACGACTGGAATTACTGGCGCGACATGCTGCCCTATTATTTATCGACAATCTGAGTTCTTTCGCCTCCAGCCATCGTGCTTCAAATCCGCTCCACTACGCAAAAACCTATGAAAAAAATCGGAATCCTCTACGGCCAGGAAAACAGTTTTCCCCCCGCGTTCGTCGAACGCGTCAACCAGAAAACCGGCGGCAATGGCATCATGGCCGAGCCAGTCTTGATCGACAAAGTCATCCAGGGCGAATCCGGCGGCTACGACGTGGTCATCGATCGCATCTCGCAGGATGTGCCCTTCTATCGCGGCTGGCTCAAGAACGAGGCGCTCACCGGCTGCGCGGTAGTAAACAATCCATTCTGGTGGAGTGCGGACGAGAAGTTTTTCAATAACGCGCTCGCCACCAAGATCGGCGTAGCCGTGCCGAAAACCGTCCTCTTGCCCTCGCACGACCTGCCGCCGGACACGAGCCACGGCTCGTTTCGTAACCTCGCTTACCCCCTCAATTGGGACGCCATTTTCGGCTACATCGGCTGGCCGGCATTTTTCAAACCGTTCGCCGGCGGCGGCTGGAAGAACGTCTACAAGCTGCACAATCCCGAAGAATTTTTCCGGGCTTACAGCGAGACCGGTCAGCTCGTCATGATGCTGCAGGAGGAAGTGCAGTTTCAAATGTACTTCCGCTGTTACTCGATCGATCAGCGCAACGTGCGGGTGATGAATTACGAGCCGCGCCATCCTTATCATCTGCGTTATCAAACCGACTGGCAGGCACCGCGCGAGATCCTCGAAAAAGTCGAACAGGGCGTGCTCGCCCTGAATCAATATCTTGGCTACGACCTCAACACGGTCGAGTTCGCAATCCGCGACGGCGTCCCGCTGGCGATCGATTTTTGCAACCCCGCCCCAGATGCGGAAGTATCGTCGGTCGGACAGGCCAATTTCGACTGGGTGGTGGAGGCCGTTTCGGACATGGCGATCCGCAAGGCGCGCGAACACGTTCCCGGGCGGGACAATTTGAGCTGGGGAAGATTTGTTCAGGCTGCAGTCAATCGCCGGTCCCTGGCCTGAGTGACGCCATCCTGGCCGTCACTGGATGACAAATTTTTCGACCGCGCCGCGCTCTTCGGCTTAACTTGCCCGATCCATGAGCATTGAAGTGAAAATCCCGCCGGTCGGCGAGTCCATTACCAGCGGGATTGTCTCTGTTTGGCACAAGAAATCGGGCGAATATGTCGATGCCGGCGAAGCTCTTCTCACGCTCGAGACCGACAAGGTTTCCACCGAGATCACCGCTGAAAAGGCGGGCTTGCTCCAGACCAAAGTGCCCGAGGGCCAGGAAGTAGAAATCGGCGAAGTGGTCGCCGTGATCGACGACAAAGCCAGTGCGCCGGCAAAGGCCAAAACGAAAGCAGCCCCGCCGAGCGAGCCCAAGGCAGCCGCAAAATCGGCCGCGCCACGTTCCCCTAACGCCGACATCTTGTCGCCGGCCGTCAAAAGGATGGCAACCGAAGAAAAAGTCGATCCCGCCAAGGTCAGCGGAACCGGCAAAGGCGGCCGGGTCACGAAAGGGGACGTCATCTCTTATCTGCAATCCCCAGCGGAAACCGCGACCGCGACCGTGACCGACGACCAGGAAAAATCGCGGCACGCGAAAGCGCCCCCGGCCGAAGCCGCGGCGGCCGGCGAAGAACGTTTCACGCGTAAGAAAATGTCACCGTTGCGCCGCAAGATCGCTGCTCAACTGGTGATGGCGCAACACACCGCCGCCATCCTTACCACCTTCAATGAGTGCGACATGAGCGAAGTGATGGCACTTCGCAAGAAGGCGCAGGAGAAATTCGTCGCCGATCACGGGCTCAAGCTCGGGTTCATGTCGTTCTTCATCAAAGCTGTCGTCGAAGGCCTGAAGGCAGTGCCAGCGATCAATAGCCGGATCGAAGAGGACGATTTTATCTTGAATCACTACTACGACATCGGAGTCGCGGTCGGGACCGAGCGCGGCCTGGTCGTGCCCGTAGTGCACGATGCCGACCAGAAAAGTTTTGCCGATCTGGAGCGGGACGTAGCCGATTTCGCAACCCGGGCGCGGGAGGGCAAGATCAAGATCGAAGACCTGCAGGGCGGCACTTTCACCATTTCCAACGGCGGCGTTTACGGCTCGCTCATGGGCACGCCGATTCTCAATCCGCCGCAGAGCGGCATCCTCGGCATGCACGCCATCCAGCAGCGCCCGGTGGCGATCAAAAACGAAGTCGTCGTCAGGCCGATGATGTATCTCGCGCTCAGCTATGATCATCGCGCGGTCGACGGGAAGGAAGCAGTGACCTTTCTCGTCAAAGTGAAAGAAGCGATCGAAAACCCGACTGCTTTGTTGCTCGATCTCTAACGCTCGTTAGGCACCTTCGCATTCTGTCATCCTGAGGCCGGCGGGATGACAAATGGGAGAGGCGCGGTTAGGTAATAGCCCTCCCGCCAGCAACGCATTTCTCATGGATAAATTCGACGTCATCATCATCGGCTCCGGCCCGGGCGGCTACGTCGCGGCCATTCGTGCCGCGCAGCTGGGACTCAAGACCGCCATCGTTGAGAAAGACGCCGACCTCGGCGGCACCTGTCTCAACATCGGGTGCATTCCGAGCAAAGCGCTCCTCGCTTCGAGCGATCACTTCGTTTTCGCCAAAAAGGAAGCTGCCAAACACGGCATCATCCTCGACCAGGTCGGCCTCGACCTCGCGACCATGCTGGCGCGCAAGGATAAGGTGGTGAAAACCCTTACCGGCGGCGTGCGCGCGCTCATGAAAGGCAACCAGGTCACCACTTTTACCGGCCTCGGCACGATCGCTGCGCCCGGCCAGGTGCGCGTTCAGCCTAACGACGGCGCGCCGATCGAGATCGCGGCCGATCACATTTTGATCGCGACCGGGAGCGTGCCGATCAACCTGCCGGGCATGCCCTTCGACGGAAAAACGATCGTTAGCAGCACGGAGACGCTTTGTTTCGAGAAGCCGCCCGCAAAATTCCTCGTCATCGGCGCGGGCGCGATCGGGCTCGAGCTCGGCTCGGTCTGGAACCGCCTCGGCTCCGACGTGACGATCGTGGAATTTCTTCCTCGCATCGCGGTCGGGTTCGATCTCGAAGCTTCCAACCTCCTCCAGCGCGCCCTCACCGCGCAGGGCATCAAGTTCCACCTCGAAACCAAGGTCAGCTCAGTCAAAGTGGTCAACGGTAGCGCCGTCGCCACCGCGACCAAAGGGAACGAGGAACTCAATTTTGAAGCGGATAAAGTTCTCGTTTCCGTCGGCCGCCGCGGGTTCGCGGAAGGTGTCGGCGCGGATAAAATGGGCGTCGCGCTCGACGATCGCGGCCGGATCAAAGTGGATGAAATGTTCCGCACCAATGTCGCCGGCATCTACGCCATCGGCGACGTCATCGCCGGCCCCATGCTCGCGCACAAAGCCGAGGAAGAAGGCATCGCCTGCGTCGAATTGATCGCGGGCAAGGCGGGCCACGTAAACTACGACGTCATTCCCAGCATCATCTACACGAATCCGGAACTCGCCGGCGTCGGCCTGACAGAGGATTTTGCGAAGGAGAAAGGGCTCAAGGTCCGGGTCGGCAAATTCCCTTTCCGCGCCAATGGGCGCGCGCTCGCCAACGCCGATGCCGAAGGCATGGTCAAGTTTGTCGCCGACGCCGAAACCGATCGCATTCTCGGCGCGTCGATCCTTTCCCATGCCGCCTCCGAGTTGATCGCGGAGATCGTGGCGGTGATGGAATTCGGCGGCAGCAGCGAAGATCTCGGACGCACCGTCCACGCCCATCCGACTCTGAGCGAAGCGGTCAAGGAAGCGGCGCTCGCGGTCGAGAAACACGCCATCCACATCGGCAACCGTTAACGAATTCTTGTTGTATGGCAGACGAGCAGGAGAACCTTTCCGGCGCCGAGGAATACATCGCGGTCGAGATCGAATTGGCTGAAGCGCTCGACCCCGAGCAGGAGAAAAATCTGCGCGACGCCTTGGGGAAGATTGATTCGCAGGCCTTCGATTCCTGCGATGTCGATCCGAAGCGGATCTCCTTTTGCTACGACCCGACTCGGACGACGAAGAAAGATTTGTTGTCGGCGGTCGCGCGCGCGGGCGGCAAGCTCGCGCAGGTCGAGAGCGAAGGCGCACCGCTTCTGGAAACGGACTCTCGCTAATCCAGCCCTAGAGCCCGTCGACTATCGCGCGCGAAGACGAAACCGCCTAACGAAATCGAAGTCGAAAACTCTTTCGTTAGGCCAAGAAACTGAAATTTCATCCCCAGAAACTCCGGGTGAATCAGCGTCTGCAGGGCGCGGCTTTTTTCTGCGCCGGCCGATTCCAGCTCAGGATGGGTCGAAAGCAAGCCGGTGAGAAAGTGGTGCTGATCGGTAAAGCCCGCGATTTGTAAGCCGCATTCCTCGGCGCGCTCGGCCAGGCTCGTCCATTCGACATGCGTGGTGATGTCGCTCGCGCCCACTCTCTCCAGGAGAGAGGGCAGGACCCGATGTTCGGCGTAGCATTGCAGCGTCCCCGTAAAACGTCGCGCTGCGTAATATTCCGGTCTGGCCAACCCGTAATCCGCCACCAGCACGACGCCGCGGCGCAGCCGACCGGCGAGTGCTTCGATCCAGTCGAGCGTCGCAAGATTGACTTCTGTCTCGTAGCCCTCTGACGGGGTGGGCGGAAGCTTCCCGAGCCGCGCGAGCACTCGCGGATCCGTCACCGGGCGATCGACAAAAGTGAAGCCGCACGAGGTGCGCTCGACCAGGCGCTCGTGCCAGCGCCGCTCTGCTTCGTTACCCGCTGCCTTGAGCAAGTGCACCGGCATCGCGTCCAACAGTTCGTTGGAAAAATGGACGCCACAAAATTCTTCCATCTCCTCGAGCGAGGCCACCCATTGCATCTTTTCGGAAAACTGGCGCAGCACGCCCTGCTGCCGTTGCCGCAAAATCGGAAACGGCTCGACTATTCGATAGCGCAGGACCGCAAAAAATTCCGGCTGCTGTTCCCGCAGCGCTTCCAGAACGTCAGTCGCAAATTCCCCCTGATGCGCGCCCTGCTCGACAATCACGAAGTCGTCTGGTCGGCCAAGCGCGTCCCAAATTTCCGCGAACTGTCCGGCCATCAATTTCCCAAACAACGGTCCGACACTCACGCTTGTGAAATAATCGCCGTGCCGCCCGATCGCGCACCGGCCCGAACCGTAGTAACCGAGCTCCGGGTGATAAAGCGCCTGCTCCATGAAGCGGTCGAAGGGTAGCGGCCCTTCGCGACGGATCTGATCGCGGATGAGAAGAGTGAGCTGAAAGGCTGAGTCGTTGCTTGGCTGAGTCGAATCCATGAATGAGCCCTTCCTGTTTATCGGCTCAACCTCTTCAGCCTTCAACCCTTCAACCCTTCAACCCTTCAACCTGCTTGGCTTTTGCCGCAATTTGCCGCTAAGTTGCGCGCGATCTGAAAATTCCGGGCTCCCGCCCATTCGCCGCATGCCTGTTGATTATTTCACGCCGACGGAGCTCTCGCCTTACGACCGCCCCTGGTACGCGCGGCCCTGGGTTTTCCTTCCCTTCGTTCTGGGCCTTGTCCTCCTTCTCGCGGGCCTGCTCGCCTTTCTCCCCCTGGCGGCTTCCCTCAAGGAGCAGGCCGCCGCCCTCGATCTCACCCACCTCGAGCAGATGGAATCAGCCAGCGTCATCGTCGATCGCAACAACAAGATCTTTGGCCAGATCTACGTCGAGAACCGGGAGACCATCCCCTACGACCAGATTCCCACCAACCTCGTGAATGCGATGATCGCGACGGAGGACAACAAATTTTATCAGCACCACGGTTACGACATCCTCGGCATTGTCCGCGCCGCGCTCAAAAACGCCGTCGCCGGTCATGTGCGCCAGGGCGCGAGCACGATCACCCAGCAGTTGGCGCGCAACAGTTTCGATCTCAAAGGCAAAACCTTTCGCCGCAAGCTCCTGGAGATGTTCGTCGCGCGCCGGATCGAGGAGAATTTCCCCAAGCAGAAGATCATGGAGCTTTACCTGAACCGAATCTATTTCGGCGGGGGACTCTACGGCGCGGAAGCCGCCGCCCGCGGCTATTTCGATAAACCGGCCCACGAAATGTCGCTTGCGGAATGCGCCACCCTCGCCGGGCTGGTAAAGAGCCCGAACAAACTTTCGCCCTGGGCTGATCGTGACGCTTCGAGGGAAGCCCGCAATTTTGTCCTCAACCGGATGCGCGAGCTTGGCTTCATCACCGTCGCGCAATACGACAGTGCGCAGTCGGAGCAATTGGTTACCGGTAACCGGCAGAATGCGCGCGGCCAGAACTACGCGATCGATTACATCCGCCAGCAGGTGATCGCGGCCGTCGGCTGGGACCGCGCCATGAGCGACGGCTTCCGCATTCACACCACGATCGACTCCCGATTGCAGGACGTGGCCGAGAAATCGCTCCGCGCCCAGCTCGACGCGGCCGAAGAGACGCCCGGTTACGATCATCAAACCTACGCGCAGTATTCCGCTCTGCTGCAGGAGGCGCGGAAGAACAAATCGCCTAACGACAAAACGGGCGCGCCGCCCTCGCCCGGGTATCTGCAGGGTGCAGTCATCGCCCTGGACAACCGCACCGGCGGCATTCTCGCGCTCGTGGGCGGGCGCGATTTCGAGCAAAACGAATATAATCGCGCCCTCCAGGCGCGGCGGCCGCCCGGCACCGCCATGCTCCCGTTCGTTTACGCGGCGGCTTTTGCGAAAGGCCTTTTCCCGGGCTCCCTCGTCGAGGATTCCGCGCTCGATAACCGCACCGTCATGATCGGCGGCACAACCGGCATTCTCGGCGAATGGGGACCGGAGAGCGCCGATAACCGTTACGAAGGATCGATCACCGCGCGCGAAGCCCTCGCGAAATCGAAAAATGGCGCCGCCGTCCGAATCGGCACCACCGCGGGCCTCGAGACCGTCACGCAGCTCGTGCACAACGCCGGCGTGCAAACCAAATTGCGGCCCTACCCGGCGACGTTTCTCGGCAGCAGTGAGATCACGCTCGCCGAGCTGGCGCTTGCCTACACTATTTTCCCTAACGAAGGCTGGCGCCCATCGCCGCCCCACATTCTCGATCGGATCGAGGACCGGGAAGGCAACACTGTCTGGCAGGCCGAGCACAGCGGCGGGCACCAGACTGTCGTAAAACCCGAGATCGCGGCCGAAATCAACTCCTGCCTGACCGAGGCACTGACCGAAGGCACCGGTCGCCTTGCCTACCAAAAATATGGCCTCAAGAAATTTCCGGCCGCGGGCAAGACCGGCACCGCCTACGATTTCACGGATGCCCTCTTCGCCGGCTACGACTCGGCCGTGACCTGCGTCGTCTGGGCGGGGTTCGACAAACCACAACGAATTTATCGCGGCGCCTTCGGCAGTGTCATCGCCCTGCCCATTTGGGTCGACGTCATGAACGCCTCCGTCGCAGAACGCGCCCCGCAGGAGTTCCCGATCCCGCCGGGATTGCACAAGGTCGAGATTTGCGGCCGGTCCGGCCTGCTCGCGACCGACAAGTGCTATGAAAATGTCACGAGCACAAGCGGCGCGGTCGTCCGGCACCGGACCAGCTATTACGAACTGGCGAACGACGCGCAAACGCCGACCGATCCCTGCGATGTCCACGGCGATTCGGTCCGCACGCAACTCGTGAAGAAATTTGAGAACAGCGAATGGCCCCGCGCCGCCCTCGCCATCGATACCGACCAGGTTGCGCCCGTCGCCATGCAGGCGCCCACTCTGGTCGCCGGGGACGATCCCTACGATGCGATTGGTTCGACATTCAAACCCAGGACGGTGGCGAAACAGGAAACCGCCCCGGCATTCGATCCCGGGAAACCGGTCAGGCGCGCCCTCCCCGTAGTGCCCACTCCCGATGGCGAGGTTGAGGTGCGGCGGGCGGAACCGGTGCGGCCGATCGACGACTCGCAGAACGAGCCGCTCCTGCAAGCCCCGACTCCGCCGCCGCTCGATTTCAGTGACGACCACTGAAGGCGACACGCCCGACGGTTTGCGCCTCACCGTTCTCAACCCGGGCGGACGCGATCCGGAGCAGGACTTCGCGGAGGGCGCGCCTGCACCTAACGACAACGGGCACGCCCCGGTAAATTTTCACGGCTACGCGGCCTGCACGCGCGGCACCTTTCAGCACGATTATCAACGCGCGATTGAGATCGGGCGGCCCGTCCTCCTGCTCCTGCGCAGTGACTTCAAGGAAACCCGCCGCGCGCTCCTCGCGCTGCAAAAAGCGGGTTTGCCCGCTGTCGTTTCGTTGAAGGAAACCGGCCTCCATCAAATTGCGCGGCAGCTCGCCGACCCGAAACGCGCGGAACGTTTTCGCGCCATCGTGCAGGCTGCGGACGGATGCCTGGCCGCGACCCCGGAATCGCTGGGGTTTTACGGTCGGGGCGAATTCATCCCTACGCCCTACCCCCTGCTTGATGCGCGCTGGGATTTTTCGCGGCCCTTAGGCGAGCGCAATGGAATTTTCGTCGGGACGCGCGAATGGAAAATGCCTTCGCGCCACCATCTCGCCGCGCTTCTTCTCGCCCTCAGTTTCGGCGAACCAGTCACCGTCTTCGACGACGATCCCCGGCGCTGCCGCAAAGTGCTCTCCGCGCTCGGACTTTCGGTCGGCGCGCTGCGAATCCTCAAACGGCGGCTCCCCTACCGCGACTACCTTGCCGAGATGGCGCGGCACAGAATTGTTTTGCAGGCCGACAAGAGTGCCGTCCCCGGGCAGGTCGCGGGCGATGCGCTCCTCTGCCGGATGCCCTGTGTCGGCGGCGACGGTGCGATCGATTGTCTCGCGTTTCCCACCATCTGCGGGCATGGCCGTCCGTTAGGGGAATTGCGCGAACTGGCGAGCCGGTTGCTGCGCGAACCGAAGTTTTATTCCGCGACTGTGGCTGCCTCGCAGGAAGCGGCGCGGACCCAGGTGAGCTACGCCGTTGTCGCCGCACAGCTCGATTCATTCTTCAGAAGGGTCGGCGACCGCCGCCTAACGAAACGCTAACGAAAATGAAGCGCCCTCCGCTTTCTGTTACGCGAGCGCTTCGAGATAAAAATCTTCCAGCGCGCGCGCCTGGGCGCGTTGCTCAAATTTCAGCGCCACCGCTGCCGCCCCGGCTTGCGCGAGGCTCGTGAGCGCTTCCGGTCGACTCGTCCAATCGCACAAGGCTTGCGCGAGGGCGGCATGATCGCGCTCCGCTACCAAAACGCCGCTCCCGCCCGACTCGACCACTTCCGGGATGCCTCCATGTCGGGTTGCGAAGACCGGCAGCCCGCTCGCCATCGCTTCGAGCATCGCGTTGGGCACGCCTTCCTGGTTGCCATCAGTGCCGGTCTCGCTTGGATGCAGAAAAATGTGCGACTGGTAGAACTGTTCACGCAATTCCACCTGGGAGAGAAAGCCGACGAATCGAACGTGGTCTTCGACTCCCAGTTCGCGAGCCAGGTTCTGTAACTCGTTCCGCATCGGACCCTGGCCTGCAATCGTGAAGAGCGCGCCGGAATGCAGCGCCTGGAAGGCGGCAAAGGCGCGCAGACTCGTCTGGAAACCTTTCTTCTCGATTAATCGGCCCGCTTGCAAAAATTTCCACGCCCTGTCGTTAGGCCAGACCCGCGCCTGAAAGGCAATTTCCGCCAGCGGGATACCAGTGCGATGGACACGAATTTTCTCCGCCGGGCACCCGAGCGCTTCCACGGCCCGGGCGAGCGATTGCGAGCGGACGAGAACGAGCCGGGCGGCGGCCAGCATTTCGCGCGTCGCGGCGCGGTAATGCGGTTTGTCGAGATCGACCAGCACATCAGCCCCGTGAAACGAAACTACCGTGGGCTGCTTCCAGTGCAGGATGAGCGGCAGGAGATGGACCGCGATGTGCCCGAAATAGATGTGAAGCAGTTGCGCCTCATTCTGCTCCAGGAGCTGGCGGAGCTGTCGCATCTCGCGATGTGAGATTTGCCATGGCGCCTCGCGCATTTTCCGGAACCAAAAGCGTCGCAGGAAATGCGTGACCGGTTTTCCCACCAAGAAGACCGAACCGAAAGGAAACCGCTCCTCTTCCTCTCGCTTTTGCGCGATTACGATCGGCCGAAAGCGCTCCAGCGCCGTAATCTGCCGGTAGATGTGCAACATCTCCGGCTTGAGGAACGTCGCGCAATAGCAGGCGACAACAGGCGGAGAGCGCTCGGGCACGCCTAACGTTCAACGCAAGAGCGCGCAGTTCAAATCATCAGAAATTCCAAGCGAAGAAAACAATCCCCTTCGGCTTGCCCGGATCATTCGGATCGTGCGAAACATGCTCGTGCGCGGTGCCGTAGCGCGCCGGCGCCAACGGATTGAGCAGCTGAAGCGGGCGCCCCGTCCGAAGCGCGACCTGCACGGCGCCTTCTTTCGGCACGTAGGGCACCGCGCCGGGCCGATCATTGGGAAGTTGCGTCTGCAATCTCCCGGTCGCCGTCGTGGTCGTCGTGGTTGTGGTGGTCAGTTCCCCCTGACCCTGCCCGAAAGCCAAACTCGTGGCCGTCGCCAGTAAAATGCTGAGGACTAGTTTTTTCATAATCTGTCTCCACCGGGTTTAACCCGCGCGCAATGTCTTGCCCGCGCTTCGGCCTCACCCCACTATTATATATCGATGGACTACGTTGAAAAGGCCGGACGTGTGCTCGACTTGGAAATCTCCGAACTTCAGCGGCTTCGTCAACGATTGGGAGCAAGTTTCGTTCGCGCTGTCGACTTGATCAAAGCGACCGTTGAGGCCCGGGGCAAAGTCATCGTTCTCGGGGTCGGAAAATCCGGGCACATCGGCGAAAAAATCGCCGCTACTCTCACTAGTACCGGTTCGCCCGCGGTCGTCCTCGACTCGCTCAACGCGCTCCACGGCGATCTCGGCGTAGTCGCGGATGGCGACGTCGTCCTTGCCCTCAGCTACAGCGGCGAGACCGAGGAACTGCTGCGCATCCTGCCCGCGATTGCGCGCTTTCAGGTCGCTGTCATCGCGCTGTGCGGCGCGGCCGAGTCGACGCTCGGGCAGAATTGCGACGTTTTTCTCGACGTCAACGTCGAGCAGGAAGCATGTCCGCTCAACCTCGCTCCCACTTCGAGCACGACCGTCATGCTCGCCCTCGGCGACGCCCTCGCCATGGTGCTGCTCGAGGCGCGCGGGTTTCAGAAGGAAGATTTCGCGAAATTTCATCCCGGCGGAATGGTCGGCCGCAGTTTGCTCCTGCGCGTGCACCAGATCATGCGCCCCCGCAGCGCGCTCGCGCTCGTGAAACCGGAGGCCGACATCCGGACGGTCCTGGAAACCATGACTTCACTCCGTGCCGGCGCGGCCGTCGTAGCGGGAGACGACGAACAGCTCCTTGGGATTTTCACGCACGGCGATTTCGTGCGCCATTTTCAAACCGACCCGCGGGTGGGCGAACGTCTCGTGGCCGACCTGATGACCCTCAACCCAGTGGTCGTGCAGCAGGACAAACTCGCGGTCGAGGTGCTCAACCTGCTCGAGCGCCATCGCATCGATGATCTCGTGGTGGTGGACGACCGGGGGGTACCGGTCGGGATTGTCGATTCCCAGGACCTGACGAAGCTGAAGTTGCTTTAAGAAATCGGGCGTAGTAAGAATCGGCCCTTCCCGCCGCACCGATTTAGGATTTAACTCTCACGAACTAACAAAGACATGGCCGCTGCAAACGATCTCCGCAAAGGAATGGCAATAAAATACAATGGCAACACCGCCATCGTGCTCGACGTGCACCATCGCACCCCGGGTAACTTGCGCGCCTTCGTTCAGGCCATCATTCGCTACATTAACACCGGCAAGAGCGCCGATGTCCGCTTTGGATCGACCGACAAGGTGGAGCTGGTCGATATCTCACGGCAGACGCTCGAGTTCAGCTACAAGGATAACACCGGATTTCATTTCATGGATCCGAGCACCTACGAGACGATCACGCTCCAGGAGTCGCTGCTCGCCGACGCCAAGGATTTTCTGGTTGAGAATCTGCCGGTCGAAGTTCTTTTCACCGAAGGCCGTCCGGTGCAGGTGGAGTTGCCGTCGTCGGTCCAGCTCAAAGTCGTGGAAGCGCCGGAAGGTTTGCGCGGAGACACGGCCAGTAACGTGACCAAACCGGCCGTGCTGGAGACCGGCAAAACGGTTAACGTCCCGCTCTTTATCAACGAAGGCGAAACGGTGAAGATCGACACCCGTACCGGCGCCTACATGGGCCGCGCCTGACGAATGGCGGCGCGCCGCGTCCATCGGCCACCCGAGCGGCGCCAGCCGACCCGGCGCGGCGTCAAGGTCATGCCCTTCGTCGTTCCGACGCGCCGGCGCGCGCCCGTCGGCGGCCCGCTGATGGTGCCGACGAAATGGGTAAAATTCATCGTCGCGCTTTTTCTTCTCCCGCTCTGCGCCGTGCTCAGCCAGACATTTTTTACCTCTTTCGCGCGCGCCACCGTCGCGGAACGCCTTTGGGCCGGGGAAGAGTTCTGGTTCTTCTCGTTAGGCGCACTTCTCTGGTTGATCGCGTTTTTCGGGCTGCCGCCCCCGATCGTCTTGTACGTTTTCGGCCACGAACTGACCCACGCGCTCTGGGTTTGGATGATGGGCGGAAGAGTCAGCCGATTCCGGGTCGGCCGCGAGGGCGGACACATCCTGACGGACAAGAACAATTTTCTGATTGCGCTCGCGCCTTACTTTTTCCCGCTCTACAGCATTCTCGTTCTCGCCCTCTACGGCGGGCTTAGTTTGTTCGTGGACATGCAGCCCTACGGCCGGCTGCTTTACGCGCTTGTCGGAGTGACGTGGGCGTTCCACCTCAGTTTCACCTGTTGGATGATACCGAAAAATCAAAGCGACCTGAGCGATAACGGCACCATCTTTTCGCTCGTTGTCATTTACCTGATCAACCTGCTCCTGCTCGGTGCGATGCTCATTATCGCTTCGCCACATATCAGCTTCGCAAGTTTCGGCGCCGACATGCTGCGCAACATCGCGAACTTTTCTCACGCGGTTGTTACCCTGGCGGAGCGGCTCTCTCGGTAGACGCTTCGCTCAGCGAAACGCGGGTATCGATTCGCCAGCAACACGCAGACCCGCGCCTCGAGGCGACTACATCAGGACGGCGAACGGCAAGCGCGCAAACGCTTCGGCGAGCCGAAGCGGACCACCTTCGGCGACTCGGCCCGTGAACAGATCGCACCGCGTCCCGAAACTTATCGGCAACTGCACAACTGTGTCCCCCCACGCGGCGCCGATCGGCGGAAAGCCCACCCGCGACGAAAGCCTCGGCGCGAGCACAACAATCTTCTTCTCTTCCCATTCGCGGGCGAAGGCGATACAGCAATCCGCGAACTGCCCGCTAGGGCTGAGCGGGACATAACTCCCGTCCTTGAAAAGCGCAGCATGCTCGCGGCGAAAGACGAGCAGCCGATAGGTCAGGAACAATTTGATCCGGCCGTCGCACCAATTGCCTAACAAATCTTCCGGCGTCGCATGGGCGAGGGTCGCGAGCATCTTTTTCCGCTGCGCGTAATCGACCGGCCGCCGATTGTCCGGATCGACCAGGCTAAAATCCCAGATCTCGTTCCCCTGATAGATATCCGGCACGCCCGGGGCGGTCAGCTTGAGCAGCGTCTGCGCGAGCGAATTGATCGCGCCGGCCCGCGCGACTTCTTCCGCCACCGGGATGAAGCTTTCGAGAAAACGATTGCGCGGCGACAGATCGAGAATTTTCGCGATGAACTCCATCACCGCCGCATCCCAGGCTTCGTTAGGCTGGACCCAGCTGGTATTAAGCTTGGCCTCCTTCAGGGCCTTGGCCATGTATTGCTGGATGCGGCGGACGTATTCGCTGCGCGCTGCCCCGTTCAACTCGCGGAAAGGCTCCAGCGGCCAGGTTCCGAGCAAAGTCTGGTAGAGCAAAAATTCCTCGTTCGCATCCGGCGCTTCGCTTTCCTCCAGGCGCCGCTTCCAGCGCCGGTTAAGGGTGCGCCATCGGCCTAACGAACGCCGCCAGAGATCGGGCATTTCCGAAATCACGGCCATGCGCGCGCGCACATCTTCACTGCGCTTCGTGTCATGCGTGGACGTGGCGAGGAGTGTTGCCGGCCAATGCTCCCGCCGCTCCGCATTGCGGCGGTGAAACTCTTCCACCCGCATCCCGAACCGCTGCGGCTCGCCGCCCACTTCGTTCAGCGCCGCCAGCCGATTGTAGATGTAAAAGGCGGTATCCTCGAGACCCTTGGCCATGATCGGGCCGGTCGTCTGCTGAAATTTCAGGACGAAGTGGATGTGCTCGATGTGCCCTTCCTTGTCTAGATTTTCCGGGAACCGAAAGAGCAGGATGTCGCGGAGGAAATTGAAGACCGATTCTTCCAACGCCGGGTTGCGCCGCTTCGCCGTCGCAACCGCGCGCTCGATCACGGTCCGATCGGCTTCGCTCACCGGCCGGTCGGGTGCGAGATAAGTTCGATAAACAGGGAAGCAGGCGATCGTTTCGCGCACCGCCAGGGTCAGAGCATCGAGCGTGTAATCGCGGTACCAGCGATTTTTTTCCGAGATGCGACCGAACATCGCGCCCAGAACGTTGATGTCGTTGGCAAGCGCGAGGCGCATGACGAGGCGTTTTTTTGCGTAAACGAGGTGTCCGAAATGCAAGCTGTGCCCGATGAACTTGTGGAAAGTGCTCGTCGCGGCGCGCTCCGCGCTGGCGTCGACGAGCACACCGATGGCGTCGTTCATGAAGTCGTAGCCCGTCGTCCCGTGGACCGGCCAATCGGCGCGCAGCGCTTCATTGCCGCTCAGGATTTTCTCCACCACGAGATAAATGGCGCGCCGGTCCACCGGCAGCTCGCCCTGCAGCGCCTCCGCGGCGCGACGCTGCAACTTCTCGAAGTATTCGGTAGGCAAATTGAGCCCATCGGGATGGTCGATGCGCAACCCCGTGACCGCCCCGGCCGCGACCAGCTCCAGAAGGAGACGGTGCGCTTGCGCGAAAACTTCCGGCAGCTCCATCCGGATCGCGGCCAGGTCGTTGATATCGAAGAAGCGCCGGTAATTGATTTCTTCCGCCGCCACGCGCCAGAAAGCGAGGCGATAGGCCTGATCGCTGAGGAGGGCGTCGAGGACATCGAAACTGCGCGGCTCGCCCGGCGTGCCGTTGATGATCGTGAGCGCTTGTTCGATCGCTTCCTGCACGAGCGGTGCTTCCTCGCAGCGCCGCTCCAGACGTCGCTTGATGACCTCCTTTTCCCGCGTCCGCTCCGCGATCCGCTCCGGGTCGCGCTCTGTTCGCCGCGGTAGATATTCAAGCGCGGTCAGAATGCTCTGCAGCTCGGCGTAAAAGTCTTCCTCCTTGTGATCGCTCAACTGCGCGAGCGCAATCTCGAGCGCATGTCGGTAGGTGCCGGGCGCGATCGGAAATTCGTGCTCGAAGTAGCGCAGGAAAAAGCGGCCGCTCGCGTAATGAACTCTTAACTCTCCGCGCTCGAGGACCCGCCCATACTGATCGCCCAGGATCGGAATGAGCACTTTGTCGCGCAGGTCCGACTTGAGCGGCTGCCAGTCGATATCGAAATAGGCCGCGAAGGATGAGCTCGGCCCATTCTCGAGCACGTCCGCCCACCAGAGATTTTGCGGCTCGCGGATGCCCATGTGATTAGGGACGAAATCGAGCACCTGCCCCATGTCGTGCTCGTGCAGAGCTGCGACCCAGGCGTCATACTCTGCGCGCGACCCGATGGCATCGTTGAGTTTGTTATGATCGGTAATGTCGTAGCCGTGCAGGCTCTCCGCGCGCGCTTGAAAATAAGGCGAAGCATAGCAGTCGCTTATCCCGAGCGCGTGGAGATACGGCACAATCTCCTGCGCCTGCGCGAAAGTGAACTCGCGATTGAACTGGAGTCGATAAGTCGAGCTGGGGATGCGCGGGGTCGGCGTGCTCACGGGAAAACGATCTTAGACAGGAATTACAGGATGAACAGAATTAGGGATCTCTGAAATCCTGCCAATCTTGCTAACCCTGTTACATCTTCTCCGGGACTGCGATTCCGAGCAGACTGAGTCCGCGCTGCAAAGTGCAGGCGGCTAATTGGCAGAGCGCCAACCGCGTCGCGCGCGTGGGTTCGTCCGCTTTGAGAACGGGACACGCCTCATAAAAAGCATGAAACGCATTCGCCAGCTCGAAGAGATAGTTGGCCAGGATATTCGGGCGGAAATCATTCAGCACCTGCGGCACGGTTTCGCCGAATTGGGCGAGACGTTTGGCCAGAGTGAGTTCGGCCGGCTCGGATAATGTCAGTTCGTTAGGGGAACAAAACTCCTCGCTCGCTTTGCGAAAGATGGAGCGGATGCGCACATAGGCATTCTGCAAATACGGCGCCGTGTTTCCCTGCAACGACAGCATTCGCTCCCAGGAAAATATGTAATCGGTCATCCGATACTGCGAGAGTTCGGCATATTTGACCGCGCCGATCCCGATCGTCTTCGCGATCGAGTTTTTCTCCGCCTCGTCGAGGTCGGGATTTTTTTGCTCAACGATTTTCCCTGCCCGCACGACCGCTTCCTCGAGCAGGTCGCGCAGCGGGACATTTTCGCCGGAACGCGTTTTCATCAGCTTGCGGTCCTCGCCGAGGATGCTGCCAAACGGGATGTGACGGAAATCGGCCGTCCGACCTTCGCGCCGCGCGATCTCGAAGATCTGTTTGAAGTGCAAGGTCTGGGGCGCGCCGACAACGTACCAGAGGGTGTCGCGCTGGAGATCGCCGATGCGATAATCGATCGTCGCGATATCGGTCGTGGCGTAATTAAAACCGCCGTCGCTTTTGCGAACAATGCAGGGCCGTTCCGCCAGCTCGGGAATGTCACGGAAGAAAACGCAGACCGCGCCCTCGCTCATTTCGGCGACGCCTGTTTGCAGGAGGCGATCGACCACCGCCGGGAGGCGATCCTTGTAAAAACTTTCGCCCCGCTGGATGTCGTAATGGATGTCGAGGATTTCGTAGGCGGCTTCAAATTCGCGCAGCGAGAGCGCGACGCATTCGTTCCAGATGCGGAGGTTTTCTTCGTCGCCGGCCTGTAGCCTAACGAGTTCGTTACGGCAGGCGTCGCGCACCGCCCCATTGCTTTTCCCGAGTTCGTTAGCGGCTTTGTAAACCCGGACCAGTTCTGCGATCGGGTCGCGCGCGAGGGCGGCGCGATCGAGCAGATTTTTCCAGCCGTAAATCACCATCCCGAACTGCGTCCCCCAGTCGCCAATGTGATTGTCGCGGACGACGTCGTGACCGAGAAAGCGGGCAATGCGGGCGAGCGCGTCCCCAAGAACGGTGCTGCGGATGTGACCCACGTGCATCGGTTTCGCGACGTTCGGTGAACCAAAGTCGATCACGATCCGGCGCGGCGTAGCGGCGCGCGGGACACCGAGGCGATCGTCCCGCAAAAGCTCCATGGTTTTGGCCGCGACCGCGTCCGGCTTGAGCGAAAAATTGATGAAACCGGCACCCGCGATTGTCGGAGGCTGGCACCATTCACTTACGTCGAGCTGATCGATGATTTGCTGCGCGAGTTTTCTCGGATTTTCGCCGCGCTCTTTCGCGAGGACGAGCGCGGCGTTGGTCTGGTAATCACCAAAACGTGCGTCAGTCGCCGGCACGACCTCGCTTCTGGCCGGCAAACCGGCCGCGGCCAGCGCGTCTCCCAATTGGCGGGTCAACAAATCCTGGAACGTTTGCATGAGCGAGTGCGGAAGAATAATCGGCGATCAATCCGTGTCACCCAAGGAAACTGCGCCCACCCCGGCTTGTCATCCCGATCCGCCGCAGGACGGAGCGGGACCTCCTTGAAATCTCCGTCGTCGAGGCGGGAGGAAGCGTTCATTCCAACTGCGAGGTCCGCGCTTCTCGGGATGACAATTCTTCCGTTGCGCTGCTCCCGGCGCCCTATTTCTGCGGAGGCGTCTGAAAAATGGCCAGGATCTCTTCTTTCGTACCGGCGCTGCCGAGACTTTCACGGACGGTGCGATCGTTTAGGAACTTGGCGATCGAGGCGAGGGTGCGGAGATGGGTTTGGAATTGATTTTTCGGCACGATAAAAAGAACGACGAATTTCACCGGCGCATTATCGAGCGCGTCGAACTCGATCCCTTGCGTCGAGCGGCCAAACGCGGCCACCACTTCCGGCACATCTTCGGAAGAGGCATGCGGAATCGCGATCCCAAATCCGATCCCAGTGCTCATCGTCTCTTCGCGCTGCTTCAAGGCTGCGAGAATGCCGTCGCGGCTGGCGGGCGCAATGCGGTCCTGGCTCACGAGCAGATCGATCAGCTCGACAATCGCCGGCCAGCGCTCGGTGGCCTGCATCTCGGGAATGATTTGCTCGGAAGATAAAAGGCTGGCCAAAGACATGCGGAATTCTCCGAGTGGAGCGGAAGTCTAGCGACAGAGGTTGGGATGACAAGGACGGAGATGCAGACGTTTCGCGCTGCGCAGCTCGGGAAAAATAATGGCTCGCATGCGTGGTCTGGCCGCCGCCGTACCCTCGGCCCGCCTACAAATCCTTCGCGCGGTAGTTCAACTGCCGCGAAAGCAACCAGCGCACGCCGAACATATCCACCGTGGCGCGGACAGCGCGATTGCCGAGGCCATATTTGCTTTGGCCAAATTTTCGGGCGCGATGATTGACGGGAATCTCGACCAGCCGGTAGCCGGCTCCCTTAACGAGTGCTGGAATGAACCGATGCATGCCCTTGAAAGGCACAAGCGTCCGGACGCATTCGCGCCGCATCGCTTTGAGAGTGCAGCCCGTGTCGCGCACGCCGTCTTTCGTGAAACGGCTGCGGACAAAATTGGCAATCCAGCTGGTGAGGCGTTTGACGAGCGTGTCCTTGCGTTGCGCGCGGTAGCCGCAGACCAGATCCGCGCCGCGCTCGATCTCGGCGAGAAGGCGCGGAATGTCGGCCGGATCGTTTTGCAGATCGCCATCGATGAGCACAACTACGGCGCCGCGGGCGGCGTTGGCGCCGGCATACATGGCTGCGCTCTGGCCGGCATTTTTTTCGAACTGCAAAATGCGAACCCCCGGTGCATTCGTCAGGCGCGCGACCGTGCGATCGATCGAGCCGTCATCGACGAAGATAATTTCATGCGCCAGATCGGCGAGAGCAGCGGCCAGTTCCGCCTGGAGGATGGGCACGTTCTCCTCCTCGTTGTAAAGAGGCACAACGATCGAGACCGCCGGAGTCGAGGACGCGGCATTCATAACGGCATCGTCCGGTAATCGTAACAGGCAAAAACCTGGAGCTCACGCAGCAGCCGGTCGCCCGCGCGTACTTCGATCGTCGCGATGTGCTGGGTGCGCCCGAAGGCGTTGCGAATACTCCGCGGTATTCCGCCTTTTTTTCCTTGTTGCAGGTAGAGTGCGCTCCGCCCGACGAATCGGTTCACGCCCTGCTCCTCGGTGAAAATTTCATTTGGATCACGCGGCGCACCGGGTGGCAGCGGCTCAAACTCGTCGTAACGCGGCCAGAAAGAAAACTGATTCACCATGTCCTGCGATTCCGGGATGTAGACCGGCGGATGCCCTGGCCCGGCGATGTGTTTTTCCGGCAAATAAAACGATAGTTCAGCGGCGCGATCCCGTTCGTCGGCGATCAGGAAAACCGACTGGCCGGTTTGCTTTTCGAAATCATTCCGGACCTGGCCGACTGCGGTGGCGAGCGCGCGCCAGCCGCGCAATCGATCGCTTGGGTCGCGCCCGTGCCAATCGATCCCCTGGGTATTAACGAGCAAACCGACGAGCACGGCGCTCATGAGGAGCCCGATCAGAACTCCGGCGTTGATCCAATGGTTCCCGCTTACGCGCGAGGCGGAACGCTCGCGCCAATAGGAGATCGCGAGAACACCAAGGCTGAGGAAAGCGAGACCGTCCCAGTTGGGAGCGGCTGCTTTGTTGATCGAAAGGAGCGCATAAAGAATGAAGACGGGCAGGCCGAACCAGAGCAGATAAAGCACCTTGAAATTCTGCGGCGCGCGCCGCCAGCTCGCCACCGTCGCCCAGGCGAGCCCGAGAAAAAGCAGCGGCGAATAGGTCGCGAAATGTTCGCCCAGGAAGGCGAACAATTCGAGCGGATGAAAACCGGGGGTGGTGTCGAGGCTGCCGCGCGACTTGAGATGCGCGAGCGTAATCCAGGCATGTTGGGAATTCCAAACGATCGTCGGGATGGTGCAGAGAACGGCGACGACAAGGAGGAGATAAAGGTTGGGCCGCAGGAATTCGCGCCGCAAGCGAGGGACGAGGGCGAGCACGAGCACGATTGAGACCAGCTCGAGCGCGTTGGTGTATTTGCAGAGAAACCCGAGACCGATAAACAATCCTGTTAAGGGCCACCACCAGGAAAAGTTCGGGCTGCGCTCAAGCGCGAGCCAAAAGGTGTACAACGTCCCCACCCAAAAGAAAATCGAGAGCGGATCAATCGTCAGGACCAAACTGCCGAGGTTGAAGATCGGCGTGATGTTGAGCGCGACCACCAGCCAGAAACCAGCCAGTGCGCTGAAGAGGCGGCGCGCGAAATAATAGAGCAACAAGCTCGTCCCTGCGCCGCAGAGCGGACTCCAGAAACGCACCCCGAATTCGTTGTCGCCAAAGAGCATCGTACTCGATCGAATAACGAAAGCGACCCCGGGGCCCTTGCTGAAATAGGAGAGCGCAGGGCGCTGCCCCCACATCCAGTAATACGCCTCGTCGGGCGAGAGCTGGGTCGCGCCGATGAGTGCGAGCCGCAGCGCCGTAAGCACGAAAAGAAAAATCCAGACCGCCCGCGTCGTGCTCATGAGATAGCGTCGCCCACGAGACGCGGATGCCTGGAAAAAAACTGTGGAACCCAGTGCGCCGCCATTTTCCGGTAGATCACCTCAACGAGCGCGAGGAGAAGCGCCGTCTCGCCCACAGCGAGGAAAACCGTCGCGAGCACATCGCTCGGCCAATGCGCACCAAGATAAACCCGCGACCAGGCCAGGGCCCCGACAAACAGAAAATAGAGCCAGCCCCAGCGCCGAAAAAAAAAGCAAAGGATCAGAGCGACCGTGGCGTTGTTGGTCACGTGACCAGAGGGAAAAGAAGGCCCCGAGCGGTCGCGGTCGCGTTCCCCGGAATAACGGATCGTCACTTTCTTGAAGAGGGTGAGAAATTCCGGGCGCGCCTTGGCCAGCTCGACCATTCGAACCCGTTCCACCTGTTTGGGACGGCGGCGATCGACGAAATTCTTCAGGCCGGAGGTGACGGTGCTATTCACGAGCAGTGCGAGCGTGATGCAGAAAACGAGGGCGCGCCCCTTGAATCCGCCAAAGATCAACGAATAAAGCACGAGCAAGACGATGAATGGCTTCCAGATCTCGAAGTTGCTGATCGCCGCCATGAACAAATCCAGAACCGGATTCGTCCATTGCTCGTTGATCAGATGAAAGAGCGTTTGATCCATGCAGAAGGTTTAAGCTTTAAGTTTTAAGCTTTAGGGATCGCAACGCCACAGGTCTCACTTAAAGCTTAACACTTGAAACTTAAAGCTCTCTTCATGGCCAAACAGATCACTCACTTCGCGGCTTTCCTGCTTCTTGTAATTACGCTGCGGGCCGACCCGCCCCCATCGGCCGCGGACATTCTTGGCCAGGTGCGCCTGCAACAATCACAACAGCAACTCGATCTTGCGGGTCAGTTGCGCTCGGATGCGACCGTCATCCCCTTTCGCATCACCCAGACCGGCCCGATCATTCGCTACACTTTTGCCAATCCGTCGGAAGCGTTGCAGTTGCGGCTGGGCGAGAACGGCTCGCGTCTCGATCTCGTGACCGAAAACAGCACGAAAAAATTTTCCAGCTCGCGCCTCGACGACAAGATCGGCGGCACCGGCGTCACCTACGGCGACCTCGCACTCAAGTTTCTTTATTGGAAAGACGCGACCGTAATCGGCGCCGATAATCTTCGCACGCGCGATTGCTGGAAGCTGCGCCTGGTGGCGCCGGCGAAGGATTCGCCCTACGCAAGTGTCCTTCTCTGGGTCGACAAAGATAGTGGCGCAATCATGCGGATGGAGGGCTACGACGCGAAGGGCCAGCTTGTGAAGCGTTTCGAAGTCGTCTCCGCGCAGAAAATCGAGGGCCGCTGGTTCCTGAAACAAATGCGGGTGGAGGAAATTCAACCCGGGACCAACCAGGTGCGATCGCGGAGCTATCTCGAAATCAAGAAATAGCTGTAGCCGGAGCGTCGACGCCGGCCGGTCTGACCGTAGCCATGGTTTCCTCCCCGAGTTCAGTGCCCCCGGCTACAACTTGAGCGCGCGAAAAAACATCGTAGGTATTCCCCCCATGGGTTTTTCACGGACGATTTCTCTCTTTTGCCTTTACGCCCTCATCCCGCTGCGCCTCATGGCGCAGAACGTTCCACCGGTTGTGACCGCGCCGATTGCCGACGCCACTCTTTTGCAAAACGGCGGCGCTCAAGTGATCCCGCTGACCGATCATTTCAACGATCCCGACACGAGCGGCGTTCGCCTAACGACAATCCTCGGCAACATCGACCTCGCGCTCTACGATCAACGCACACCCATCACGGTGGCGAACTTCAAGAACTACATCGACTCCGGCCGTTATTTCAAAACTGATCCGACGACCAACCAGCCCGTCTCGAGCTTCATTCATCGCTCGTTGCCCGGCTTCGTCATTCAGGGCGGCGGCTTTCTCGGGACGGTCAATCCAACCGATCCGGTGCACGTCCTGCCAACCGCGGTGGTGACGTTTCCTGCCATCCAAAACGAGCCCGGCATTTCCAACACCCGCGGCACCATCGCCATGGCCCGCCTGACTGACCCGAACAGCGCCACCAGCCAATGGTACATCAACCTCGTGGACAACGGCGGCCCGCCCAACAATCTCGACACGCTCAACGGTGGATTCACGGTTTTCGGCCACGTCATCGGCGACGGGATGACTGCGGTCGACGCGATTGCGGCCGTGCCCACCTTTAATTTCGGGGCGCCCTTCGACACTCTCCCGCTGCTCAATTACACCTCGGGACTGCCGACGCCGGCGAACCTGGTCCCAATTCCTGCGATCAGCTACATCTCGCCCCTCGTTTTCACGGCGACGAGTGACCAACCAAATATCGCCACTGTTGGAATCAGCGGAACTAATCTGCTCGTCAGCGGCAAACAACTCGGCAGCGCCAAAATCACCGTGACGGCGACCGACGTGGACGGGGCACAGATCTCCTCCTCTTACAACGTCACCGTAGTGACGAATCCGGTGCATTTAGCCAACATTTCGACTCGCGCGGTCGTCGGCAACCTCGACGCTGCGCTCATCGGCGGGTTCATCGTCCGCGGTGACGTGCCCAAGCGGATCGTCATTCGCGCCCTTGGGCCTTCCTTGACGGCGAACGGATTACCCGTGCCCGGGGCCTTGCAGGATCCGGCGCTCGAGATACACGACGGCACGGGCGCCCTCATCGCTTCGAACAACAACTGGCAGGACGATCCCAACAGCCAGGGCGTGATCGATGCCGGCATCGCGCCCACTGAGCCTAACGAGTCCGCTCTCCTCCTGACGCTGCCCTCCAACAGCACCGGCCTCGGCTACACCGCGGTTGTGCAAGGCGCAGGCGGGACCACCGGCGTCGGCCTGGTGGAAGCCTACGACATCGATGCCAGCCCCGGCTCCGCCGTCCTCAATATCTCGACCCGGAGCGATGTGCAGACTGGCGATAACGTCCTCATCGGCGGTTTCATCGTTTACGGAACAGGCACCCAACGCGTCCTCATGCGCGCCATCGGACCATCCCTGGCCGGCGCCGTCGCCAACCCACTGAGCGACCCGACGCTCACGCTCTACGACGCGCAGGGCGCGCAAATTGATTTTAACGACGACTGGCAGGACAACCCGGCCAAGGATGAAATTATTGCGAGCACGATTCCCCCGACCGATCCGAAAGAATCCGCCGTCCTGCAGGATCTCGTCCCCGGGAGTTACACCGCGATTGTGCGCGGCGCCGGGAGCGTGACCGGCACCGGGCTGGTGGAAGCCTATGCCCTGCCACCGTTGTAGGCGCTTCGTCTATTCCTGAGCCACGCCCGCCCGCACGATTTGCGCAAAGCTGCGCGGGTCGAGGCTCGCGCCGCCGACGAGCGCGCCGTCGATATCAGGTTGCGCAAGCAACTCGCGCGCGTTGTCGGGCTTCACGCTTCCACCATACTGGATGCGGACTTTCTCTGCGGTCGCGTCGTCTGACATTTCGCCCAGCGTCTGGCGAATGAACGCGTGCGCTTCCTGCGCCTCGACCGAGGTGGCGGTCTTGCCGGTGCCAATCGCCCAGACCGGTTCGTAAGCGATCACCGTTTCCAAAAGCTCCTTCGCCTCGACCTCGGCCAGGCTGCCGCGCAATTGCGTCGCCAGAACTTTCTCCACTTGCCCTTTCTCGCGTTGCGCGAGCGTTTCGCCGATGCAGAGAATCGGGCGTAGTTGCTCGACATGGGCAGCGCGCACCTTCCGATTCACAATTTCATCGGTCTCGCCAAACATGGCGCGCCGCTCGCTATGCCCAAGCACGACGTAGCGGACAAATAATTCGCGCAGCATGGCGGGGCTGATCTCACCGGTAAAAGCGCCGTTCCGTTCCCAATGCATGTTCTGCGCGCCGACCTTGATCACCTGCGTCTGGCTCAAAAGTTCGGAGACTTTGGGAATGGCCGTAAACGGCGGAACGATCACGATCTCGACCCCATCGAAGTCGCCGATTTCTCTCAGAAAAGTGGTGAGAAATGCTTCCGACTCGCCCTGAGTCATGTTCATTTTCCAATTCGCGGCGATGATTTTTTTGCGCATTAGCAAAAGGCGGACGGTTGGGGCGATGATTATTGGAGTAACGGCGGAATGGCTGCCAGCGGAATCATCACTCCATTACTCCGGCGCTCCATCACTCCTTTTCAGTCAGAGCCGCGACCCCCGGCAATTCTTTACCTTCAATCAACTCAAGGGAAGCGCCTCCGCCGGTGGAGATGAAGGTCATTTTGTCGGCCAGTCCGGCTTGCTTGACCGCGGTCACGGAATCGCCCCCGCCGATGATGGTGGTAGCGCCCGCTTCGGCAAGCGCCTCGGCAATCGCTTCCGTCCCGGCGGAAAACTCCTGGATCTCAAAAATGCCGGGCGGTCCGTTCCACAGGATGGTCTTGGCGCGCGCGATCTCACTCCGGAAAAGCGCGATCGTGAGAGGACCGATGTCGACCGCCTGCCAGCCATCCGGAATATTGTAGTCGTGTGAAATGCGGCCGCTGTGCCGCGTCGCCGCGCCCGGCTTGATCTCTTCCGCGCCTAACAAATCGATCGGGAGCAAGAGCCGGACATTCTTTTGTTTGGCCAGCTCCATCAGCTCGCGCGCGAGACTGAGTTTGTCCCGCTCCACCCGGCTGCTTCCCATGTGCACGCCCTCCGCTTCGAGGAAGGTGTTTGCCATCGCACCGCAGATCAGAATCGTATCCGCCTTCTCCATCAGCGCCTTGATCACGCCGATCTTATCGGAAACTTTTCCGCCACCGAGAATGACGAGAAATGGCTTGGCCGGATGGGCCAGTTCTTCCTGCAAATATTTCAGCTCCTTTTCCATCAGGAACCCCATTGCGGATTGCCTGGAGAATTTCGTGATGCCAGCGGTCGACGCATGCGCGCGATGCGCGGCGCCGAAGGCGTCATTCACGTAAATCCCCTCGCCCACTTTGGCGAGCGCCTCCGCGAAGGTCGGATCGTTCGCCTCCTCGCCGGGGTAGAAGCGAACGTTTTCGAGCAACGCCACGTCACCATCGTGCAGATGCGTGACGACTGCTTCCGCATCCACCCCAATGCAATCGTGACTAAAGACCACGGGATGCCCGATCAAATCGTGAAGCGCGAGCCCAACCGGTCGAAGTGAATATTTTTCGACCGGAGTCCCGTTAGGTCGGCCGAAATGCGCCATCAGGATGGTCTTCGCGCCTTGTTCGCGCAGGTAGTTGATTGTCGGCAGACTCTCGCGGATCCGGTTATCGTCGGTGATGACGATCTTGCCGTCGCGTGTTTCGGTCGGCACGTTAAAATCGACACGGACGAGGACGCGTTTACCTCGCACATCAAGATCGCGAAGGGATAGTTTGCTCATTGTTTCTCGTGTTCCTGCTCGTGATCGTACTCGTAATCACACATCGAGCTTGTCGCGGTCGAAAATGGTTTTCATTTACTCGTGATCAGGAGCACGCGTTTAGGAAATCATCTCCAGCAGCTCCACGCAGCGATTGCTGTAGCCCCATTCGTTATCGTACCAGCCGACGACCTTCACGAACTTCCCGCCGTGCACCATCGTAAGTTTGCTGTCGAAAATACAGGAGTGCGCGTTGCCCACGATGTCTCGTGAGACGAGCGGCTCATCGCTGAACTCGAGCACGCCTCGGTAGCTCGCGTCGCCTGACGCTTGCTGGAACGCCGCATTGATCGAATCCACCGTCGCCTCTTTCTCCAGAATGGCGGTGAAATCCGTCACCGAACCATCCGGCGTCGGGACGCGAAAGGCGCCGCCGTTGAGTTTGCCTTTCAGCGCGGGCAAAACTTCGCCGATCGCTTTCGCCGCGCCCGTGCTCGATGGAATGATGCTGACCGCCGCGGCTCGCGCGCGTCGCAAATCTTCATGTGGCAGATCAAGGATGCGCTGGTCGTTGGTATAACTGTGGATCGTGCTCATGAAACCGTTCACGATCGTGAAATTTTCGTGCAAGACCTTGACCATCGGAGCGAGACAGTTGGTCGTACAGCTCGCGTTCGAGATAATCTTGTGCTTGGCCGCATCGTAAATCTCGTCGTTGATCCCGAGGCAAATCGTCGCATCCGGATTTTTCGCCGGGGCGCTGATCAGGACCTTTTTCGCCCCGCCCGCGAAATGCAGCTCGGCCTTTTCGCGACTGGTAAAAAAACCCGTCGATTCGAGGACGACATCGACGCCCAAATCCTTCCACGGTAGCTTCGCCGGGTCGCGCTCTTTCAGGATCTTAATCTTCTGCCCGCGCACGACGATGTTCTCATCATCATAGCCGATCTCGCCGTCGAATTTTCCGTGGACCGAATCCCATTTGAGGAGGTGCGCGAGGGTGTGGGTATCAGTCAGATCATTGATCGCATGGACTTGCGCGACCTGGTCCTGAGACATGGCGCGCAAGACGTTGCGCCCGATGCGGCCGAAGCCGTTGATGCCGAAGTTAGCCATAAGAGAAGTTGAGTTGGTTGTTGAGCGTTTAGAGCCGCCGAGGGACGGCGCGGGCTTACCATTAGAACGCGCCGAAAGCCGAGGCAAGTCCGCCAATTGTCATCGTGAGCCGCGCAGACGGCGAGGGGCTCCCAATTGCAGATGATGCTGGCGAACTAACTCGAAGCGCCGAGCGAGAATTGGCGTATGTATTTCGACCGGATGCCCATTGCCCGATGCGTGCTCCCCCTCACCGTCTGCGCGGCTCGGGATGGCACTGACAGAAGCCGCGCTTCAAGCGACACGCGGCTGCTGCTGGGTGAGGCAGTGAAATGCGCCCAGCCCCCAGATCAACTCGCGGCAGTCAATCGCGACAACGCGTCGAGTTGGAAAGGCGCGCTGCAAAACCTCCACTGCCTTCTCATCGTTACTATCAGCAAAAATCGGCAGGAGAACGCTTTCGTTCGCAATGTAAAAATTCGCGTAGCTCGCCGGCAGACGCAGGTCGTCGCGCACGATCTTCGCCGGCATGGGCAGGGTCATGATTTCCAGCCGTTTTCCGCCGATCGTTAGGCGACGGAGCCGCTCGAGATTTGCCTGCAGCGGCGCGTGATTCGGATCGGCCTCGTTTTCCTCCACCACCGTGAGGACGGTGTGTTCGGACACGAAACGTGTCAGGTCGTCGATGTGCCCGTCGGTGTCGTCGCCTTCGATGCCATCGCCAAGCCAGAGAATTTCGCCGACGCCCAGGTAATCGCGCAGCCGTTGCTCGATCTCGGCGCGATGGAGTTGCGGATTGCGGTTCGGATTGAGCAGACAACCCTCGGTAGTGAGAAGCGCCCCGGTGCCGTTCACCTCGATCGAACCGCCCTCCAGGATCATGCGCGGGTAATAAACCGGCAGCCGGAGTTGCTCGGCGACCCGCGTCGGCACGACCTCATCAAGGTCGAAAGGCGTATACTTGCCGCCCCAGGCGTTGTAATCCCAATCGATCACGGCCAGGCGCGGTTCCGCGTCGCGAGTCACGAAAATTGGCCCGTGATCGCGGCACCACGGTTCGTTGGTGGGAATCGAATGAAACGTCAGGCGCTCGTTAGGCAAGCCCTTTAAAACAGCGCGTGCGCCCGCTTCGTGCGCCCCGTTGCCGACATTGATGTTGACCGGCTCCGACTCGAGCAGCGCCTCGACCATGGCGCGGAGGGTTGGCACAACGCGATCGTAGGCGCCGGGGAAACTGATCCCCTCACGGCGTGGCCAGGAAAGCCAGGTGGCGGCATGCGGCTCCCATTCCGCCGGCATGCGGTATCCGAGCGTGGTGGGGGTGGGCGAATTCGGATCGTTAGGCATGTCGCCCGCAAGCTAGCATAACGTTTTCGATTGCTCGACCGTCGGGGAGCGCGCGCGCCTCGGGATCAGGCGCCGCCCCGCCTTTGTTGAGCAGCGAGAAGCGGCGGAAAATCGAAGAAGTCGGGCGCGGTGGTGCGCCCAAGTAAGTCCTGCGCGGCTCCTTTCAGCGCCCTCCAGCGTTCCCAATCCAGATCCGGCGCGGCGGCAAGGTGGCGGAGCAGACTGCGCCATTCCAGCAAGGCGCGCTCCACGTCGCCGTGGCGCAAGGCGTCAGAGGTGATCTTGTAACGGGCGCTGGAACTGCGCACGACTTCGCGAATGACTTCCGACGCACCGGAGCCGTAATGCACCGGGACGCCCATTTCGAGGTAGCCCGGATAATCAGCGCGCTCGTAAATCTGCTGGCAGAGCGCGCCGAGACGACCACCCAAGGGCGCGTCTTCGCCCGCGAATCGCGGGCCGGCGCGGATGTTGGCGAGGTCAAAAACCAAATCTTCGATCGGAAAAGTTTCGTCCTCGAGAGCCGCCGCGATGGCGAGCCCTTCGCCTCCTTGGAAGAAACCAAAAACACGACCGCGGCGGGTGGGTTTGCCATCGGGATCGACCAGGCCGAGCCGGCGCCAGGCGTAGGCCGGCGAGGCGACGATCTCGGCCGTTTGATCGTGTTCCCGCTCGGAGCAATCCCGGCAAACCAGGGGCAGCGCGGCGCGCTCGGGAGGATCGAGAAGGGCTTTGCCTAACGAATCACGGAGCGCCGTCAGCGGCACGGTGGAAAAATCAATGCGGACAGAAACAAGATTGCCGCGCTTGATGAATTCATGAACTACCCCTCCGGCACTCCATTCCGGCAGAGACGCGGTGACCCGCGCCTGCAGCTCGTTTTCCGGAAGCGATTTTACCTTTAGCAATTTGCGGAGTGGTTTGACCAGTTGTGGGGTCGCTTCTCCCGAAACGGCGATGGCGAGCGGCCATTCCCGGCCATAGATTTTTTTCTCCGGCAGCCGGCAGAGATTCCCAATCCGGAAGCGGTCGAGCGTCCTGGGCAGTCGCAGCGGCTGGAGCCAGCGCTCGTTCTCGCGCAGGAGCACTTCGCCCAGTGAGGACTCGATCAGCTCCCCGCGCGGCTCCCATTCCTCCGCGCTATTTAGGATCTCAACGATCGGCCGCCTAACGAAACGGGCGCGCTCCGCATCGACCCATAACCCGCAGGGTTTCGGCCCGGTGGCGAGTGAATGCTCCACTCCGAGCGGAACGCGCTGCGCGCTGAAGAGCGATCGGCTTAATTCCACCGCCGCGTTGTAGGCGGGATGGGTCATCCCGCCCGGCGCCGGGTTCGTTGCTCGGCCCGGATCACCGATCCCGGCTACAACAGCGTCGGTCGCGTTTGCCATGACACTGATCAGGCTCGGCCAGTCCACCTGGGTGGCGCGCTTCAATTGCCGCGGACGGGCGAAGCTGAGGCGCGGCTGGTCCGGCGTAAATAAAATGAAGCCGGTATCGTCGAGCCCACGACGCCCGGCCCGGCCGAACATCTGCAACAATTCGTCAGGCTCGACCTGATGTTCGAAATTTCCCGAGCGATAGCGCGTCTCGGTGATAAGGACGGAGCGCATGGAAAAATTGATCCCGGCCGCGAGTCCCATGGTAGCGACGACGACATTGAGTTGACCGGCCTTGGCGAGCGGCTCGATCAGGCCGGCCCGAATCGCGTAACTGAGGCCGCTATGATGATAGGCAACGCGGTTGCGCAACAATTTCGTGAGCCGCTTGCCGGCCAGTGCTTCCTGTTGCGGCGAGAGCGGCAAGGGATCGCGCAAAGGCAGCGCGCTCGCCAGCGCCTGAGCCATTTCTTCGGTGGCGTTGCGCCGGGGCGCGAAGACCAGGATTGGCGCGAGCCCGGCGTGCAGGGCGCGCGCAATGCTGCGCGGCCAGAATTCGCGCACCTGGAGAAAGCCGACCTCCGGCAAGGTACGCAAATCGACTTCGTGTTGCGGGACCGGCCGTTGATCGTGCCTCACGAGAACGGCATCGCGCCCAATCCGGCGCAGCCACTCGACTACGTCCTGCGGATTGTTAACGCTGCCGCTGAGGAGCAGCAATTGCGTCTCCGGCGGGGCGAGGGCAAGTGCGAGCTCGTAGTGCACGCCGCGCACCGGGTCGGCGATGAGCTGATATTCATCCACCACGAGGAGGCGCGGTCCCTCGCGGCGGAGAAACCGCGTGCGCTGCGTTTCGAGCGTGGCAACAACCACTTTCGCGTCCACGTGGAGCGCGAGGTCGCCGGTGGCGATGCCGACATCCCAGCCGCGGGCACGCCATTCCGCGAGCTTGTCGTTGGCCAGAGCGCGGGTCGGGACGGTGAAAACGGCCTGACCTTTGAGGAACGAGTATAGCAACTCGAAAATGTAGGTCTTGCCCGCGCCGGTGGGCGCATGCACGACTACGTCCCGACCCGAGCGCAATGCTCGCACCGCCTCCTGCTGCCAGAGATCGGGAACAATCAAGCTGATCTCCAGCCCTCGCATCCTGCCTTAAGATGAAGCCTTCGGGCGCACGAGCAATCCCTTGTCGGCCACAGTCTATCCGACCCCCTCATATCCGGCTCGCGTTTCTTTAGAGGTTTTGTAGCTTCGGGCAATAATGACGGCAATGGACGACAGCAAATGCGCGACCGGCATCGCCGGGCTCGACGATATCCTGCGGGGCGGGTTTCCGGCACGTCGCCTCTATCTTGTGCAGGGCGCGCCTGGCTCGGGCAAGACAACCCTTGCCCTGCAATTCCTGCTCATGGGCGCAAGGGCCGGGGAGCGGGTGCTGTATATTAGCTTGTCCGAGACGCGGGAGGAAATCGAGGAAGTGGCCCGCTCCCACCGCTGGTCGCTCGCGGGTTTGGATATTGTGGAGCTTTCCGCGATCGACGGACAGTTGAGCGCCGAAGCCCAGAACACGCTTTTCCACACTGCGGAGGTGGAACTAACTGAGACCACACGACTTCTCCTCGACGCCGTCGAGCGGGTGCAACCGAACCGGCTGGCCTTCGATTCGCTCTCGGAACTGCGCCTTCTTTCGCAGTCGCCGCTGCGTTATCGCCGACAGATTCTTTCCTTCAAACAATATCTCGCGGGCCGCAATTGCACGACCCTGCTGCTCGACGACATGAGCAACGGCGAGAGCGATTCGCACCTGCAAAGCCTCGCCCACGGTGTCATCTCGCTCGATCAATTCGCCCCCAAGTACGGCGCGGAACGGCGTCGCTTTCTCGTGAAAAAAATTCGCGGCACGACCTATCGTGGCGGCTTTCACGCCTTCATCATCCAGCCCGGCGGACTCGTTTTCTACCCGCCTCTGGTGGCGGCCGAACACCATCGGAGTTTCCCTAACGAAAACGTCTCGAGCGGAGTCAAGGGGATGGATGCCTTGCTCGGCGGCGGTCTGGTCCGCGGCTCGAGCAGCCTTTTCATGGGTCCGCCCGGATCCGGCAAGTCCACGCTCGCGCTTCATTTCGCGGTCGCAGCCGCGGCGCGCGGCGAGCGCACCGCGATCTACAGCTTCGACGAAAGCCTTGGCATCATGCGCGCTCGGGCGGACGGATTGAACATGGGTCTCTCGAAATTGATCACCGAGAAAAAAATCGCCGCGACGAAGATCGATCCGGCCGAGCTCTCACCGGGTCAGTTGAACAACCTTGTCCGCAACGCGGTCGAGGAAGACGGCATCAAATTGATCCTGATCGACAGCCTGAACGGTTACCTGCAATCGATGAACGACGAGCGCGCGCTCAGTCTCCAGTTGCACGAACTGCTTACCTACCTCAACCAGCAGGGCGTGGTGACCATTCTCGTGCTCGCCCAGCATGGCCTGATCGGCTACATGCAGACCCCGGTCGATATCACTTACCTGGCCGACACGGTCATCACCTTCCGGTATTTTGAAGCACTCGGCGCGGTGCACAAAGCGATCTCAGTGGTGAAAAAACGGACTGGCTCGCACGAAGGGACGATTCGGGAGTTGACGATCGAGAAGACCGGAATCGCCGTCGGGCCACCCTTGGTCAATTTCCGAGGCGTGCTCACCGGAACGCCTGAATTATCCAAGGTCCAGTCACCGGCGCGTGGCCCACGGCGCTCGCATGCCAAGCGGAAACGATCATAGCGTTCTCGTTCTCGCGCCGACCGGCAAGGACGGTGCCCTCGCGGTCGCCACGCTGGCGCAGGACGGAATCGCAGCCTCCGTTTGCGCGAGCTTGCAGGAGCTGGCCACACGCTGTGGCGACTCCACCAACGCGCTCCTCATCGCCCAGGAAGCGCTTATCGTTTCCGACGTTCCCATCCTCCTCGAGACGCTTGCCCGGCAGCCGCCGTGGTCGGATCTCCCGGTCATTATCCTAACGAGTAGCGGCGGGGGCGACGAGGTCAGTCTGCGCGCCCTGCGCATTTTTGGCCCGAGCGCCAACGTCACGCTTCTGGAACGGCCTTTTCGCGTCGTCACCCTGCTCAGCACCGTGCAGGTCGCTTTGCGGGCGCGCCACCGCCAGCGCGAAGTGCGCGATCTTATCGCGCAGCGCAACATGGTGCTGAACAGTATTAGTGATGCTTTCTCGGCGCTCGATTCCGATTGGCGCTACATCTACCTTAACCGGCGCGTCGCCGAACATTCCGGCCTCTCGCGCGATCAAATCATTGGCCGCAAAATCTGGGATGTTTTCCCTCAGCTCGTGGGCGGCGAATTTTATCACCGCTGCCACCGTGCCCTCGCGGAACGCCGACCTGATCATTTCGAGCATTTTCACGAACAGTGGGGGTGCTGGCTTGAGACGCGCGTATATCCGGCCGAAGACGGCCTTGTTATTTTCCGCACCGACATCACCGAGCGCAAAGAGCAGGAAGCGCGGATGCGCGAAAGTGAGCGCAAGTTGCAGGAAAGCGAAGACCTGCTTCGGCTCGCGGTCGAAGCGGCCGATGCCGGGACGTTCGATTTTTATCCCCAGACGGGCGAATTGCGCTGGTCCGACCGATGCAAGGAACTCTTCGGCCTCTCGCCTGGAGTGACGGTAGATTATGACACCTTCTTGCGCGGGCTGCATGCCGACGACCGCGAGCGGATTCATGCCTTGGTCGGACGTACGCTGCACCCGGGAGGCGATGGACGTTTCGACACGGAATATCGCACGATCGGCATCGAGGATGGCAAAGAGCGCTGGGTCGCCGCCAAGGGGGTTGTGATTTTCGATCTGACCGGCACAGCGGCGCGTTTCACCGGCACGGTCCTCGATATCAGCCAGCAAAAGAAGGACGAACTCGAGCTGCAACGCGCCAAGGCCGCGGCGGAGGAGGCGAACCGGGCCAAAGATCACTTTCTCGCCATGCTCTCGCACGAGCTGCGCACCCCGCTTACTCCAGTGCTTATGACGATCGCGACCCTCCGGCGCGACCCCGCCGTGGGCGATGAATTACAGCGCGACCTCGAAATGTTGCAGCGCAATATCGAACTCGAAGCGCTCTTGATCGATGATCTGCTCGACCTCACGCGCATCGCGCATGGCAAGCTCGAGCTCCATACCAATGCCGCCGATCTCCATGCGCTGCTCGAGCATGCTCTCAATATTTCCGCTGGCGACGCCGCCGGACGCCGCCTCGAAGTTGTTAGGCACTTGGAGGCCAGACATTTTCATACCTGGGGCGATTCGGCCCGGCTCCAGCAGGTCTTTTGGAACCTGATCAAGAACGCTGTCAAATTCAC
>Ga0157375_10000285_pt1 | contig 46157 bp, 44 predicted proteins | sample M35metaG_FD_115311 | JGI IMG/M metagenome (GOLD analysis project Ga0157375, IMG submission 115311) | Miscanthus rhizosphere microbial communities from Kellogg Biological Station, Michigan, USA - M3-5 metaG | ecosystem: Host-associated > Plants > Roots > Rhizosphere > Soil | place: USA: Michigan...
GCCCGCGTTCGCCGCCGGCCTCGCGCCGACGGCGAAATTGATCGCCATCGGCGGACGCAAATGGAGCGAAGACGCAGCCAAGGAAGTCGTGATCGCCGCCGAAAAGAACTCGCAGGCGATCGAGCTGATCGTCGAAAGCGGCGACACCGTGCGCACACTGCGCGTCGATTGGCACGGCGGCCTGGCGTATCCACACCTCGCACGCGATTCCGGCAAGGCCGACCTGCTTTCTCGCATCCTTGCGCCGAGGAGCAAGACAAAAGACTGAAAGCACTTCACAACACCGATCCTTACCTGATGCCAACTCCGCGGGCGGGCACTGAGGCAACTTGGCCTTGCCCATCCTTTGACGCTGACGGCAGTGCAACGCGCCGATGCAGCGTTCAGGATGGCTGTCGTAAGTTCCCTGCGTGAACTGGGCGGCGCAATGCCGCTGTTCGTCGCGCCGCTGCGTCGGCGCAAACGTGCAAAGGAGAACACCATGCCACGCGGAGACAAATCAGCTTACACGCCGAAACAGCGGCGCAAGGCGCGCCACATCGAGGAAAGTTACGAGGAACGCGGCATCAGCGAGAAGGAAGCCGAGGCGCGCGCGTGGGCTACCGTCAACAAGCAATCCGGCGGCGGCGAGAAATCCGGGGCCGGCCGCAAAAAATCGGCCGGCAGCAAGGCTGCGGCGCGGCGTGATTCGGCGCGGCGCGCAGTGGCGACCAAGCACGGCCATTCGTCGAATCGCGGTAAGGCGGCGGCGCGCAAGAGGAGCAAGAAGGTGCGTCCGCGCAGCGCGAACTGAACGGTTCATACCTGCATTCAGGCACCTGAATCGCACCCATTGCGCGTGCGGCAATTTTCCTGCACTGCCTCGGGAATCCTCGATTTCAGGCCGGACGGCAGTCGATTTCCTGCCATGCGCTGAACGCCTTTTCGCGAAGCCGGATCCGGGGTGTTGGTATTCAGCGTCGTTGCGCTTAGATAGCGTGCGACGGCCATGTGCCGTACGACGCGCCGCCGGGACGGCGTGAAACGAGCAAAGGTTCTCGGGGTCATTCGCGCATTGCGCGGCAGAGGAGTCTGGAATATGTATACTATGCAGCGTTTTCTTGTTGTGATGATCGGCGCGGCGCTCGCGTCGGCAGCTGGCGCACAGTCGCTGCCGTACCAGGGCCCGCCGGGCGACACATCCTACGCGCCGGCAAACGCCGGACAGGCGCAGGTCGATCCGCCGGCGCGCGTGGCGCGCCTGGGTTACCTCTCCGGCAATGTCAGCTTCACCCCGGCCGGCGAGAACGACTGGGTGCAGGCACAGGTCAACCGCCCGGTCGTCACGGGCGACAAGTTGTGGACGGACGCCGGTGGGCGCGCCGAGCTTCAGATCGGCGCAGCGACCGTACGGCTCGACCAGAGCTCGAGCTTCGATGTCCTCAACCTCGACGACCAGCTCGCCCAGATGGAGCTGACGCAAGGCGCATTGAATCTCGACGTGAGCCGCCTGCGCGGCAATGAAACGTACGAGATCGATACGCCGACGATAGCGTTCGTTGCCAATCGCGTCGGTGACTACCGCATCGACGTCAACCCGGCCGGCTACACGGTCGTGACGGCGCGGCGTGGCGGCGGCGATGCGATCGGCGAAGCCGGCAAGCGCATTCGCATCGAGGAAGGCCAGTCGGTGCGCTTCAACAATTCGCAATTGAACGTGAACGACTATCAGGTCAGCCAGATCGGTGCGCCGGACGCGTTCGACAGCTTTGCGACCGAGCGTGTGCAGCGCTATGCGCAGGCCGCACCGGCCCGCTACGTTTCCGAGGACGTCGTCGGTTACCAAGACCTGGATCAATACGGAACCTGGGACGATGCCCCGCAATACGGCCACGTCTGGTATCCAAACGAAGTCGCCGCAGGCTGGGCGCCATATCACGATGGCAATTGGGCCTGGGTCGATCCATGGGGATGGACTTGGGTCGACAATTCGCCTTGGGGTTATGCGCCGTTCCACTACGGACGCTGGGCCTATATCGGCTCACGCTGGGGTTGGGTACCGGGTCCGGTCGATGTCGCGCCGGTGTATGCACCCGCACTCGTCGCCTTTGTCGGCGGCGGCGGGTTCAGCGTCGGCATTTCGATCGGTGGGCCGATAGGCTGGTTTGCGCTCGGCCCGAGCGATGTCTACTTCCCGGGCTATCACTGCGGACGCGACTACTTCGCGCGCGTGAATTACGGCAACAGCGTGTATATCAACCACACCGTCGTCAACAACTATTACGGCAACTGGTCGAGCGGCCGTCTGGACTATGCGCAGATCAATTACACGAATCGCACGGCGCCGGGCGCGCTGGTGGCGATGAGCGGCAGCGCGTTCGTCGCCGGCCGCTCGGTGCGTTCGTCCGCGGTAGCGGTGAACGGCACCACGTTCGCCAATGCCCGTGTGCTGCCACGAGCTACGCTCGCGCCCACGCGGGAGAGTCTGGTTGCCGGCCGCGGCCGCGCCGCGGCGCCGCCGACTACGGCGCTCAATCGCCCCGTCATTGCGGCGAACCGCCCGGCGGCGGCAAGGCCATCATTCGCGCAACGTCAATCGCTGTTGCAGAAGAGTGCCGGCGAACCTTTGACTACTGCGCAGATGCACACGCTGGCTGCGCATCCGGGTAACACGCGTACCGCGGCGGCCGTCAACAACAACGTGCGTGTCGTCGGCAATCGCGGGCAGGAAGTCGCGGCGCGCAGCACGACTGCGCGTTCGGATCGCGCAAGCGAGGTCGCCAAGGCCAACGCCGCGTCGCCGAGCCGCGCGCCGGAGATGAATCGCTCGCCGGCGAAGGCCAATGCGCAGTACCTGCGTTCGGCCGGCTTCGCCCATCAGGGCGTGGTCCCGGGTTCGGAGCGTTCAACGACGGCCGAAGCGGCTCGGGCCGGTGCCAAAACGCAATCCCGCGCGTCTGCGCAGGCTGACTCGCGCGCAGTACAGGAATCGGCGAATCGCAACACTCAGCAGCAGGTCTCCAGCGCGAATCGTGCGGGCGGCAACCGCAACAATGGCAATGATGCCGTCAGGACACAGGGACACCTGAATTCCTCGTCCTATGCGCACACGCAGAACAGCCGCGGCGCGACAAACGCGAACGCGCGCGACAGCGAGATGCAGCGCCGTGCTGCGACTGCGGAGTCGACAGCGCGCGGCGGGTCTGGCAATTCCATGCAGGAACGCGGCAGCACGGTGCGCACGACGCCGGGCAATTCGGCACGCGCGGTGACGCAGCGTTCGGCTCCGCCGACCGAATCGCGTGCACGCAGCAGCAGCACCGTCTCGCCGCAGACTGCGCGAACGGATGCAAACTCGCGCTCGAGCGCGCAGGAGCACTCGCGTTCTTCGTCGTCCAACACGGCGCGCAACTACCGCGCGCCCGAGCAGCAACGCTCGTCGACAAGTACGAGTTCGATCGCGCAGCACGCCGCCACGCCGCAGCAGAATCGCGCGCCGGCGCACGTGGAGTCCGGGCGTGAGAACCGCTCGGCGGTCAGCCAGCGAACCGCCCCTGTGCAACAACGTGCCGAACCGGTGCAGCGCAGTGCGCCAGTGCAGCGCAGCGAACCGCCGCAGGTAGCGCACTCGGCGGCACCGCAGCCGCAAGCGCGCAGTCAAGGCCAGCCGCGGCAGGTGGCAAGGCAGGCGCCGCAGAAGCAACCGCCTGCCAAGGACAAGAAGAACGAAAAGGACGGCGGCGGCTAAGGCGGCGCCTGATCTAGAAGTTTGCAGGACATCGCGGCGCTTCGGCGCCGCGATTTTTTTGGGTAGCCATAAAACCAGACCGCCACGGCCAGTGCAGTCTCTGCTACCGGCAGGTCGGCGCTGCGGAAGAAGAAGTTCGATATCCAAACATTGCGCAAGGCCGCCGCATAGGACGTCCCTGTCGCGGCGTGAGTTCCGCCGGCGGCCCTGGCAATGAACTACGTAAATGATCGTAATACTGCCTCGATCGGTTTGTCAACGAATGTCTTCGTATGTTGTCTTGCCGAGAGTCAATCGCAATCCCGATCGAGCGAGACCCCCGGCACTGAGCAGCGGCACCGCTGGCTGAGATTGCGCCATCCACCTACGAACCTCCTCGTTGACAGATGCGCCGCGTGGAGGTACCGGTCCAGTTTGAAATCCGTTCGCCCTGAGCGTAGCGCCGAAGGCGCGAAGTCGAAGGCACTGGCGTTTCGACTTCGCTCGCTGCGCGAGCTACGCTCAACGCGAACGGAGTTGGGTTTCAAACTGGACCACTACCGCGTGGATGCAACGATGCGGCGTGTTTTTTTACGCGGCAACTTTCATCTTTTCACCGGCAGGCACAACCGCAGACGCGACGCCAAGGTCAATAACCGCCGAACGGCGTACGCCGTTGAAAGGCCAATCAGACGGTCAACGCAACTGGCTGTCCTTGCTGCCGCGCCGGTTGTACCCGCTGAACGCGGCCTGTTCCTTGTCGGCTGCGTCCTGACACGACACGCACAGGCGCACTCCGGGCACGGCCTTGCGCCGCGCCTCGGGGATCTTCGCGTCGCACTCCTCGCAGTGCTTCAGGCTCGGACCCTTCGGCGCCTTGCTGCGCGCGCGCTGGATCGCGTCCTTGATCGTCGCGTCGATCTGGTCCTGTACGGCGTTGTCGCCTGCCCAGCCGGTGGCCATGGTCGTTCCTGGATTCGCTGCGTGTTTCGGTATCCGGAATGATGGGGTCGAAAGCGTTGTGGGACAAGCGCCGGCCGGCCGTGTCGCCAGCGCAAGCGATACGGCGCTGCCTTGGCAAAGCGCGAGTCAAAACAAAGACATGGCGGCAATCGGCACGGCTCGATGATTGAGCCGGGCGCAGTACGACGCCGTGCAGGACGCCGTGCAGAAAGATGTGCGCTCAGCGTGCAGCCAGCGCGTCGACGATGCTCAGGTTTCGTGCGCGCAGCGCGGGCAGCAGTCCGACGGCGAGACTGAGCAGCAGGATGGCGACGACGCCCGCGCCCCAGACGCGGTAGTCCACGGCAACCGGCACGTTGGTGGCGCGCTCCACGGCCAGCCCGGCCAGCGTCGCCAGACCCAAGCCGGTCAATCCCCCCAGCGCACACAGGGCCACCGATTCGGCCAGCACGAATCCGAGTACGCTCTCGTTGGAGAAACCCAGTGTCTTGAGCACCGCCAATTCGGGGATGCGCTCGCGCACGGCCTGCGCCATCGTGTTGCCCACCACCAGCAACAGCGTGAAGAACACCGCGAACAGGATCCAGCGCACGATCAGCGCGATGTCGCCGACCTGCTTGATGAAGCCGATGATGAACTCCTGCTCGGTCTGTGTCCTGGTCTCGTCCGGCGAGTTCTCGAACATCCCGTCCACCGTCTGCGCGATGGTTTGTGCCTGGTTCGGATCGGCCAGGCGAATGATGAAGAATCCCGCGTTGCCCGGCCCGAACTGGTTGGCCTCGTCGACGTAGGCATAGTTGAGGTACACGCGCAGCGTCTGCTTCTGCGCGGACTCGTCGCGACCGTCGAAGATGCCGACCAGATCGAAGGCCCAATCCTTGCTGCCGTTGCGCTGCGGAAAGATCTTCGACTTGATCGGAATCTTGCTGCCGATCTTCCATCCCTGCTGCTCGGCCATGAGACGGCCGGCGATCATGCTGGTTCGCGTACTGGCGAAAGCGCGCCATTGCTCATCGGGCATCACCCACTGCGGCGACACCGCGCGCAAGCCCTCGGGATCGATGGCGAACGCGCCGATCTGCGTGTTCTCCCCGAGCACGCCGGCGAACCAGAGCGAATGCGTCACCGCCTGCACTCCGGGAATCTTTTCGATCTGCGCCTGCAGCCGGATCGGCAGCGGCTGCGTGATCGACACCTTGGCTTGCGTCACCAGGCGCGTCGCGCCGACGAAGCTGACATCGGCCTTGAGCAACACGTTGACGGCCTGGAGCAGGCCGAATAGCAGGAACGCGCACATCACCGACAACAGGGTGAGAGTGGTGCGCGCCTTGCGGCGAAACAGGTTCGCCATGACGAATCCAGTCCTGGTCATCGATTGCCAATATTCCTCGCTAGAGGCTATCCGCCTGGATTGTAGGCGTGCCGAGGAAATAGCGCGACGCGATCGCGCCAGCGATGCACACCGCCCGGATCAATACCGGCATTGAGATGCCCTCCCCGCCTGTGTCGACGCATGAGCCCGGACTCGCCCTTTAGCGAGGGCGAGCGGTATCCGACGCCAATGATGACGCGATTGCGCCATCCGATTCCATTTCTTCCCGCACCGGCAACGTACAATCGGGCCAGTTCCTGCCAAGGGGAGTTTGCCGATGTCTTTCCGCAACGGTTTCGTGTTTTCCTGCGCCGGCCTGCTGTTAGGGAGCCTCTCGGTCTGCCAGGCGGCCGCAGCCGGCTACGACTTCATCATCCGCAACGGCCACATCGTCGACGGTACCGGCTCACCCTGGTATGCAGCCGATGTCGCGGTCAAGGACGGCCGCATCGCGGCCATCGGCCGGCTGGACGCCGCCAGTGCCGTGCGCTCGATCGACGCGCACGGCATGGTCGTGGCGCCGGGTTTCATCGACATGCTCGGCCAATCCGAGATCTCGCTGCTCGTGGATCCGCGTGCGCCGTCGAAGATATTCCAGGGCGTCACGACGGAGATCACGGGCGAGGGACAATCCGTCGCGCCGTTGAACGACGCGATGCTGAAGGAGAACCAGTCCGGCTACGATCACTACCACGTGAAGGCCGACTGGCGCACGCTCGCCGAGTACTTTGCGCGCCTCGAAAAGCAGGGAATAGGCATCAATATGGGCACCTATTTCGGCGCTGCCTCGGCGCGCGCGATGGTGATCGGCTACGGCAATCGGGCGCCGACAGCCGAAGAACTCAAGCGGATGGAAGTCCTCGTCGAACAAGGCATGCGTGACGGCGCGCTGGGGCTTTCCACTGCGCTGCAATATCCGCCTGCGCCGTATGCCAGTACCGAAGAACTCATCGCGCTGGCGAAGGTCGCGTCGCGCCATGGCGGCATCTACGCCACGCATATGCGCAGCGAGGGCGACGCGGAGGATGCGGCCCTCGACGAGACATTCCGTATCGGCCGCGAAGCGAACATCGGCGTCGAGATCTTTCACCTGAAGACATCCGGCCAGGAAAACTGGGGCAAGATGCCGCATGTGATCGAACGCATCGACAAGGCGCGCGCCGAGGGCATCGACGTGGCGGCCGACACCTACGCTTATACGGCGTGGAACAACGACATGGCCGCCTTCACTCCGCCCTGGGCCAACGACGGCGGCAGCGAGAAACTCGTCGCGCGGCTGAAGGACCCGGCGCTGCGTGCGCGGATGCGCAAGGACATGACCACGCCCGCGCAGGACTGGGACAACGAATGGCTCGCAATCAAGGGCCCGCAGGACATCCTTATCTGCTCGGTCAACAACCCGGAACTCGTGAAATACCAGGGCAAGCGCATCAGCGACATTGCGGCAGAGTGGAAGAAGGATGCGATCGATACGATCTTCGACTTCCTGATCAAGGACAAGGCCGGCACCTATGTCACCGTGTTCGGCATGGACGAAGCGGACGTCGCGCTGGCGCTGCAGCAACCCTGGATGTCGGTCGACAATGATGCGTCCGGCACTTCGCCGGATGGAATTCTCGGCAAGGATCACCCGCATCCGCGCGCCTATGGCACGTTTCCGCGCATCCTCGCGAAGTACGTGCGCGACGAACACAAGCTCAGCCTCCCGGATGCCATACGCAAGTTCACTTCCCTGCCTGCGCAGCGCGAGCATCTCGCCGATCGCGGCGTGGTCAAGCAGGGCATGTGGGCCGACCTCGTCGTGTTCGATCCGGCGACCGTGCACGACGAGGCGACGTATGCGGAGCCGAACAAGTTCTCGGTCGGCATGCAGTACGTGGTGATCAACGGCGTGCCGGTGATCGAGGACGGTAAAATGACCGGCAAGCTGCCTGGCAAGGTGTTGCGCGGGGCGGGCTATTCCGAAAAACACTAATCAGGAAGGATTCGCTACTGCCGGCGCACGCTCAACTGTGTATGGCCAAACGCAGCGCGGGAATCCTGCTGTACAAGCGCCTTGGCGGCGAACTGCTGGTGCTGCTGGCGCACCCGGGCGGACCGTTCTGGCAGAAGCGCGACTACGGCGCATGGACCATTCCGAAAGGTGAATTCGATTCCGACGAAGCACCCGAGGATGCCGCGCGCCGCGAATTCCGCGAAGAACTCGGCGTCGAAGCCGTCGGCACGTTGCAGCCGCTCGGCGAGATAGTCCAGAAAGGCGGCAAGCAGGTCATCGCCTTTGCGCTCGAAGGCGATTTCGATGTCGCTGCCCTGCGCAGCAATACCTTCGAGATCGAGTGGCCGCCGCGCAGCGGCCATCGAACAGCGTTTCCTGAAATAGACAAGGTCGAGTGGATGACCTTGCCGGTCGCGCGCAAGATGATCCTGCAGGGCCAGGCCGTGTTCCTCGACAGGCTGGCAGGCCGGTAGCCGAGGCCTTCCTCGCAAAGGGCAAGTAAGATCTACCGGCAGACTTGTGCGGATTAGTTGAAGTCCATCGGCAACGAGCGAGCGGAAAGCCTGCGCCGACCTGGTCCGCAAGGAGCAGCAAGTGAAAGCGACGTTCAAAATTACCGGACCGCGCCGCGCGATCGGCGCGACTGTCGTTCCGCACCCGCGCAACGAGTTGTCATGCACGCGTATCATCGCATCCAGCGCACACGAGAGAGCCTTTCAGCATGATCCACAACAGCCATCTTGCTTCATTCCGGAAAATCGTCGCCGACGCGCTGCAGACACTGCGCACGCGGTTGCTGCTGCTCGCGTTGGCCCTGTTGCAGGCCTGCGCGACGACGCAACCGCACCCCGAGGCGGCGCCGGCGAATCTCGGCGAACTCAAGGCTGAGCTGCGGGCGTATCACGACAGCGGCCGCTACCAGACAGAAATCGAGGCAGTCGTTGCGCGTGCCAGCGCGTATCTTCTTGCACACGCCAAGGACGTCGCGAAACCCGCACTGGTGCTGGATATCGACGAAACCTCTCTGAGCAACTGGGATCAGATGGTGGCCGACGACTTCGGCTACTTTACCGACGGTCCTTGTGACAACCTGCCCAAGGGGCCGTGCGGCGCCATGGCATGGAACGCGACAGGCTATGCGACTGCAATTGCGCCGACGTTGCGCCTGTTCCGCACAGCGCGCGAAAACAACATCCCCGTGTACTTCGTCACGGGCCGTTACGAGAAGGAGCGCGACGCCACCAAACGCAGTCTTACACGCGCCGGCTATTCCGACTGGGCCGGAATCCGCATGCGGATGGACGGCACGCCGATCGGATCGACCGCCGAGTTCAAGACGGCGCAACGCGCGGCAATCGAGGCGCAGGGATTCACGATCGTCGTCAACATGGGTGACCAGCCGAGCGACCTTGCCGGCGGCCACGCGATGGAGGGCTTCCTGCTGCCGAATCCGTTCTATCGAATCCCCTGAACGAATCGTCGCGGCGCGTCGAACCCGGAATATGAGCATCCGGATCGGCGATCGCTGCGTATGTGACCGGCAAGTTCGGGAATGCCAGAGCCTCGTCCCAGAATCCCTCGACGCGATACGACTTGGAACTGCGTCCGTTGCGTGCGAGGTTGTCGCAGCGGGTCCGCGCATCGAAGCGCGCACACAGCGCATCGTCGTAGCCGGTTACCCGTGCCATCGACGAGGATCACGTGAATGTGTTCGCCTTGCTTCGCACCGGGCGCACAGGAAGACAACGCAGCGGCGGCCAGCACCACGACCAAGCTCCCGTACACCCTCGCGCTCCCGACTCCTGCCGGAACAGGTCCGCTCGAATATCCGGCAGGGTTTGATCCCGGTGTCCATCCCGGCGGCGATCCGGGCCGATGCGATCGTCAGGCTTGGCGCGCAGCGAGCGAGGGCGAACCCGGCGTGACAAGCCCCTAGCCCGTCGCGGTCGCCTTCGCCCTGGTCGGCAGCCGCCAGCCGGGCCGCGCAAAGTGGCAGGTGTAGCCGGTCGGAAAGTTTTGCAGATAGTCCTGATGCTCGGGCTCGGCTTCCCAGAATGCGCCCGCAGGTTCGACTTCAGTGACGACCTTGCCGGGCCACAGTCCGGATGCATCGACATCGGCAATCGTGTCTTCGGCGATGCGCTCCTGCTCCGGTGATGTGTAGTAAATCGCCGACCGATAACTCATGCCCAGGTCATTGCCTTGCCGGTTCTTCGTCGTCGGATCGTGGATCTGGAAAAAGAATTCAAGCAGCTCACGGTAGCTCAGCTTGGCCGGATCAAAGTTCACTTCGATCGCCTCGGCATGTGTGCCGTGATTGCGATAGGTCGCGTTCGGCACGTCGCCGCCGGAATATCCGACGCGCGTGGAGATCACGCCGTTCATGTTGCGGATCAGCTCCTGCATACCCCAGAAGCATCCGCCCGCGAGAATTGCACGTTCCGTAGTCATGATAGTTCCTCCAGATGGCTCGAGCGCAGCCAGCGCAGATGGGGCCGGATCGGGCTATTTCATCATGAGAACCTGGAAACGGCCTCCTCCTTTCGCGCGGCCCGGCTAGTGCTTGGCGGCGAACACAGCCAGTTCGATGAGCGTGGCCCGCTGCGCCTCGGTCGGCTCGCTGGTGGGTACCAGCGTGACATCGAACATGCGGCCGGTGGACACGAACTGGACTTGCGCGCGCGGGTTGCCGCCGCTGCAGTGATGCGAGATCCCGGCGATCTTGCCGAGCTGCGGCAGCGGGTCGACCGTGCAGCCGTTGCTTTTGAGCATGTTCGATACTGCCTGCGCGGCCTGTGTGGAGCGCGTCGCCGACACCATCAGCACGCTGCCGGCCGCCGAGACGACGCAGCTGTCCTTGTTCGGCACAGAAATTGTCACATCGCCGGCCGGCAGCAGACGCTTGACCAGGCCGTCGTCGAAATACGGGCAGTTCGTCTCCTTCGCCAGCGCTTTCGCGTTGCTCGCCACTCCGAGGGTCGAGGCGATCAGATTCGCGGCGAAGTCGCGCTGCGCGACGGTAACCGCGCCCTTGAGGTTCAGATAGCCGGATACGCCGACCGAACCACGGTGGCCGTAGAAAAACATCGACGTTTCGTTGAACCGGCCTGCATCGTCCTTCATGTTGTAGCCGATGCCGTATTCGCCGAGCGCCGGAATCGGCTCGACTCGGCTGGTCGGCGCGACCGCGTCCTTCATCGACAGTGCCGCTTCCGTGGCCTTTTCGGTCGACTCCGCAACCATGTGCGAGAAACCGAAACTCACGCTCGTATCCTTCGCCGAGAAGCTGCACTCGCCCTGGCCGCCGGACATGACGCGCCACGGCGCACCGTCCGGCAATCCCTTGTTTAGCAGCGTGACGTCGATGAACGGGCACTTCGTTGCTGCCAATGCGGTGCTGCCGGCAACGAGCAGATACAAGCCGATCAGGAACACGGTTCTCACATGATTTCCCCAGTTGGTGGTCGCACTCCCCATCATCAAGGTACTCCAAACACGGCTCGGATGCTTCATCTCGATCGCCACGCCGACCTTGTCCCGCACGAGCGGCTCATCCTGTGAGCCCAGGGAATGCCCCGCCCGGTTTTGCGTTAATGTAACGCACGCTGGACAAGCCATCTTGTCCCGGGACCGGTGCCTTTTGCCAGCGCCGTCAACGAACCGAAGGAGAGTATCGTGAAGAATTTCGTTTCGATGTTGCTGCTTGCGCTCGCTCCCGTCGTGGGATTCTGCGCGACTCCCGCGCAGGAAAAAGCCTTCGTCGACGCCTACAAGAAGGCATTCGAAGCGAAAGACGAGAAGACCCTGACCGGATTTCTCTACAGCAAAGGCGCGGACCCGCAAGCGCTCGAGTTCTACAAGATGATGATGACCAGCGAGATGGGCGGCAAGATCACGTCCATCCAGCTCGCCGAGCTTGACGCCAAGGACAAGGAACGCGCCAAAGGCGGCCCCGGACCGGACGGCAAACCGATGAAATTCACGCTGCAGCCCACCAAGAAGCTGGTGATCAAGATCGAGACCAAGGATGCCAACGGCTCATCGAGCAGTTCAAGCGAAGTGTTCGTGGCCGAAAGCGATGGCAAGATCGTGATACCCGCTCCGGGACCCGCGAGCTGACCGAAATTCATGGAGCGACCCGTTCTACCGACGCGACCGCACCAGCGGAGCGTCGGGCGCAACCGGTGAACCAGTCTTGTGGACCCGCGAATCGAACGGAAGCCGCAACGTCCGGCTCAATATCCAGGACCATGCATGCGCCGAAGCGGCATGATTGTCCGCTGCGCGCTGATCGCGACGTGCGCAGTGGCCGCGCACGTGCGTACGGCTGCTGCCGCCGACTCTGCAGTTGCGACCGGCTTGCACCGCGACATCATTTTCTCTGACTTCTCGCCGCTGTCGAGCACGTCCGAGATGGTGCGCCGTCTTCTCAGTCCAGTCCAGGCGTGGCACACGAATCTCGCAATCGAAAAGCGCGGCGACGTGCGCGAGCAGTCGATCGATCTGTCGCAGGAGAAGTTTGCGCTCTACGTACCGTCGACCAAACCGCCGGGCGGCTACGCGCTGCTCGTATTCGTGCCGCCGTGGGAACAGGCGACTGTGCCGTCGCAGTGGATCGCCGAGCTCGACCATCGCGGCATGATCTTCGTCACCGCCGCCAATTCCGGCAATGACGCCAGCGTGCTCGATCGGCGCGAACCGCTCGCCCTGCTCGCCGCGCACAATATCGCGCAGCGTTACCCGATCGATCCCGGTCGCGTCTACATTGGCGGCTTTTCCGGCGGCTCGCGCGTCGCCATGCGTCTGGCGCTGGGCTACCCGGATTTGTTTCGCGGCGCCTTGCTCAACGCCGGCAGCGATCCGATCGGCGACGCGCAGATTCCGCTGCCTCCGGCTGACCTGATGCACGAATTCCAGCAGTCGACGCACCTGGTTTACCTTACCGGCACCGGTGACGCGCCCCGACTCGACATGGACGCCCGCAGCCGCCGCTCGATGCAGGAATGGTGTGTGTTCGACATCGCAACGGTGCAGGTCGCTTGGTCCGGCCACGAAGTACCGAGCGCAGCCGCGTTCAAGAAGGGGCTCGATGCGCTCGAGACTCGAACGAATCCAGCCGCGGAAAAAATTGCGTCGTGCCGGCAGCAGTACGAAGCGCAACTCGACGATCAGCTGCGCGCGGTGGAGCAAGCCCTCGGCAGCGGCAGGATCGCCGAGGCCACGACGATGCTCGAGAAAATCGATACGCGCTATGGGGGCCTTGCGGCGCCGCGCAGTGTCGACCTTGCGCAGAAGCTCGAAGCGCCGCGTTGACGGTTGCCGCGCGCGGTCCCCGGCGAGCTGCGGATCTCGCCGGCGGGCGACCGCTTTGCCTGAACTCCGATGTATATTTCGTCGTCGGCTTCCGCAAGATAATTGATCATGGCTGCAAACAATCCCGATGCCCGGAACAAGACTGGTCAGAATCCGCGCCTTGCGGCTTTGCAGTCCCTGCTGCAAGCCGGCCGCCTGCAGGAGGCAGAAGCCGGCTTTCGCGAATTGGTGCGAAACGGCGATGCGCAGGCAGCCGCGGCACTGGCGACGCTACTGCTGCAGCAGGGCCGCGACAGCGACACGGTCGAACTGATCGAGCCGATCGTGCGCGCCTCTCCGGACAACGGCGAGATGGTCGTCAATCTTTCCATGGCGCTGCGCCGGCTCGGCCGCCTCGACGAGGCCTTGCAGCATGCGCGGCGCGGTACCGTCCTGCTGCCGCAGGCTGTCCCGGCGTGGAATGCGCTGGGTGTGGCGGCACTGGAATCAGGCCGGCTGGACGAAGCACTCGTTGCGTTCGATGCGGGATTGAAAACGGCGCCGCAGCATCCCGCGTTGTCTCTGCATCGTGCCATGGCACTGCGCCGCCTGAACCGCAATGAGGAGGCTCTCGCGGCATTTGCACAGCTCGTTCGCGCTTTTCCGCAAACACCTGAAACATGGCGTGGCCTTGCCGACGTGCAAACCGCGCTCGGCCAGACGGACGCCGCGTTGCGCAGCAGCCAGCAGGCGCGTGCGCTGGCACCGCGCGATTTCGAAGTCGCCTTCGAGCACGCGAAAGCCCTGCTGCGGGCCGGCCACGCGCTCGAGGCCACCCGCCTCCTCGAGAGCCTGCTCAAGGCGCGCGAAGACCACGCCCAGGCCTGGGTATGGCTTGGCCGCGCGCAACTGAAGCTCGACGAAGTTCCCGCCGCGCGCGTTGCATTCGAACCGCAAAATCGCTCGACGCCGACGATCCCGGCATCGCGCATTTTTATGCAGCGGCGACTGGAACGCTGCCTGCAGTCGTCGAGACCGACTACATCCGCAATCTGTTCGACGATTTCGCCGACGACTTCGAACATACGCTCGTCGACCTCCTCTCCTACGACACGCCCGCGCTACTTGCGCGTTTTTTGCAACGGCAGGGAGCCGACGCAGCCACGCGCGTCCTTGATCTGGGCTGCGGAACCGGGCTGCTGGCGGTGCATCTTGCGCGTCCCGGACGCGCCATCGACGGCGTGGACCTGTCGCCGCGCATGCTGGAACGCGCTCGCGCGAAAGGTCTGTACGGCGAATTGCACGCGGCGGAAATCAGTGAGTTCCTGCGCGCCACGCACGCGCACTGGGATCTGATCGCGGCGACCGATGTCTTCATCTACATCGCCGACGCGGGCGCTTCGTTTGCGCCCGCTCTGGCGCGCCTGACGCCGGGCGGCTGGTTCGGGTTTTCGATCGAGACCAGCGCCGGCGACGACACCGAGCTGTTGCCGCAAACCGGACGTTACCGTCAATCGCCGGCGCGCATGGCGCGCGAATTGTCCGACGCGGGATTTGTGGATATCGCTCAGGAATCGATCGTCCTGCGCATGGAGAGCGGCAAGCCGGTCGCCGGTGCGTTGTTTGTGGCGCGAAGGCCGGCCGGGTGAATTAGCCGCGCCGCCGCGAATCCGAATAGTCGATTCGGGTCTCGATTTTTTTGGAGAGCTTCGTCATGCCTGCTGCGACGAAAAAATTCTCGAAGCACCAGTCGCCGGCCGATTCGACGGCGGCGGTCGACAAGTTCATGGCGGAACTCGTGCATCCCTTCAAGAACGAAGTCGAAGCCATTCGCACACTCATGCTCGGCGTCGACCCTTCCATCGCCGAAGGAATCAAATGGAACGCTCCCAGCTTCCGCACGACGGAGTATTTCGCGACCACGAACCTGCGCGCGAAAAACGTCATCGGCGTGATCCTCCATCTTGGAGCCAAAGCCCGCGAAATACCGGATGGCGAGATGAAAATAAACGACCCGAAAAATTTGTTGAAGTGGCTCGCCAAGGACCGCGCCGCGGTCGAGTTCGCAAGCGCCGAAGCCCTGAACGCGCAAACCGCTGCTTTTCGGGCTGTTCTCCGCCAATGGATAAAGTATGTCTGAGCGCGCGCGGCGCGTGACAAGGTATCGTTGAAGCCCGAGTCGAAGCGCCTGATTCAGTTCGGGTGGGATTTGAAACCGTAGCGCGCGAGCAGCGGTTTCAACTCGGCGATCCAGATCGCGTAGCCAGCCGGCGACATGTGCAAGCCATCTTCGCGTAGCAGCTCCGGCCGCGGACCGCCGTTCGCGTCGAGCATCTTCGTCGCAATGTCGACATAGTGCACCGAGTCCTGCGTCGCGGCCCAGCGCGCGATGCCTTCGTTCGCCGTGCGCATTTGCGGCCATAGCCGCGCGCGCGCGACGCTTGGCTTTATCGAGACGAAGGCGACGACGGCGGCCGGCAGGCTGCGGTGCACCTGCACGACGAATGCCTTGAAATCGTCGATGACCTGCTGCGAGGTATGCCCGCCATCGATGTCGTTGTCTCCGGCATAGAGCACGATCAGCTTCGGCCGGTATGGCACTACGATGCGACTGATGTAGTTCGTCGAGTCGGCGATCATCGAGCCGCCGAAGCCGCGATTGATGACCGGCAGGCCCGGAAAATCCTGCGCCAGCGTCGTCCATAGCCGGACTGACGAACTGCCGACGAAGAGCACGCCGTTGCGTGGCGGCGGATGTGCGGCATCATCTGCCGTGAGCGCGTCGATTTCGGTTCGCCAGGCGTCGGACTTGGTCTCCCGCGCCGCGGCGTTGCGATCTGCCCAGCAGGTGGCACCCAGCATCAGACAGAACGCAATCGTCCGCACCAACGCATGATCAAGCCAGCGCATCACCGATCCTCTCAAAAGACCGGATCAACGATAGAGGTGTGGGATCGATCGTGCAACGCCGAGGCGGTGGAAATTCCGTCAGCCATGCCAGCATGGCAGTGCAACTGACACTGTTCGGCCGTCAGTGCCAGCCGCGACGATTGTTGTTGAAATTTCCCTGGCCCGCGCCGATGGAAATGCCGATACCGCCGGTCGGGTTTTCGCAGCTGCCGAATGCCTTGGAAACGTTGACGACGCCGCTCTGGTAGTTGCCGCTGACATGGTTGCCGCCGACCACGCCCGCAGTCACGTCACCATGAATCTGCGGCTGGGTATAAGTGACGTCGTCGCATTTCCGCGCCGTGGCTGCTCCGGGATTTTCGGACATGCGATACGGACCACCATATTGCGCCCCCGGCTGCCCCTGCGCGGGGTCTGCCGTCGCAGCCGATGTGACAGGAGCGACATCCTCGTTATTGCCTTGTGCTGGCGGAGGGCTTGCAGATTCAGCCGGCACGCTTTCGAGCGGCAGCTTCAGGTTCAGCGGCTGCGTCGCTGATTGTGCGCACGCCGACGCGGCTACCACTGCGGCGAAAAATCCGGTTACGTGACGCTTGATCTTCATGCCGACTCCGCAGTGAACGTGCTGTGCAAGGGGTGTACGAAGGTGGAACTGTCGGTCTTGCAACCCGTTGGCCGGAACTACCCCCGCACCAAGGCAGGGCAATCTCTTCCATTCCTGCCGGAAGAGGCCTGCCACAGGGAAGTGTACTCGAGCCATGTTATGAAATTCTCCAGCCCTAACAAACGTTTACTCTGGCGTTTTTGGCCAGTCGCCGGAAGACCCGTCAACGTCGACGGCAAACAGCAACGCATGACCCTGTCTTGGCGACTTGCCGCGGTGTACGCTGCGACAGCTTTGCGTCGATGCGTCAGCAGATTCGGTCACAGGGGATGAATCCCATGTCGCTCGCAGAATGGTCCAATCTCGCGCAGGTTGTCGGCACGCTTGCGGTCATCCTGACCCTGATCTTTGTCGGGCTGCAGATCAGGCAGAACACGAACGCGCTCCAGCGCAATGAGCACAATTCCACGATGGAGCAATGGACGGTGATCCGCATGGCGATCGCCAAGCACCGCGACATCGCCGAATTGATGACCGCAGGCCTGTACGGAGAGAAAGTTCTCGATGCAGCCGACCAGTTCAGGCTGGAGCATATGCTGCAGGAATACGCTTGGGCGTCGTTCCACATCTGGGAGCGAACACAGCGTGGCGTCTTTCCACCGGGAACGTTCGAATTGACAGCGGGCGCCCTCTTGAGGGTGGTGCTTGCCACTGCGCGCGGCCGCACCTGGTGGCAGGATGCCAAACACGTCGGGTTCGTTCCCGCGTTTGTCGCCGACGTCGACGCCGTGCTCGCCGCGAACAGCGGAGCGAAGGCCGCCTAGAGGCGGCGACGCTCAGTCACCGTCGTAGCCATCGGCGAACAGGGTGTCCTCGTACGCACCGAAGTCCACTTTGCCGGATAGGGGAATCAGGTGCCCCTCGATATCGTACGGCTCTAGTACGCCGCTGTAAGGCGCCGCCGCCAGCAGCGGCGAGCCCGACTTCAGATGCAAGTCCGGCGGCACGGCCGTGTAGTCGACGAACAAGGGGTCCGTCTGCACGAATCCGGTCACTGACCCCGGCACATTGCCACCGATCGTACCGCAGTCGACGTAATACAGTGAACCGTTCGTATTGGCGAAATAAAGCCCGACGTTCTTGTTGTGCGCGAAGATGCTGAAATTGACTATCAGGTAGCCCATGCCACCAAGATACAAGGCGCCGGTTGCTCCCATCGCCGACGACGTGTTGTTGACCACGTCGTCAGAAACCATATAGACGAGGGAATTGGCGTCGCGTGCGACCAGCTCGCCGGCGCCATAGTCGACGTCTGCACTGTTGTTGATGATGACCGTGTTATACATCGAAGTGCCGTTGTTCATGCCGCTGGCGAGGAAGACACCTCCGCCCTTGGCCGTGGTGTGATTGTTCTGCACGATCGAGAAGCCGAGCGTGACGGCGCCTTCATCCGTCGGCGCAGCGTTGATGCTGATGCCGCCGCCGTCCTGCGAACTCTCGCCGTCCTGGATCGTGACCTCGGATACGTAGAGGAGTCCCGCAGCATTGCTCGCGTGGCCCACAATTACCGGATTGTGGTTGTGCCCGCTCAGTACCGTGTCTTTCGGGTTGAGTGTGAAAGTCGCACAGTTGATGCTGCCGCCTCCCATCACGTACGTCTTGTAAGGCGCCGTCGAGGAGTAGAAGAACGGCAGATTGCCGTTGTTCTGCGTGCTGTAGGATCCGGCAACCAGATTGATGGAATTGTCTTCATTGTTGTAGGCGCCGCCGTCCGAAGCCGCGGTCAGCGCGGCCTGGAACCCGGCTTCGTCGAGCACGCAAAAGCTATGCGCGTGAGCCGAAACGCAGGGTGCCAGAGCAAGGCAGACGAACGGCAAGACCCAATTCGTCCGCATGTGGGTGCGTGATGTGAATCGCATAAATCCCTCCTCTCGTGGCTCCCATATGGAATACACGCAAAATCCCGGGAATTGAGGGCGCCCCCGTCGATGCAGGCAAGAACCAGGGCCCGAAGGTCCGGCCCGACCCCTGTTTCTTCTTGACCCCGCGGCCTGAACATCACGATGATTGGGTCGTTGGAGATCCATCCACTCGACCTGGCAGCCATGAAAAAAATCACCAGTTTCCTGGTCCTGTTTCCGTTCATTTGCGGAAATGCCCGTGCATCGGACGGGTTCGAAAAAGTCCAATGTGGGTCGGACATTCCCGCTGCCCTCATTGGTCAACGCATGTCGGATGAACCGGCTGCCGCGGTTGAGTCCCGGCATGGCGCCTTGGGACTCAAGGACCTGGGCGGATACGAAGCTTCGGAGCGCCTGTTTTCGGCATCCTGGATGATTTGTGGTTCGGAGTTCCAGTTGATTCTGGATAAACACTCGGTAATTCGTGACGCCTTGCAGTTCCCATCCCACTCGAAGAGCGCGCCCGGATTTGTCGGGTCATGTCAGGCCAATGGCAAGAAAGTGCCGGAAGCCATCGTTGCTGTCCTGGAAAACCAGGAGCCGGCGGAAATGCTTGCCGCAAAGGCGGCCTGGAAGATTGATGAAAAGAGCGCGAAATTCGTCAAGATGCCTGTCGACGGCCTTCGTTGTCCGCGAGATGGAATTTTTTCCGTGGATGGCGGCCAGTGAGTGATTCCCGGTGCCTCCATCACGCTTGATGGCCCGGCGCCCCGGTTTGCGTACATGACAGGGAAGGCCCATCGCGGGCCGAGAGGATATCTCTCCCATGTCCGCAACACGTTTTGTGCTTACCTCGATCCTGGCGACGGCCCTCGGCATTCTCGCGCAGGTGCCTCGCGCGCGCGCCGCCATCGAGTGGCGCGACGGACTGATCATCGAGACGTATACACTCAACTGCTTCAGCCAGAACTTCGAGTACGGCATCGGTGCGTTTGTCGGACAGCTCTACGACACCAGCTACGCCGAACCCTATGTCGGCGAGCGGTTCTACATGCGTATACATATTGCCGGGCTGGGACATCCCTGCGCCGACAACTATCTGGACGTGCAGTTCGTTCCGCCTGTCGGCGTGACCGCGTCGGGCGCGGACAATTATCCGGTCCGCTGCTTCTACCAACCTCCCGGCAGTATGCAGTACACCGAATTCGGCGCAGCCGATGGCTGCCCGCAGCCGCCTTTCGGCATTGCGGCGAACAGCGCCGGCACCGGCTATCGTATTGACCGGCGCCTTCCGGGCAATCCCCTTCCTGCCTGGTTCCTTCCCGGCGGCGGAGCGTACGAGTTCTGGATTCCTGTGGTGTCGGACCGACCGCTCGATGGCCTGCAGATCAATACGGAGTTCGATGCGCCTATTCAGGCCGTCGATGGCGTCGGCAACTATTGGATCTATCCTTGGCAAAGCGTCTACGTAGCCGGCCGCCAGGATCCGATCTTCGCCAATCACTTCGAATGATCTCGAGAATTGGCGCACGCCCGTCGCAGGCCGCGCTTCAGCCCAAGTCTTCGTAACGCGCTTGACTCGGACAGCCATCACGACTCACCAAGCTGGTGCCGCATGGCGGACGACCATGACGATCAGGGTGAAAAAGCAGGCCAATTGCACCAGAAGGAACGTGAACCGCACAGCCACCACGGAATCGGTTTGCGGCACACAAACGTGCACCAGCGACTGCATCACGCGAGCAGCGAGAACTCCGATAGAGGCGAAGTCTGCAACCGGTCCGCCGGTACCGCTGACGTGAAGTGCAAGCACGATGGCCGCGAACACCGGAAGATTCTCGACACAGTTCGCGTGGGCGCGCATCGAGCGCTTGTACCAGTCCGCCCCTTCCGGTTGATCGGCGCGGAATCCACTGATTGGCGCCCGTCCGGCAAAAATCAGCGCCCACCGGTACACGCCAATTGTCGAAGACAGCAACAGGATCGTCCAGGCAGCGAATCCCAGGAGCATCCAGATCGGCATCGTCATGGAACAACCTCCACGGTTGGCGCGACATCATGAGCGATGCCATGTGTCACGGAGTTTCCAGCGTGCAGTGCAGCTACTTTCATGACAGCTCCGCTCGCCATGGCCTTTCGTACGGCTCGCATTCGTCGGCCGCGTCACGAGTGTTACTATCCCGGGATCCCCGACGCCTGCCCATGACTGGTCCGCCGGATCTCATGCTCGGAACGCCGCAAACGTAGCGGGAGGAAGTTTGGACGCGCTTTCTGACGTGTTCAGGCTGGTGCGCCTGACGGGTGCCGTGTTCCTCGACGCAGAGTTCACCGCGCCGTGGTGCATCAGCGCTCCCACGGGTGTCGCGGTGTGCACGCAGCACATGCCGCAAGCGCAGCACGTCTTGACTTACCATCTGATCACGGCGGGAAACTGCGAAGTGAAGTTCGCAGGCGAAGCTCCGCACCCTGCGCAAATCGGCGACCTCATCGTCATTCCGGGTGGAGAAGCGCACCTCATCGGCTGCGACCTGGCCGCACCACGCGCGGACCTTGCGCGATTGGTTGCGCAGAAGAATGCCGACGATGTGCCGCGAGTGAGCCATGGCGGCGGCGGAGCGGTGACCCGAATGGTGTGCGGCTATCTCGCGTGTGATTCGGCGCTGTTCAAGACGATATTCGCCGCGCTGCCGCGCCTGATGATCATCAACATGCGCGACGGCACCCGCGGGCAATGGCTGGCGTCGTCGCTCGAATTCAGTCTCGCCGAATACGCGGCGCCAAACGCGGGTGCGAGCACGGTGCTCGCGAAGCTGTCGGAGCTCATGTTCGTCGAAGCCATTCGCCGGCACGTCGAGAATCTGCCGCCTGGCCAGCAGGGATGGCTGGCGGGACTGCGTGACCGCTTTGTCGGCAGAACACTCGCACTCATGCACGCAAAGCCGGCCCACACCTGGACGGTGGACGAACTGGCAAGTGACGTCGGGCTTTCGCGCTCGGCGCTTGCCGAACGATTTGCTGCGGTCATTGGACAGCCGCCGATGCAATATCTCACACGCTGGCGTCTTCAGCTCGCGGCCGATCTCCTGCACAGCAGCCGGCGGTCAATTGCTGCGGTCGCCGCGGATGTCGGCTACGAGTCGGAGGCCGCGTTCAGTCGCGCGTTCAAGCGCGAGCTTGGCGCAGCGCCGGCCGCATGGCGTCGCGCCCAGGAGGCGCGATGACCGACCCGCGCGGAACCGTCTTCACGCGCGAATCCTGCGCGGAAAAATGTACCTGACTCCGTCTTGCGTCAACCACCGCCGGCACGGTAGGGGCTATGTTCGACGACGGCCGCGAACAACGGTTCGAAGTATGGGTCGTACTTTCCCGCCTGCTGATCGAACATCAGTTTCATGATCTCGGCGCGCGTCCGCGGCTTGTGATAGGGACGCATGGTGGCCATGGCGTCGTAGCTGTCGGCGATGGCGACGCCCAACACGCCATGGTCGAGGTCAGCCACTCTTATTCTCACCGAAGCGCCGTTCGAGGAAGGGCTCGTTGCCGTCGCCGGAAAGGAACTCCACCACCTCGCGCGCCGGCGCATCGGCCGGAACAAGCTTGCCCTGCGCATGAAAATCGACGAACAACCGGTTCCACGGGCGATCAGTGCGCGCCGACTCCTGCATCGACGTGTCGACGACGCCTGGCGCGTAGCTGAGGATCGATGTATGGGGTCTTGCGCCGCCGGGACGCTCGCTCGATGCGAGCTCGGCAGCGAACGTCATGCTGGCCAGGCGCAGTGCGGCCTTGCTGCTGCCGTAGTCGCCGATTCCGGGAATCGCCTGCACGGCCGCTCCAGTCGATACGTTGACGATGCGTAGCGGCGACGGCGGTGGCGCCGTCCGGACGACGAAACCGGTCAGGAAAATCGGCGCGATCAAGTTGACGGCGAACACCGATGCGACTTGCAGCGGATCGGCTTGTTCGAGTGCGCGCATCGAACCAATCGCACCGGCATTGTTGACGAGACCGATGCGCCTCCACTTCGGCGCGGCCACGATCGGCGCCAGTTCGCTTTCCGCGATTTCGCGCAATCGCGGCAGATCCCCCAGGTCGATCTCGATGTGCCGGTAGCCCGGTGAGGCTAAGTCGGGGCGCCTGCGGCTTAGGCCAACCACTGTCCAGTCTTGAGCGAGAAGGATCCGCGCGATCGCGGCGCCGAGTCCGGAACTCGTGCCGGTCACGATTGCGAGAAGGTCGTTCGACGACATAACTTCGATCCAAATGAAAATAAAAATGGGGTTGGTTTAATTTTCCGCGAATCACCACGAAAATGAACTGACCCATTTTTGCCGGGATCTATCCCGACCCCTGTTTTCCGGCTTCCGGCATGACCTGAAGCAGTACCGCGGGCGTCACCGAAATCTCGCCGGTGAACGGTCGACTGTGGGAGGCCAGCAGCACGACCGCGACGCCGACAGCCGTCGAGAAGATGCCGAGGATGATTTGGTTCGCCAGACGATTGTCGCTGTGGACCAAGCCTATCGTGATCAACGTCAGACCAGCCAGCAGCAGCAACGCACTCCACTTGACCCAGTTGATCGACGACCGGCTCAGGACGACGCACTGGCGACGCGCCTCCAATGCGGTCTCCAGGGCAACGGTCATCTCGCGCTGGGCGTCGACCTGGCCCTCACCCTGAGGCGCGAGCGCAAGCGTCAGTGCGAGCGCTTGCGCCAGCGGCGCGGGCGCAATCGACAGCGTGGCATCCTGTCTGGCCATGGCCGGCCACTCCTGCGTTTCCGCGTCCTGAATGTAGTGGCGGACGAGATCGCGCAGCCGCGTCTCCGGCTCGCCCGGAAACGCGCCGGCAAGCAGAATGACCGTGCGCAGTGCGCTGGCCTGGCGGTTGACGGCAGCACTCGCACGATCGGCATCGTTCCATACCTGTGAGGCCAGGAACGCGACGAGCAGCGCAAAGATGATGGCCAGCGGCGGCAGCACACCCGGCGAGATCGCCTTGAATGCGCGTGCGCGCTCGCCGACCGCGAGCGCCATGATGGAGAAATGGATTGCCGCGGTGACTGCGTAGATGGCCGCGAAAATTACCGCTCCCATCCCAAGGACCGGGAGACTCAAAAGCCAGTTGCTCATCGCATTCCCCGCTTGGTGCGCGACCGAAAGGAGGCGGAGCGCACTTTGCCAGCTCTTGGCGGAAAGTCCACTCTGGCCTGTTTTCTTCCTATCCCGTCATCCCGGTTGAATTCCTTGAGTACGCAGATGCCGGTTGAAAAAATCGATGGTCCGCTTCCATGCGAGCTTGGCAGCGGCCTCGTCGTAGCGAGGCGTGGTGTCATTGTTGAAGCCGTGCTCGACGCCCGGATAAATGTATACCTGGTAGCTTACGCCTGCAGCTTTCAGCGCCTGCTCGTAGGCCGGCCAGCCTGAATTGACGCGCTCGTCGTTTCCGGCGTACTGCAGCAGCAGCGGCGCTTTGATCTTCGCGGCGTCTTCCGCCGCGGGTTGGCCGCCGTAGAAGGGAACGGCTGCTGCCAGACCCGGTACGCGCGTTGCCAAAAAATTGGCGATTCCGCCGCCGTAGCAGAAACCGACGACGCCCACCTTGCCACTGCCTTCAGGCAGGTGCCTCAGGAAGTCCTCTGCTGCAAGGAAATCCTCGCGGGTCTTTGCCTGATCCAGTTTGCCGAACAGTTCGCGAGCCTTGTCTTCGTCGCCGGGATAGCCGCCGAGAGGAAACAGCGCATCCGGGGCGAAGGCAATGAAATTGTCCAGCGCGAGTCGACGCGCGATGTCTTCGATGTGCGGATTGAGGCCGCGATTTTCGTGCACCACGAGTACTGTCGGTAGCTTGCCCTTGGCCTTTGCCGGCTGCGCCATGTAGCCGCGCAGCGTGCCGTAGCCCTTCGGCGATGGGCATTCCACGTAGCGCGTCTTGATCCGCGCGTCATCTGCCGGCACCTGCCGCGCCTCGGCAAAGCGCGGGCTCAACGCCGTCAACAGGGCTTCTCCGGTTACGCCCGCAGCGGCAAATTGGGCCGCGCGTTGCAGAAAGTCACGTCGTGAGAGCAGGCCGTGCACATATTGATCGAACAGTTTCAGTGCTTGCGGATGAAAATCATCGGCGGTCTTGCGAGTCATTCGACAGGTCCTCTCCTATGCCGGGCAGTACATGCCTGAGTGTCGTCGGCGGCGCTTGCAGAAAAAATCGAATTCGATGCGCGGTCCGAAAGATCCACTCGGACAAAGTGTACTCCGGCCCCCGTTTTTCCACACTCTGCTTGGCCGGCGTGTCGTACTTCATAACCCAAGTTCGTTGTACGCGCCTGAGGAATATCACCTCATGCCTTTTTCGGGCACGAATAAAAATTTGATCCGCACTTCCACCGCGACGCCGGTATTCCACCGGAAAGGGAACCGAGAATGAAAATGAATTTGCCTTTCAAGAATCACATCAGCTCTTTCGTCTGCCGCCTGCCGCTGATATCGCTCTCACTGGCAATTCCCCTCGCCATGACGGCGAACGCTTCAACTGTGCAACAGGCTCTCGGGCCGACGCCTCTGATCGACAAAGTACGCCTGGCGACTGGCCGCTACCTGGATGTCAACGTTGCGAGGCAGGAAGGTTTCGTGCCGGCCACGCCTTGTGTCAGCGGCCCCAGTGAGGGGGCAATGGGCGTTCACTTTGTCCTGCCGCCTCGCCTCGGCGACGGCGTATTGAACGCCGAACAGCCCGAAGCGTTGATTTACGAGCCGATGTCGGATGGTTCGTTGCGCTTTGTCGGCGTCGAGTTCATCGCCCTCGCGTCCACGGTGCAGGGTGCGCCGAGTCTGGACGGACACCTGCTCAACTATGTCGGTGAACCCAACCGGTACGGCCTTCCGGCATTTTACGAAATGCACGTGTGGGCGTGGGAGGACAACCCGAAAGGAAGCTTTGCCGACTGGAACACGAATGTAACCTGCGACGCACAGACACCTGGCTGAGATGCACCAGGCAAATGCAAGGGCGCGCGCCCTCACGGGGCCGACCAGCGGACAAGATCGCGAACTGGTGAACAGGAGGAATCGGGTCACAGGTTCTGACCCCGTTCTTCGGCTCACCGACTTCGTGACCGGTTCGCGTCCTCTTTCTCGTAAAGCGATGGTATCCACGAGAGAGGAGGTAGCAATCATGCATCAGGAACCCGTAACGCGCGATTGGCTCCAAGCCGGCGAAATCGCATGCATCCGTCGCGGCTTCAGCACAGTCGCCGCTGACGCCGATCGTTTCACGGCCGACTTCTACGCGCGCCTGTTCGAACTTGCGCCGACTTTGCGCCCGCTGTTCCCTGATGACTTGTCGAGCCAGCGTGACAAGCTCAAGCACATGCTGGTAATGCTCGTCGCGGCTCTCGATCGTCCTGACGCGCTCAGGCCCACGCTGGCGACGCTCGGCGACCGCCATCGTTCGTACGGTGTCGTCAAAGCGGATTTTATCGTCGTCGGCCGCGCACTGATAGATACTCTGGGTGCCCATCTCGGCGAACAATTCGGCTCCACCGAACGCAGCGCATGGACCGCGTTGTACTCACGCATTACGGCTATCATGACGATGGGCACCGCGCACGCCGCGGCAGCGGCTTGAGAAAAGGACACTCCTGCGCTGTTTGCTCTCCCGGTGTTGGACGCCGCGCGGCGAAACATCACGGAAATTTACACTTGTGCACGTTCGATTGCCTCGAAACGCATCGTCGAGCACTGGCATCGACGATCAAGTCGGCGCGACAATATCCATATCTCAGGAGGGCGATTTCGTCAGGGAGTCACGACGATGCGGAGCAGGAAAAAATACGCCAGATGTTGCGCCGGCATGCTCACGGCGCTGTCTCTCGCCATGCAGGCACATGGCGAAGACGATGCGCTCAAGGAGCCCGGCGTACAAAGGGCGCTGAGCGCGATGACCAATGCGTCGACCGTGGGTCATCCAGACCTGTACGGCGAGTTCTCGGGCATGCGTCATTACTCGCGCCACGAATACCAGCAGGCGCTCAAATATTTCGAGGTCGGCGCCCTGTATGCCGACAAGCTCTCGCAATTGTGCCTTGGCCTGATGTACATGAACGGCGAAGGGGTATCGAAAGATCCGGTGACCGCATACGCGTGGATGGACATTGCCGCGGAGCGCAACTATCCCGATTTCGTCGCCACGCGCGACACGCTCAAGGCCACGCTGACGCCCGAGCAGCTCGCGCAAGCAATGGCGCTGCGCGGCAAGCTCGCCGAGAAATACGGCGACAACGTCGCCAAGCACCGGCTCGGCGTGCAGTTGCATCAGGCCCAGATGAGGCTGGCCGGCTCACTCACGGGTTTCGACTATGGCGTCTCCTCGATCAAGACGAACCCGAATTGCGGCCCGACTCTCGTCGTCGGCGGCCAGGAGCAGCCGCAGATCGGTTGCGGCGGAAGCGTTTTCGCAAAGGCATACTGGGATCCCGATCTCTATTTCGCGGCGCGCGACCGCGAATACAAGGCAACCGTCAACGTCGGCGCGGTGCAGGAGCTGGGCAAGGCGATCGACAAGCCACCGCAACCAGGCGAGGTTGCGCCGAGCGCAACGCCTGATCCGAATCAAAATCCGGCTCAACACTGACCGTGCAGGCGATGCGCTCGCCGATTGACTCGCCCATGGACAACGACAACGCCCCATACCACGCTCACATCTACTACACGACCGAGACCCGCGCCGTCGCCCAGGCACTGCAGCAACGTTTTTTCGCAGCCAAAGCCTCTGAAGAAATTCCGGCCTTGTTGTTCGTGGGCACGTTGCGCGATCGCAAGGTGGGCCCGCATCCGATCCCGCAATTCGAAATCCACTTCCCGCACTCCATGCTGCCGTTGCTGCTCCCGCTGCTGGAAGGCTCAGGCCTGACGGTGCTGGTGCATCCGCTGACCGACGACGACCTCGCCGATCATACGAAGCTCGGCTACTGGATCGGGCAACCTCTGCCGTTGCCGCTCGACCTCAGCACACTCGATCCGCCCGGCATGAACCAAGGCATCGCGCGCTACGGCAAGACGGATTTCTGAGCCTGATCTCACATGAGCGCGCATGACCTGCGTTTCGAAAGCGTAATCTGCCCGCACTGCTAGTGCTTTCGGCGCAACGCCTGATTGACCACCTTGCGGATCAGACTCGCGTAAGTGATGCCCGCCTTCAGCGCCGACTGTGCGAGTTCATCGTCCTTCGCGATGCAGGGATTGACGTTGGGTTCGACCACGTAGATCTGGCCGGATGCCGTCACGCGCAAATCGAAGCGCGCATAGCTGCGCAGGTTGAGTGCGCGATAGGCACGCTTGCAGACATCCTCGAGGCGCTCCTGCAGTTCCGCTTCCAGCGCGTCCGCGAAATGGTTCTTGATGCCCCAGCGCTTGCGATAGGCGTCGTCCCACTTGGCCTTGTAAGTAGCGATGCGCGGCTCGTCTTCGTCCATCTGGCCGAAAGTCATCTCGCGAGCGGGCAGCATGCGCAGCGCGCGGTCGCCGATGATGCTGACGTAAAGTTCGCGCCCGTCGATGTACTCCTCGGCGATCGCATCCAGATTCATGCGCTCGTGGATCATCTGGACGCGGGCAAGGAAGCTCGTTTCGTCGTCGACGATCGAGGCCTGCGAAATGCCGCGCGAGGCTTCCTCGGTCAACGGCTTGATGATGCACGGCAACTTCAGTGTCTTCGGAAGCCACACCTTGTGACCGCGGTAGAAGGCATGGAATCGCGGCACGCGCACGCGGTGGAAGCGCAGGATCTTCTTGCACAGCCCCTTGTCGTTGCACAGGAACAGTGCGCTCGAACTGGCGCCCGTGCAGGGGACGCCGAGCAACTCCATCGTCGCGAGGACGTTCTTGTCCCAATGCGTGACATGGTGAAAGGTTTCGCAGAGGTTGAAGATCACATCCGGCTTGACGTCGCGAACGGCATCCAGCAGCGGCCTAACGTCGTCGTACAGGCTGAGGCGGTGCACCTCGTAGCCGCATTCGAGCAGGGCCTGATAGACATCGTTCTCGGTGTAGCTGCCTTCCGGATCGGCGAATTCGGCGGCAAAGTCGTAATCGGGCTTCACCGCATACGGCAAGTCGAAGACCATCAGCACACGCGTGGCCATATCAAAGCTCCCCTCGCAGGCGAGTGGTGTAGCGGTAGTTCATCATCAGCGTCGTCAGATAGGTCGCAAGCTGCAGCAGCGCCACTGCGTCCGCATCCTCCGTGACGAGCCGCAACGCCCGGCAGCGCTGGACAACCGCCTTGTAGACCTCGTTGACCATGAAGCGTCGCTCGCCGGTCCAGTTCGACACCGTGGTCAACAGCGATTTGCGGTGTGAGTGCAGCAACTTGGCGACGGCGCGCCGCGTCTCGCCCTTGGCCTTGCCCTCGCTGAACATGCGGCGCAGGTTGGCGTCGTGGAATTCCGGGAAATCCTCGGCTTCGGTGATCCGGCGCTTCTGGTAATAGCGCCGCAGCGTGCTGCGGATCGCCGCGATCTTCCATAGCCGGCGACCGGAGGCGCGCAGCGGCGGCTTGCCGGCGATGCTCGCCATCAGCTTGTCGACGAATATCAGCTTTTCGAGCGCCTTCCAACCGGCGTACTTGCTGCGCCAGTCCAGACCCGGCGTCAGCCAGACCGCGAAGGTCTCGACGAAATCCTCGTCCGGGTGGTACTGCGCGTAATAGTAGTCGAGGTGGCGGACGAAGCTCTTGCTGTAGGGACGGAAACGATACGTCTCACCGTAGGCTTCGGACGGGTGTCCGAATACGCGCTGCCAGCTGCGCTTGCGATTGAGATCGTAGGCATACGTGAGCGCATGTCCGGCTTCGTGGCGCAGGAGCTTCATGCACCAGTCGTGGGTGTCGCCTTCGGCCTCCAGCAACATCTTCTTCTGCAGCTTGATCAGCCGTGGATGCGCCAGATAGAACGGGACGCCAATCACCGGCTCGTTCTCCGGTGTCAGCCATTCGTCGGCAAGATAGCAGACCGGCGCGAACGGGATATTCCTGGTCTTGAGCTCGTCGTGAAGCTGCGCGATGCACGCCTCCAACCACGTGCCTTCGATCCGTACCGGCAGTTCCGACAAGCGCAGGCCGAGCAGTTCCTCCTCGGGAATCGTCGCCAGATCGACCGCCGGCTTCGCGGGCGAATCGATCCGGTCCTTCGCGGCATCCTGTTCGGTGGGCATCTTTTTGCTTCATCCTCACGCGAGAGTGCCTTATCGTCTCAATACTGGCGCCAGAAAGACACTCCGACGCCGTTACCCCAGGCGACCCGCCGGGCCAAGCCGCCGTCTGCTGCGGAGAAAGTGTACTCTGACCCTGTTTTTCCCGATCATGCCGCCATGTGCTGCCCACTCCCATGATCGTAGACCCCGAACCGCCGGCCGAGTCGGCAGAGGCTATCCTGCAGGTCGCTGCCGCACGTCGCGGCGCAATGCAACGGCGCATCATCCGCATCATCGCGTTCGGTGCAGTGCTCATCGCGCTCGCGCTGCTCTGGCTCCACACGCCGCTGCGCGAATGGGCCGATGTTCCCCGCCTGGTCGACGCAGCGCACCGACTCGGCGACAGTCCGCTCGCTCCTTTCGCCGTGCTGGCCGCATTCGTCGCCGCTGGCCTCGTCGTCGCGCCGGTCAATGTCCTGATCGCCGCGACGATGGTCGTGTTCGGGCCCCTGGTCGGCATCTGCTATGCGCTGCTCGGCTCGCTGCTGAATGCCATTGTGCTGTACGAGATCGGCCGACTCTTGCCGGCGGCGAGATTGCGCGCCCGCCTCGACCGGCCGCTGCGTCTGCTGACGGGGCGCATGTCGCATCAGGGTATCCTCGCGATCATGCTGATCCGCATCGTCCCGGTCGCGCCCTACAGCGTCGTCAACGTGATCGCCGGCGCGGCGCACCTCGCGCGCGTTCCCTACCTCATCGGCACGGCGCTGGGCATGTTGCCCGGTATCATCCTCAACGCGCTGCTGATCGACCGCCTGATCGCCGCCTTCATGCAGCCCGGTCCGTGGACCTGGGCCCTGCTCGGGCTCGTCAGCGTCGCCATCGCCGGCATCGTCATCGCCATCCACCGGCGTTTGCGCCGGGCCGGCGCGGATGCGTGATTCCGGCCGCATGCACCACAGCGCCGTCATCGTTTCGTACAACACGCACGGCGCAAGCGGCATCGACCGGCGCTTCGCGCCGGCGCGCGTCGCGCGCGTGCTCGCCGAGATCGGCGCCGACATCATCGCCCTGCAGGAACTCGAGTTGCGCGCGAATGGCTTCGACATGCTCGCCTACCTGCAGCATGAGACCGGTTTCCACGCAATCGCCGGACCAACGATCCGCAGCACCGACCGCGACTTCGGCAACGGCCTGCTGACGCGCTTTCCGATCGTGTCGGTGGACCAGGTCAAGCTCGACGTCGCCCGTCGCGAGCCGCGCGGCGCAATCGACGCGATCGTCGACTGCGACGGCGCGCCGCTGCGCGTGATCGCCACGCATCTCGGCCTGCGTCCGTCCGAACGCCGCGAGCAGGTCCGACGGCTGCTCGACACCGTACGCGCCGGGCCTTCGTTGCCGACAGTGCTGCTCGGCGATCTGAACGAATGGTTCCTGCGCGGCCGTCCGCTGCGCTGGCTGCACGAGCACTTCGGCGAATCGCCGGCGCATGCGACGTTCCCTTCGCCGCTGCCGCTGCTCGCGCTCGACCGCATCTGGTCGTCGCCGGCGTCGCTGTTGCAGCGCGTGCGCGTGCATCGCAGCCGCCTCGCGCGGCGCGCCTCCGATCACCTGCCGCTCGTCGCCAGGCTTGCCTGGGACTCGGACTGAGTCGACTCGTCGCACCACGGCCCGCTTCGCAAAAAAGTGTACTTTCATGCAGTTTTCCGGAAGAATGAACCTGCCTTGGCCGCATGTCGCGCCCGCGATGGCAGGCAACGATCACGGCAGCGTTGCGCCGATAGATACGCACGTTTCGGGAATCACAGCAGGCTGAATCTGGAGCCTGCCGCCGAAACGAACTTGACTCCTCTTCCAGGCAACTGCGGCAATGCGACTTTGGTTCATTCCGTTGACGTACGCGGTCTTGGCCGCCATCTTCGGGTTCACGCTGCCGCGGCTCGAGCATGCGTATCTGGCGTCCTATGCCACCATTTCCGTGTCGTCGGCGCAGGCATTCCTCTCTGCAGTGGCGTCAGGAATGATGGCGCTGACGGGCATCGTCTTCTCGGTCGCCTTCGTCGTCGTCCAGTTCAGTGCAGTCGCCTACTCGCCGCGCCTCGTGCTGTGGCTTTCCCGCGATCCTCTGCTGTTTCATTCGCTGGGCATGTTCATGTCCACGTTCATCTATTCGCTCTCGGAACTGGCCTGGGTCGACCGCGGCGGTTCCGGCAAGGTGCCGCTGTTCTCGGCGCTGATGGTCGCGGCACTGCTGCTGCTCAGCATGTTCTTGTTCTCGCGCCTGATCCAGAGCCTGCACGACCTGCAGATCTCGAACATCCTGCATGCGATCGGCAGACGCGGCCGGGCCGTCATTGCCGAGATGGCGGAACGCCTCGATGAGTTGCCGGAGAAAAGTCGGCACTCGCCGATGTCGGCCGAGGACACGTTCGGTCCAGTGACGCAAGCCGTGACGTACGCCGGCGAGCCGCGCGCCATTGCCCGCTTCGACATCGAGCGGCTGGTGCGCATCGCGCAGCGGGCCGACGCCGTCATCGTCATGGCGTGTGCGGTCGGCGACACGATCTTCGACGCCGGCCTGCTGTTGTCGGTGCACGGCGGCACCGCAACCATTCCGCAGCGCGAGCTGCTGCGCGCGGTGGAACTCAGGCCCGAGCGCACGTTCGAGCAGGATCCGAAGTATCCGATGCGCCTGCTCGTCGACATTGCGATCAAGGCGCTGTCACCGGCAGTCAACGACCCGACCACAGCGGTACAGGCAATCGACCAGATCGAGGACCTGTTGCGCCGCCTCGGCCGCCGCGAACTGGAGGCGGGCCAGGAACGGGATGCCAGTGGAAAGCTGCGCCTCGTCTATCCGATGCCGAGCTGGGACGACTACCTGGCGCTGGCCTTCGACGAAATCCGCCAGTTCGGCAGTACGTCGGTGCAGGTGATGCGGCGCCTGCGCTCGACGCTCGTCGACCTCGTCGCCATGCAGACCGACCCCGAACGCGCGGAGGCCGTGCGTCGCTACCTGCTGCACCTCGATCTCGGCATCGAGCGTTCGCCGTTCGATGAAAAGGATCGCGTGACGGCACGGCAAGAGGACCGGCAGGGACTCGGCATGACGCGGCGGAACAGCGGTTCCGTCAAACCCTCTTGAGTGGGTTCGTTCCGACTCGCATCATGCATCGTCACCGTCGCCCTGCTCTACCGGGCTGGCCGGTGTGCGGAAATTGTCGATCAGGATATGCAGACTGAGGAGCAGGACCCACAACGGCAGGACCATGAGACTCCACGAGATGTAATAGCTGCCGAGCAGCAGCACCGCCGCCAGCGCGTAGCCGAGCAGCGCGATCCAGCGTGGTGCCATGCGGGTGTACACGATCACGGTCGAAGTCGAGATCATGAAAACGCCGGCCATCTTGTTCGCATAGATGTTCACGAAGTTGTAGGCGAGCGCGCGGGCAATCTTGAACGTCATGGATTCGAGCATATCGCTCGGGTTGGCCGCGAACACGAGGATGATGGCGCCGATCACGGCAGCTGCCGCGAACACCATCGCCAGGAACAGCAGACCGCTACCGAGAAACACCGTCGCGAAGAACCGGTCCTCGCCCATGCCGAGCCGGTCGCGCAACACGCCGATGAACCAGAGAAACGATATGCCGGCAATCGGCACGAGGTTCAGCGCCAGCGTGACAGTGCGCGAACTGGTCGACAGCCAGGCGCCGGCCTCGAGCGGATTGGCCGGAATCGACAAGCGCAGCAGCACGAAAATGAAGATCATCAGCACGGAGAACACGATGCCGGCGACGGCCGCCGCCTTTGGCGTCTTCAGCCCTGCCCGTTCGACGATGTGATCTTTCAACATGGCTCGCCTCCGCTGCGCGCAGCTGGCTGTCCGGAAACGCTCACTCCAAGCATCGCCCGCGATGTCAGCATACCCCAAGCCACGCATACGCACCGTTGCGTCACGGCTGACGGAAATCGACGTGCCGAAAAAATGCCTTACCCGTTTCCGCAGCGTGGCAAAGCCACCCGTTCGGCAATTATTCGTAGCGGAGCGCCACTACCGGATCCACACGCATCGCGCGACGCGCAGGAATATAGGATGCGAAGAGCGCAACCATGATGAGCAAGGCGGCAACGGAGGCGAACGTCAGAGGATCCTGCGCCGATACGCCAAACAGCAGGCTCCTCATCAACTGCGTCAAGAGCAGAGCAGCAGCGATTCCAACAGCTACGCCCGCCAGCGCCGTCTTTGCGCCTTCCGTCACGATCATCTGCAAGACGTCTTCGCGTTGCGCGCCGAGCGCCAACCGGATTCCGATTTCGCGCCGGCGTTGCGACACGCTGTAGGAAATCACGCCATAAATGCCGATCATCCCCAATGCCACGGCCATCGCGCCCGCGATCGCGAGCATCACCAGCGTGAACGAAGTTCGTGCGACCGATTGGTCGAATACCTCCTGCATGGTGCGCACCGACGCCAGAGGCAGATTCGAGTTCACCGACCACACGGCTCGGCGAATTTCGTCGAGAAAGGCCTGGGTGCCGGCACGGTCACTGCGGATTGCGAACGTCATCGTCCGCCAGACGTCAGTCCAGTGAGAATCAGCCGGCAGCGAGGACCAATATACGATTTCCGGCGCCTTTTCCTGCACGCCGTTCTCACGCACGTCTTGCACCACGCCGATCACCTCATACCAGGGCGTGTCCGGGAATTCGCGTAGTCGCTTGCCGATGGCCACGGATGCAGTACCCCACATCTCGCGCGCCAGATTCTCGGAGACCATCACCACCGGTCTCCGCCCATAGACTTCCGTCCAGGTCAGTTCGCGGCCGGCAACAATTGCTGTTCCTGCAGTCTGCAGGAAACCTGGCGAGATATGCTTGTATAGCCGCAGCGGAGGGATCTCGTCGCTGGCATACGTTTTGTCCTGTGCGTAAATGGCGTCCCAGTCCGAGTCGAACCCTTCCATCGGCATTTCGCTTGCGAAGCCTGCGGAGTTCACGCCTGGTATGGCCCGCAGCTTGTCGGCAATTTCGTTCTGCATTCTCGTGACTCGTTCCGGCTCCGCGACCAGCGAATCGGGAATCGAGATGCGCACCAACTGAAGTTGCGGCGCGTCCGTGAACCCCGGATCGACGGTTCGCAATGCCTCGAACGTGCGAATCATCAGTCCCGCGCTCGCCAGCAGCACCACCGCCATCGCCATCTGGCCGATGACGAGCAGATTGCGCGCGCGATGACGCTCCAGGCTCACGCTGATAGTTCGCGCCGCACCCTGAATAGCCAATGCAGTTCGCTGTCCGGCGTACTTCAGCGCAGGAAACAAGCCGAAGAACAATCCCGAGAGCACGGAGAGAAACATTGCAAATCCCAGGGTCCGCGCATCGATCGAAATTTCGCTCAGACGCGGCAGATTCGTAGGGCCTGCAGCCACCAGACCGCGCACGCCGACATAGGCCAAGCCAACGCCCAGCACTCCGCCCATGAGGCCAAGAAGCACGCTTTCCGCCAGGACTCCGCGCACTATGCGCGCCCAGCCGGCGCCGAGGGCGGCACGAACCGCGAGTTCCTGCTGCCGCGATTCGATTCTAACCAGCAGCAGATTCGCCACGTTGGCGCAGGCGATCAACATCACCAAGCCGATGGTCCCCATCACTATCCAGAGGACGTCACTGACGTTGCCCAGCACTTCTTCTTTCAGCGGACGAATCGTTGGCGTGATCTTCCACGTTTCGTAAATGTGTGGATTCGTCCCCGGTCCGTTGGACCAAGAGTCCATCCAGATCGGCAACATTCGAGTCATGTCGGCATTGGCTTGCGCGATCGCGACTCCCGGCTCGAGGCGAGCGATCCCGTGAAATCCGAAGCCAGCCAGGATGGTCTTGCCACGGTCGAATGTCACCGGCGCGATCAAGTCGAAATCGGCATCGAGGAAGCGAAATCCCTGCGGCATGACTCCGACAATTTCGCGAGGCCGCGAATCGACCACGACGTTGCGCCCAACTGCCGCGCTCTCTCCGCCGAACCGGCGCTGCCAATATCCATAGCTCAGCATCACTCTTTCCGGGCCGTGCGGATCCTGATCCGCCTGCGAAAGCCAGCGTCCTGCTGCCGGCGGAACAGCCAGCGCCTGAAGTACGCCATCGCTCACGTAGACCGTGCGCACCAGTTCCGGCTCGGCCAGGCCTGTGACATTCGCGGCGCCTGGCACCCATACGCCCATAGCCTGAAACGTCCTGTTTTGCTCCGCGTAAGTGAAATACATCGAGGGCGAGAGGAGCAGCCCATTCCTGAAATCTGCCAGCCCCGCCGCGCCCGGCGCTATCTGGTGCAGCGACATCAAGTCCTGGGAACTCGGATAATTCAGCGGTTTCAGCAGCACGCTGTTCACAACACTGAACACCGCCGCGTTCGCCCCAATTCCAATCGCGATGGTCAACAAGCCCATCGTCGTGAACACGGGATTGCGCCGCAGCATCCGTAAGGCGTAGCGAATATCGGCGAAAAAGTTTTCGATCGACGGCCACTGCCAGACCTCTCGCCCGTCCTCCTCCACCAGGCCCACGTTTCCAAACTCCCTGCGTGCTGCGTGGGTTGCTTCTTCTCTCGACAGCCCGCGCGCAATCAACTCCTCGGTCTTTTCTTCGAGATGCTCCCTAATCTCTTCCGACAACTCGTCGTACATCCGCCGCCGCGACATCAATTGTCTTAGCCAATTCATGATCCACCCGGAGCCAAAACGCGCGTAATTCCTTCGAGCATGCGCTCGAAGCTCGACACCTGACGTTGCAGGTGTCTTGCGCCGCTCGCTGTCAGGCTGTAAATCCGAACGCGGCGGTTCGTGGAAGAGACGCCCCACTCGGCCTTGACCAGATCATCCTTGAGAAGGCGTTGGAGGGCGGGATACAACGACCCTTCTTCGATCTGCAGCAAGTCACGCGAAGTTTGTTTGATGTGTTGTACGAGAGCGTAGCCGTGCAACGGTTGCCCTCTCAGGGTTCGGAGAATCATCATCTCCAGGGCGCCCGGAAAGAGGTCCCGCTTTGGTTTTTTTTTCATGCCGACGAATCCCTTGGCGCTCGGCAAGACTGTATTCGTCTAGGCCTAGAGTAAAATAGGGTACGGCAAGACGCGCCCTGCCGTCAAGGCGGGGACTAAATGGACGGAGCAATCAGTCTCTCCTGACCACCCTTTCTACGACGCGCCTCACCGGCTGGCGTAGCGCGCAATTCGGCGCCGTGGCGCCAGGCGAACGGAGACTTCCGGCCGCGGGAGTCTACTTCTACGCTAGCCAGCGGCATGCTCACAGGGGGATTTGCGTGGCAACTTCGCGCCTCAGCGATGCCGGCCAGAGGTCGCGGCTTCCACGCTGTCACCGGATCACAGCGCCGACGGACGCTGTCGAACAGCCCTATTGCGACGACCCAAACGCCGGGAGCTTGAAATGCAAGGCTGCACCACGCGCGCCGTTGTGCGTTGCCCAGATAGTGCCGCGATGGGTCTGTATGATCGACGTGCATACGGAGAGACCGAGGCCGATGCCGCTGGTCTTGCTCGTCACGAACGGCGAAAAGATACGCTCGAGGTCGCCTTCGGGGATGCCGCGCCCGATGTCCACAACTGAAACTTCCACACCGCCCGAGTCGGTCGATTGCGTGCGGACCGTGATTTCACCGCCCTCATCGATGTCCTCCATGGCATCGGCGGCATTCATCACCAGATTCAGCAGCACCTGCTGCAACTGGACACGGTCACCTTCTATCGCAGGCAGATTCGGCATCAGCTCGAGCTTGATGTCCACTTTGCGGTTCAGCAGATCGCTCCGGATGATGCGCAACACATCCAGCACTACGTCGTTGATGTCCAGGTGCCGATGATCGGCGCGATCCTTGCGCAGCATCGCCCGCAGCCTGCGAATGACTTCGCCGGCGCGCTTGTCGTTCTCGACGATGTTGACGAGGCTGTCCCGCACCTCGCCCAGATTCGGCGGCGAATGCGCCAGGAACCGAACCCCCGCCTGCGCGTTGCTCAGGATCGCCGTCAACGGCTGATTCAGCTCGTGTGCGAGCGAGCCGGACAACTCCGCCAGCAGTATGACCCGCGACAGGTGCGCCAGTTCGTCGCGCTGCACGGCCAGTTCACGCTCGATGTGCTTGCGTTCGGTAATGTCGGTGACCGACACGAGAATGGACAGGCCGGTGTCGCGATGAATAGGACTGAGCGCGAGTTCGATCGGAACTTCACTGCCGTCCTTGCGGAGCGCGAACAATTCGCGCTCGGCTCCAACCCGCCGTGCGCTCGGCTGTGCCATATACCGCGCGCGCTCCTCGACATGCCGACCGTGATACCGACGCGGGACCAGGCTATCGACGCTCATGCCGACGAGTTCGTCGCGTGAATAGGCGAATACGGTTTCGGCCTGGCGGTTGACGAGCGTTATGAGCCCCTGCGTATTGACGATCAGCAACGCAGTCGGAGAGGTTTCGACAACCAGACGCAGGGTCTCTTCGGCCTGACGGCGTTCGGTTATTTCGCTCAACACGCCGCGCATGCGCAGCGGCTTATGGTCCGCATCGAAATCGACCTGGCCGCGCACCATGATCCAGTGGATCCTGCCATCAGATCCGGTGATCCGGTATTCGGTGTCGAATTCACCGCTGCCCCGAATTGCCTCCGCGACGGCGGCTTGCAACTTGTCGCCATCCGCAGCAGGCAAGCGCTGGTAGAAGTGGTCGCGGTCCCATTTCTCATCAGCGTCGAACCCGAGCAAATGCATTCCGGTCTCGGACACCCACGAATCTTCGTGCACGAGGTCGCGACTCCACAGCCCCACGCGCGCACCTCGCACTGCCATTTCCATGCGCTGCTCGGTATCGCGCAACCGTGCTTCAGAAGCACTCAGGCTTTGCGCCAACTGCGCGGCGCGCAGCACGTCACCACCGAGTTCGTAGCTCATCGCGAGCAGTACGGCGAGGAATGCCGGATTGACGGTCACGGGAGCATGCAGCGCGCCGCTGATGACGCTGTACAACCACACGGTCGAGAACAGCATGAAGGCGAGCATGCTGCCGCAGACCAGAATCAGTCTGCGGCGGTCCTCGCCCCGGCGGTTTCGCACCCCGGAGACAAGCGCGTCGAGCAGGAAGATCAGGAGCAAGGCGACCGTGGCCACGCCGAGCATCGTCCAAGGGTTCGCCACACCGACCGGCGCCACGACCGAATGGCCGCCCCATACGGGGATCTGCCGAAGCGCCGTGATCTCGGTGAAGTTGAGATTTACCCCGGTGAGAAAGTTGGGCAGCAAACAGAGCAGGCGCCCTACGCACACGAGCACGCCTAGCCAGAGCCTGCCGGCCCGCAGGTACAGCCGCACGAAGGCGACGATGCCAATCATCATCACCGTGAACGGAATTTGCGCCAAGCGCAGCACGACGGCGTAGCGATCCGGCGTCGGCGCACGCATCATCAACAGTTCGAAGATCGCCACCGCCGCGACCGACATCGCGGTCATAGCGAACATCAGGTGCGCGGTCTGGCGGCCTTGCTTGAACCAGACGAGCAGGTGGATCAGCCCGAGCGTGAGGCTCGCCGCTCCCATCATCGGCCAGACGATATCGATCCAATTCATATGCGAAACGGCCCCTGCGCCGGTCGTGCGTACCAGTCTAACCCAACGCACCGACCGCTCTTGCGCTTTGCCGCCTCACGTCGTTTCGGAGTCGTAGGCCGTGGGATCATTCAATTGCGTCGGGAGCCGCGCAGGCGGATCCTCGTCTCCATGTTGCACCCAGGCAGCCAGCAAGATGGGATCGATGTTGGTCGGAGTTCAGTTCCAAGCGAAGCTGTCGCGCCCAAACCGTGTACTCTGACTCCACCTCCCAAATGTATCTGGAGACGCCGTGAACGACGAGACGATCCGCTTCGATGACGGTGCCAGCTACGAGTTGATGATGGGTCGCTGGAGCGCGCTCGTCGGCGCGCGCTTCCTCGACTGGATCGCGGTGCCGAACGGCGCGCGCTGGCTCGATGTCGGTTGCGGCAACGGCGCATTTACTCAGCTGCTGGTCGAACGCTGCAGGCCCGCCGATGTCCAGGCCTTCGATACGTCAGCCGAACAGCTTGCGTATGCGCGCAATCGCCTGCCCGCGGACGCTCCCGTAACGTGGACCGAGGGTGACGCGATGCGGCTGCCGGTGGCCGATGCCGCCAGCGACGCGGCCGTGATGGCGCTGGTGCTGTTCTTCGTGCCGAAGCCCGCCGTCGGCGTGGCGGAAATGTGCCGCGCCGTGCGCTCGGGTGGTGTCGTCGCGGCCTACCATTGGGACGTGCTGGGCGGCGGCTTTCCATTGGCGGACATCGCTGCCGAGATGCTCGACCTCGGTGTTCCGCCGCGCGCGCCGCCGAGCGTCGAGGCGTCCACGATCGATGCGTCCATGGCGTTGTGGCAAAAGGCCGGATTGCATCAGGTGCGCACATGTCAGATCAACGTACAGCGCACCTTCGACAGTTTCGATGACTACTGGAACAGCGCCGCGCCGAGCAACACGCTGCGGCCGATGTTCGAAGCAATGGATGCCAACCGCCGCGACCTGTTGAAGGCCAACGTGCGGCGACGCCTGCGAGCCGAAGATGGCCCGCTGACCGTGAGCGCGCAAGCGAACGCGGTCTGCGGCATGAAGGCGTGACCCTCCTCGCGCCGACTCGCGCCGGGAAAAAATGGGCGAACGTTTTTTCTCCGCTGCAATTTCCTGAAGCGTGTTCCAGTCGTCGCTGCCGCTCGGAATACGATGGTACAGTCTGAAAACAGGGGCCCGCGGTCACAGGGCCAGGAATGGATTCCAATTCAGTACCTCCTCCTTTCCAGCCAAAAGTAAAATGAATCTGGCACCCTACTTGCGTATTTCGTTTCGTTGCATATTGGCGTCGTTGTCGCTCGCAGCTGCCACTGGCGCGCACGCGCAGGCCAACGACGACTGGGCTAACCGCACACAGATTCTGGCGTTACCGTTCGAGGTCACGACGGCGATGAACGGCGCCACGGTCGACGCGACCGATCCCGTGCCGCCGTGCCAAGACCAGAGTGAGTCCTCGACGGGCACGATCTGGTTCGGCCATACGACGGGCGCGACACCCGAAATCCTGACGCTGCGCGTCACCGACTTCCAGATCGGGACCGTGCTGGCGGTGTATACCGGCAGCCCCGGCGCATTCCGGCTGGCATCCGGCGCGTGCGCGCGTGCCGGAGGTTCGCCGAACAATGCGCAACTCGCCGGCGTGCGGCTCGCCGCGAACACCGCGTACTCGATCCTGCTCTCGGCGCAAACGTCCACCCAGGCCGGACTGGGCGTCGATTTCACCGTGACGGCGGCGCACCTATACAACGTAACGAAGACCGACGACACGTTCGACGGCACCTGCGACGCCGACTGCTCGTTGCGCGAGGCGATCGAGGCGGCCAACATCGCGACGACCAACGGCGAGGCCGGCGCCGTGATCGTGCCGGCGGGTCACTACGTGCTGACGCTCGCCGGCACCGGCGAGACCGACAACGCGACCGGCGATCTCGACATACGCAACGACATGGCCATCTACGGCGCCGGCATGGACCAGACCATCATCGACGCGAACAGCATCGACCGCGTGATCAACGTGGTGACGCCGGCGCAGGACGCCAACACGCTGATCCTCGGCGATCTCACGCTGACACACGGCAACGCGACGGACGCCGTCTCCCGCGGCGGCGCGATCAACAACAATCCACTGACGCCCAGCTTTATCGGCCTCGAGCGCGTCGCGCTGGTCGACAATCACGCGGCGCAGACGGGCGGCGGGATCGACACGGCGGGCTCCGGCACCATCCGCGAGAGCCGCTTCTCGCTGAACGTCGCCGGCGCGGCCGCCGGCGGAGCTCTGCTTTTCAACCCGCAGGATCGCCCGTTCGAGATCGAATCGACCACCTTCGACGGCAACGACGGCGGCGAGACGGGCGGAGCCATCCAGACCAACGGCAACCTGCAACTCACCAACAGCACGTTCAGCGGCAACCACGTGAGTCAATATGGCGGCGGCATCCAGGTGAACAACGGACCGTTTGCGATGTCGAGCACGACCGTGGCGTTCAACCGGGCGGGCAACGATCCGTACACGAACCTCGGTGGCGGCCTCTTTCTCCTCAGCAGCTTCAACTACGAACTGTTCAACAACATCATCGCGGGCAACATTGCCGACGATTGCCTCATCTTCAGCGGCACGATCGACTCGCACCACAATCACGTACAGAATCCGAACGGTTGCACGTTCGCCGGGACCGGCGACGTCACCGGCACCGATCCGCTGCTCGACCCGCAACTCGCGAACAACGGCGGACCGACCCCGACGCACGCGCTGCCGTTCACGAGCCCCGCCCACGATGCCGGCGATCCTGCCGGCTGCAACGCGCCCGACGGCCTGCCGCTCGCGAACGACCAGCGCGGCGCAGGCTTTCCGCGCCTGGACGGCCGATGCGACAAAGGCGCGTACGAGCAGACGGTTCTGTTCGCAAACGGGTTCGAGTAGTGAGAAGAAACGCGGCCAGCACTACCACGCTGGCTGCGTCATTGCTCTGAAAGGTTATTCTCGAAGCACCTTGACCGCGTCATGGGTTGCGGTGCTTGAGGAACAGCACGTCGAACGCCGGCACCCAGGTCTTGCCGCCGTCCGTCGACATCATGCCGGTCTCACGCACACCGCCCTTTTCAGCCTTCCAGGTGATCCGGTGGGGAAGATCCCTGCTCTTGGTATGTGACGTCCCTTCGAGCGTCAGCACGCCGTCCTTGAAACTGCCGGTGAGCAACATGTAGGCACCGAAGTTCGTCACCCAGGTCTGCTGCCACTTCCTGGTGATCGAGTCGTAACTGAGGAAGCTGTCGCCGATGAGCCCGTCGGTCTGCTCGTAGAGCTCATGTACGACGCACCCGGCAAGAACGGAGTCGACGTGGGCGCGCGCCTGCGAGTCGCCCGGTGCTCCCTCAGGCTCGAACGTGTCCCAGTCGCCAAGCCAGAAGTCGAGCTGGTGGCGCTCCGGTTCGATGCAGCCCGGGGTCCGCGCTGTTGCGACCGGCGCGGGTGTCGCATTGGCAGGAGCGGCCGCAACGTCGGTCAAGGCGAACAATTGTGCTGCCAATGCGAAGAAAGTGCCGAGCATTATCGATCCTTCTGAATGGTCTTGCCTGGTTCGAATGGAAACGTCGAGGGCGAGAAAAAGCACGAGGAGTTGGACATCCCGGTAAAACGGAGCTGTCGTTTCGTCGGCGCCATCCGGCCTCTCCGGATCGCTTGCTGCCTTGCAGTGCCGCATGCTGCGAGGCCAAGACTGCGCTACTACAAGCGTGAGCCGATTGTGACCATCGACAGTCGTGTTCGGCCAGACCTGAATGCGACATATGGCGGACGAATCCGGCCGCGCGCGGCCGCCGAATTCGACCTGAGTCCGGTACTCATCGTTGAAGACTACGCGGCGGCGCTAGCGGCAGCTGGCGCACATCCTGTATACACAGGCTGAGTGCAGCCCGGATTTCGCTGCCAGCGGCAACTCGTGGACGACGAAATCTTCTACGACGGATTTGGACCGCTTCCTGGCGGATAGGAACCCGGCAGGAATCATGGAGGGGGCGTATCGACTTCCAGCCCCGTGGCCTATTGCTGCAACGCAGTTGCGCACGGACTAGGGTCGGCCGTCATCTTGCGGAACAATGATCCCGCGATATTGCTCAACCCGGGTACAGCCACGGTGGCGCCAATCGCCGCAGCCGACCTTATCGCTCCGCCCGCCGTGAGCCCGACCGACGGCGCGGAAAACGTGCCGCTCAAACTCACGATCGTGGGTATCTCGGTGAGTCCCAGACCGCTGGTCACCACCGGCGCTACCGCAAGGTCGAGACCCTCGGTGCGCAGGTTCACCGTGCCGGTTGCAATCAGGTTGTACTTCGCCGTTTCGATCGCAGCGTTGTGTTCGGATTTGAGAATGCCATCCTTTACCGGCACGCGCACGGCGATGCACTTGACCTCCGTGTCCGGGTCGGTCTTCTGGAACGGGTTGGACGCGCTGAATATGCGCGCAATCAATCCGCTGGCCACGTCGATCGCGACGTTGTTGATGCGGTTCGGACCGATGCGCATGCGAACGTTGCCATTGAGCGAACCGAGAACAGCGGGAAGAGTCTTGCCGCGTCCCTGCACGTCGAGCTCCACATCGGTGCTGCCTCCGGTCACGAGCTGCGGCTGCCCGAAGCGGGTAAGCATTTCGCCCAGATCGATACCGCTGCCTGTGAGCCGAAGGGTCCACGCGGACGACGCAGCGTCTGCGGTTACCGATGCGTGCAGCACCTGGACGGCGCCGTTGGCGAGTTCCACCGGCTCGGCGTTCAGACGGCCGTCGGCGATCGTCGCGCGCACCAGCAGGGGACCAACCTGCGCCGCATCGCCGAGCTTGACCGCATCGACGCGCAGATCGAGGTCTGCGTCGATCGCGCGCAGGAGATCGAGCGGCAAGATCACGTCGGGAATGATGCGTGCGCCGGATGCGGCAGGCTTCGCGGTACCCCCCGGCGTCGCAGCCGGCTGCAGCGCCGTAAAATCGATCAGCGGCGAGCTAGCCTTCGCCTGCAACCTGAAGCGATCGGTGCCGCGCACCAGACTGGCGTCGCCGCTGATGGTCGTTGCCGCGAGCGCCAGCTTCACACCGGTGAACGCATAACCGTCGGGTACGTCCGTCACCTTTCCGCTCGCATTGAACGCCCGCAATTGCCGCAGGCCGCGCAGTGCAGCGAACGAGGCGATGCCTTCGCCGTCGCTTGCTGCGACATTCACGGCCATCGCGATCCCCGCCGGCTTCAGCGGATCGGCAATCGTGCCCTCCATGGTTGCTTTCGTTCCGTCCAGCGCGACGCTGAACTGCTTGAATTCCAGCGCGCCGGCGAGCAGGTTCACGCTGCCATTCACCGGTCCAAGTTCGCGCCGATCGGGAAGCACAACCCGTTCGAATTGAACATCCGCGTCGACATCGGCGGCAAGCAACGGATTCGAACCGTCGGACTCACGCTGCGACGACGATGCAACGGAAAGATCCAGCAACGGACCGCCGAGCTTGAGCGTCAGCCGCGGCCGCGGCTCGCCCGGCACGAACGCCACGCTTCCGCGCATCGAACTTCGGCCGAACGCAAATTCGAGATCGTCGAATGCATAGCCGTGCTGCGGTCCGGCATTGGCGTCGACGGTCATTCCGATCGGTGCTTCGGCCGTGTCGCGCAATTCAGCGCTCCCGTGGAATCGCCCCAACGGAGCGATGGGTTTCCCGAACCATTGGAACAGCTCGGCGAGTTCCTTGCCTTGCAGTGCGATCTTCAGATCGAGTCCGGCGAGGTTGTGCGGATCGGCAACGCTGCCGTCGACTTGCATCTTCGCGCCGGCAAACGTTGCCTGCAGCGCGCTCGCCTGGACGTGGCCGTCAACCAGCGCAATCCTGCCGCTGCCTGCCTCGAGCTGGCGGCCGCTCGGCAGCACCAGGCGCTCGAACGTCAGTTCGAGATCGGCGTCGGCAAGATTCCAGAAACCGGCCGACGGCCGCGACTTGACGCCGGCATTGGCGACAGTTCCGCCGCCGGTCTCCGCTGCCGGGCGAGCCAGGTCGATCACCGGCAGCTTCACCTTGCCGGTAACGTGCAGGCGCGACGCGACCTTTGCGACGTGCAGCGACGCGTTCACGGTGCTCTCGGCGACCTTCAGTTCGAGGTCGTCCAGACGATAACCTTCTGCTGACTCGTGCAGGCGGACGCTGGCGTGAAACGGCGGCAGGCGCGTGGCGCTCTTCGCCGCGAGGCGCCACGACTTGGTCGCCGTCGCATCGATCTTCAGGTCAATGGCGCCCGCGGCACGCACGTCGCCGATCGAGCCGCTCACGCTGATTTTCGGCATGCCGTCGCCGCCGGCCGCAACCTCGATCGCAGACAGGGCCGGCGCAGTCACGGTGCCGGAAGCTCGCGCGCTGATGCGATATGCCCCCAAGGCGGGCAATGGTCTGTCAATCCACGCGGCAAGATCGCCGAGTTGTTTCCCTTCAGCGACCAGATCCAGGCCGGCACTGCCCCACTCGTAGTCGCCGGCAGCGGAGACGTTTCCCTGCAACTCGCCGCGTGCCGCCAGGTGCATCTGCTCCGCGCTGCCGGCTTCGACGTCGATGTCCTTGAACAGC
>Ga0157375_10000286_pt1 | contig 46112 bp, 56 predicted proteins | sample M35metaG_FD_115311 | JGI IMG/M metagenome (GOLD analysis project Ga0157375, IMG submission 115311) | Miscanthus rhizosphere microbial communities from Kellogg Biological Station, Michigan, USA - M3-5 metaG | ecosystem: Host-associated > Plants > Roots > Rhizosphere > Soil | place: USA: Michigan...
ATAATTCCTAGTTATCGACGGTATGGATCACGGGCGGGCATCATAAACAGGCTTGGCGAGCAAAGCAGTGCCGAGGCACTGTTTGGCAATCTGCAGTTCAGCCCCGCCCCCGAAATAAACGGTTCGGTTCCTGGTCGACGATCCCGGCAGATGCTGCTTGAGCAGGAAAAAACTGAGAGCAAGGCTGTCTCGTACCCCCGCGGACTTCCGATAGCATTCGAGGCGGGGAAGGGTGCAACGCTTCGCGACGTTGACGGCAACACCTTTATTGACTTCTTTGCTGGTGCTGGCGTCCTCAACCTTGGCCACGGCAACCCTGTCGTACTTGCCGCCGCCGCTCGCCAACAGAGTGAGCTGGTGCATGCACTCGACTTCCCGACGCCCGCTCGCGCCCAGTTGACCCGGTCCCTGAAGGCTGTGCTGCCTGGGTCGTTGTCCACTACTGGACTCCTACATTTCGGTGGACCGACTGGCTCTGACGCTGTTGAAGCGGCTATCAAGCTCGCCCAAGCTCATACTGGCCGCAATGGACTGATTGCCTTCCAAGGCTCCTATCACGGAATGACTGGTGCGGCGCTGGCCGCCAGCGCGAACTCTTCTCTGCATGGGCGGCGAGTTGAACCGGTCCATTTCCTCCCCTATCCGTATCTCTACCGCAGTCCCTTCGGATTGAGCGATTCGATCACCACGGAGGCCAGCATCGGATTGCTTGAGACCGCCTTAAACGATCCGCTCAGCGGCATCGATAAGCCCGCCGCGGTGCTCGTTGAGCCAATTCAGGGTGAGGGCGGGACCATTGTGCCCCCGACTGGCTTCCTCCGCGAAGTCCGGCGAATCACCCGGAAACACGGCGTGTTGCTCATTGTCGATGAGGTACAGACCGGGTTCGGTCGAACCGGAGCAATGTTCGCCTGCGACCATGAAGATATATGCCCGGACATTATGACCCTGTCCAAGGCACTCGGCGGAATCGGCTATCCGCTTTCGTGCATTGCCTACGACCAGCGGCTAGATAGCTGGGAGCCCGGCGCCCATATCGGCACTTTCCGCGGGCATCAGGTTGGGATGGCAGCTGGCGCAGCCGCCATCCAGTACATCGCCGAGACCAATCTCGTGCGGCACGTATCCGCTATGGGAGAGGTGGCGCTCACAGCGCTCCACTCAATGGCGGACACGCTTCCTGCTATCGGAGATATTCGCGGGCGCGGGCTTTTCATTGGTGTCGAGCTCGTTCGCGATCGAGAGACGAAGGAGCCGTGGCCAGACCTGGCGCATCGGGTGCGTCGAGATTGTGCGGGCCGCGGTCTTATCATCGACGTTGGTGGTCATTTCGCCAACGTCATTCGTTTCTTGCCACCGCTCGTAATCCCTCAAAGCCTCCTTGAACGCGGGCTAGAAATCTTCACGGACACGCTCCAGACGCTAGAAACATCGCCATAAACCGAATTGCCCTCCCCGGATCACCGGCAAAGCCCCCACCCGGATAACCCTGCGTTATGGCAACCACACGCCTGCACCAGGAGACCTCGAGTCCACTTCCCACGTTGGTCCAGATGAGCCGGACCGGCTCAGACCGGTAACGGCGTCGGTGACCCCCTATCCCGCTAGATACGTGTACGTATTGAGGTAGCCCAGCCTCACCCGCCTGCTCTCCGCAAGTCTGAATTGATAGTCAGCAAGCACGGCGGTGACATTCTTGGAATCCTGCCACCACGAGCTATAGTCGCGCAGCGTAACGAACTGGTTCTCTAGATCTACTGACACTATAGGCACGCCCCAGGTCCGATAGAGCCTAGCCGCGATACCGATATTGTCGAACCCACCTATATAGAGACGCCCTCCTTGGCGCAACAGCCGGGTGATCTCAAGCACCACCGCCTCACGCATGGGGCCTAGAAAAGTTCCAAACGTCTGATTACATACTATGATGAGATCCGCCCAACCGGACGGCAAAGGGACATACCTGGCATCGCCTAGTACGGCGCTTGCATTCTCATGCCCCTCGCATGCAAGTATTCCAGCGAACTCATCAATTTGCTGATCGGATAAGTCAATACCCACAAATTGCTTTCCCGGGTAGGCTCTAATCCCTGGTAATAGCGAGCGGCCAACACCGCAGCCGAGGTCAACGACCGTTTGCGCCCATTTGACCTCGCAATCGATCACCAGATCCTCCGCCATTACGAACTCCCGCTGCATCTGGAGGGGAGAGCTAAGGGCTGCTGGGTCGGCTTCGCGCAAATTGGCTAAATGCCTCGCGCGCCAACTCGCAGTGCTGTTCCAAAAGGAGACTACTTTGTCCAGGCGTTGTTGTTTTGCCCAGGATGGAGTCTCAGACATACGCCGTCAGCTCTCAATTTCGTCGAGCGCGAGAAAAACTGACTCCGCAGGCTACGGTGCTGGCCCCGCGGCCTGATCGCCAGGCTTCAAAACGAGGCCGTTGAATTCAGGGCGCAGGCATTGGTCAATCTTTCGCCGGAGCCGCGCGGCGGCCGCGGAGTGCGACATTGTCTCCCGCGAGAAGAGGTACAGCGTTGAATAGATGTCGTGGTCAAAGTTCTCTCCGACCTTTACACCGAACGTATTTTCTCGATCCGAAGGAATCGGATAGATGATTCGCACATAGAACTCCTCATGATGGAGCGCACCACGCATCCGGCAGGTCAAATGGACGGTGTCCGTATCTTCAAGCGTTCCCTTATAGATGAGCTTGGCCATCTGGACATCGCTGGTGCGCACCACGATGTGACCTCGCCAGTTCAGCTTCAACTGCCATTGCTCGCTACGCATTAGCGGTTGTTCTTCCCGGCGTGAGAAATGGTAGACAGACCAGATGCCGAGCAAAGCGGTCTCGGGGTGGCGCGCTGGGTTGAAAAGGACGCGGACAAAGCGAAATAGCGCCCATGATGCCTGCGCCGCAAACGGTAGAACGACTCCAACAAGCGTAAATATCAGCTCAGGCCAATACCGTTCAACGAAGGTTCCGGATCCCGCTGGCGCGGCGACAAACAACGCATTTGCCGCGATTGAAGTCGTCAAGCCAGAGTAAGCCATGATGAATATATGTCTTGCTGGGGAGTACCCAGCAAATTGCGTCAAAGCGCTTGGTCCTTCAACGGCGAGACGCAGCCGTCCGGTGTATATCACGAATCCGAGCGTCTAGCGTAGGCCCGAAGCTTTGGAGGCCCTCACCAGAGCTGTGGAACGCCAATGAAGCGAGTTGAGTGTTCGGCTCTCCCCTAGCCGTTCGTAATCGATTCCTGACGATCGCACTCGTCCGCGGAGCGGTGTGGTGGCGGTCCGCCCGATAAACCCTCGCTTATGGAGACCCGGTCAGGTGGCGCTCGGTAGTTTGGGACTCCGATGCCGGCGAGAGCCTGGCCGAACGCCGTCCCAGTCCCAGCTACCTACACCCGCGCAACCTCAAGCAGCCCCGCGTCCGCCGCCGCATCGAAGTCCGCGTCCTGGGTGCAGACCGCGGCCCCGTGGGCCATCGCGGTGGCGGCGATCCAGGCATCCATCACCTTCATCGCCCTGCCGATCGCCTTGAGCGCGACTCGCAGGCGCGCCAGCTCGTCCCCAACCGCCTCGTCGATGACGAGCGGCTTCGCGATCTGCCGCGCCGCCTCCAGCGTGCTGAGACGCCGCGCCATCTGCTCGTGGCCCGCGGCGCCGAGGACTCCGTGGCGCAGCTCCGACAGAGTCACGACGCTGACCGCGACCTGGTCGGGCAGGGCGTCGAGCGGGCGCTCCTGCTCGCGCGCGATGAAGACCGAGGTGTCGAGGACCGCCTGCACGCCGCCGGGGCCGACCGCCTAGAGCTGATCGGTCGTGTCCGGAAAGGCCCGATCCAGCTCGACTGCCAGGGCAGCATCTGCCTGGGCGGCCGCGATCAGCTCGTGCGCACGGGGGCCGGTCGTCCAAGAGGGCGCATCCTCGACTGGGACGAGGTCGGCCGCGTCGCGCCCCGCCACCGTGACCCGCAGTTGCTCGCCCGCCATCACCCGCCGCAGGACGGCTGAAACGTCGTTGCGCAGCTCGCGCTGGGGTATGCGTTGCATAGGCATATCGTAGCAGAACTGCTACAGCATCGGATCGAGCCGCAGCGCCCGTCGACAGAAAGACGTAGCGCACCAGCGGGCCCTTGTAGGTGTGATGGCGCAGGGCGTAGTGCCAGTGGCCGGCGAGCCAGAGCGCCGCGCCGATCGCCATGGGGAGCAGCACCCGGGGTTGCCTGTGAGGGCGAGGGCGGCGACGCTCGCGAGCACCAGGACCGCCCCGCCGATACGGAGCAACCGACCGCCGAACAGCGGATGCCGAGCAGGGCGTGCCGAGCGCGGCGAGGATCACGCGGCGACCACCGGGCCGGTCTCAGTCGCCCGGTCCGGGGGACCGGACCCGGTCCGCTTCTCCCCCCGACGCACCTTGGCCCAGCCGAGTTCGGTCAGCTCCCACTCGCACCCCGGACCCCTGCCGCTTACCGCCAGCCAGCCGCGCCCGACCAGGCGAGCGAGGACGTTCTGCAACTCCACGTTGGCCCTCTCGTGGTTCCAGTCTTCGTGCTCATAGCCGAGCGTCAGGTACTGGCGCTCACCGTAGGCGCGGAAGCGAAGCGCGTAGACGCGGCCGGGCTTCCGCTCTCGCACGAGCACCCCACCTTCCTTGTGGACGCTCACAACTAGCCTGCCCGTCTTGCGCCACGCAGGCGGTCATTGACACGAGGAGATCGCAGTTCCCGACCCCCCTTTCGCTTGGCTTTCGACGATAGCTCTGCCGCACCCAAAAGGCGAATCGGACTCAGCAGCTCCGCCTCGGCGACCCCAGAAAATCGAACCCATGACCTACTGCGTGGGACGAAAACGCTCCACCCAAGTCAAACGCCGATTCTCTCAATCGCTTCTTTTCGGGCACCAGTGCCCGAAAACGGGGAAAAATGCGACCTTGGTTCGAACATCGCGTGCCTAGAGCGTGATCGAAAAACGCCCCATCCGAAAATTCATAGTCGTGATGGAAACCGCTGATTTGCAGGTAAAAAGCGGCTGAAGGGATTCGAACCCTCGACCTTCTGCATGGCAAGCAATCCGGCTCGCTGCTGTTTTCCCATTCCAGAGCCAAGACGCGAAATCTGCGCCACCCGGTGATTGGGTTGGGTTAGGCACGATTCCGCTGGGTTTGGGCAGCGAGATCGTCCCGCTGCCCAAACGATCAAGGGCGACGGAAGATCGAATGGGTGCCGACGCGCCGCCAGATGATGTGCGGCTGGCCGGAGTGGACTTCATCGCCGTACTGGAAGGTCGCGCGGCCGTCGTAAGCCCAACTCATCTCCCAGACTCCCGGATGCCCCTGCACGCGCTTTACGCGCAGGCGGGGATGAAAGCCTTGCTTGCCCTCGGCAAGATCAGCGATGAATTGCCCCACGGCGGCGCGAAATTCCCGCTGTTGCTTTGGACTGAGCCGATCCCAATCGCGCCAGAACGACGCGAGGACTTCACGCGTCGGCATCGAGCGGCTTCGTGCGCTCGTCCAATGCCGCTAGGAACTCCTCGTCGCTCTCAAATCGCGTAACGCGCCCAGCAGCGAGGTCTTTGTCGGCTTCACGCTCGCGTTGCTGCCATTCACGCGTCCAGAACCAAGCCTGCTCGGGGTCAATTCGACCCTCCGTCACCTCGCGAAGCAGAATCGCGGCACCATCGACCGCTTGATCGGGCAGGTGATCGACCATCTGATGAAGCTCGGCCTTGGTCATGCCCTCATTCTGACAGGCGATGTGGAGCCTCAAAGCTCAGCGAGCCGCTGGCGACCGGCATTCGTCAGTTCGGCCCGCAGTGGTTCTCCTCGCTCGGTCCTGGCGATTAGGCCACGGGCATATGCCGATTCCATCCAGAGGCCAACAAACTCGGTCGCAAGCTCACTGGATTGGGAGCTAAGGCTCTCGGTCGTTTGACCAGGATCGCGAGCCTCCAGCTTCTCCAGGAACTCGGCGTCGAGCCGCGTGAGGCGGACTAGCTCCTCGACAAGCTCGCCGCCTGCCATCGTCAAGCGATACATCCGATCCCCGAGCGGTCGTCCACGAGCGTCCCGTGCCTCGGCCTCCTCGGCTCTTTCGATAATTCCCGCCTCGCGAGCGCCTTTGATCCAGTCAATCACTAGACCCCGCTTCCTGGGGAGATTGCTGACGGTGACTTCAAGCTCAGAAGTCGAGCACGGACCGATTTCATTGAGAATCGGGATGAAAAGATGGCTATGCAAACGCGGTTCCGGTTCCACGGAGCCAGCATAGTCCCCGATCCCTGACTCGCCGTGATGATGGCGGGCTTACGCCGCGCAATCGGCGAGACTAGGTATCGAATGCGTGGTCGCGTCCTTCTTATCGTTTTGTTGATCGCCCTGGGGATTGGGGCCATCGGCATCGGCCTCGCTCTGGCGAGTGATGCCGAGGAATACGCCTCATCGAGCTTCTTGGAGATCGGGGCAACGCTCCTTCTGGTTGTCCCGCTGGTGTTCGTTGAGCGTGCCTTGGAGCGTCGCGTGGAGCGAGTTCGCAGCAGCACCGAAGAATCCGTCGGGAGAGTTGAGGAGGACGTTCAAATGCTGCGTGACGAGGTGGGGGAGGCAACGAGCCGGATTGGCGAGTTGCGCTCTGAATTCCTGGATCAGGTCGGGCAGCAACGTGAGCACGACGAGAGCGCTGTCACTGAGGCGCGCGAGGCGATTTCTTGGGAGAGCATTGGTGCATTGCTTGACCGAGCAGAATCCCTTCGCGGGGTGAGCGGTGCCGGAGTCCGGGTCAAGCTGCCGCACGTATGGGACCGTGTGCGCTTTCGCCAGGTCAAAGCCGAGCCGCCTGAAGGGGAGGAGTACGAACCCATGATCTGGATATCCGTGGAGAACGTGGGTGGCGAGGACACCGGCATCAAGACGATTTGGAAGCCGGGGGAGAAAGCGATTGATCCACTGCTGCGCCTTGCAGAGGCATGGCAGAAGGAAGGGACGTATCCCGGCGACTCAATACTGGACCCAGACCACCTTTATGAAAGCCTGGTCGATGCCCTTGCGACCGCCATCCGATCTCGTACTAACGAGCGCGGGACCGAAGCACTTCATTCGCTCGTCGAGAAGGTCAATGACAGATGGGCGATCACTAATTTTGGTTTGGAGTATCTCGGTGAACCGGAGTATCCGATCAAAAAAGAGGACATTCTCCGCGACCCCGTCCTGGCCCGTGAGCACATGCTGGAGAAGACGTGGGTCGCGGGCCACGCCGACGACTTTCGCGAAGCTTTCATGGTGGCGGAACGGTTCTTCAAACCTCGAAAGCGCAGGCAATTGCCGATACGCGGAGATCGGCAATAGGCTCCCCGGCGTGCCGAATGACGCCAAAGCCAAAGGCAAAGCGCTCGCCGAGGCGAAGCGTGCGCAGCTCGACTACGAGCGGAACGTGAAGGCGGCGCGGGAAGAAAGGCGCAAGAGCTTCGCCCGAGCGCAGAAGGCCGGATCGTCGCTGGCGGAAATCGGCGAGGCGGTCGGACTGCACCGCTCGCGCGTCGGGGAAATCCTCCGAGGCAAATAGGCCAACTGTAGGGAGAATCCCTACAGTTCTGCTAGTCTGCTGGCCGCTCAGATAAAGCGGCCCCCGGCGGCGCGCTCACGCCAACCGGGGGCCTGACCACAAGGAGACGTGCCTCCTCATGGCTAATGCGAACGATATGGGCGGCGGGTCGTTGGTGCCCCTCGACCTTCCTCCTCAGCACCTACCGATCCTGCGCGACCGGCTGACCACTTGGCTAGACGGCGTTCGGGAGGACCTGGAAACCCCCGACGAGGTACAGCGTCCCGATCAGGCGTGGCAAGAAGCGCGGGCATTTGAGCGCCTTCTGACCGCGATTTCCACCGGGAAGATTTGCCTCCCCGACGAGGGGGCGCGGGCGGCTATCGAAGCGTCAGCTGCGGCCCACGACAAGGAGAGCGGCTACGCGGAGGCGGTCGCCATCCACGACGCGCTGACTGCCCTGCTCGATCTGTTGGGAGGGGCGCGGCCGTGACCGTCGCCGATCTACAGATGCAGCGCGTAGTGCTGGCGCTCGTCCTCCGGCAGCACCCGGACCCGCTGACGCTTCCGGCGCTGGCGGGCCGGGTGCTCGTCAACCCCCGCACCCTCAGCGGAGGGGTCGCGCTCGCCCGCGCCCTCCGCGATCTGGACAACGAGGGCTTGGTCTTCTGCGATGGGTTCCTGATCCAGCCGAGCCGACCGGCCGTCCACGTCAAGCGCCTGTTGGGGAGAGCGTGATGCTGGTTCCGGGGCGGTTCAGCAGCGCCGCGATCAACATCGGCGAGGGCGCGTTGGAGGTGCGCCTGAGCGACGGCGGCAACTGGCAGGTCAAGGTGAAGATGGCCGAGGGCGAGGACTGGCGGCTGCTCTGCCGGGGCCACATTGACGGCACGATCTTTGAGACTGCCGCCACCGACGAGGGGCCGATCACGGTCGGCCCGCTGCGGGTAGACCCTGCGGCTCGCCGCGTCGAAGTTCGCGGCGCTCCCGTGCGTTTGACGGCGCGGGAATACGAGCTAGTGGCGCTGCTCGCCACCGATCCCGGCCGCGTCTTCACCAAGGACGAGTTGATGCGCGAGCTTTGGGGCAGCCGGGGTCGCGGCAGCCTGCGCACGCTCGATTCGCACGCGAGCCGCGTACGCAACAAGCTCCGAAAAGCCGGTGCGGAGAGCTTCATCGTCAACTGCTGGCGCGTCGGCTACAAGCTCTGCGAGGGCTGACGCGGCCCGCCGCTCACCCCCGCCCGTAGCAGAAAAATCCGCATACCTGCGTACGCGCAAACGCGCGTACGCACGTTTGTAGATCCTTGCCATTGGCGGCGCTACCACAGGGGCATGGCCGTTGATGGATATAGACGAAACCGAATATGGGAGGGGTCCACTTCGGGGGTTCGACGCCCTGTTGAAGTGATGCCCGATCAGCATTCCTCCCGGCTTCGCTCCCCGCTTCCAGGGAGGCTTCCTAAATCTTTGGCCAGGTTGCGTCGCCCCGTTCGACAGGGAGGTATGAGGCACGAAGTCGGCTCTCGCAGATTTGTTTCCCGGTCAACTTATAACCGATTGGTTGTGACCACTTTCGGGGGTTCTCGCCCTGTTGTTGTAGATGGCGCAGGGAACCTCATCATCGACTCGCCGCCCACTTCCAAGGGGGCCACTTTCGCTGCTCGCGGCTCTGTTGTACGTGCGAGCAGATTCCTCACCGCCGCTTTGCTGCCTTCTCCCGTTTCGGGGATGGCTTCGCCTAACGCTTCCCCTGTCCCTTCGCGGGCAGGGCGGGGCGAAGGGCCGCTATCGCGCTCTAGGGCGCGGTCTGCGGGCCTGCGGTTTTGCCGACATTCCTACGCCACTTCCAAATCAAAACAAGACCAAGGAGGTCTAGTCATGTTCGCTATCAATCTCAATTCCGCGTCCCTTGCACCCGACGCCTGCGCTATCGCCACCGCGCTGGCTCCACAGCGCCTCTCCATCACCTCGGCGACCGAAATCGCCTTGGTGCTGGCAACTCCGAATCCACAGCCGGTTCCCGGCTCGGCGCTGCTCTCGCAGCCCCTCGCCGTCAATCGACCGCTGCCCTGGGGGTCAGCGTGAGTTGGCAGGCAGGCAATCGCCTGCGAATCCCCGAGGCCAGCGCCGAGATTCTCGCCTCCATCGGCGAGCATCGCATCCTCTCCACCGCCCAGGTGCGGGCGATCCACTACCCGGATCGCAGCCAACGTCGCACCCAACAGGCGCTCGCCTACCTTGAGCGGGCGGGCCTCGTCGCCCACGTCGATACCCGCCGCACCCCGCGCCGCGTTTGGTTCCTGACCGATGCCGGCGCTGAGGCGGTGATCCTCGCCGGCGAAATCAGGGAGCGGCCGAAAGTCCTCACCCCCGAGCAGGCGGCGGGGCCGCTGACCGCCCATACGCTCGGCGTCAATGAGGTCGGGATCAGCTTCCTGCAGGCGGCGCGGGAGAGGGGCGACGAATTCCTCCCGCTGTCCTGGCGGCATGAGGTCGCCCACCCCTTGAACCGGGGGCGCGGCCGCGCTCGCCGCTCGCTGATTGCCGATGCGGTCTTCACCTACATCCGGCCCGAGGAGGAAAGCAGGCTCGGCGTCTATCAGCGCTTCGTTGAGTTGGATCGCGCCACCCTCTCGGCCGAAAGGCTGGTCGCCGAGCTCGCCCGCTACGGGCAGCTTTACCGGGCGCGGGAGAAACAGGGCGGAAAGCGACTGTGGAGCTACTACTACCAGAGCTTCCCGGCTGTGATCTGCGCGTTGACTGGCGGATCGCGCGAGGCGCTTAACCGGCGGCTCGACGTCGCGCTCTGGCTGCTCGGAAAGCATCCCGCGCTCGACCGCGCCTATGAGGTGTCGATCTACTTCTGCTTCCTTGACGACCTCAAGGATCGCGGCCCCTTCGCCCCGATCTTCTACGCGGTTGGCGAGCCGGATCGGGCGGTGGACTGGCTAGGGCAAAGCGACCAACTCGCGGCGAGCGGCGCGGCGAGTCACAGCGATTGGGCCTGAGCGAAGCGGAGATAGAGGCTGTGGCTACTCGAGTCGCCGATCTGCTCAGAGAGCAGCAGCAGTCTGACGTTGAACTGGTCGACGCCGCGGCGATCGCGCGCCAGTTCGGCGTCAGCCGCGACTTCGTCTACCAACACGCGGACGAACTCGGCGCGGTGCGGCTCGGCAGCGGCCCCAAGGCTCGGCTTCGCTTCGACCCGGCCAAGGTCGGGCGAGTCCTGCGAAAGCCGCCCGAGAAGGCCGCGCCGAGGACTCGACAGCGGGCGACTCGGCGCAGCTCGTCTCTTCTCCCAATTCGCCAGCGATGAGGCTTGTCGTCGTCCAAGAGCGGGTGTACCGTTTCTGGAACATAAGCGGCCCCCGGCGGTGCGCTCACACCAGCCGGGAGCCTGACCAAAAGGAGACGTGCCTCCTCATGGCTGACAGCGATCCTATGGAGCGCGGCGCGACCGCCTCCGCTCCTTCATTCACCTCTAGTTGTTGCTGCCCCTTCGACGTGTCGGGGGGTGGTCACTGATGCCCCGCAAAGCCATCGGCGGTGTCATAGAACCGAAACAGGGCCGCGCCTGGGCGATCCGGTTTCGGGCCTACGGGAAGCGCCGCTATGTCGCGCTCGGTACCTCTGACGAGGGCTGGACGCGAGAGAAAGCGGAAAAGAAGCTCGGCCACGTCCTCGCCGATGTGGAGCGGGGCATCTGGAAGCCGGAAGCGCCCCCGCCCGACCAGGGACCGACCACCGAGCCGACCTTCCATGAGTTCGCGTCCGAGTGGTTTGAGGGGGTCGTCCCCGAGCTTCGGGAGCGGACCCGCATTGATTACCAATGGCGGCTCTCCAATCACTTGCTGCCCTACTTCGCCAACCATCGCCTGTCAGCGATCACGGTTGAGGAGGTAGATCGTTATCGGCGTGAGAAGGTGCGCGAGAGCAAGGCGGTCGCGGCGGCGCGGCAGCGGCAGCTTGCGCTGCCCGAGAAGGAACGCAAGCGGCTGGTTCGGCCTCTCTCCAACGGCTCGATCAACAAGACGATTCGGCTGCTCGCCGTTGTCTTGGAGCAGGCCGTTGAGTACGGCTACCTAGACCGGAATCCGGCTAAAGGCCGGAAGCGGCTGCTGAAAGAGGACAAGCCGACCCGCAGCTATCTACAGCCGGATCAGGTCGCGGCGCTGCTGAGCGCGGCCGGGAAGATCGACGCCGACGCGCGAGAGGGCGACACTTGCCGCCGCCGTCCGCTGCTCGCCACTCTTACGCTGGCGGGCCTGAGGGTCAGCGAGGCGCTTGATCTGCGCTGGCGGGACGTGAACCTCGATGCACGTCGCCTGCGGGTCGCGGCGGCCAAGACTGACGCAGGCGTCCGCGAGGTCGATCTGACCCCCGCGCTGCAAGAACTGCTTGCCGACTACCGGAGCCGCAGCCCGTACACGCAGCCGGGAGATTTGGTCTTCCCGACCAGCGCGGGCAAGCGAGACAACCCCTCCAACGTCCGCAACCGCTTCTTGGATTCGGCGGCGAAGCTCGCCAACGTCGATCTGCGGGCGGCGGGGCGGGAACCGATGCCGGACGTGACGCCGCACTCGCTCCGCCGTACCTTCATTTCCCTCCTCCTCGCAGCAGGGGCCGATGTGCCCTATGTCATGGCGCAGGCGGGGCATACCGACCCGAAGATGACCCTTGGCCTCTACGCCCAAGTAATCGCCTCCAAGACGGATCACGGCGCGGCCTTGGACGGCATCGTTGGAATCAACTCACCTGCTGTTGTTGCTGCTGCTTAGCGGCGCGGCCCGCCCCAGTTCGTCGGCGCGCCGGTTCTCGTTGCGCGGAATCCACTCGACGCTCCAGCTCTCGAACTGCGCCAACAGCTCCTCGGCCTGCGTCCGCAGAGGGAGCAGCGCCGGATTCTTCGTTTTCCACTCGCGGTTGACTTGCTTCACCACGAGCGTCGAGTCGCCCTTGACCACCACATGCCGCTCGCCATGCTTGCGCGCCAGGCGCAGGCCAAGTATCAGCGCCTGCCACTCAGCGGTGTTGTGGGTCCCCTGGTCGAATCGCTTGACGGCCCGGTCGAAGGAACCGTCGCTCAACTCCACAGTGCAGGCAGCCGTTACCGGGCCGGGACTCTGCCCGCCGCCGTCGAAGTGGATGGTCGCCAACTTCATCACCTGGGGAGCATCCCACGGCCTGACCTCAGGTGACTCTTGGGTGCGTCGCCTCCAAGACGGACCACGGCGCGACGCTAGATGCTCTCGTAGACGAGTCCAATCTAGGCTCTGGGGGTGGAAGAGGACAAATCCACCAACGACGGGGAGTCGGTCGAATCAGGTCGCGAGCTGGTTGAGCTGGGGGCCGATGGCCTCGCTGGTCTGGCCGGAGGAGCTGCCGGTGCATTTCTTGGGCCGGTAGGAGCTGTGGCGGGTGGCCTTGCAACGCCGGTCCTGGGACGCCTTCTAGGATCGGCAGGCCGTGCTATTCAGCGCCGCCTACTCACTCGAAACGAGGAGGTCCGGATCGGCGGTGCCCTTGCGGTTGCCCTGGGGCGTATCAAGGAGCGTGAAGCAGCGGGCGAAAAACCCAGGACAGACGGACTGTTTGACCCTGGTTCGGACCCGCGAGGAATGCTTGAGGGGACGCTCCTACTCGCCGCCAGGAGCTACGACGAGAAAAAGGTTCCTTTCATCGGGGCCTTCTACGCGTCCTTCGTCTTCGACGGCGCCATCTCGATCAACACCGGGCACTTCCTCCTGAATCTTCTCGACCGGTTGCCCTACCACAGCCTTTGCGCACTGGCTTATCTCAACGACCCTGCCAGCAACGAGGAACGGGTCCAGGCTCAGCTCGCCGCAGAAGATGGTGACGACAAGCTGACGGCAACGCTGCAATCCGAGCTTTCGGAGTTGGCGAACCTCGGACTTGTAGGTGCGTGGCAGGGCAATCCGAGAGAGGTGAAAACCCTCGGTGAGACCTACGCGACGTTTGGGGGCGGAGTTTCGATTCTCGGGCGCAACGCGTCTCGCCTGGCCCTTTTGCCTCTCGCTTCTACGCTGGTGGAAATGGCAGAGCTAGACAAGATCCCGAGCGCTGACAGGGCAGTGATCGGCGCTGAACTCAGAGGAGAAGACGGGACCTGAGGCTGACCTACTCAGGGCCAGCGTTTGGGCAGCATCGGGCAGCGAGAGAACGAATCAGGAGGTCGCAGCGGCGGCGTAGCCGCTGCCCGGACACAGAAAAGCCCCGCCGGAGCGGGGCTTTTCCTTTAAGCGGCTGAAGGGATTCGAACCCTCGACCTTCTGCATGGCAAGCAGACGCTCTAGCCAGCTGAGCTACAGCCGCGCGGAGCGGGATTCTATCCCTTCTCGTGATCAGCGCCCGGTCAGGACGCCGGTCACCTGGTAGACGACCCCTCCCACCAGCCAGCCGCAGATCGGGCCGAATGCCGGCGTCATCAGGATGCCTATTGGCGTCCCGAACGCGAGCATCAGGACGATCCAACCCACGCAGCCGATCAGCAGCCAGAGCTTCCACGGGAAGCCTGCCTGCTCATTCTCGCTCCCGGACATGGATCGAGGTTACGGCCGTGGGCCGGCCGATCCATCGGTAGTTGCTCCCGGTCGACTGCGGATCGGATGCATGCTTTACCGAATATTGGGTAGCCCGCTGATTATCCCCCGCTCACCAAGCGCATCGACCAGCCGCCGGACGCAAAGGAGGCTCCGAATGAGTCGAGCCAGAACCGTATTTCCCATCCTTCTCGCCGCCCTGCTTATCGCGGCCCTGGCGCCCACCTCTTCATCGGCCTGGGCCCCCGCCAAAACGGCGCCGATCCATCCCGGCGTGCAGGTCTTCACCGCCGGCGCCCAGTGCACCTCGAACTTCGTCTTCCAGGAAGGATCCGCCGTCTACCTCGGCCAGGCTGCGCACTGTTCCGGCACCGGCGGGCAGACCGAAACCGACGGCTGCAGCAGCGGCTCGCTGCCACTCGGCACGCCGGTGGAAGTGACCGGTGCGAGCAGGCCCGGCACGCTCGTCTACAACTCGTGGCTGACGATGCAGGAAAGGGGCGAGGCCGACCCGGACGCCTGCGCATACAACGACCTGGCCCTGATCAGGCTCGATCCGCTCGACGTCGGCAGGGTCAACCCCTCGATGCCGGGCTTCGGCGGACCGACCGGCGTCGGAACCGTCGGCGGGCTCGGCTCGACCGTCTACACCTACGGCAACTCCGAGCTGCGCGGCGGCGTCACGAAGCTGGGCCCCAAGCAGGGCGTCGTCGTTCAGAACGAAGGCGGCGGCTGGAGTCACATCGTGGTCACCCTGACCCCGGGCGTGCCGGGCGACTCCGGCAGCGGCTTCCTCAACGGCTCAGGTGAAGCGATCGGCGTGCTCAGCACCCTGCAGCTGGCCCCGCTGGCGGGAACTAACGGCGTCGGCGACATCGGCAAGGAGCTCTCCTACCTGCGCGCCAACAGCGGCTTCGCCGCGATGCAGCCGGCGCACGGAACGGAGCCGTTCAAGCCAAGCCTGGTGGAAGCGATCCTCGGCGCGTAGCCAAGATCAGCCGGGGTCGCTGAGGAGATCGTGAAGGTCCAGAGGTGCAGTGACCATCGCGATCTCCTCGCCGCCAGGGGTCCGCGGCCACTCCTCGCGCGGCCGGTCGCGGTAGAGCTCGACCCCGTTGCCGTCGGGGTCGTTCACGTAGATCGCCTCGCTGACACCGTGGTCGGAGGCGCCGCCGATCGGGATGCCGGCCCGCGAGAGCCTTCGCAGAGCATCGGCGAGCGTGCGTCGGTCCGGATAGCGGATCGCGACATGGAAGAGGCCGGTGCTCCGCGGGGGCGGCGGTGACGCCCCTTTCGAGTGCCAGGTGTTGAGGCCGATGTGGTGGTGGTAGCCGCCGGCAGAGACGAAGGCCGCGTCGTCGCCGATCCGCTGCTGCAGCTCGAAGCCGAGCACGCCGCAGTAGAAGTCGAGCGCCCGATCGAGGTCGGCCACTTTGAGGTGGACGTGGCCGATGTCCACGCGGGGGTCGATCGGCTCGCCCTCAGACATCGGCCCCGTCCAGGGCCGCGTTGACGAGGCGGTCGGCCTCCGCGTTCTGCTCGCGCCGCACGTGGCGGATCGTCCAATTCTCGAACGATCGCAGGGCCCGCTTCACCTCGCCGTGCAGCTCGCGCAGGGTCGCATCCTTGACCTTGTACTCGCCCCTGACCTGACGAACGATCAGCTCCGAGTCGCCGACCAGCTCGACCTCGCCCGCTCCCCGCCCGGCCGCCAGCTCGATCCCGAGCAGCAGCGCCCGGTACTCGGCGACGTTGTTGGTCGCGACGCCGATCAGCTCGCCGCGCTCCTCGAGCAGCTCGCCATCCGCGGTCTGCACCACTGCCCCCACCGCGGCCGGGCCCGGGTTGCCCCTGGCGCCGCCGTCTACGTTGACGATCAGCTTGGTCAAGGCTCAGCCCACCGGCTCGCCGTCGCGGGACGGATCTGCACGAGGAAGGCCGAGACCGAGCCGCCCCCCCTCCCCCGCTCTCGCGTTCCACTGCCTGGCGGAGCCGTCGAGCTGCTCGACCTCGCTGCCTTTGTCGAGCGGAAAGACCGCCCGCAACTCGTCGCCCAGGTCCACGCCCCACTGGTACCAGCAGAGCTCCCAGGCGACGGTTATCCGCACCTCGCTCGGCGAACCGGCGGCGGAGCCGATCGATACCTGCGGCCGGCCCAGCGTCCGCATGAGCCCGGCAACCGTGCGCGCGGCATCGCTCGCGTTGAAGCGAGCGACGGCCCGCTCCAGGCGCCCCAAGGGCGACTCGCTCGGCTCCGGCTCCGGACGGCGGCCGACGTTCGCGCCCGGCGCCGCCGGATCGACCCAGCCGAGCTGCTCGGCGCGCGGCCGGCAGAGGTCGCAGACGAGCCGCGGGCCGTCCTTCGGGCTCATGTAGCTGCGTGTGCGCTCGCCTGCCAGGATCGTGCGACCGCAGACCGCGCAGGTCTCGTCGGGGCTCACCGGCTCAAATTAGCAGCGGGGAGCAGGCCATCAGGCCTCCTGTAAGGAGGATTTGAGCCGCATGACCGCCTTGGTGTGCAGCTGGGAGACGCGCGACTCGGTGACGCCGAGGACCTCGCCGATCTCGCGCAGGGTTAGATTCTCGTAGTAGTAGAGGGCGACGACGAGCTGCTCGCGCTCGGGCAGGCCGGAGATCGAATCGGTGAGCCGGTCCTTGATCTCGCTGCCGGCAAGCGCTTCCTGCGGGTCTTCGGCACGCGGGTCGGAGATCGTGTCGAGCAGCGACACGGAATCCCCGGAGGAGTCGGAGATCGTCCAGAGCTCATCCAGGGCGTAGACGGAGGAGTTGGCGATCTCGAGCAGCGCCGTCTGCAGCTCGTCCTCGCTCAGCCCGACCTTGGCGGCCAGCTCGCCCTCGGTCGGCGCCCGCTGCAGCTCGTGCTCCAGCTTGGCCTGCGCGGCCTCGATTTCGCGTGCCCGGGAACGGACCGAGCGGGGCACCCAGTCGAGCGAGCGCAGCTCGTCGATGATCGCGCCGCGGATGCGCGTCATCGCAAAGGTCTCGAACTTGATCCCCCGCTCGGGCTCGAAGCGCTCGATCGCGCCGATCAGGCCCATCAGGCCGTAGGAGATCAGGTCTGCGTCATCGACGTGCGAGGGCAGCCCGGCGCCGAGCCGGCCGGCGACGAACTTGACCAAGGGCGAGTAGGCGACCACCAGGCGCTCCCGCGCGGTGCGGTCGCCATCGTCCTTGTAGCGACGCCAAAGGTCGCGCAGCTCCACCTCTTTTACGCCGGTTTCCATGGACTTTGCTCGATTCTATGGCCGCCGGGGCAACATTTGGGGTTCAAGCACGGGGATGGGTGGCAGCGTACGCCTCCCTCAGGCGCGCGGCGTCGACCCGAGTGTAGACCTGCGTGGTCGAAATCGAGGCGTGGCCGAGCAGCTCCTGGATCGTGCGCAGGTCCGCGCCCCCTTCCAGCAGGTGGGTGGCAAAGCTGTGCCGCAGGGAATGGGGCGAGACCCCGGCGGCGAGGGCGGCCTCCCGCACCCAGACGGACAGGCGCCGGGTGACGTCGGAGTTGGAGAGACGACGGCCGCTCTTGGAGAGGAAAAGGGCGGGCTCGCGAGGATCGACCGAGAGAGCGTGCCGGCCGCGCTCGAGGTAGCGGCGCAGCGCCCGCTGGGCAGGCTCCCCCACCGGAAGCAGCCGCTCCTTCGAGCCCTTGCCGAGCACGCGCAGCTGCTCGGTCTCGAAGTCGAAGGAGCGCCGGTCGAGGTTGACGATCTCCTCGCAGCGCAAGCCGCACGAGTAGGCCAGCTCCAGCATCGCCCGGTCGCGCAGCTCGAGCGACGTGCGGGCCGGAATCCGCTCCAACAGCGAGCGCACCTGCTCGCCGCTCAGCACCCGAGGCAGCTTGTCCTCGCGCTTCGGGCTGGAGACGAGGTCGGCCGGGTTCTGCCCGACCCGTTCGGTGCGCACGAGAAAGTCGAAGAGCCCGCGGATCGCCGCCAGCTTACGCGCCACCGTCGCCGCCGCGGCCCCGTCGGAGGAGAGCCCGGCGCCGTAGCGCCGCACGTCGCGATGGCGGACCTCGCCCGGCTGGAGATCACGTTCATTCGCCCACCCGACGAACTGACCGAGATCGACCCCGTAGGCCTTGCGCGTGCGCTCGGCGAGACTGCGCGCCATCAGGTCTCGATCGAAAAGCGCTAGCGCTTCACTCCAATCCACGGGATGTAGTTCGGCCCTTTTCCTCTTCGTCCTCTGAGCGGGGCGATAACCGGCGCATATCGGCGTCCTCGGTCGCTCGCGTGCTAAAGCACGCCACGCTCCCTGCGTCCACCGATCTGCGCCGGTTATCGCCCCGCTCAGCCGATGTAGATCGGGGTGCCCACTTCCACTCGGTCGTAGAGTTCTTCCACATCGGGAATCGACATCCGCACGCAGCCGTGGGAGGCGGCGGAGCCCAGCGATTCGGTCTCTTCGGTGCCGTGGATGCCGGCGCCTTCGAAAATTCCCATCCAGCGCGCCTTGATCGGATCCTCGGGGCCCGGCGGGATCACCTGGCCGGCCAGATCGCCCGCCCAGGCCGAGTCGGGCACGTGCCAGGACGGGTTTTCCTGCTTTTCCTGGATGTGGTAGAGGCCTTCCGGGGTTTCCAGCCCTTCCTGGCCGACGGCGACGGTGTAGGACTTGGCCAGCTTCAGGTGTTCCCAGAGGCGCAGGGTGAAGGTCGCCCGGTCGAGGGTCAGGTAGGACGGGTAGCGAGCCGCGACTTCGCTCTTCGTTACTTCCGGTGGGATCGAGTGGGTGTGAGCGGCGATCGTGTGATCGGCGCTCGCGTTGAGGACCGCGGCGTTCAGCTGCCGCGCCAGCAGCACGTCGCGCAGCTTGCGACCGTTTTCCCCGGCGACCACCTGCAGCGTGTCGGCGGCCGGGTCGACGTGCGCGTTCACCGGCTCGCGGTCTACCGCTGCCGCGATGTGGCGTACGAACCGGTTGACCGCCGGCCGGGAATAGGTGATCCCCGCCGGCAGGTTTTCGTCGACGCTGCCGCCGGTCACGTAGCGGAACGTTCGTCCGGGGAGGCCGCCGTCGCGACTCTTCGCCAACGCTTCTTCGACCGCGCCGCCGATGTCCGCGTGGACCTTCAGCCGCCTGCCCTCCAGCGACCACCTCCGGCCGTCGTAACCGACGACCAGCGAGTGGCGCAGGGGCGCCAGCAGCTCCCTTTGGACGGCATGCCTGGCTTCCGCTTCGTCCATGCCGCCGACATCGACCCCGCCGATCGTCACACCGTCGGCGATCTTGCCGTCCTGGGCACTGTCGTAGGCATAGGCGCCGACGGCCAAGACCAGCAAGACGAGAACACCCGCAACCACGGCGATTTTGCTCCTGCGACCGATGTTGAAATATTAGGCACACAAGTCGGTCGTTCCGGCGGATATGTTTCGCCCGTGGCCGGCAAGGACGGGATCCGCAAGGAGATCTGGAAAGCGATGGACCGCGAGGGCGTCTCGCGCTTTCCGGGAGCCGACGGCCGCATCCCAAACTTCGCGGGGGCGCGATTGGCGGCGGAGAAGCTGGCCGGCCACCGTCTCTGGAAGCGGGCACGCACGATCAAGGCCAATCCAGACTCTCCCCAGACCCACGCCCGGCGCACGGCGCTGGAAGAAGGCAAGACACTGATCATGGCCGTGCCGCGGCTGCGCGACCCGCATCCGTTCCGCGTGCTCGAGCCGAAACGGCTCTCGAAAGCCGCGATGAAGGAGGCGGCGACGATCAAGGGCGCGCTCAAGCACGGGCGCGTCGTCGCGCTGGACGAGCTGCCTGAGGTCGACTTCGTCCTCACCGGCTCGGTCGCGGTCAACCTCAGCGGCGCCCGGATCGGCAAGGGCGGCGGCTACAACGACCTCGAGTACGGGATCCTGATCGACGCCGGCAAGATCGACGACCACACGACGATCGCCACCACGGTCCACCCGATCCAGATCGTCCGCCGCCACCTGCCGGTGATCTCCCACGACCTGCCGGTCGACCTGATCGCGACGCCCCGCGCCGTGATCGAGGTGGAGCGCCAGTACGAGCGCCCGCGCGGCATCCTCTGGGACCACCTGCAGCCGCCGCAGATCCGCGAGATCCCCGTGCTGGAAAGAATGGGATATGCCTGATTCGCGGACGGTGCTGAGCGGCTCGGTCGTCTTCCCGGCCTCCGATTACGGCAATCTCGATCCGGACTGGTTGAAGGTCGACTGGCGCGAGCATCTGCACCGCGTCGAGCTTCCCGGCGCCGAAGTCAATTACGCCGAGATCGGCGAGGGCGAGCCGATCCTCTTCGTCCACGGTCTGGGTGGCTGCTGGCGTAACTGGCTCGAGAACCTCCCCCACTTCGGCCGCACCCACCGGGCAATCGCCCTCGACCTGCCGGGCTTCGGCGACAGCCCGATGCCCTCCTGGCCGATCGACATGCCGAGCTACGGCCGCCTGATCCACGACTTCTGCGAGAAGCTCGGCATCGACCGGGTGGCGGCGCTGGTCGGCAACTCGATGGGCGGCTTCGTCTCCACCGAGGCCGTGATCGAGCGGCCCTCGCGCTTCGAGAAGCTGGTCCTGGTCTCAGCCGCGGGAATCAGCTTCGCCGAGGCTCAGGGTCGGCGCATCGACGCGAGCGTGAGCCTGTTCGAAGCCGCGATGGCGTTTTTGGCCGGCCCGCGCCGCGTCTGGCTCAACCGCGCGCGGGGCCGCGAGTTCGCCTTCGGCCGCGTCTTTCGCTACCCGAACCGGGTGCGACCCGAGCTACTGCGGGAGCAGATGGAGCCGGGCATCCGGGCGCCCGGCTTCGCCGACGCGATCCGCGCGATCGGCGGCTACGACACCCGCGACCGGCTGCCCGAGATCGACATCCCTACCCTCGTCGTCTGGGGCCTGAACGACCGCGTGGTCCCGGTCGAGGCGGCAATCGGCTATCACCGCCTGATCTCGGAGTCGCGGCTGGAGCTGTTCGAGCGCACCGGTCACGTCCCGCAGATGGAGCGGCCGGCTCGCTTCAACCAGCTGCTCGACGACTTCTTGACGGACTAGAGCGGCGCATATCTGCGTCCTCGGTCGCTCGCGTGCAGAGCACGCCACGCTCCCTGCGTCCTTGATCTGCTTGCTCTAGTCCGTCAAGTCACTGCGCCCTGCGATGCTGAGGATACGGTCGCCGCGTACTTGGCCATCACGCCGCGCTCGTAGAGCGGGGGCGGCGACTCGTACTCCGCCACTCGCTCGGCGATCTGCTCGTCGGAGAGCGCGACGTCTAGGCGCCGCGCGTCGATGTCCAGGCAGATCTCGTCGCCCTCGCGGATCGCCGCTATCGGGCCGCCTCTGGCGGCCTCGGGGGCGACGTGGCCGACCATCAGTCCGCGGGTCGCGCCGGAGAAGCGCCCGTCGGTGAGCAGCGCGACCTCCTCGCCCAGGCCCTCGCCGACGATCGCCGCCGTCACCTGCAGCATCTCGCGCATACCGGGGCCGCCGACCGGGCCCTCGTTGCGGATCACGACGATGTCGCCGGGACGGATCGCCTGCTCCTTGACGGCGCGGAAGCACTCCTCTTCGGACTCGAAGACACGGGCCGGGCCGACCTGCTTCCTGCGCTCGGTGCCGGCGAGCTTGACCACAGCTCCGTCGGGGGCGACGTTGCCGCGCAAGATCGCCAGGCCGCCTTCGGCCTTGAGCGGGTCCGACAGCGGCCGCACGACTTCCTGCCCCTCGGCCTCGCTCGCGGCCTCGGCCTCTTCGCCGATCGTGCGCCCGCTGACCGTGATCGCGTCTCCGTGCAGCTTCCCGGCTTCGGCGAGCCGCTTGAGGATCAGCGGCACGCCGCCGGCGCGGTAGAGGTCGGTGGCGACGAAGCGGCCACCGGGCTTGAGGTCGGCGAGCAGCGGAGTTTCGCGTGAGATCCGCTCGAAGTCGTCCATGTCCAGCGCAACCCCGGCCTCGTGGGCGAGCGCGATCAGGTGCAGGACGACGTTGGTCGAGCCGCCCGAGGCGCAGGCGCAGGCAATGGCGTTCTCCAGCGAGTCGCGGGTGATCACCTGGCTCGGCTTCAGGTCCTCGGCCAGCACCCGCATCACCAGCTCGCCGATCTTCTCGGCCACGCTTCCCTTCTCGTCGTCTTCGGCCGGCACCATCGCCGAGCCGCCGGGGCTGATTCCCAGCGCCTCGAAGGCGCAGGCCATCGTGTTTGCGGTGAACTGGCCGCCGCAGGCGCCGGCGCCGGGGCTGGCCACCCCCTCGAGCTCGCTCAGCTCCTCGTCGCTCAGCTCGCCGGCGGCATGTGCGCCGACGGCCTCGAAGATGTCGAGGATGGTCACATCGCGACCCCGCCAGCGACCCGGCGCGATCGAGCCCCCGTAGAGCAGGACGGACGGCACGTCGAGCCTGGTCAACGCCATCGCGCAACCCGGGATCGTCTTGTCGCAGGCACAGAGGGCGACGATCGCGTCGAACTGGTAGCCCCGCCCCATCAGCTCGATCGAGTCGGCGATCACCTCGCGACTGATCAGCGAGGCCTTCATCCCCTTGGTGCCCATCGTGACGCCGTCGGAGACGGCAATGGTGTTGAACTCCATCGGCGTGCCACCGGCGGCGCGCACCCCCTCCTTGACGTGCTCGGCGAGGCCGCGCAGGTGGAAGTTGCAGGGCATCGCCTCGGTCCAGGTGTTGGCGATGCCGATCGTCGGCCGGCTGAGCGCGTCGTCGTCGAAGCCGATGCCCTTCATGTAGGCGCGCGCGTGGGCGCGCTCGGGGCCGTCGAAGACGACGCTGGAGCGGGGACGGGGAAGCCTGGTCGAGGTGGCGCCGTTGGTGCTCATGGCTGAAATGTACTTGTCAGGTCGAAGACGTCGACAGGGCCGGGGCCCGCGCCGATGTCACGCAGGCCGGCGGCGATCGCTGCGGAGGCGACCTCGCGTGCTTTGCGCGCTGCCTCCAGCGGAGTCTCACCGCGGGCAAGAAACGCTGCCAGGGCCGAGGCATGCGTGCACCCCGACCCGTGAGCGGCGCCGTCGGGATGGCGCTCACCCTCGATCGCGGCTGCCTCAGAGCCATCGAAGAAGAGGTCGACCGCGCGCTTGCTGTGGCCGCCGGTGACGACGACGGCCACAGGGCCCAGTGCCAGCACCTCGCGGGCGAGATCCTCTTGGGACTCCTGCTCGGCTGCTCCGGTCAGCGCCCGCGCCTCCGGAATGTTCGGCGTGACCACAGTCGCAAGCGGCAGCAGCCGCTCGACCAACGCGGTCCTGGCCGCATCGTCGAGCAGCACGGCCCCGCTCTCGGCGACCATCACCGGATCGAGGACGATCGGCGTGCTTCCGACCGGCCCCAGGGCCTCTACCACCGTTTCAACCGTCTTCGCCGTGCCGAGCATGCCGATCTTGACCGCATCGACGCCGATGTCCTCGACGACGGCCTGGATCTGGGCGACGATCATCTCCGGCGCGACAGCTTCCACCGCGAAGACGCCGACCGTGTTCTGCGCGGTGATCGCGGTGATCGCGGTCATGCCGTGCACGCCGCAGCGGGCAAAGGCCTTCAGATCGGCCTGAATGCCAGCGCCACCGCCGGAGTCTGAGCCGGCAATGGACAGGACCGTCGGAGGGCGGGAGCCGATAGGCATTCTCGGCAGCCTAAATGCCCGATGGCGGCCGCAGGTTGGTGCGCGCGTAGACGCCGAGCAGGGAACAGGTGACGTAGCCGAGCGACTCGAGGTCGGCGAGCTTCGCGGCGGCTTCCCCGGCCGAGAGACCGAGTTCGGTGGCAACCGCGTCGCAGGTCTCCGCGCCCAGCTCGATCGCCTCGAGCACCCCTTGCTGGGCAGGCGCCAGCGGCGGGCCCACGCGCTCGATCTGGCGCACGCCCGGACCGAGCATCGCGTCGAGCACGTCCTGGGCGTCGCGGACGAGGCATGCGCCACCGGCCAGCAGGTTGTTCGGGCCGGCCGAAAGCCGCGAGCCGACGGGGCCGGGCACCGCGCCGAGATCTCTGCCCAGGTCCGCGGCGAGGTCGGCCGTTATCAGCGATCCCGATCGCTCCGCCGCCTCGACCACGACGGTCATCCCCGAGAGCGCCGCCATGATCCGATTGCGTGCCGGGAAAGCCCAGCGCCAGGCCCTGCTACCCGGGGGCAGCTCGGAGAGGACGAGGCCGCACTCGCCGATCCGCCGCCAGAGCGAGCGATGGGCGGCCGGGTAGGCGACATCGGCGCCGCAGCCGAGCACTGCGACCGTCAATCCCGCATCGATCGCCCCGCGATGGGCGCAGGCGTCGATCCCGAAAGCGAGCCCGCTGACCACCGCGAGGCCCGCCGTGGAAAGTTCGCTGCCCAGCTCGCGCGCCACCTCGCGCCCGTAGCTGCTGGCTCGCCGCGAGCCGACCACTGTCACCGCCTCGTCCGGCGCCAGGCGACGCAGCAGGGCCGCATCCCCGCGGCCGACCAGCGCCCAGGGCGCATCGGCTGAATCCGCGAGGCCAACCGGGAAGAGCGGGTCGTGCCGGCAGCAGGCCCAGCACCCAGCCGCCGTGAGCTCGTCCTGCAGGCGGGCCTCCGGCACGGCTGCGACCCCCGCCAGGACCTGCGCGGCGACCCGGGGCGCAACCGCCGCCGCCAGATCCTCGTTGCCGAGGCGCAGTAGTTCCGGCGAGCGCCTCCCAGGGGAGCCGGTGGCGATCTTCTCGACATAGGGAGCCAGGTGGGCGAGCAGGCGCGAGCGACGCAGGCACTCGGGACAGGCCTGTGGGTTGAATCGGCTAATCACGGTCCCTCCTCCTCAGTTGCAGTGCTTGGGCGATCTGGTCGCGCCCGATCACGTCCGCACCGGCCAGGTCGGCGATGGTGCGGGCCAGTCTCAGGACACGGTCATGGGCGCGGCCGCTGAGCCGGCGCCGTGAATAGGACTCGGCGAGCAGCGCCCCGGCCTTCTCCGCGAGGGCAGAGTCACGCGCCTCGGCCGGAGTCATCTCCGCGTTGCAGCGCCCTGCGCCGAGGCGCGCTTCCTGCCGCTCCCGCGCCATCGCAACCCGTTCGCGCACGCTCGCCGACGGCTCCCCCGGCGGGCCGCCGATCTCGGCCGCGCTCGGCTGGCGGATCGCGACGAGAATGTCGAGGCGGTCGGCAAGGGCGCCACTGAGGCGACCCTGATAGCGCCGCACGGCGAGCGGCGCGCAGCTGCACTCGGGGTCGGCCTCGCCACGACCGCAGGGGCACGGGTTCGACGCGGCGACGAGCATGAAGCTGCAGGGCAGGCGACGGTTGCCGCCTGCCCGGCTGATCGTCACCCAGCCAGTCTCGAGCGGAGCGCGCAGCGCCTCGAGCGCATCGCGGCGGAACTCGCAGAGCTCGTCGAGGAAGAGAACGCCGCGGTGTGCAAGCGTCGCCTCTCCCGGGCCCGGTGGGTTGCCGCCGCCGATCACTCCGGCCGGGCTGACGGTGTGATGGGGAGCGCGAAACGGCCTGCCCCCTCCGAATCCCGCGGCAAGACGGCCGCGGGCGCTGGCGATCCGCGCAACCTCCATCGCCTCCTCTGGACTCAGCGGCGGCAGGATTGAGGGCAGACGGGCGGCGGCAAGCGACTTGCCGGCCCCCGGCGGCCCGACCATCAACAGGCTGTGGCCTCCGGCGGCGCCGACCTCGAGTGCGTAGCGAAGGTGCGGTTGACCACGTAGATCGGCCAGGTCGGGGCCGCCGGCCGGAGGCGTCGACGGCAACGACAGGGGCTGGGGCGGATTCGGCATCCACTCCCCTGCGGCCAGTGCGGAGATCTGCGCCAGGTGATCGAGCGCCAGCACCTCGACCCCTGCGGCGAGCGCCGCCTCCGGACTGTTCTCGGCCGGGACGACAAGCGCCTCCGCTCCCTGCTCGCGCGCCGCCTCGGCGATCGCAAGCACTCCGGGAATCGGGCGCACGGTTCCGTCCAGCGCCAGCTCCCCGGCCATCGCCACGCGGGGGAGACGCTCCCACTCGAGCTGGCCGGAGGCCACCAGCAGCGCCACCGCGATCGGCAGATCGAGGCCGGGGCCGGCCTTGCGCAGGCTGGCGGGCGCCAGGTTGGCGACGATCCGCCGCAGCGGGAAGTCGAAGCCACAGTTGGCGATCGCCGCCCGGACACGCTCGCGAGCCTCACGGACCGCCGCATCGGGCAGCCCGACGACCGAGAAGGCCGGCAGGCCGCGATGCACGTCGACCTCGACCCGCACCGGACGGGCGGCGATGCCGTCGAGCGTGAATGTCTGCGCGGTGGCGAGCATTGCGGCCACGCTGGCGGGTCATGACGCGCGTGTGGTGCGCAGCTTCGAAATCTTCTGGACCAACACTGTGGAAAAAGGCATGAGGTCGGCCGGCGGCCTAGCCTCGCGCGGTGACCGGCACGCGACAGCGGCTCGGCAGGGCGGCGGAGGATCTGGTCGCGGAACGCCTGGCGGCGGCCGGCTGGGAGCTCGTCGAGCGCAACGCCCGCAGCCGCTACGGCGAGCTCGACATCGTCGCGCTCGACAGGCGCGCCCTGGTCTTCGTCGAGGTCAAGGCCGGGCGCGCCGGCTCCAGCTTCGGCCCTGAGCGGCCGGTGCTGTCCGTCGACCATCGCAAGCAGCGCCGCATCCGCCGACTCGCCACCGCATGGATGGGTGCGCGGCGCGACCTGCCGCGCTACGACGAGATCCGCTTCGATGCCGTCGGCGTCACCTTCGATCGCGCCGGCCGCGTCTGCGACTACGAGCACATCGAGGGCGCGTTCTAACCGGCGAGCTCGAGCTGCGCGTAGGCCACCGATTGAAACGAACGGCGATGCAGGGGGGAGATGCCGAGCCGCTCGATCGCCGCGCGGTGCTCGGGGGTCGAGTAGCCGACGTGCTCCTCGAAGCCCCAACCGGGATGCTCGCGGGCGGCGCCGTGCATGTAGCGATCTCGGGTGACCTTGGCTATGACCGAGGCGGCGGCGATGGCCGCGCTCGTCCCGTCGCCTTCGACCACGGCGCGGTGCGGGACCGCGCAGTCGCGCAGGGAGAAACCGTCGACCAGGCAGGTCGCCTCCGCACCCGGCCCGAGCCGCTCGAGGGCGCTGGACAGCGCTTCGATGTTGGTCACGTGCAGGCCGCGGTCGTCGATCCCACGGGCGCAGCGCACGACGACGCTGACCCGGCTGGCGGCGCGCAGCACGGCGGGATACATCTCTTCGCGCCGCTCGGGCTTCATCTGCTTCGAATCGTGCAGGCCGGCGAGCGCGCGCCGGTCGGAGTTGGACAGGGACCCGTAGTCGATCAGCACCGCAGCGGCGACGAGAGGGCCGGCGAGGCATCCGCGCCCGGCCTCGTCGGCGCCGGCGACCTGGGCGGTCCCGAGCCCACGATCGAAGGCGAAGAGGCGGCGCGAGCGGGACAGGCGGCGCCTGTGCGCCTTCGTCCCGCCGCTAGAAGATGCCGATGCGGTCTGGCGGCCAGTAGGTGGCAAAGGCCTTGCCGATGATCCACTTGCGGGGGACGGGTCCCCAGAAACGGCTGTCGTCGCTCGCCCCACGGTTGTCGCCCATCATGAAGTAGTAGTCGGGTGGAATCGTGATCGGTCTGGGCAGATTGCAGGCGGGGGCCGCGCCGCAGGGCATCGTGTAGGGCTCTTCGGTCTTCTCGACCCCGTTGACCACCGGGTGGCCGTCGCGCACGCTCAACGTGTCGCCCGGACCGGCGACGATGCGCTTGATGAAGTTCTGAGAGGACTCGGCTTCGGTCGGTCGCGGGCAGGCTTCGCGCGGGGAATGAGGGACCCCGCATTCCGTGCCGTTGTCGGCCCCCGCGGGCGGGTGGAAGACGACGATGTCGCCGGGGCTCGGATCGTTGAAGTGGTAGATGAAGCGGTTGACGAGCACGCGCTGCCCGACGTCGAGCGTCGGCTCCATCGATTCCGAGGGAATCTGGTAGGGCTTGATCAGCCAGGCCTGGATCGCCAGCGCCAGTCCAAGCGCCAAGGCGACGATGACGACCAGCTCGACGAGCCCGCCGACTTTGCTTTCCGGTTTGGGGATGCGCGGTCTCAGGCCGGGTCCTCGCCGGAGTCGCCGGAACCCTCGGGCGGCGACTCGTCCTCGGCATCCTGCGCCGCGGCGGTGTCCTCGGTCTCCCCTGCACCAGGCGCCTCGGCGTCCGTGCCTGCCTCTTGCTCAGTCTCTGCCTCCGGCGCCTCAGCCTCATCAGCTTTCGGCGAGTCGTCGGCCTCCCCGGAGTCCTCCTCTGGCGTCCCTGACGCGGGTGGCGCGGACTCGGAGGAGTCGAGAACGGAGGCATCGCCCCCGCCCGCAGACTCCTCCGTGGCCGCGTCGGGACCCGCGTCCTGAGGGCTCTCGTCAACCGGCTCCGGCGGAGGCGGCGCCGAGACCAACTCGTCGTCGATGCCCCAGCGCCGCTCGGCGACCCGCGCCGCCTTGCCGATCCGGCCGCGCAGGTAGTACAGCTTGGCCCGCCGCACTGCGCCGCGGGCGGCGATCTCGAGCTTCTCGATCTTCGGCGAGTGCAGCGGGAAGGTCCGCTCGACGCCGACGCCGAACGACTGCTTGCGGACGGTGAAGGTCTCGCGGGCGCCGGAGCCCTGCCGCTTGAGCACGACCCCCTCGAAAACCTGGGTGCGGCGGCGGCTGCCCTCGATGACCTGGAAGTGGACGCGCACGCGGTCGCCCGGCGCGAAGGACGGGAGTCCCTGCCGCTGCTGGCGACGCTCGATGCTGTCGATTACGGAGCTCATGTCAAATGCTCACTCACGCTGGTCATTGCCGGAGATCTCGTTCGTTCGCTGGGCGAGAAAAAGCCGCCGGACCCGGATGCGGGCGCCGCGCGGCCGAGGAATCGTACCTACTCGGGATCTTTTTCGAGCTGCCCGGCCCGAGCCCTGCTCTGCTCGGCTCGCCAGGCGCGCACGCGCTCGTGGTCGCCGGAGACCAGGACGTCGGGCACCCCCCAACCACGGTACGAGGGCGGGCGGGTGTAGTGCGGGTACTCGGGCGCGCCCTCCAGCACCCGGCTGAACGACTCCTCGACGGCGCTCTGCTCATGCCCGAGCGCCCCCGGCAGCTTGCGCATCAGCACGTCTGCGACCACCATCGCCGGCAGCTCCCCCCCGGCCAGCACGTAGCGACCGATCGACACCTCGTCGTGCGCAAGATGCTCATGCACCCGCTCGTCGAACCCCTCATAGCGCCCGCAGAGCAGCGCCACATGGTGCTCCTGCGTCAACTCATCCGCAAGCTCGTCGTCCAGCAGCCGCCCAGTCGGCGAGAGCAACACGATCCGCGGGTTCTCCCCACGCGTGTACGCCGCCTGCAGCGCCGCATCCACGACATCCACCCGAAGGACCATCCCCGCCCCACCCCCATAGGGCGCATCGTCGACCTGCCCGGCCCCCAGCGGAGTCGTATCGCGATAGTTGAACAGCCGCAGCTCATTACCTTTTGCCAACGCGTTCTGCACCGACCGCTGGCCCTGGAACCAGTCGAACGCTTCTGGGAAGAGGGAAAAGATGTCGAGCTTCATGGAGCCATTCTGCCTGTGAGAAGGAGGGTCCGGGGGTGTCCGGTCGCGGGCGGCGTCCTGTTTTTCGCACCGCCGAACTCGGCGAGAGACAACGAACTCCAAGGCGAAAAACCCAGCCCGGGACCGGACACCCCCGGACCCTCCTCCCCCACCACCTCAATCAAGAATGTCGACGACGACACGCCGATCGAGCCGCACGGCGGCCGCCTTGGCGACGGTCCGAATGGCGTTGGCCACCCGCCCCCCTTTGCCGATCACCCGCCCCAGATCGCCCTCGGCGACGCTGATCTCGTAGATCAGGTCCCCGTCCTCTTCGAGCTCCTCGACCTCGACCGCCTCGGGGTCCTCGACCAGCGCCCTGACGAGGAACTCCAGTAGCTCGGTCACCGGGCTAGCTTCCGGAGGCGGCGATGCCCTTGGTCCGCAGCAGCGTCGCCACGGTCTCCGAGGGCTGCGCTCCGTGCTCGAGCCAGTGGCGCGCGCGCTCCTCGTCGAACTCGATCGTCGAGGGCTCGGTCTGCGGGTTGTAGCGGCCGATCGTCTCGATCGTGCGCCCGTCGCGCGGCGAGCGTTTGTCGGCGACGACGATCCGCCAGATCGGGTTCTTCTTCGAACCCACCCTTCTCAGTCTGATTCGTACAGCCATTGGGCGCGAGAGGTTACATGACCGGCCCGGCACGCCCGGACGCGGAGCGGAGGACGTGCCGGTTGACGCTAGCGCCTGCGGTACTTCGGGCGCGGAGCGCCGCCCCCGCCACCGGCCATCTGGGCGAGCTGCTGCGGGCTGGGCTGCTCGCCGGACATCATCTGGCGCATCATCTTGCGCATCTGGTCGAACTGCTTGACGAGCTGGTTGACCTGCTGGACCTTGGTCCCCGAGCCGTTTGCGATCCGTTTTCGCCGCGAGCCCTTGATGATCGCCGGGTTGGCGCGCTCCAGCGGGGTCATCGAGAGGATGATCGCCTCGACCCGGTCGAGCTCGCCCTCGTCGACGTCGGCGTTCTGCAGCTGCTTCATCGCCCCCATGCCCGGCAGCATCCCGATCAGGCCGCTGAGCGGGCCCATCTTGCGCACCTGGCGCATCTGCTGGAGGAAGTCCTCGAGCGTGAAGCGGTCCTGTTCGAGTTTCTTCTGCAGGTCCTCGGCCTGGCCCTCGTCGACCTGCTGCTCGGCTTTCTCGATCAGGCTGAGCATGTCCCCCATGCCGAGGATCCGCGAGGCCATGCGGTCGGGGTGGAAGCGATCGAAGGCCTCCAGCTTCTCGCCGGTCGAGGCGAAAAGGATCGGCCTGCCGGTGACGGCTTTGACCGAGAGCGCGGCGCCGCCGCGAGCGTCGCCGTCGAGCTTGGTCATCACCACGCCGTCGAACTCGGCCGCCTCGGCGAACGATTCGGCGACGCCGACGGCGTCCTGGCCGGTCATCGCGTCGACGACCAGCAGCACGTCGTGGGGCCTGGTCCGCTTGCGGATCTTGGCCAGCTCGTCCATCAGGCCCGCGTCGACGTGGAGGCGCCCGGCGGTGTCGACGATGAGGACGTCGCGCTGCTCCTCGCGCGCGCGGTCGAGCGCCCAGGCGGCGATCTCGACCGGGTCGGCGTCCGTGCCCTTCTCGTAGACGGCGGCCCCGGCGCGCTTGCCCACGGTCACCAGCTGGTCGACCGCGGCCGGGCGGTAGACGTCGCATGCCGCCAGCGCGACGTCTTTGCCCGACTCGGCGAGATGGCGGGCGAGCTTGGCGCAGGCGGTCGTCTTGCCCGAGCCCTGAAGGCCGGCCATCAGGATCACGGTCGGACCGCTGGAGGCGAAGGCCAGCTCGCGCCCGGTACCGCCCATCAGCCCGGTCAGCTCCTCGTTGACGATCTTCACCACCTGCTGCCCGGGGTCGAGACTCTCCAGGACCTCGGCGCCGAGGCAGCGCTCCTTCAGGGTCTTGGTGAAGGCTTTGACGACCTTGAAGTTGACGTCGGCCTCGAGCAGGGCGAGGCGGATCTCGCGCATCGCCGCGTCGACGTCCCCCTCGCTGAGCTTGCCGCGCGAGCGGACGTCGGAGAGGGTCGCCTGGAGGCGGTCTGAGAGCTGGTCGAACACCGACCAGGAGCTTAGAGCGCGCTACTCGGCGAGCAGAGCGCGGGCGAAGTCGGCCGGGTCGAACGGGCGCAGGTCCTCCAGCGACTCACCGGTTCCGATCAGCTTCACCGGGATGCCGAGCTCGTTGGCGATCGCCAGCACGATCCCACCCTTGGCGGTGCCGTCGAGCTTGGTCAGGACGACGCCGTCGACCTCGACCGCCGCGGAGAAGACCTTCGCCTGGCGCAGGCCGTTCTGGCCGGTCGTCGCGTCGATCGAGATCAGCGTCTCGTGCGGAGCGTCCGGCATCTGCTTGGCGATCACCCGCCGCACCTTCGAGAGCTCGTCCATCAGGTTGCCCTGGGTGTGGAGGCGGCCGGCGGTATCGACGATCACCACGTCGGCGCCGCGGGCGCGGGCTGCGGCGACCGCATCGAAGGCGACGGCGCCGGGGTCGCCACCCTCCTTGGAGCGGATCAGTTCGGCCCCCGCGCGCTCGGCCCACTCAGCCAGCTGCTCGGCCGCCGCGGCGCGGTAGGTGTCGGCGGCGGCGAGCACGACCGAGAGGCCGAATTCCTTGGAGAGATGCCAGGCCAGCTTGCCGATCGTCGTCGTCTTGCCGGTGCCGTTGACGCCGACCATCAGCAACACGGCCGGCTCGCCGCTGAGGTCGATCGGGGCGCGGCCACCCGAGGCGACCTCGGCGAGGATCTCGATCAGGCGCTGGCGGACCGCCTCGCCGTCGGCGGAGACGCTGCCGCCCTCGACCTCACGCTCCAGGCGCTCGACCACCTCGGCCGTGGTCGGCGCGCCCGCATCGGCGAGGATCAGCGCCTCCTCCAGCCGCTCCCAGGTCTCCTCGTCGATGCGATCGAAGAGGCTCGCCGAGATCTCCTCGGTCAGCGCCTGGCGGCTTTTCGAGAGGCTCTCGCGGAGGCGGCTGAAGACGCCGCGGCGGCGCTCCTCGCTTTCGGGCTCGGCCTCAGGCGCCGCCGAGCCGCGCGCGCCGAGATCGAAGATCTCCTGCCAGGAAGTGGGCATTGCCGATCAGGCGGCGGCGGCCGAGTCGCCGCGGGCCGGAGGCTCGCCGGGGGGCTTTTGGCCGAGCATTCCGGCTGCTTGCCCGCTCCGCTCCGCACCGATCCCGGCGAAGGGCGGCGGGCTCGTCGCCCCCGCCTCCTCTTCCGCTTCGCGGGGCAGGCGGCGCGAGACGACTTTCGTCACCCCGTCGCCGCCCATGGTGACGCCGTAGAGCACGTCGGCGGCGTCCATCGTCCGTTTCTGGTGGGTGACGACGATGAACTGGGCACGATCCGAGAAGCGGCGGATCAGCTGCAGGAAGCGGTCGATGTTGGCGTCGTCGAGGGCGGCCTCGACCTCGTCGAGGATGTAGAAGGGACAGGGCCGGGCGAGGAAGACGGCGAAGACGAAGGCGAGCGCGACCAGCGACTTCTCGCCGCCGGAGAGCAGTGAGAGCTTGCGGGTCGACTTGCCGGCCGGGGTGACCTCGATCTCGACGCCGAGCTCCTCCCGTTCTTCGTCCTCGCGCTCCTCCCCGTCGTCCCCCTCCTCGGACCCGCTCTCCTCGGCGTCGCGCACCGGGTGCAGGCTGACCCGCCGCAGGCGACCGCGCCCTCCCGGGAAGAGGTGCTCGACCATCTCCTCGAAGTTCTTCGCGGTCGCCTCGAAGGTCTGCTCGAAAGCGCGCTCGATCTCCTCGTCGATCTCGCGGATCAGCGCCTCCAGCTCGCGCATGCCCCGCTCGGTGTCCTCGCGCTGGGCCTGCAGCGACTCGACGTGCTCGCGGGCCTCCTCGTACTCCTGCTCGGCGAGCGGGTTGACCGGCCCGATCTGGGCCCGGCGGCGCTCCAACCGCTGTAGGCGGCGATCGATGTCGGCGCGCTCCTCCTCGCTCAGGGCCTCCTGCGCGGACTCGACCTCTTCGCCCAACCGCTCGGCGATCGAGGCCATCTCCTTGGCCGCCTCGGCGCGGCGGTCGCCGAGGTGCGCCGCCTCGACCTGCGCCTCGGTGAGCGCGTCCGAGGCGGCCTTCATCTCCACCTGCAGCTCGGACTCCTGGCGCGAGCACTCGCGCATCTCCTCCGCGATCGCGTCGCCGTCGCCCTCCTCCCCGAGCACCTTCGCTTCGATGCGCTCGACCCGGGCGCGGATCGCCGTTTCCGCGGTCGCCGCCGCCGCAGCGGCGGCGCGGACGTCGTCGAGCAGCTCCTCGCCGGCGGCAACTCGTTTTCGCAAGGCCTCCCGGTGGCGCTCGCCGAGCAGGCCCTCGGCACGGCGGGCATGCCTCGCGGCGCGATCGGCGCCGGCCTGGACGTCGCCCAGCGCCGCCTCCCGCTCGGACTCCGCGGCGTCGCCGGAGCGGGCCTTCGCCAGGCCCCCGACAGCACCGGTCAGGCCGGCGTCGATCTCGGCCAGCTCCTCCTCGAGCTTGCGGGCGCGCTCGACCGGCGCCCCGTCGGCTGAGCCAAGGTCAAGAGTCAGCGGCCCGAACTCGGCCCGCAGTCCCTCCAGGGCACTCGCCAGCTCCGCTTCGCGATCGCCGAGCCCTGCGGCGCGCACCGCTATCCGTTGCTGCTCACCACGCAACCTGGTCAGCAATCCCCACGCCTGGGTGCGCTCGCGATCGCGAGCGGCAAAGCGCTCCTCGGCGGCGCGGCGGCGCCCGCTCACCTCGGCCAGGCGCTCCTCGACCTCGGCCCTCTTCGCTCGCGCCCTCTCGGCAGCGCGCTCGGCGGCTTCGGCTCGATCCTTGCCGAAGCGCAGCTCCTCGGCGACCAGGCGCCCGCGCAGCTCGAGCTCCTCGCGCTCGATCCGCGCGCCGAGCTCGGCCGCCTGGGCCTGCCGCTTCAACGGCCGCAGCCGCGCCCGCGCCTCGCGCTCCAAGTCGAGAGCACGGTCGAGGTTGTCGCGCGCGGCGCGCAGCTTGAGCTCGGCCCGCCGGCGCCGCTTGCGGTGCTTACCGAGACCCGCCGCCTCCTCGACCAGCAGCCTCCGCTCGCGCGGTTTGGAGTGGATGATCGACTCGACGCGGCCCTGGCTGATCACCGAGTGCATCTCGCGGCCGAGGTTGGTGTCGGAGAGGATCTCGACCACGTCGACGAGACGGCAGCGGGCGCCGTTGAGCCTGTAGACCCCGTCGCCGGAGCGGTCGAGCGTGCGCTGGATCGCGATCTCGGAGAGTTCCGTCGCCGCCCGTCCTTCGGAGTTGTCGATCACGACCTCGACCTCGGCGGCGCTGCGCCGCCCGACCCCCTCGCCCCCCGCCGAGATCACGTCCTGCATCGAGGCGCCGCGAATCGCGCCCGGGCTCTGCTCGCCGAGCGCCCATAGCACGGCGTCGGTGATGTTCGACTTGCCCGAGCCGTTGGGCCCGACGATCACGCTGACGCCCGGAGAGAACTCCAGCTTGGTGCGCGCGGGGAACGACTTGAACCCCTTCATCTCGATCGATCTCAGATACATCTCTCGTCCTCGGTCCGGAAGGCTGGCGTTTGCATCGGACGCTCCCTAGCCCCGCAGATGCTTCAAAGCCTCTTCGGCCGCAACCTTCTCCGCCGCCTTCTTGCTCCGCCCGGCGCCGGTTCCAACTCTTTTGCCGTCGACAGTCGCCTCCACCTCGAAGGTCCGCCGGTGCGCAGGGCCCGATTCGCCGGTCACGGCATAGGTTACGCGTGCCCGTCGCCGCGCGAGCAGCTCCTGCAGCGCCGACTTCGCATCTACCGGAGCATCGACGGCCTGTTCGATCTGACTCGCGAAAGCGGCGCCCACCGCGCCGGCGACGCGGTCGAAGCCGAAGGCGACGAAGCAGGCGCCGATCAGTGCCTCGGTCACCTCGGGCAGGGGCCGCGAGCCGGCCAGCAGGACCTTCGCCGGAATCGCTTCCTCGACGTCCGGCTCGGCCCCTTCGAGCATCGCGGGTACCCCCAGCTCACGCCCCACCTCCGCGCAGGCGACGCCGCTGACGGTCTGGTTGTGGATCTTGGTCAGCCCACCGGCGTCGATCTCGGGGAACCGCTCGTGGATGCCGGCGGCGACCGCGAGGGCGAGCACGCTGTCGCCGAGGTAGGCGAGCCGCTCGTAGGACTGAGGCGACTCCTCGGTCCAGGAGGAATGTGTAAGGGCGCAGCGCCGCAGGTCGTAGGGAAGCTCGGCGACGAGCTCGGCGAGCGCCTCGGCGCTCACGCCGGAGCGTGCTCCATGACGAACGCCACCGCGTCGCCGACGGTCTCGATTCGCGCCGCCTGCTGCTCGGAAACGGAGATCCCGTAGCGATCCTCCAGCTCCATCACGAGCTCGTAGAGGTCGAGCGAGTCGGCGTCGAGGTCCTGCTTGAAGCGGGTCGCCGCGGCGATCTTCGCCGGGTCGACCTCGAGCTCCTCGGCGAGATGGTCGCGCACCAGATTGAAAACCTCATCCCGTTGCATCCGAGTTTCCTATCACGCGCCCGCGTCGGCCGCGAGAGCGCCCCTGGTGGCACCGCCCCGCTCGAGCAGCGCCGCGGTTCGCTCGACCGCGCCCGCCTCGACGCAACGAGCGGCCAGGCGCACGGCATTCGCTATCCCCTCGGCGCCGGCGCTGCCGTGGCCGACCACGGCGATGCTGCGCAATCCGAGCAGGATCGCGCCGCCGGTCGTGTCCGGGTGCAGCTCGCGCCGCAGACCCCCAAGGGCGGGGCGCATCAGCAACCCGCCGAGGGCGGCAAGTGGATTTGAGCGTGCCGTAGCGCGGATCGCCGCGGTCACGGTCTTGGCCGTCCCCTCCATCAGCTTCAACGAGACGTTGCCGGTGAAGCCGTCGGTGACGACGACGTCGGCCCTGCCGCCGGGCAGGTCGCCCCCCTCGACGTTGCCGATGAAGTCGATCCCCGGCGCATCGGCGAGCAGCGCGTGCGCGGCGGCCACCTCCTCGCGCCCCTTGCCGGACTCCTCGCCGACCGAGAGCAGGCCGACACGCGGCCGCGCGACGCCGAGGACCGCCTCGCTGAAGGCGGCGCCGAGAAAGGCGAACTGGACCAGGTGCTGGGCACGCACCTCGACGTTGGCGCCGACGTCGAGGAAGAGCACCTGCTTGTCCGGAACCGGCAACCGCACGGCCAGCGCCGGCCGCTGCACGCCGCGCAGGCGGCGCAGGCCGAAGGTAGCCGCCGCCATCGTCGCTCCGGTCGAGCCGGCGCTCACCATCGCGTCGGCATTGCCCTCGCCAATGTCCCGAGCCGCCCGCACGATCGAGGCCTCCCGCTTGGCGCGTACGGCGGGCACGGGGTCCTCCTCGTTGCCGATCCACTCCTGGGTCGGGATCACCTCCACCCCATCCGTACCCTCGAGCCCAAGCTCATCGGGAGGCCCGAAGACGCGCAGGCGAATCCCACTGGCAGCAGCCATCCTCGCGCCCTTCGCCAGCACCTCGAAGCCCCGCTCGGCGCCGAAGCCATCGAGGGCGACGGTCACCCCGCCGGCCATCGCCTACTCGGTATCGGGCGTGGGCGCGGTCGGGTCGACGATCGAGTGCTCGACCACCTCACGACCCCGGTAGGTGCCGCAGGTCGGGCACACCCGGTGCGGCAACCGCGGGCTGTGGCAACGCGGGCACTGGTTCAGCCGCGCCTTGCCGGCCTTGTGGTTGGCGCGCCGCTTGTCTCGCCGTTGCCGGGAGGTTCTCTTCTTAGGGACCGCCATAGGCGGGGCATGGTAGCGGGTGGCGGTTGGAGGGAGGGTCGGGTGCCCCTCTCGCGCAGCGGCGTCCTGTTTTTCGCCTCACCCAACCCCCGCGGACAGCCGCAAACGCCACTGGCGAAAAACCCAGCAAGCGAGAGGGGCACCCGACCCTCCCTCCACGACATGCGCGAGCTACTCCAACTTCAGCTCCCTGAGCTTGCTCCACCTTGGATCGCCACCCGAGTCGTGCTTGTGGTCCTCAGGGTCGGCGTCGTTCAGCGACTCGCCGCAGACTGGGCAGAGGCCGGCGCAGTCGGGGCGGCAGAGGATGCGGGCCGGTAGGGCGAGGACCGCGGCGTCGTGCGCCCAGCGGCCGAGGTCGAGCTGATCGTCGACCACGTAGGGGCTGCGCAGCTCCTCGTCGTCGGTGTCGGACTGGTCGACCTCGCGGGCGTCGACCTCGGTCTCCACCGCCGCATCCTCGAGACAGCGCATGCACGGGCCCTCGATGCGCAACGGGAAGCGCAGCCTGAAGGCATAGCCGTTGCTGGGCCGCGAGACGTCGATCCTCGCCTTCTGCTCGCCGCCCCGCGGGACGTAGGTCTGACCGCCCAGCTCGAGCGGATCGAGGTGGACCGGCAGGTCCAGGCGCGCGCCCTCGCCGTGGGCGAGAGACAGCCGTGCGAGGTCGATGATCGTGGTTGGCGTCTTTGCCATTGCGAGCTCCTCCGCCCTGCCGCTTACGATGGACCCTCTCGACGAGATTACGAAATGGGTCAATTCGACTGGACACCCGACGAGTATCTGGAGCGGATCCGCACCAAGATCCCCCGCTACGACGACCTGCAGGACCAGGCGATCGCCGCGATCCCCTTTCCGCCCGAGCGGGTCCTGGAGCTGGGGATGGGGACCGGCGAGACGACCCGGCGCCTGATCGAGGCCTATCCCGACAGCTGGGTGGTCGGTCTCGACGCCAGCCCCGACATGGTCTTCCGCGCCCGTCAGAGCTACGACGACGTGCAGCTCGCCCGCATGGAGGACCCGCTCCCGGACGGCCCCTGGGACCTCGTCATCTCAGTCCTCTCGGTCAACGACCTGACCGACGAGCAAAAGCAATCCCTCTTCCGCCGGGTAAAAGACCACTCCCGCTCCCTCGTCATCGGCGACGTCTTCAAAGGTGACGAGCTAGCCAACTTGGTCGAGTGGTCGGGAGGCGAGATCGCCTGGCAAACCGACGATCTGGCGATAATCCAAGCCAGCTACTAACCAGCGCCCCTCCCGCGGGTGGCGTGGCGGCGGGGGACCCCGCAGCGGAGGACGCTGCGAAGCAGCGTCTGAGCATGTGGGGAGCGCCGCCGCGACAGGACCCGCGGGCCGGGGACGCGACTAAGGCTGCTCGTCCAGCTCGGCGACCGGCTGCTCTTCGTCGCGGCCGGCGAGCCGGTCGCGACCGCGCTGCACGGCCGCGAGAAACTTCTGCAGGTTGACCTCGAGCGTGTTGAGGATCTCGTCGGCGTAGTCCTCGGCGCCGAGCCGGATCTCACGCTCGCGGGTGCGGGCGTCCTCGACGATCTCGTCGGCGGCGCGCTCGGCCTGCTTGGTGACCTCCTCGTCGGAGATCAGCCGGGCCTGCTGCTCGCGCGCCTCGCGCACGATCCGCTCCGCCTCGCGTTTGGCCTCGGCGAGCATCTCCTGGCGCTCCTTGACGATCCAGCGCGCCTGCTTGATCTCCTCCGGGATCGTCGCCCGCATCTGGTCGAGGAGGTCGTAGATCTCCTCGCGGTCCACGCGGACCTGATCCGTGAGCGGCACGGGTCGGGCGTTGTGGACGACATCGTCCAGCTTGTCTATGAGAACGAGAACGTCCATCAGCAGTGCGTAAGCCTACGTGTAAGAGCCGCTTTCGGTGAAGAAGCCGTGATTTCCTCGACTTTTTGCAAACTCTCGCCCACGCGGGCACCCGTCCGCAAAAGCCTACCTTTCGCCCAGGCGGTCCGCCATCGCGGCTGCCACCGGGCCTGGAACGAGGTCGGAGACGTCGCCACCGAAGGTCGCCATTTCCTTCACTCCGGTCGAGGAGAGGAAGCTGTATTGCGGCGAGGCGATCATGTAGATGCTCTCTATCCCGGGGTCGAGCTTGCGGTTGAGCTGCGCCATCTCGAACTCGTACTCGAAGTCGGATATCGCCCGCAACCCCTTGACGATCGCCCGCGCCCCCGATTCACGCGCGAACTCGACCAGCAGGTTGGAGAAGATCCGCGCCTCGACGTTGGCGAGGCCGGCGGTCGCCTCTTCGATCAGCCCCTTGCGCTCCTCCGCGGTGAACAGCGTCCTGTCCTTGCGCATCGGGTTGTTGACGACGCCGACGACAACCCGCTCGAACACCTCGGAGCTGCGGGTGATGATGTCGATGTGCCCGTTGGTGACCGGGTCATAGCTGCCGGGACAGACGACGGTGCCGTCGCGCCCCGCCATCAGCTCGACCCCCCGTAGAAGGAGACGTCGGTGGCGCCATAGCGACGCTGGCGCAGCTCCTCGAGCGAGTCGAGCCGCAACGGACGCCGTGCACCGCTCTCGACGACCGCCCGCCCGCGATCGGCGAGCAGCCGCGGAAGATGTGTATTCAGTTCCTGCCCCACGCGATCGGCGAGTTTATAGGGGGCGTCGACGAAGACGAGGTCGAATCGCCTGACCGGCACGACGGCGGGGGCCGACCCCTCCCCCGGGCCGCGTTCGCGGGAGTTCCCGGGGGAGGGGTCGGCCCCCGCCGTCGCGGACTGGCTCTCGAGCCAGCGGGGGATGTCAGCCCGGACCAGTTCGGTGCGCTCGCCGAGGCCGAGCCGCTCGACGTTCCCCAGCGCCGGCCGGGTGTCGCGATCGACGAGGACGGCCCGAACCGCGCCGCGCGAGAGCGCCTCGATCGCGAGCGCGCCGGTGCCGCAGTAGAGGTCGAGGACGCGGGCTCCGGTCACCTCACCGAGCGCCGAGAAGATCGCCTCGCGGACCCGGTCCGACGTCGGCCGCACCTTCCAGCCCCGCGGCACGACCAGGCGCTGCCCCTTGAACTCTCCGGCGATTACCCGCATGTCGCCATTAGAGCGGGATCGGGTCGGAGGCTCCGGCGCCGAAGCGGCGGTGGGCGGCATCGAGCAGCGGGCCGAGCTCGGGAGCGCCGAGCGAGCCGTGCTCTCGCAGCAGGACCAGAACCTCCTCGCGGGCAGCCGCGAGGAGCGCCGTTTCCTCCGGCAGCTCGGCGACGGCGAAGCGCGGCAGCCCGCTCTGGCGGGTGCCCAGCACCTCACCCTCGCCGCGCAGCATCAGATCGACCTCGGCGAGCTTGAAGCCGTCACGCTCGCGGGCGACCGCTTTCAGCCGCCGCCTGGCCATCCCGCCGGCTTCTTCGGGAAAGAGCAGGCAGTAGGACGCGTGCGCGCCGCGGCCGACCCGTCCGCGCAGCTGGTGCAACTGCGAGACGCCGTAGCGCTCGGCGCCCTCGACGACCATCACGGTCGCGTTGGCGACGTCGATGCCGACCTCGATCACCGTGGTCGCGACCAGCACGTCGGTGACTCCCGAGGCAAACACCTCCATCGCCTCCGCCTTGCGTGCCGAGGGCATCTGGCCGTGGATGACGCCGACCGAGAAGCCGTCCAGCTCCTCGCGGGCAAGCCGCCCGGCCTCGACCTCGGCGGCGCGCCCCTGGATCTTCTCCGACTCCTCGACCAGCGGGCAGACGACGTAGGCCTGGCGCCCTTCCCGGAGCCGGGCGCGGACGAACTCGTAGGCAGCAGCGCGATCGTCCTCCTCCACGATCCGAGTCTCGATCGGCTGGCGGCCGGCGGGCAGCTCCCGCAGGGCAGTCGTGTCGAGGTCGCCGTAGGCGGTCAGCGAGAGCGTGCGGGGGATGGGCGTTGCGGTCATGTGGAGAACATGGGGAACCATCCCCTCGACCCTCTTCTCATCCAGGGCGCGTCGCTGCGCGACCCCGAAACGGTGCTGCTCGTCGACGACGCAGACCCCCAGGCGGGCGAAGCGCACCTTCGGATCGATCAGCGCGTGGGTGCCGACCGCAAGTCCCAGCTCACCGGTGGCCAGTCGCTCCAGCGCCTCCTGTCGACGCGCCGCCGGAGTCGCCCCGGTCAGCAGCGCAAACGGGGTACCTTCTTCCGCCAACAGCTTCCCCAACGTCACCGCATGCTGCTCAGCCAGCGTCTCGGTCGGCGCCATCAACACAGCCTGGAAGCCGGCTTCCAGCGCCCGCAGCATCGAGTAGAGCGCCACCACGGTCTTTCCCGAACCCACCTCCCCCATCAGCAGCCGCTGCATCGGCTCGCCGGAATCGAGATCCGCATCGATCTCGTCGAACGCCCTCAACTGATCCCGCGTCGGCTCGAACGGCAAGGACTCGATCCATCTGCCCACAAGCTCTCCGGGCTTTCCCAACTTCGGCGCGGGTCGGGCCGTTCGGTGCGACTGCTTCCGCGTCGTGAGCAGCGCCTGATAGAGGAACAGCTCTTCGAACGCCAACCGCTGCCGCGCTCGCTCAACGTCCTCCGGGCTCTGGGGAAAATGCACGGCCTTGACTGCGTCTGCAGCTCCGGTGAACTCACGACGCACACGTAGCTCAGACGGCAGCGGCTCGAGCACATTCCCGACCCACTGCATCGCCTGCTCCACCCACTGCCGGATGCGCTGCGCTTTCAACGCTTCAGTGGCCGGATGAACGGGCGTCAGCCGTGGCGAGGGAGGACGGGGGCGCCCCTTCGGCGCAGCGGCGTCCTGTTTTTCGCCCCGCCCGCCCACGCGGTCAGCCTCATCGCGCTCCTGGCGAAAAACCCAGCGAGTCGGAGGGGCGCCCCCGTCCTCCCCTTCTCCGACCGGTTCGTATTCCGACACCCGAAAACCACGCTTGTCCTTAGAGCCAGTGAGCAGGAGCGAGCTGCCGAGGCTCAGCTTCTGGGCCACCCAAGGCTGGTTGAACCAGGTCGCCCGTACGGACCCCGAGTCGTCGCCGACTTTGACCGAGAGGATCGAGAGGCCGCGGCGGCGGAAGTTGCTCGGCGATCCGAGCACCTCGACGAGTACGGTCGCCTGCTTTTTGGGCTCCAGAGCGCCGACCGGGACGATCGTGCGGTCGCGGTGGCTGTGCGGGAATCGCAGCAGCAGGTCGCCGACGGTCCCGATGCCCGCCTCCGCGGCGGCCTCCGCCAGTTTGGGGCCGACCCCCCCCAGTGCCTCCAGCGAGACATCCAGCGCACTCGGGCGTGGCCAGTGCACCGGCGCGGCCAGCAGCTGCTCCCCGGTCAGCGCCGAGCTGCCGGCGAAGCCGCGGGCTACTGGGCCGCTAGCAGCCACCACCAGCTCGGCTGACCCCCGTCGTGAGTCTCGATCTCGACCCCGTCCGGGACGTGGGTGTCGATCTCCCCGAGCGGGATCGGAGCTTCCTCCCCCGCGAGGAGAGTGACGATCTCGGCGCCCTGGGCCAGATGCTCGAGCGTCGTCGCCAGGGTCGAGCCGGCGCCGCCCCAGGCGACGATCTCGGCGCCGACGAAACCCACCGCATCGCCCTTGCGAAAGCGTCCCCGAGCGTCGTCGCGTGCGGCGGGAGCGACGCCGCCGGTGGCGATCTCCGCAAGGGCAGCCTCGAGGCGCTTCGCGTTCTCGTCCGCGGAAGCATCCACGTCGAGCTCGACCAGGGCCAGCAGACCCGCCTGCTGCGAGGTGGCCGAGACGACCCGCGCCGGCTTCTCCGACAGCTCGCAAGCGCGCTCGGCGGCCATGATCACGTTCGAGGAGCTGGGCAGGACAAGGACCTCTTCGGCCGGCACCCCGTGGATCCCGGCCAGCAGCTCGTAAGTGGACGGATTGAGGGTCTCGCCGCCGGGCACGACGTGCGCCCCCAGCTCGGCGAAGAGTCGCTCGAGGCCGTCGCCGGCCGCCACCGCGAGAGCCCCCGTGCGCCCGCCGCCCAACCGCGCCCGGCGCTCCGCGATCTGCTCGCGCATGTCGGCGACGTCGAGGTTGGTGACCTTGCCGGCCCCCTCGAAGAGGGCGACAGCCGCTTCCGGCTCGTCGGTGTGGACATGGACCTTCAGCGTCGCCTCGTCGCCGACGACGAGGACCGAGTCGCCGAGCCCCTCGAGGCGGGGCAGGAATTCGCGCGCGGCGAGGCCCGCGCCGGAGACGATGAAGTTGGTGCAGTAGCGGTAGCGGCTGTCCTCGTGATGGGGACGGCTGAGCGGCGGCGCGTCGTGATGGGAGACCCGCGGCGCCTTTGCGCCGTCGCCGCGCAGGCCGGCGACCACCCCGGCGAGGATCAGCACCAGCCCGTAGCCGCCGGCGTCGACGACACCCGACTCGCGCAGCACCTCGAGCTGCTCCGGGGTCCGCTCGACCGCCCGCTGGCCGTCGGCGATCGCCTGCTCGAGAACCTCGGCGAGGACGGCGTCCTGCTGCTCGTCGCTGACCCCCTGGTCGAGGCGCTGCTTCTCTGCCTCGAGGTGGGCCAGCTGGCGGGCGATCGAGTGGGCCATCTCGCGGAAGACGGTCAGCATCGTCCCCTCGGCCGGGTCGCGGACCGAGGCGTAGGCGGCGTCGGCGGCGCTGGCGAAGGCGGAGGCGACGAGCACCGGGTCGACGAGCTCGCCGGGGCGGCTGGCGAGCTCCTCGGCGGCGCCGCGGACGATCTGGCTGAGGATCACGCCCGAGTTGCCACGGGCGCCCATCAGCGCCGCGCGGGCGAGTGCCTGGACGAGCTCGGTGCGTCCGACCTCGTCGACCTCGAGGCCGTCGAGGCGGTCGAGCTCCTCCATCACGGCGCGCATCGTCATCGCCATGTTGTCGCCGGTGTCGCCGTCGGCCACCGGGAACACGTTGAGGTCGTTGACCTCCTGGCGTCGCTCCTCCAGATGGGCGTAGGCGGACGTGACGACGCGCCGGAAGCGCGCGATCGAAGGATCGGGCATCGCCCGAAATCTAGCTGTCATCGACGGATGCGCCGTGCAGGCGAGGGCGACCGACCGGGTTCGCTACGGTGCGACGCTCGATGAGGCGCTTCGCCACCTGGACCACCGGGCACCGCAAGACCGTGATCTTCGGCTGGCTCGCCGCGCTGATCGTCGTCGGGATGATCGCCGGCTCGGTCGGCTCGGACTTCAGCGAAGAATTCAAGCTGCCTTCCTCCGATTCCCAGGAAGCCTTCGACCTGCTGGAACACAAGTTCCCGCAGCAGTCCGGGGTCACCGCGGAAATTGTCTACAAGGCGCCCGCCGGCGCCGACTCCCCGGCGGTGAAGAAGGAGATGGAGAGCGTCTTCGCCGAAGCGGAAAAGCTGCCGCACGTCAGCGAAGTCGCCAGCCCCTACAAGGCCGGTGGAGCGGCCGCGATCAGCAAGGACGGCGAAATCGCCTACGCGACGGTCCAGTACGACACCACCACCGACAAGCTCGAAAAGGACGACATCAAGAAGCTCGTCGCGATCGGCCGGGACGCCTCCGGCGAGGGCCTGCAGGTCGAGGTGGGCGGCGCGCCGGTCGAGGAAGTCCGCTCCGAAGAAGAAGGCGGCGACTCCTCCTTCGCGATCGGCCTGCTTGCCGCGGTCATCATCCTCCTGCTGACCTTCGGCTCGGTGGTGGCGATGGGCCTGCCGTTGCTCACCGCCCTCTTCGCCCTCGGCGTCGGGATCAGCCTGATCACGCTCGGCACCCACGTCTTCGACACGGCCAACTTCGCGCCGCAGCTGGCGGCGATGATCGGGCTCGGGGTCGGCATCGACTACGCGCTCTTCATCCTCACCCGCTTCCGCAACGGTCTCGACGACGGGCTGGAGCCCCGCGACGCGGCGATCGCGGCCGTCGACACCGCCGGCCGCGCCGTCCTCTTCGCCGGCGTCACGGTGATCATCTCGCTGATGGGGATGCTGCTGCTCGGCATCAGCTTCCTCTACGGAGTCGCGATGGCGGCCGCGCTGGCGGTGCTGTTCACGATGATCGCGGCGCTGACCCTGCTGCCGGCGCTGCTGACGATCGCCGGCCGCCGCGTCGACCGCCTGCGCATCCCGGGGCTGGGCAAGCGGGAGCCGTCGACCGCCGAAGACACGCGCTGGTTCCGCTGGAGCCGTGAGATCCAGCGGCGGCCCGTCCTCTCGGCGGTCCTCTCGGGAGCGCTGCTGCTCGCCCTCTGCATACCGACCCTCTCGCTGCGGCTCGGCTCCAACGACGCCGGCACCGACCCCGCCGGCTCCTCCACGCGCGAAGCGTACGACCTGCTCGCCGAGGGCTTCGGCCCCGGTTTCAACGGCCCCTTCCAGATGGTCGCTGCGCTGCCGGGCAAGGGCGAAGACCAGGCGCTCGTGGCGTTGCGCAAGACGCTGAAGAGCGAACAAGGCGTGGCGAAAGTCACCGCGATCACGCTCAACCCCGCCGAAAACACCGGCGTGTTCCAGGCCTACCCGACGACCTCGCCGCAAAGCGCGGACACGACCGCGCTGCTCGATCACATCCGCCACGACGTCCTGCCGCCGATCGAGCGAAAGACCGGCGCGCAGCTTCACGTCGGCGGCATAACGGCGATCTTCGAGGACTTCGGCGACGCGATCTCCGAAAAGCTGCCGCTCTTCATCGGCGTCGTCGTGCTGCTCTCGGCGCTGCTGCTGATGATCGTCTTCCGCTCCGTCCTCGTGCCGCTGAAGGCGATGGTGATGAACCTGCTCAGCATCGGCGCCGCCTTCGGCCTGATCGTCGCCGTCTTCCAGTGGGGCTGGGGC
>Ga0157375_10000288_pt1 | contig 45939 bp, 40 predicted proteins | sample M35metaG_FD_115311 | JGI IMG/M metagenome (GOLD analysis project Ga0157375, IMG submission 115311) | Miscanthus rhizosphere microbial communities from Kellogg Biological Station, Michigan, USA - M3-5 metaG | ecosystem: Host-associated > Plants > Roots > Rhizosphere > Soil | place: USA: Michigan...
GGAGGCCATGGCCGAGTTCGCATTTCCCGGTGTACGCAGTAACCTTCCCGTCGCCCGCAATGGCGATCCACGAATCAAGCTGATTGCTTGGCGCACCATTGATGCCCTGCGCGGTGGACGTGGAGGGAGCGAATCCGAAGCGAGCAATCAGGCCGGTAGCTCCGAAGCCCACCACTAGGGCGGCAGAGCCTTTCACGAATTCGCGGCGTGAGACTTTTGCCTGAGGCTTCATTGTCGGCCTCCCTGGGCGTATTGATGGATGGCCTGCATCATTCGCGTGTGTGCGCCACAACGGCAAAGAACTCCGGACAAGGCTTGCCGGATGCCGGTATCCGAAGCTCGGGAGTTTTTGTCGAGATATGCCTTGGCAGTCATGATGACGCCATTCACACAGAATCCACACTGCATGGCTTGTGCGTCGATGAATGCCTGTTGGAGTGGATGAGTCTTTCCGAGAGTGCCGAGCCCTTCCAGCGTGGTGATATCCGAATTCCCGACGGTGCTTACGGGAGTGATGCAGGAACGAACCGCGTCACCTTTAAGCAGGACCGTGCACGATCCGCACTGCCCGAGCCCGCAACCAAACTTCGGGCCGCGGAGAGCAAGATCGTCGCTCAGGACAAAGAGCAGGGGGGTGTCGGGTTCGACATCCACACGATGGTTCTGGCCGTTGACGCGAAGCGTGAACGTCGCCATGGATTTACTCCAATCCGAACGCCAGCATCACATTTCCGCCGCTGCCCTGGCCGTTGTACCCCGATCCGATGAACAGCATCCCGCCAACAATGGTGGAACCGGACTGCCCGAAAGCGGCGCCGCGTGCCGGCACTTCATTTACGGTTTGAAATTCTTTAGCCGTAGCGTATTCAAACAGAAGCTTCCCATCGCCTGTGGACATTGCCCGAAGAGTTCCGTCTGACGCGTGGCTGAAGACAACTCCGGGGATCAACGTATTTGCTGCTGCGATGCCTCGCGCGCCGGCGATGGGAGCGCTCGTCCACTTGCGAGAACCATCGGCAAGATTGACAGCGGCGACGACGGCGCCATTCTGATTTAATCCGTAATAAGCAGTCTGATCGTCCGCGGCGCCGCCGAAGACGATAAGGCCTGCTGCGTTTGGCGGGCGTTCCGCAAGGTTGGTTTTCCAAAGAACTGCGCCGTTTTTATCGAGGTCAAAGGCCATCGCAAATCCGCCCTTGCTTCCGGCCACGAGGATGTCGCGTCCATCGGCAAGGGTGTGCAGAATCATCGAGGAGCCACCGAAGTCATAGTCGGGGCCTAGAGTTTCGGGACAATTATCTCCGCCGCGGCTCGTGGCGCTGCAATTGTTGATGAAGGCATCGCCTTTCACTTCCTGGTGCTGCCATAGGATCTTCCCGGTATCCATATCCATCGCAATGACAGAGTCTGTTCCGACGGCCGCCGGGAAGGTGTAGGCGTTCCCGGTGCCCACGTACACGCGTTTGCGCTTCGTATCGACAGTAGGTACGTTCCACACCGAACCGCCTGAAGGACCGTATAAGGTCACGCCCTGTGCGTTCTTTCCGCGAGGCTTCGGTTCTTCCGCGATAACGAAAGTAGTCCAGAGTTTTTTGCCGGTATTAGCGTCCAGAGCAGCGACGTGGCCCCGAAAAGAACAGCATTCGTAAGTGGTGACGGCGCCGGTGGTGGTTTCCATCGAGGAGAACCCTGCAAAGACCTTCCCGTCTGCCACAGCAACGCCATTGCTGCTCTTTGCACGCGGATGCTCGCCCGCCTTTGTTTTCCACAACAGTTTTCCGGTTTGCGCATCGACGGCGTACACCCTCGTCAGAACGTCTGTGAAGTAAACGGCGTATTGTGTGCTGCCCTGGCCGGTGATCGGCGCGATAACGGGCGTGGCTCGAATTCCTGCATCGGCGCCGAATGACCAGTAGATGCACCCGGTCTTCGCATCCAGCGAATAGAGCCATGCGGCATCACTTCCGAAGAAGACACGGCCGGAAACAATAGTCGGCTGCGAATACATCTCAGTCGCGTTAGGCACGCCAAAAGCCCACGTCAGTTTTAGATTCGGTACCTGTTGCGCGGTAAGGCCCGCATTCGCTGCCGTCTGAAACCGCGCGTTGGAAGTGCGCGGGCTCCATCCATTCCACGAAGGTCCGCTGGCAGGATTCGCCAGCGTCGGGTTGGACGTGCATCTATTGGTCATGCTCTTTGAATCGCCCGCAGCGCTGTTCATTGGCCGTCCTGAAAGAAATTCAGCGAACTGCCGCTTTTGAAGATCGGAGAACGTTGCAAGACTCGCATGGGCAGCGACACTCCCACCGTTGAGGACGGCATACACGCGTTCCGGGGAAAAGTCCTGCAGTTCACCAATCGATGGCGCTTTCTTGCCGTCTGTGACCGTGCCCTGGGTGCCGTGACAAGTCCCGCAGCTCTGCTGATATGTGGGTGGTGCGACACGAAAACCGAGGCGCGGTGGTCCTGCTGCAGCGCCTCCGCGCTGTTGTGCCTGAATTAGCGAGTAAGAGAATGGGCTGATCGAAACGAAAGCAATCGCGAGCCCGATTAGGCGTGTCTTCATCAATCCTCCGGAGGTAACGTCGCTGTGGCACCACTCCGCGGTGCACACAAGCCAGAAACCGACACTATCCCAACTGTTTTACAAAAGCAGCAAAATCAGGTTTCGTTTCCTGAAGGATCTGGAGGATCGCCTTGCGATCGGCGGATGATAGATGGTTGAAGCTCGGGCTCGTGTCCTGCCCACTGAGGACCTCCCAGAACCGTCGATAGATGTAGGTCTTCGCAACCTGCGGGAGCGCATCGAAAGATTTCGAATAGACGAGATAGGACAGCGGATAGCGCAGCAGTCGTGTTTTCAAATCCAGTTGGTGCAGCGAGCGTCCTTGACTGTCGCGAGGACCGCGCGCAGAAAACTCCGCCGCGAACTTCGTTGTCCCGGTGACGGGCTCGGTCAGAGGCGCTGCGTCCACAAACAGCATCGGATTGATCAGCCGCTCCGACTCTTCTTTCACGGTACTCTCGTCTGGATTTCCTCGCAGGTTCGTGCCGACCACCGTGATGAGATTGTGAATATGCGTTTGATGCCCGAGGACCATCAACGCGACGATATCGCTGTCTGGTGTCAGATACTCCTTTTTATCGAATCGTTTCGATAGATCCGTGACGTTCGAGTTTGCGGTCAGATCGGCACGTTTGCTGTAATCGCGGATCGGACCCAGCGACTCGGCAGGCTCTCTCACCAAATGGTTGCCCATATGCCGTTGATTGCCCGAATTTCCTGTCACGTACCAGCCGCCCCACCGTTCGAGAAAAGGACTCTTGTCGTTCGTCACTATCGACGCGCGGTTCAATGCAACGCCGGTCGGATCCGACAGGACCGAAAGCATCAGTAAGCGTGGCACCGGTTTCTCGGACTCGAACGTGTCATGACATGCAAGACAGTCGTTCGGCTGCAGCGTGAACTTCGGCTTATCCATCTTCACTTGGTCGAGCGTGTAGAAGACGGGCCCGGCAACAGGATCCACGGACGCGATTTCCATGTGCGGCGCTCCCTGGACATAGCCGACATACACGTCGTCATTGAAGTAAAGAGCGCGGGGCGCTTCAGGCGAAATAAGGAAGAGTTGCGCGCTCGACTTCGAGAACACCAGAGATTGCGAGGAGGCGGGAATGTCGAGCTTCTCGAGCAGGGAATGGAGATACCCGAGCGGCTCGTCGAAATCGAGTTTCGACTTTCCGCTGTCGATCTTGCGCTGAAGGTTGGCAATCGCTTCGGGCAGCGCATCTGGGTCTGGTTCCGCAGCTACTTGACCCGGACTGCGAGAGCTTTCTGCCCGCATCCGGAGTAGCGCAAATGCCAGCAGCGGCACCATCACCATAAAGCCGCTCATCGCCAGGAATCGTTTCGACATCACTGAAGATTATATGGAGGAAAATCCGGGCCAGACCACCGGTTTCCCTAATTTTTTATGAAAACGGGGGCTTTGTTATTGATTAATTGTTAATTGTTATTTGTGAACTTTTGAGAACTGCAATCCCTGTGCGGGTGCACCCCTGCTTTCATCTCACAAATAACAATTCACAATTAATCAATGACAAAGCCCCCGTTTTTCTCTACGCCCTCTTGATGATCACAAAGCTGATATCGTCGGTACGTTCGCCGAATCCCAGCAAGTGGGCCTTGATGCTTTCGAAGATTTCGCGGGCTGAGAGATGTTTGACCTCCCGGACTTTCGCTTCAAGAAATCGGGGAAAGTAGGGTTCCGGCCCGTTGGAGTGTTCCAGCAGTCCATCGGTATACAGGAGGAGGATATCTCCGGTTCCCATGAGCTTCCACTCATTGAGCTGGTACCGCTCCTTGAACCCAAGCACGCTCTGTGTAGCGTTCCGGTCGATCACGTCGAGAGACGGAAGCGTTCCGATGGGGGGAAACGATGTGCAGAAATCCTGGCTGACCTCCATGAAACGGTTGTGCTGATTCGAAAACACCACGGGCGGGGGATGGGCTGCAGAAAGAAACCGGAACGTCGTGTCTTCTGAGATCTCGCCGTAAATCATGGTCACAAACTTGTTCAGGCTCGACGAATGATAAAAGCGTGTGTTCAGGTTTTCGAAAAGCCGCTTGGTGATATTGCCGTAGATGTCGAGCTCGTAGATCGAGCCGAGAAGGAATGCCTGATGCATCATTGCGGCTAGCAGCCCATCGGTCGCGTGATGGCCGGAGACGTCGAGTATCGCGATCCCCGCCTTTCGCTTGCAGCGCTCGAGATGGTTGACAACTTCTGTACGCCCTTCGGCGCATGCCTGGCGAATTCTCGCGTTGAGGTCATAACGTTTCTTGAAGTCTACGTAGATGATGTGATCCCCGCCGACGCTTCCGTTAAGCGGGATCGTCCCCCCGTAGACGTCGATTCCTTGAAGCGTTGGAACCTCGCCAGGCAAAGGCATGATGTTTTTGGCGATGTCCTGAAAATTTTTCAGCTCGCTCAAAAGACGTTCAATCGGATCAGAATGCCGAGTCATCGTTCGGATTGTAGCGTCAAGGCCTCTAGACCTCTACTGCGGACAGGCCGCGGGTGCAGCGGCTGACTTCCAATCCGCTGCCGACACGAAGGAGGAGAGACTGCATATCTGCTTGTGAACGCACATGTTGCCGGTAAACCGACGCATGCGTTTGCGCGCTTTCGGGAAAGATCATGTTGTCGGCAACGACGACCGCCCCGGGGTTGAGTTTAGGATGGAATAGCTTGAAGCACGGAACGTACAGGTCCTTCCATAAATCCAGGAGAATGAAGTCGACGTTCGTCTGCAGGTTCGCAAGAGACTGCAAAGCGTCACCGAGACGGAAGTCCACAAAGGCAGCCAGCCCGGCTTGCTTCATCCGGTCTCGCGCGTATTGCTGTTTCTCGGCATGGAGCTCCAACGTGATGACCCGGCCGCCAGTTTCTCGAGCTGCCTCAGCCAGCCACAGCGTTGAATAGCCATAAGACGTCCCGATTTCCAGGATGACTTTGGACTCCGCTTCCTTGATGAGCAGGTTCATGAGCTGACCTGTAGCGGGTCCGACAGCCAGGAGAAACTGATCCCGCTCGATGACGAAGTTGTTCCACTCCAGCTCGTGCCATCGTTTTTCTTCGGCGGCCGAGCGGGCCTCGTATTCGTCGAGTACCTGCTGCACTGCGCGATCCATTGGAGCCATTTGTCCCCTCCCGAGTCTCTATTGTCATATAGCATGAGCTCCATGAAACAGATATCCACACCTGAGGTCTGGCTGAGGGGGCCACTGCCTGATGTTCCTCCACTGCTGCAACCTGTCGCACATGCATTGCTTCAGGCACGTGAGGAAGTCGAAGCACTCATGGCGAACGTCGAGGAGAAGCTGCTATGGACACGCCCTGGCGGCGTCGCGTCCGCTGGTTTTCATCTGCGCCATCTTGTGGGGGTACTCGACCGCCTCTTCACTTATGCTCGCGGCGAGCAGCTCAGCGCGCCGCAGTTGGCGTACCTCCAATCGGAGAGCACGCCGGATCTCGGCGTGAGTAGGGCGGATCTCGTCTCCGCGTTTCGGCGTCAGGTTGATCGCGCGCTAGCTGAACTTCGAACTGTGGATGAGAGGACGTTGACCGATACCCGAAGTGTAGGCCGTGGAAAGCTTCCATCGACGGTGCTGGGGTTGCTCGTGCATTCCGCTGAACACGTTCAGCGTCATGTGGGGCAACTCCTGGTGACCGTGCGAGTTCAGGGAAAAACCGAGGAAGATGCGGCGGTGCAATAGCCGGCGTTTCCGATACGTCACTTCCCGCCGGCCGCCTTCGCTGCGGCTAGCAACTCCTTTGCCGTCGGCGCATTCGAACCTTTGGGCTCAAGCTGCAAGTACTTTTCGAACTGGGCTGCGGAGGAGTTACGCGATCAGCAGTTGTGCGCCACATCGCGCGCAATGCGACCATCCCGGCTCAACTGCATTTCTGCAAGACGGGCACACATTCGCAAGAGTCGTGCCACAGGACGGGCAGTAGGGGAAGGACGGCTTCGTTCCTGCGCCGCATTTCTGGCAGATATGTAACAGGGGCTCTCTGAGAATGAAGTAGAGGAGGATACCGATCGCACTGGGCATGAACATCGCCAGCAGCACCCAAAGAAACGCTCGCATGCCTCGACGTCTGGCGTCACCCGCAATGTAGCCGAGAAGGAGGATGTAGATGAAGAAAGTCGCAAGAGCAATCGAGAAGAGTATGAACTGCCAGGCGCTTAAAAGCGCGGATGGAAATGCACCCCTCGAGACTACGATTTGATACACCAGGAATGCGGCCGCGAACCCGACCGTAAGGAGAATGGCAAGTGCCCATGCCGCCCGGGGAATGACTTTCATTTCGTCACGCAATCGGTTCACAGAGACCTCCTTGTTTGACGGTTGTTGCTTAATGCCACCGCTGCAGACCCGGCAGTCACCCAGGTGATAACGGAAGACAGCAGCACCCAGGGAACCGCGCCTACGAGATTTATTCCGAAGACTTCCAGCCTGACCCCTACGAGTGAGCGCGCCACGTGCCACGCGGCAACACTGGTCGCCCACGAGAGAACAACAAACGCACCCAACATCAGCGTGTAGTGACGTCTTTCAAGAGAACTTTCACGTTCCTGCAGCACCCGAAGTTGAGTGCGCTTCAGGAGATGGACTGGGATTGCAGGCTGCGGAAGCTGCCGCAAACCCCTCGCATAGGTTCCCCACATATCGAGTTCCCGCCTGCAGAGCTCACACCCGGCCGTATGCTGCAGCACTGCGCTCAACTGATTCTCCTGAAGTGTTCCAGCTGCGGCGAGCGCCAACTGCGCTCGCATTGCCTCATGCTCGACAGGGTTCATTGCAACCTCCCACGCAAACTTTCCATAGCGCGAAGCAGGCGGCTTTTGACCGTCGAAAGCGGCACCCCCAGAATTTCGGCGATCTGTTCCAGCTTCATGTCTTCCTCGAAACGCAGAGTCAGCACCTCGCGATGGATAACCGGAAGTTTTGCAACGGCTGCGACCAGAGTTGCCCCGCGTTCAAATTCAAGCAACCGTTCCAGAGGATCCGAGCCGGCTGCGGCGAGCCGCTCAATGGGAGACACACCTGGTTCCGGTGAGATGTCCAGGCTGATCTCCCGACGCTTCCGCAGGTAGTCTATGGCCAGGTTTCGAGCTACGGAAAAGAGCCACGGCGTGAATTGGCGCCGGGCGTCATACCGTCCGATTTTCTCGATCACGCGAAGCCATGTCTGCTGAAAAAGGTCTTCTGCCGCCGCCGGATCCTGGGTCAGTCGAATCAGGAAGCGATAGAGCCGATGCTGGTATTGCCCCATGACGGTTTCAAGAGCACCGGAATCCCCACGCTTTAAACCGGAAAGGGTTGTGTCCGCAAGCCCTGGCAGGTCGGAGTTCATGGAAGCCGCAAGGATCATACGGAGCTTTATACGGATCTCCTCTCGAAAAAGACCCGTCGACCGGCGCAGAAGCGTGTCCATGCCTCGTTTTATTTCTTACATCGAGGAAGAGGTATTCGGCTTCTTTTGCCGCTCTATTTCGCTGTTAAAAGTTGGGCCGACATCTTTCTGAATTCGGGGTCCTTTTTGCGGTTCATGATTTCCGACGTTGTAACTCCCGCCGAGTCCTTCAGATCGCCTCGCGCGCCATATCGAATGAGCATGCGGATGTACTTCTTGTCGCTTCCCTTTTTCAGCAGGCAATGGAGAGCCGTCGTTTTCTTTGAGTTCTGAACATTCACGTCGGCGCCAAGTTTGAGCAGTTCCTCGGCGGCAGCAAAACGGCTCCATTGGATGGCGAAAAGGAACGGCGTGGCGTCTTCGGCGGTAGGATTGATTTCGGCGCCATTCTTGACGAGCAACCGGATTGCGGGAACATCGTTGTTGTACGCAGCAGCCCACATACAGTAATGCGGAACCGAGCCTCGCTGGAGGAGAAATTCGGCGAGCTTGAGATTCTCTCCGTGAGCAATTGCATACCAGAGAGGCGTCGCCTTGAACTCCGGTTCCTGAAACGCCTCCTGGTTAATATCCAGTCCGGCATTTAAGAGGATTTCGGCAGTTTTGATACTGTCAGAAACCGGGAGTCCTCGTTCTTTGATCTTTATGCCACAGGCGACATGCAGCCAGTTTCGGCCACGCTTATCGCGTACGCCGAGTAGGGCAGGGTTCTCCAAAAGACCTTCAGCGATTTCCTTCGACTTCAGGTCCTTCACCAGTTCCAACAATCGAGTCTTTGAGATCAACGGCTTCTCCTGGAGCGCTACGGATGCATGCCGCGGTCGAGCAACCCGTCCGTGCGATCGAACCCCGCCATGACGTTGAGGTTCTCGATGCCGACGTGAGCACCTCCCTTGCCTACACTGTCGAGGACCGACATGATCACGAGACCGTTGCGTTCGTCGTCAACATCGATGCCGATGTGGCAGTAGTTGGTGCCCGCGACGGCGCTTACCCACGGATACGGTTTGTAGTCCCAGGGTTCGTTTTCTCCGCGCGGCTGATCGTAGATTTTGATGAAGGGCTGGGCGCTATAAAACTGCCGGAAGAGGTTCAGTGCCTGGTCTCGGCTCAACGGTTTCAATGGGAAACACCGGCAGACGTCAACGATTCCTCGAACTATGGGAATGTAGCATGGGGTGAAGTGCACACGTACCGGCCGTTGAGCCAGAACTGCTAGTTCCTGTTCCATCTCGTACGTGTGCCGGTGACCGACGACGTTGTAGAGCACGACGTTGTTACCGATTTCGGGATGATGAATCGCTCGTGAAAGATCGGCTCCGGCGCCTGCGGTACCTGACAACCCATAGACGATGAGGTGATCGGGATCAATGAGTCCTGCTCGAAGAAACGGCGCAAGCGCCAGGATCGCTGCCGAAGAAAAGCATCCGGGATTGGCGACCAACCGGGCTGTGCGAATTTTTTCCTGATGAAGCTCGGGAATACCATACACGGCCTCCGATGCGAGCGGCCACGCGGAGTGCTTTTGCGCATAGACACGCTCCCAGATCGTGCGATCTTTCAAACGAAATGCGGATCCCAGATCGATGACTCGCGCGCCCGCAGACAGGAAGCGGCTTGCCACGCTCGCTGTCGCTGACGTTGGCAAGGCAAGCATCACGAAGTCCGGTGTCTCAACGTCTTCGAGACGTTCGAACTTCAGTCCCGTGTCATAGAGGTTGGGATGGACGTGTTCGACAGGGCCGGGGGTTCTGCTCGTCGCCCATGCGATCTTTGCTCGTGGGTGTTTGAGGAGGACGCGCAGGGCTTCACCACCCATATAGCCGCTGCCGCCAACGATGCCTACGCTTGTCATATAAAAAGAATTCGTCCGATGCGGTTAGGGAGATCTGGGGACAGACTCCGAATTCGAACTGAGAAGCCGTACAGTCTGTTGAAGACTTCTCAGTTCGAATTCGGAGTCTGTCCCCAGATCTCCCAGAAATCTCTCGGGTAGAGTCTATAAAACCGCACTCCTCCCCCTTCCACGGACTTCAGATATTCCTCCCACGCCACGAATTGCTTCTCCGGTCCGATGACGAAATAGATCGCATCTTCAGGAGTCTTCCCACTCTTCAGCCCTGGTAGCACCTGCGCATACACATCCTGCATCCTCTTGAATAGGAGCCCCGCAAGGTCTGGAGTATTCCGAAGATTAAGAATCTCCCGATGGAATCGGCTCACGATTTCGGGTGTCACCCCGTCGGCAAGGTTTGCTGCCATTGCTTCCCCCCGCGCTTCATAGGACGATGCGGAGCGTGTACCGGTAAAGGCCTGGGCGATGGCGTACTCCACGAGAGACGCGTCGTAGTCCGACTTCCGAATTTCGTCGATCACGAACTTCATAGTGAGCGGGAGTTCCGGGGTGCGTTCTGCGTAATAGTAGGACCGGCCGGTGGCAAGACGCATGCCGATGCCGTTGCTGTATGCCATGCCCGCTCCCACCGTCTTCATGAAAAGCGAATGCCCGCCGCCACCGCCGTACAAATACGCCGCGAGAAAATCGAGCAGTTTCTCACGGTCTATATCTTCGTACCCCGTTCCGGCGGAAGAGTTCAGAAAGACACCGCCCTGCGAGTTGGGATTTAACAGGCCGACGTAAACCGGCTTCCCGGCACCTGGATCACGTTCGCGAAGTCGTTTCTGAATCAGTGGCGTTGCGTCGTAAGTCGCCTTGATTGCCGGTCCCTTGTCGAGGTTCTGCACGAGACTCTCAACGGCCGCTGCAAGTTTCTGCTGGGACGACGCCGACGCGATCTGAAACATTCGGGCATTGCCCGTTCGCAAAATCTGCTTTCTCATGGACTCAATTGCGTTAAGGAATTTCTGAGGTCCCGCATTTAAGTCGCTCGCCATTTCGCGGCAGAGATGCGGCCAATCGAGAGTCAGGCTCGAGTCCGGAATATCTGCCAGCGTGATGTCCAGATCCCTTGCCGCGTCGGCGATCAATTTATCGCCACTGGATTGAAGCTCCGTAAGGTGCGACTTCAATTCGCCGCGTGGCGCCTTCAGGTCTGAGAGCGTATTCAGGGTTGCCACTGCGGCTGCTCGCTGCTCTGGTGTTGCGTCCTTGAGCATCCATCGAACGCGATGCACGTTGTGGATTTGCGTGAGAAACGAGGTCGTTGAGAGAAATAGCGGATCCGTCTGCCTCCAATATGCGGTCGCCACGGGATTCACCCAGTTTTCCTCGGCGCTCTGCATCGTGCGGCGGAGACCGCTCAGGCTTTGATCCACGATGTCGCGAATGCGCGCCAGATTCTCAGGGCGCCAGTCTGGGCTGAAGAGGATCAGCCGCATCCAATCCAGAGCCTTTTGTGCTTCGGCCGCGTCGTTGCCGGAGCCACGAACGACGAGTTCCACCCGGCCCGTCTTTGAATTGCTTCCGAAGTCGGCGTTGAGGCTAAGAATTTCTTTTCTCACCCGATCGGTCATTTCTTCGTAAGAAACGGGTTTGCCATTCTCGATGACGCCGACTCGCGTGAACATGGCCGGCAATAAGGAGACAAACATCAGTTGATCTTGAGGCAAACCATCGAGTCGAAGGGCGAGGCCTGTCGTTGCGCTCGTCATGCTGTCGAATGTGGATGCGACCAAATTGATGCCTTCGCCGATAGGTCTGACTGCGTAGTCCAGTTGATCGTCCAGCGTCATCGGCGGGTTATCGATGAACCGTGCAGGTTTGACCCGCGCAGCGGCTTCGTCGATCTTTGCGGTCTCGCCGTCGTAATCCGCCGAGTACCGCCGCAACGCTGTCTGTTCGTCGGTGAGTGCGTATTTCTGTTTAAGACGTGCCACTTCCGCAGCCGCGCGAGAATCGCGCTCTTCCTGAGCGATGCGCGGCATGTTGACATCCGGGCGGGCGGCCAGAACCCAGGGTTGGGTGGCCGTGAGTTTCCATCTGTTGATGTACTGTGCCCAAATGTTGCGATCACCGGACAGCGTCCTCTCGACGAAATCCAAAGCAGGTTTCATCGTTACGGATCGACGAAAACCTCCGAGCTTGTCCAGTAGTCCAAGCTGGAATTCCCACTCGTCGCCACTACCCCGGAATCCGAAACCCGGCGGCGAATTGACGAACTTGGAGAGGCCACGGCGAGTTTCGATAACGCGGCTGCGCAGCCGGTTGTTAAACTCGATGAGCTCCGGCGAGCCGTCCTTCCAGGAGGCTATTCTGCGGAATTCCTCAATAACGCGCTGGCGGACATCCGACAGATCGCGGTCATTCATCTTCGCGACCGGAACGTCGCTGAATGCAATTGTGGTTGCATGCCCCAATTCTTCCTGGAATCCGGCGCTGACGCTCTGCGCCCCGAAATCGATCTCCCGTGTGCGGCTATCGATGAATCGCTTGTAAAGATTCGTTGTCGGATCTCCGGCCACGTTCTCCAGAAACAACTCAAACAGGCTCCGTTCGCGGACATCGAAATTTCGTTCGGCCGGCCATGTCATGCGGACCTGGCCCGGTTGCTGTTCGTTGCGATTGGGGTACGCGACGTACCGGATCTCTCCCGCGGGTGCAGGCTTCGGCGCCGGCAGATCTTTTTCCGTCATCACGGGCTTAGTGGACCGCTGAGGCTGAATGCGGTTCAACGATGCATCGAGACTCGTCAGCACATTCGAGAGTGAAATCTCTTTGGGGACCGAAACGATCGCGCCCATGTTCCCGAGCTGATAGTGCTCGGCGTGGAACTTGCGGATGTCCGACGGTTGCATCAACCGGATGCCTTCGGGCGTGCCGCCCGAGACCCACGACAATGGGTGTTGCGTTCCGTAGATCATCGTCAGTCCCGCGTAATAAAGACGGCGCACGGGTTGATCCATCGAGGTGACCATCTCGTTGTACACCGATCCCTTTTCTTCGAGGCGTAGAGAATGGTCGGAAGGATTCTCCGTTACGCCGAAGTTCCGGACCTCTCTACGAATCTCTTCATCGGTGTAATCGGGATGAAGCAAGGCATCCGTCCGACGCTCGAACTCATCGAAGAAGACACTGGCTCCGGCTGACGTATAGAACGTGTAACAGGTTTTCCATTGCGCCGTGAATGCTGTCGACGATGTCAATGATGTGGACTCGTGACTCGCGACATCACGGCCCTTATTGCCCTTGCCGAGCAGCAGGTGTTCCTGAGTGTGCGGTTCGCCCATATCGGAACTGGGAAACGTCGTGACCCAGACAAAGGCCTGCGGCACGGATTGGATATCCAGAACATCGAGCGTGAACCCAGTGCGCTGGTGAATGAATCGTCCGCCCATCGGCAGATCGGAATCATTGAGATAAACAGCAGTGGCGCGGAAGCCACTGATTGTCTGGCCTTCAGTCAGGGTGCTGTATGTCATAGGGCGTTGAGACTGCGCAGCTGCGCTGGTTATTATGAAGAACACGCAGAAAACGAGCCGCTTCATGATGAAATCGAACCTATCACAGTGTTTTGGCGTCAGACTACTCGAACCCTAACTCCTCAACTGAAACCCGTGAGTTTAGGGTTCGAGTAGTCTGACTCCGAAACTCCGATTCCGGTATACTTCGCGGCGTTTGCTCGCATCATTCAGGAGGTCTCTTTTATGAATAAAGTCTGGGCTGTTGTTGGAAGTGCAATGGTGTTGCTGATGGTCTCGGCAGCCGTGGGACAGGCGCCGCAACCCAACACAGCGGATCCGAAGTATCAATCAAAGGGTGAGCAGGATCGGGCCTACATGTTTCCCGGAACGGACGAGAGCATTGCCTATCACATCTACGTTCCAGCGAAGTGGGACAAAAGTACGCGACTACCCCTCGTAGTTCTCACTCACGGCGCAAACCAACCCTCGACCGCGCCTTTCCAACGCCCAATGACCAATCCCACACTGGCGAAGACCGCCGAACAACGCGGGTATATTGTTGCGGCAGTCACGGGTTACCACGCGAACGCAACAGGTGTCGGCGGATGGAACGTCCCTTACCCCATGATTCAGGTTCAAGCCAACCGGGGCGCGGGCGGTCAGGGTGGCGCGGGCGGTCAGGGTGGCGCAGGCGCCCGGGGGGGCCGCGGAGGTGCAACTCCTCCGTCGGCGCAGGATTTTGAGCGCGCTGAAATGGATGTGCTCTATGTCGCGGATCTCATGGCGAAGGAGTACAACGTGGATCCCGCTCGCATATACCTGATGGGGAATTCGTCGGGCGGCAGTGCAGTCTGGAATATTGCCGCAAAGTATCCAGAGCGCTGGACCGCGATCTCTCCGAGCGCTGCGCCGCTGGACGATACAAGCTTCCCCTATGAGAAGCTGAAGACGGTGCCGGTGCTTGTCGTTCATGGGGACATGGACACGACGATGGTCTTTGATGCAAGCAAGACGATGGTCGATCACGCAAAGGCGAAAGGCATTGATGCGACGTGGCTGCCCGTTCCGGGCGGAGCCCATACGGACGCGTGGGCGCAGCAGGACATTCTCAACAAGACCTTTGATTTCTTCGATGCCCACAAGACAAAGCTGAAGTAGGAATCAGGGCCAGGCGCTGTTGCACTACTTTTCTTTCAGAGAATCCGGGGACTTTGTGATTGATTAACTGTGAATTGATATTTGTTAGATGAGAGGGGCACCCCCGTAGCTGCCAGAATTGCCTCTGAACTTAACAAATCGCAAACCTCAATTAATCAATCATAAAGCTCCAGGATTTCTCCCGATTTACTTTCCGAGGGCGAACACGACGCCGGTCTGGATTCGCAGATTGTTGTGTGATGTGCGCAGAAATTCCGGCTGTATCAGTCGAATGGCGAATCGATCCGTAATGTGGAGATCCAGACCGGCGCCAAGTGTCATGGCGAAGCTGTCGCCATTCGAGCCGTTCGCGGTGTTCTCTCCACTGGCGTGGGCGCCGCCAACGAGAAGCTGGGCATAGGGTGTGAGCTTCCTGCGATAAGAGATTCTAGTTCCAGCAAGATAAGTGAACTGCGTATCTGAGCCGATCGCATTGCCCGGGCGGCCGCACGCGCCAACGTCGCCGACAAGACCAAACCACGACTTCGTATTGAATGCTAAAGACGCGCCGCCGCCATGGCAGGTCGGACCCAGGACTTGCGGGATAGCCGTATAGAGAGCGGCAATTTCGAATTTAGGGAAATCTTGCGCCGTCGCGTGACTCGCTACCATCAATAGCAATGCTGTGACTGTGATGAGCCGCAGGTACACTCTCCGATTCTTTTCCGGGCGGAGTTTATACCGGCGAGATCCGGGGACAGCCTCCGAATTCGAAGGGTGATTTACGAGCCGCATTTCCGGAAGACGGAGTAAAGCGAATGAAAGTTCGCGTACTTTACCTGATGCGTTGTTTCCAGAGTGCAGCCCATTGTCTCCATGAAAGACTTCAGGAATGAGAGAGAGTTCAGTTTCCAGTGTTCCTGCGGCCGCGGGAATGCATTGAGCTGAACGAATTCGAATATCTGGGGCGCTTCTTCCATATCGAAGAAATCGAATGCGATTGTTCCGCCCAGGCGGGTGACGCGTACTGCTTCGACCAGGTTTCGGCAGGTTACGAGATGCGGCGTGTACACAAAGACTCCGTTTGCGTGATACAGGTCAATCGATTCGTCGCTAAGATCGTCGTAGCTGTACCCGTTGGTCTCATGCATGTGCACGCGGCTGTCCGAGCCGAGCATCCGAAGAAGGAATCTCTTCCAGTACGGATCGATTTCGTACAGGTGCATTGTCCCGGCGGGGATATGCTCCAGAACCTTCGTGGCGAACATTCCCGTACCCGGCCCGACTTCCAGCACCACAGATTCTTTATTTAAGCGCGGTTTGTACAGGGTCTCCACAATGCTTCGCGACCTTCCGACTTCGCCCCATCGCTGCTCTGCATAGTCTCCGACGTAGACGCCCGCCCTCTCGGCGGCCTCAATCAGCGAAGGTTCGATGTACTCCCGGGGCGCATCCGCCTCTTTCGAAATTCGCGACAGCCGTAATCCAACGACCCCAAGGGCACGCTGCACCGACGATTTCAGCATCGCGTCGGAGCGTAGCACATCGAGTCCGGGATGAAACAAGTTGGGAGATCCATCGATTGGTGAAGTAACATCCAGGGGAGGCATCATGCTAGAACCAGGAGCACCATTTCCGAATTTTTCGCTGCCTAACCAGGATGGAAAGTTTGTTTCTCTCAAGGATTTCAAGGGCAAGTGGCTGGTTATCTACGTCTATCCGAAGGACGACACGCCGGGATGCACGATCCAGGGAAAGTCCTTCACGGCTACGCAGGCGGATTTCAAAGCTGCCAACATTGAAGTTGTTGGCGTCAGCTCGGACGACGTGAAGTCGCACAAGAATTTTTGCGACAAGTTTGGCTTTACGATCGATCTGCTGGCGGATACCGGCGCCGAGCTCTTGAACATTGCCGGTGTGGGGCAGAGCGAATACAAGGGGACGATGTACTGGGACCGTACGAGCTTTGTGATCGACCCCGATGGTATTCTCCGCAACGTCTATACGAAAGTGAAGCCCGAAGGGCACGAAAGGGTGCTCCTTGACGACATCAAAGCCATGCAAGGGAAGTGAGCAATTTCGCGGCTCGCGTTATACACTGACGGCTAATAAATCGTTCGCCAGGTGATAAAAGCCCTTGGAATCGGGTTAAGATCCTCAACGCAGTTCGAGCGTGTGAGGTAAGGAGAATCAGATGAAGGTGAAGCTTTCACTAATGCTCTTGGTTGTGGCGCTGATGTCCGTTCCGGCATATGCGCAGACGGGCGTCGCCGGTAAATGGGTCGGCGAGTTGTCGGCTGCCGACGGGCACGGTGTTGCGCAGCCGATTACCGTTGACCTCAAGGTCGAAGGCGAGACTCTGTCGGGAACGGTTACGGAAGGCGCCCTCGAAGCTCGTCCAATTGCTGGCGCCTCGATCGCGGGGACGACCGTGACATTTCGAACGACGCGCAACCTTGGAGGTTCCGACATCAATGTGAATTGGAAGGGAGAACTCAAGGGCGAAGATCTCGCATTGACTCGTGAGATTGGCCCGGCTCCCGCGGAAGCGGGTGGGGGTGGTGGCGGCCGCGGCGGTCGTGGTGGCGGTGGCGCCGCTCCGGCGGCGGGTGGCCGCGGCGGCCGTGGTGGTGCTGCAGCCGGCGGACAACGCGGTGCGGCTCCGACAGACGCAACGGCGGCAGCAGCTCAAGCGGCTCCAGTTCCTCCGGTTCCTACGCCTCAGGCGGGTGACGCGCCCGACGCAAATGCTGCCCCAGCAGCTGCGGCCGGCGGTCGTGGCGGCGGACGCGGCGCTCGAGGTGGTGCGGCTCCGGCAGCAGCAGGCGGGGCAGCCCCGGCAGCAGCCGGACGCGGCGCGGCGCCCGCAGCACCTCCCGGTCCGACCGTAAACCTCACCCTGCATCGTTCGCGCTAAACACAACACGATCTGTTGACGAAAACTCTCCTTGCCTGTCCGCTTGAACGGATGGAAAAGGAGAGTTTTCTATCTGCTTTCATTTGAAGGAGAGTCCCCGATGTTCAAGAGACATTTCATTTCTGCAATTCTGATTCTGGCGATCTGCATTCCTCTTTTTGCTCAGACCGAGCAATACGGCACCCCGGTCAACGTGGATACGGCGAAAAAGGTAGCGGCCGCCGCAGTTGCCGAGGCGAAGAAGAACAACTTCACCATGGCGGTTGCCATCGTCGATCCCAACGGGACGCTCGTCTACTTTGAAAAAATGGACAACACCCAGAATGGCAGCGCCCCGGTCGCCATAGACAAAGCGCGTTCGGCGGCCCTGTTCAAGCGCCCGACCAAGGCGTTCCAGGACATCGTCGCGGCTGGCGGCGAAGGGCTGCGAATCCTTGCGCTTCAGGGTGCGGTTCCAGTTGATGGGGGTTTTCCGATCATTGTGGCAGGCAAGATCATCGGCGCGATCGGTGCTTCCGGTGGAACCAGCACCCAGGATGGTCAGGTGGCGAAGGCTGGCGCTGATGCTGTGAAGTAGCCATGCTGGAGAGAAAGGGCGTGGGCCAGATTCGAACATTGCTGGTCCTGTCCCTTTCTCTGTCGATGACTGCGGTCGCGGTCGGCCAACTCCCTGCGCGCCGGCCTCTGGTTCCTCCTCCGCCTCCCGACTTCAATCTCATTCTTTCTTACATTACGGTCACAGCGTCCAAAGGCACGGCGCCTCGACTGTCTGCGAAAGACTTTCAGCTCTTCGAAGACAATGAGGAACAGAAGATCGATTACTTTGCAGTTCAGGATCAGCCGGCGACGATCGGTATCCTTTGGGGAGGCGGGACGGGCTTCGATAACCCTGGCCCCGATCCGGACGTGCGCGAGTGTCCAAGGGCCTTCATGAAGAATATGGTTGCCGGTTCAGAATACTTCCTGTTGTCCGGCGATACCGTCACGACCCCTTACACGACGAATATTGGATTGATCCCAAACAATTTTCGATTGAGCGGCGCAAGCACGGACACGGTGTTTATCGGCTTCGACGTGCTGAAGGAAGCGGCGAATTCGCGAAGAATCCTCCTCGTGATCACGACTCAGCAGGGTGGGGGTGGTGGTCAGCTCGAGAATGCTTATGTCGAGCGAGCGGCGATTCGGCAAGCGTATCAAACTCACATCATGAGTTTCATTACTCCGGACGCGGACATACCCAATCATGAAGGTCAGATCTTTCTGAACGAGATTGCAGAGTTGACCGGCGGAACGTTCTATGGCGGAACGACGTCTCTCCCCGCGTGCGTGAACCTCGCGAAGAACCTGCAGGTGCAATACCTCATCGGACACCACTCGACCAACATCGCGAGAGACGGAAAATGGCGGAGGTTGAACGTGAAGGTCGAATCCCCAGCGGACGGCCCGAAGCTCAAGGCGCTAATCCGTCGCGGGTATTACGCCGCCAAGAAGTGAACGCGTCGAAATTCAATCAGGAGAAGGGAGAGAGCCATGTCGAAGAAGAGAAGTCTTTTCATGGGTACCGCAGTAATCTCGCTGCTGGCTTGCAGTTTCGTGACCGGGAGTATGACAGCGCAGCAATCAGCCATCCCCGGCCGCGGCCTCGGCCAGCAACAGCTTCCGCCAGAAGTCGTTGTACCTTACGGGTTCCCGAGGAGTTGGGGAGGCTTGCATAGCGTCACAACGAGCAGCTCCGGGTTTGCATATTTCTTTGTTGCTGCCGATGGAACGGTGCGCGTCGTTGAGGCGAATGCGGGAACGATCGTGCAAATCAATGTCATTCCTCCACGCTAGCCCGCAGCGGCCTCCGCGCTGGTGTCGCGATCCGAAATTCCATGAGATGCTCAACGCGTGAAGAGTTTTTTTGATCAGTCGAAATCGGACCTCGAGAAGTGGACCGACAGCAGCACGCGTGCGGGGCGGGTCTTCCGAGCAGTTTATCGCGATCGGGTGGCAGGCTTCGATGCTATAGCCGGGATCCCGCACGCATCGCGCAAAGCGCTTGGCGAAGCGCTTTATCTTGATCTTCCCTCGATTGCTGCACGATTCGATTCGGAAGATGGAACCCGTCGATATCTTCTGCGGTTTCGCGATGATGGAGAAACCGCGGAGTCCGTCCTGATCCCGAGCACGGATCGCGTGACGTTTTGCGTGTCTTCGCAGATTGGCTGCGCGCTGGGATGCACGTTCTGCCTGACCGGGCAGATGGGACTGATCCGGGATCTTTCAGCGGGCGAGATCGTGTCGCAGGTACTGGTGCTGCAACGGGAGGCGCAACAGCATCGCTTTAGCATTGTGCTGATGGGTATGGGGGAACCCCTTCAGAACTATGAGAGTGTCGTCAACGCGATCAGCATTCTCCATGACGACTACGGCCTGGGTGTTGCGCCGGCGCGAATGACTTTGTCCACCGCGGGTTTGGTTCCGGGTATCGAACGCCTGGGCCAGGAAAGGGTCTTTCCGAATTTGTCTATCTCTCTGACCGGAGCTACGAACGCGGCGCGCGACGCGTTGATGCCGATTAATCGGAAATACCCAATCGAGGGTGTAATGGAAGCCGTGCGGAAGCTGCCTCCGGCGCGCCAAAGCCGTGTGATGTTCGAGTGCGTGATGATCAAAGGTGTAACGGATTCCCCGGAAGACGCGCGCGACCTATCGCGGCTATTGCGCGGAATCCGTGCGAAGGTGAATCTGATTCCGCTGAATCCGGCGCCGGAGATTCCGTTTGAGCGCGCCGAGGAAAAAGACATCCTTCGGTACCAGAAGATTTTGGTTCAGAACGGGACCGCGACGTTTATTCGCAGGAATCGCGGGAACGATGTCTCGGGCGCGTGCGGACAGCTTCGGAATAGGAAGAAGGCGGGTGCTTTGTGATGGATTAATGGTGAATTAGTATTTATGAACTGTTCACTCACCCTCTCCCGACAAAAGGCATTCCCGTCGCCATGATCGTCATGAACAAAATATTCGTTTCCAGCGGAAGGCGCGCCATCGCGAGGACGGCCTGCGCGGCGTGCTCTACGTCCATGCGCGGCTCGGGGACAATCGCGCCGTGCGCCTGCATAACGCCGTCTTTCATTCGAGCTGTCAGGTCCGTAGCGGCATTGCCGATATCGATCTGGCCGCAGGCAATGTTGTGCGGACGTCCGTCTAGTGCCGTCGATTTCGTGAGGCCCGTGATCGCATGTTTTGTGGCGGTGTACGGCGCGGAGTTCGGGCGGGGTGCGTGCGCGGATATCGATCCGTTATTGATGATCCGCCCGCCACGGGGTGTCTGACGTTTCATGATGCGGATCGCTTCCTGAGTGCATAGAAATGCACCCGTAAGGTTCACATCGACGACCCGCTTCCAGTCTTCGAATGCAACGTCTTCCAACGGCACTCCGGGAGCGCCCATCCCGGCATTGTTGAACAGCACGTCGAGCCGGCCGAAGACTTCGTCGGTCCTTCGGAACAGGTGGACGACGGCTCGCGGATCTGTCACATCCGTTGGGACGAGGAGCGCTTCTGTTCCTTCCGGCGCTTCCGATTTGGTCTGCAGTAACAGTTCACGTCTGCGGCCCGCCAGCACCACAGCCCATCCGTCGCGCATAAAGGCGAGCGCTGTTGCTTTCCCGATTCCTGTCCCCGCTCCGGTAACCATCACAATTTTCATGGCGGCGATTCTACCGTTTAGGTATCGATTTTTGTGAATCTCAGTGGGGCGGAGAGATCTGGGGACAGACTCCGAATTCCCGAACCAAGACTCGGCATGTTTTGAAAACTTCCTGATTCGCGAATTCGGAGCCTGTTCCCAGATCTCTCCGCCAGCCGCCCGCACTTTAGTTATCTCGCTTGCAATCCGCGTCGTTTGGGCTTTTAATCCCGCACCGGGAAGTTGCTTCCTGAGGAGACGATTTAATGCAAGGTACGAATATCCCGCACTTCTTTCTCACCATCGAAGACAGCGGTCTCAGCATGTGGGTACGTGATAATCCTTTTTGGGCTATTCTTTCGGCGCATGCGCTTGGCATGGCGTTGCTGGTTGGCGCCAGTCTTATCGTCGCGTTGCGACTTCTCGGCGTTCCTGCAGATTTGCCGCTCGCGCCACTCAAGCGTCTGTATAGTTTCATCTGGGTAGGATTCTGGATACAGGTTGTGTCCGGCTTGCTCCTTCTGATCGGTTACCCTACAAAATCGCTGACGAATCCGGATTTCTATCTCAAGCTTGCTTTGATTGCTGCCGGCATGATCGTAATGGTGATGCTGCAGAAACGCGTATTCGCCGATCCCGGCCTCAGTGAAAAAGACATGATGTCAAGGGGCAGGGCGCTTGCGATACTGTCGCTCCTTTTCTGGGCGGGAGTGGTCACGTCAGGGCGTCTCTTGGCTTATACATATACCTACATCAGTTATCCCAGTTAGGAGAAATGCCATGAATCTCCCACAGGTACATCTTTTATTGAATCATTGGCCGATACTTGGCGCGCTCATCGGGCTCGCGTTGCTGCTCATCGCTCTGGTGACGCGCAACTACGATCTCAAACAGGCAAGCTTTATTTTGTTTGGAGTCCTGGCGGTGTTGACCATACCCGTATACCTGAGCGGAAATGCCGCAGCCGATGCGATGAAGAAGCAAGCGGGGTGGCCTACATCCCTGGTCGACGCTCACGAGGGCGCGGCAGTGCTGGCGTTGCTCGCCCTGGAATTGACTGGCATTTTTTCGGTGGTCGCTCTTTGGCCCTCGACGCGGAGCGCCAAGGCCGAAGCTCAGTCGAAGTCCTGGCCCACAATGGCTGTGCTGATAGCGTCGCTGGTGACCGCGGGTTTGATGACAGTTGCCGGTAACACGGGCGGCAACATCCGTCATGCCGAAATTCTTACGGAAGGCGAAGCGCCTTCGTCGATAGCAGCGATGGGCGCAAGCTTCATTCTCGCCGTTCGATATTTCGTCATCGATTATTCGCGGTGGGTTTGGCCGTTTGTTGAAGACTTGCACTTCATTGGATTGATCCTGTTGCTTGGCACGGTGGGAATCCTCAGCATTCGCACACTCGGTTTCCTGAAGCAACTCCCTGTCGGGCCGTTGCACAAGCTGATTCCATTGGGACTGATCGGGCTACTGATCAATGTGATCACGGGTCTCATGTTCTTTATCGGGATGCCTTTTTTCTACACCGGCAACTGGTATTTCCAGCTCAAGATTTTTGCAATCCTGGTCGCGGGCGCAATTCTCGTGCTGTTCTATTGCACGGGCATGTTCAGGAAGTGGGGAAGTGTGGGAGCGGGAGAGGACGCGCCGGCGTACGCCAAGCTCATCGCGGCGGCTTCGCTTCTGTTGTGGGTCGCCATCGTTATTATCGGCCGCTACATTCCGCTGGGCGAATCGAGCTAGGGAAGAGATCTGGGGACAGCCTCCGAATTCGAACGACAGAATCTTCAGTCTCCGTAGATTTCTCAGTCCGAATTCGGAGGCTGTCCCCAGATCTCTTCCTCACGGCAGGACGGACAGGTCCTTGTCGAGTACGAACGTCAGCTTAGCCTCCGCAGGGTAATCCACTTCCTTGCCTTTGGTCGCAAGGACAGCGCCAGTCCCGCCAACGCCACCGACGGCAGCACCCACGGCGGCTCCCTTCTTGCCACCCGCGATTGCTCCGATCAGTGCGCCCACTCCTGCGCCGCCACCAATGACTCCGGCATCGCGCTTTGTGGAAGACTCGCCCTCAGCGAAAACATCTTTGGTCAGAAGAGAAACCATTTTTCCGTTATGCATGACACCACTCAACGTGATCGTCATCGTTGCTTTCCCGGAAACTCTGCCGGATCCTTCGGCAGCGACGACCTGGCCCTGCAGCTTTGCGCCACGCTCGAGAATGGTTGCGCCATTGACATAGACAGGCGCCGCGAGGCTCGCTGAGAATTCGTCACCGGCCTTGTTCTTTCCCGAATTCAGCGGATCCGTCAGGACCACATTCAACTCGGTCCCTGTTGGGATGACGACAGGTTGCGGCTTTGGCGCCGGGGGCGGGGCAGGAGGCGCCACGGGCGTAGGAGCAGGAACAGGTATTGGCGCTGGGACTGGTGTAGCCGGCGTATTGTCCTTAACCGCCGCCGCCACCGGCGCTGCAGGAGCCGGAGCCGCTTCCGCTTTCGGACTTGCACTTACCGGTTTGGAGTTGCTCTTTGCCGGTTTCGAGGGCGTTGGAGTTGCCGGTACAGGCGCCACTTCTGGAGCGGGAGCCGGTTCCGGAGCGGCAGGTCGAACAGACGCTGTCGTTTCGGTTGTCGGTGTTGCTCCATCCGTGGTCGATTGCTCCGCAGGTTTTGGGGAACACGCCACTGCCAGAACGATGAGAAGCAACGGTGTTAATTTCCAGACACGCATATACAGTTCTCTCCTTTCCTTCCTGCAGGCTCTTTGCAGGGGAGGTTCCATTCGTTCAATGCTGCATGGGTGACAGTAGAATCAACGACTTTCAGCAGCAGTAGAAGCATTGTGTGCGGTCAACTTGGCTGACACCGATCCAAGTACTTCCTGCCTACGTTGTTACATAAATGATTTTGACGTCTACAGTGTGATTTTGACGTCCTTGTCGAGCGTGAATTCGAGCTTCGACTCGGCGTCGTACTTCACTTCCTTGCCTTTGGTTGCCAGAACGGTTCCCGTGCCGCCTGCGCCACCAACCGCTGCGCCAATCGCGGCTCCTTTTCCGCCGCCTGCGATCGCGCCAATGGCTGCACCGACGCCGGCTCCGCCACCGATGATGGCCGCATCACGGCCTTTGGTCGATTCGGCTTCCGCAACGTTGGCTTTCGTGCTGATGGAGACAGTCTTGCCTTTAATGGTGACGCTGGTCAGCGCGAGACTCATGTTCGCCTTGCCCGACACTCGGCCGGAACCTTCGGCGGCGACGACTGTACCTTCGACAGTTGTCCCCTTGTTGAGGATTGTCTTGCCATTCACAGCGACAGGTTCGGATAGATTTCCGCTGAACGTATCTCCGGCCTTGTTCTTACCGGAATTGAGGGAGTCCGATAAAACGATGTTCAGTGAAGTGCCCGCAGGGATGACTACAGCCTTGGGTGCTGCGGGTTTGGCTGGCTCGGCAGGTTTCGGTTTATCCGCCGGCGCTGCAGGTGCGGGAGTCGAGGCTGACGCTTCTTCCGGGGCAGCCACATCTTCAACTTTTGACGAATTGGAGCAGGCACTGGTGATCGCGAGGATCAGTGCCACCGTGCCGACTTTCCAGATGCGCATGACATTCTCCTTATTGAGGTCGTTTGCAATACGCGTCCACAAGTAGCATGGGGTCTTCCGGGCAAGAAGTGCTGAATGTAATGGCTTGAAAAGGCCGGCGGGGTGGGGTCCAGTAAATTTCTGTTAGCTGGTTGCCGTTATAGGTTCAGTTTCGAAGAGTCGTACACGTCGCAAAAGAATGTCGGCAATGTAGAGAATCAGCACCAGACCGGACAGCCAGGGCCACAACGAGATCGGATACTCCGTCGACTCGCCGCGCGCATCGAAGATTTCTTCAGCTTTGGGTTCAAACGTCCCGCCCGTTGCGGTGCTGATCGCGCGGAGCTTTTGGGTGTCAGCTGGATAGAAATGATATTCCGCCGGATACGAATACTCCAGGGAACGCACTGGTCCGGCGGCCCCGCCTCCGGTTGCTCGGAAGCTGTAGGTGCCATTCTGTGTCATAGCCAGCCGGTTTTCGTAACCTCCTGGACCGACTTGCGGGACATCGAGCACTGTGACCTTTTGATCCGGAGCAATCACGCGAACCTGGGGCTGCAGGTCATTGCGGAATTGACCGTTCTTCTCAACGGCATTGATGGAGATGAGGGCGATGTCTCCCTTCCTCGTCACTTTGAAATCGAACTGCTCGTCGTTGCGGCGGCGCATCGTCTCGCGAACAACCTGTGACCAGAACTTTGCGTAGCCATTCCATTCAATCCACTCGGGCGCCCAGCGTGTCTTCACGTCCGAAGTAAAGATCGCGGCCTTTCCGAGGCCATATTGCCAACGCGCGAGCAACGGCTCATCAGTCCAGGATTCCGTCAAAAGAACTTCAGCCGTCGGCTTTGCTTTGGTCACGACGTAGCCCAGCAGCCTTGGAGCTTTTTCAAAATTGATACCTTTGAAGGCCTCTACGTTTTTCTTCAAGATTGGAAGGAACGGTTGTTCCTGGAGAGTCTTCCCCAGCGCGAGTTCTGTTTCCTTGATGAAGATCTGAGGAACACGATCGTATGTGAGAATGTTGTAGGCGCGGCCCTTTCCCCACATCGCGATATCCGCCATCAATTCGCGATTTGCTGCCTGGCCTACTGCAATCGTGCTGACGTTAATTCCAGCCTTGACCATTGCCGTGGAGAGGCCTTGAAAGTCGGCAGTCTGGGTGAGCCCGTCGCTGAGCACAAGGACCGTTTTGACTTCATCCGGCGCGTCTTTAAGGCCCTGGAAGGCCGCGTTGATTCCCACATAGACATTCGTCCCGCCACCGGCATAGAGCGATTCGATTCCGGCGTTGAGCTGTGCGCGGTTGCTCACGAACTGAATCGGAGCAACCCAGTTAAACCCGGTATTAAACGAAAGCACTCCGAAGCGATCGGAATTGCGGAGCGCCTTGAGCGGAGCTTTCGCCGCTTCCTTGGCAATCGTCAGCTGGCCCTGGCTCATACTGCCTGACACATCAATCACAACGACCATCGCAATCGTTGGCGGGCGTTTTTTCGTGTCGAACGTGACAGGAAGAACCTTTTCGATCGGCGTGTCGGAATATCCATCCTTACCGTACGTATTTTCGCCGCCGACCATGATGAAACCGCCGCCGAGCTCTTTCACATAGTCTTCTATCGTCTGTTTCTGCCGGGCCGAGATTATTTTCGGATCGGCATCGCTCATAATGACGGCTTCATACGCATCGAGCGAAGCAACCGACTCGGGAAGCAGCTCTGGCGCTCTCACATCCACGATCAAGCCTTCGCTCTCGAGAGCTTTTTCAAGATACTCGGCGCTTGCCGGGTGACTCTCTATATAGAGAATGCGAGGCCGGCCGTTCACCACGACGGGCTGTCGGAACAGGTTATTGCCGTCAAACGAATCGTCGTTCGCTTTGACACTTGCCTCGAGCACCACAGTGCTGGTCTCGTCCTTCACCCGGGTGCTGAACGCGACGCGATTGAGCCCTTGTTCGAGTTCGACGACTTTGGACGCCAGGGTTTCGTTGCCCTTACGCAACATAATCGTGCCCGACGTGGGGAACTGGCTGTAGACATGGACTTCAACAGGGAACTGCTCGTCCGCTGTCACTGACGGCGGCGCCATGACCGCTTCCACCCAAACATCTTTGCTTCTGCGCGAATCGAGGGGCGCTGTGAAGACGTGCACATTTTCGCGATTCAGACGGGCCAGGGCGCTTGCGAGGTCGCCAGAGTTGTCGTTGCCATCCGAGATCAATACGGCTCTTTTGAGATGGTTTGGGGAAAAGCTGCGCAGTGCGCGATCGAGTGCGCCGGCGAGATTGGTCTCGCTTTGATCGATGGATCCGTCGCGCCGCATAGCTGCTACCTGAACCTTGCGAAGCTCTTCGACGGTATCAAACGCCTGGGAATTCGAACCGAATGCGACGAATTGGGCGTGATCAGGCCTTCCAGCTTCGTTGGTCTTCATGACCCAGTCAAAGGCTTGCTTGATGGCGCCGGGCTGCACGCTGTTCGAGACGTCCAGCAGGTAGACAATGGACATCTTCGAACTCGCTTTGTACAAAACCGGCTGCATGAGAGCAAAAACGAGTCCTGCAACGATAACGGAACGAAGCAGCGTCGAAAGCTTTAGATGTTTCGGCGAGAGGTCCATCGCGGTGTCGCGTCGAACCCACCAGAGGTAAGGAATGATCACGAGAAAGATCAGAGGCCAGTAGTTCTCGAACGTCAATCGCATGGTTAGACCGTGATCCTCCGGTGATAGGTAAACCATTCCGCGCCGATCAGCACAAGCGCGAGGCACAGCATGTAGAACCACAGTTCATGGCGGAAGAACGGAATTCCCGCAGCTTGCGCAGCACTGCTTTCCTTTATGTGCGAATTGTTGATATTGGAGAATTCGCGATTGGAAAAGTTCACGGCCACGTACTGACGAATGTCACCGCTAGTGGCCACATACAGCCCCGGATCCGCAGCGTCGAACACCGTTCCAGTCACGCCTTCCTGCGTGGGCATGGACCGGCCATCGATGGTTCGGACTTCCGCTTTAGTCAACGGGATCTCGACGATGCCGGGTGCGCGCCGCAAGGCAAGCCGCTCTCGTCCGAACCAGGCAATCGTGTTGTCGAGAAAAATGGGAAAGCCAGCGTGATAGGGGAAGTCGGACGCTTGCAGATCAAACGTTAACTGGATCCAGCGAGGAGCTTCAGACGCCACAATCAGCGGCGTTCCTGCGGCCGATGCTGCAAGGACGCTGAGATTGGCAGTATCCAAACGCGCCGCGCTCTCGACACTGACGTCAAAAAGGGAAACGTGCTGCATGACCGGATGGTTCTCCATCCATGTTTCGAATCGAGGATGCGCCACATAACCCGTGGGCTCCCGCAACCAGGAAGCTTTCTGCGCTCCGATGACGAGCGCGGGCCTTGACGGCGCTTCCTGAGGCACGAAGCGATCGAAGACGAGCGCGTCAAACTCTTTGCCGTCCTTGTAGCCCGCGGGGGCCGCAACCGAAAGCTCGATCAGGCGGTCCAGTTTCAGCGCGTTCTCCAGGAATTTGTTGCCCGCAGTGACAAGCAGGGTCTTCGTTTTCCGTTTTACCGGAAGATAGGCATACGCGATGTCGTCGGGCGAAAACGCGTCTCCTTCGGAACGGATCGCCGCGCGAATGCCGCCACCGTCGAATTTGGAAAGATCGAGAGCTTCCTTGTAGCTCCCACCGGCATTGATCCGCACGTTTTTGACGATGCGTTGTTGGCCCGCTCCACTCACAGTAACTTCGACCTGCCGCGATTCCTTCCCGGAGTTGAACACCTCGAGAAACGCCTCGTAGGCGAGTGGCGCTGTCGGCATCGATCGGACTTCAAAGGCTGTGATGCCGGCGTTTGGAGCATTTTCAAAGACAGAGACCGATACAGCATTTGCGGGAACGTTCACGGTGGACACACCGTCCGTAATGAACGTGACCTGGGTGTCATCATTTGGCGAGGTTTTGTCGATGTCCGGAAACCGTGTAGGAGCGATCGCGGGATGCATGCGCTCGATGAGACGCCGGAGTTCAGCGCGGTTGTCCGTGAATGGGGAATCAAACTGGCCGGATGTGTCCGCGATTCGGAATCGAATACTTCCGGTGCCTGCGCTCACGGCTTTGTTGGCGGCCTCGACAGCATGTTCCCACCGTGTCTTGCCATCGTTCATGCGCGCCTGCATGGTCGGCGAAGTATCGAGGACAATCACCGTCTTCCGCGACTTGCCCGTAAGCCATTCCATCTCGGGCCGCGCGATCGACATCGCAACGAGGAGTCCAGTTGCTACCGCAAGGAGAATCGAGAGATAGCGGCGCAACTTTTCGAACAACGAGTTCTCGATCTGATGTTCGAGGACTCGTTTCCACAACTGCGTGGAGGAGATGATGATCTGTCGGCGGCGATGCTTCAGGAAGTAGAGTGCGACGATAGCGGCGGCTGTCACCGCGGCCAGCAGAGCGCCTTGAAGACCTGTCAACGCGAGAAATCTCATCGGGTGTTACGGACGGAGCGATTCTATGTATTCTTTGACAAACTGCCGTTGCTCAAACGGAATGGGGTCCTGGTTGAGCGTATCTTTTTGCGCGGGTGTGAGATTCGATTTCACGTTGCGGTAATCCAGGCGCGATCGCTCGCGCTGGCTGGCTTCTTCGATGGTCTCGGGCCGCGATCCGCGGGTTGGTCGAACGGGTAGCGGCTCTTTGTCGAGTTGCGTTTCCAATGACGTCGGATCACCACGCATCGGGAAGGGGCCGCTGGTGCCAACGCCCTTGCCGCCTTCGCCGCCACCGGGGCCAACCTGATTGCCTTCACCGCCGGATCCTTCACCTTGTCCCTCTCCCTCGCCTTCGCCCTGCCCCTGACCGCGCCCTGTGCCTTGGCCCTGGCCTCCACGACCCTCGCCACCTTCACCTTCACCCTGGCCTTTACCCTCGCCTTCGCCCTGTCCCGGCGCACTTTCGCCACCGCCGATCTCTCCCGGCGTGCCTCCGACGGAATCGGAAACACCCGACAGTTCAGCGTTGGCCTCGCTCTGAAGGCGCTGACTTTCAAGAACGCGCTGGAGCCGCTCCAACTCTGTTGCGACCTGCCGCAATCCCTGCTGTCCGGCAGCAGTATCGCGTTGGCGCATTGCTGCCGCAGTGTTTCCAAGATATTGCGAAAGTTGTTCGAGTCCTTGCCCGGCCACGTCCGACGCTTCCTTGAAGCGTTCAGCCATTTCGTTCAGCTTCGGTTCGGACTGCGAGGGCAGATTCTTTTCGAGATTGCGAGCCTCCTCGGCGGCCTTGTTCAGATCAAGCTTGAAGATCTCTTTTGCGACGGGCTTCGTCAGTAACGAGGGATCCAGAGCCTTCGCGATGCGCTCGAGGCCATCCGTTATCTGACCAGCATCGAGATTGCGCTCAGCGATCGCGTTTTGAAGATCCGAAAGACTCTTGCTGAGCTGCTCCTTGGACATTCCGCCTTCCTGCAGAGCCTTGATGATCTGAGCAAGCTTTTCGGCCAGGTCTGTCTTCTGAAGTTCTTCGGCTTTCTTCAACAGTTCGAGAGCGTGCTGGAGAGCCGCTTTGTCGGCATCGTCGAGAGCAAAGGCCGGTGCGCCTTCGCCACGAAGCCAGTTGTTGTTCCAGGGCAATGGAGCGAAGTTAAGAAGACCGAGCAGAAGAACAAGGCCGATTGCCAGATACGACACGCGCGGCAACCGCCGCGGATAAAGGCTGCTGACTGCGATTGAGCGTGCGCTTGCCGCGGCTCGCTGAATCTGAACGTCAACCCACGCAGATTCTTTTGGATTCCGGATGAACCAGTACGCCGTTTTGAGCTGGTCGTGCCCGGTGGATCTCGAGTCGAGGTTCGCGGCGACTTCCTGCAGCGGTTTAGCGAGGCCGCGCGTCCTCCAGTAGAGCCACAGAACGGTGATAACGGTCCAGACAATGAAGAAAATTGCAACGGTCGTCAGGCGGAAGCCCACGAAGAAGTCGAGAATCTTGAAAAGGACGGGAATGATAAGAGCGATCGACAATCCATAGGCAATCTCCTGGATCACGCGATTGCCCCGCACTCGCTTTTCCGCCGCCTTCAGTAGCCGAATGATCGATTCGCTGTCCGACATTTACAGGCTTTCTGACTGAAAATTTGAGAACGAGACTACCACAATTTTGTGGCAGCTAAAAAATTCACTGCTTAGGCTCCTCGGGCGAGCGGCCTCCTCTCTTCGGCTGAAAAGGGGAGCCTCCAAAGCATCGTTTGACGTGCCTGGTAGGGTGCAGTACCTTCTTTGGTGTCTCTATGACGAAACATCGTTTCCTCCAATGGCTGACGATCTTTGGACTGCTTTGCATCGTCTCCTTACAATCTTCAGCCCAGGAGGCGCCTCCGACTCCCGGCGTCATCCGGATCAACGTCAATCTCGTCCAGGTCGATGCTGTCGTAACGGACTCGAGCGGGAAACCCGTCACGAACCTTAAGCCGGAAGATTTCGAACTTCTGCAGGATGGCAAACCCCAGAAGATTACGAATTTCGAATTCATACGCGTCCGCAATACGCTCCGGCCCTTCGAGACGTCCGTTCTGCCGACACTGCGGAACGCGACGCCTCCTCCACCCGAGACAGGTCTCAGGCAGGAGGATGTTCGCCGAACCATTGCGTTAGTCGTCGATGACCTCGCGCTTTCCGCGGACAGTATCGTCCGCATTCGCGAATCGTTGAAGAAGTGGGTGGACGTCGAAATGCAGCCGGGCGATATGGTGGCTGTCGTCCGCACGAACGCGGGAGTTGGGGCGCTGCAGCAGTTCACCAACGACAAGCGAATGCTGTACTCCGCGATCGACATGATCCGATACCAGCCCGGCCGTGTGGGGATATCGAGCGTTTCGCCGTTGTCTCCAGAGAATCCCATCGACACATCCCTCTACGAGGACGAACTGGAACACGCCTATCTACGGATGAGCTTTAATTCGATCCGGTATGTCATCCGGGGTTTGCGTGATCTTCCGGGACGCAAGAGCATGGTCGTTTTCAGCGAAAGCATGCGCCTCACGTTTCTCGATGGGCCCGGCATCGTCGGCACCTCCGGGACCACCGATACGACAAGGGAAGACAACTTGAGGAGGGTGGCTGATGAAGCCAATCGTTCTTCGGTAGTCATCTACGCCATTGATCCCCGTGGGGCAACTTTCACAGGACTGACGGCATCCGACGGTGATGGTGGCCGAAGTTCGGACCAGCTTGCAGAGGTTGTGGGACAGCGTTCGCAAGCATTTATTCAGTCGCAGGATGGTCTGGTGATTCTGCCCCAGAAGACCGGAGGTTTGTTCTACACCGGGAACGATATTACGGGTTCTCTGCGCCGGGCGGTTGACGACGGCAACGGCTATTACCTCATGGGATATCAGCCGCAGGGCGCCACCTTTGATGAAAAGTCTGAAGGAAGGTTCCACAGCATCACTCTTCGTGTGAAGCGTCCGGGTTTGAAGGTGCGATCCCGCACGGGATTCTTTGGAACTCCAGATAACCGGCCCGCCCCCGTGCCTCAGACGCGATCCGCGCAGCTTGCGAAGGCTTTGGTATCGCCATTCACAACCGGGGACCTCAACGTTCAGCTGACCACGCTGTTTTCGTATTCGGAGACGGAAGGGGCCTTTATCAAAGCACTGCTCCATTTCGACGCCCGCGATCTGACCTTTACCGAGCAGCCCGATGGATCTCAATCCGCCGAGATCGATGTGGCTATCGTTACTTTCGATTCGGAGGGGAAGGTTTCCGCAAATGTTGATAAGACATGGCGGCTGAGCTATCCCAAAGCAGCTTATGACGACGTACTACGTCGAGGGCTTGTTTATTCGACGCCAGTCCCGATGCCGAAGCCGGGGCCGTTCCAAATGCGTGTGGCCCTCCGCGATGCCAACAGCCAGAAACTGGGTAGCGCCTCAGAGTTTGTTGAAGTTCCCGATGTGAAGAGTGGCCGGCTCGTACTCTCCGGCATCGTGATGACGGCGGCGCGACCGGAGACCACCGCCAGTAACGGCACCCCTGAAGACGACCGCGCGGACATCGAAGGTACCCCCGCCGTGAGAATCTTCAAGGCAGGATCCACAATCTCTTATGCGTACGAGATTCTAAATGTCCGAACCGAAGGCAAGGACAAGTCGCAGCTGGAATCGCAGATTCGACTCTTTCGAGACGGATTGCCTGTCTACTCTTCGCCACAGTCGCCGCTCAAGACTCCTGAACAGCCGGATGCCAAGCGCCTTGCGGTTGGCGGCCGATTGGAGCTGACGAAGATCCCTCCGGGGAACTATGTGATGCAGATTGTCGTCTTCGATACGAAGAGGAAAGACAAGAGCGGAAGTATGGCGCAGGCGATGGATTTCCAGATCCGCGAGTAATGTCTACGGTACCGGCGAGCCCGCAGGATACACACCTGCCGGTAAGGCTTTCCGCGGAAGTTTTTCAGCGCGGTTCGCCGCCAGATACACCCACGACGCGACAATCGCCGCATTCTTTATCAGATCATCCTTCTGCAGACGATCGAAGGTGTCCTTGTTCGTGTGATGCGTCACGGTGTCGTACTCGATCGGATCCTGAATGAACTGGAAGCCCGGCAGCCCGATATTGTCGAAGGAAATGTGGTCTGTGCTGCCGACGCTGCGATCCGACAGCGTCGTCATTCCCATGCTCTTGAACGGCGCCATCCACGCCTCAAAGATGGGCTTCGCCTGGGTGTTGCCCTGCAAGTTCACGCCGCGGATAGCTCCCGTCCCGTTGTCGACATTGAAATACACGGACAGATTAGCGTGGCCCGCACGCAACTGGCGGATTGGCCGCTGAAAGAAATATTTGTCGACGAAAGCCATCGAGCCCAGCATTCCCTGCTCTTCGCCTGTCCACAGCCCGATCTGCACGGTGCGTCGCATCGGCAGCGCGAGAGTCTTCAGCAAACGCACGGCTTCCATCACGACGGCAACTCCAGCTGCATTGTCCGTCGCGCCTTTGCCCAGATGAACCGTATCCAGATGCGCCCCAACCACGACGAGTTCTGTCGCCTTGTCTGTCCCTTTGATTTCTCCGATGACGTTGAAGGCGGTCTGATCCATGTTCTGATACGTGTTCTTGATATCGACCTGCAGGCTTACCGGCGAGGAATTCTTTACGCGCTCCTCCAGTTTGATGTAGTCGTCCACGCCAAGAACGATCTGCGGTGGAGTTTTCGACAGGGAGGGATCCTTTTTCCATGGAACGGTCTCGCCGGTATCGGTGATTGCCAGGATCGCGCCGTTACGAACCGGGGCGGGTTCAATCATCGCAGCCACGCCTTCGTCGAAGTAGAAGCGCGTCACTGCCGCGCGCGACGGCATTCCCGTGTTGGCCGCAGGAGTTGCAGGCCGCGCGTTGGTTGGTTGCGCGGGAGCAGCCGAAAGCGCGTTCTCGACAAATGCGAAGAACCCGGCTTCCTGAGCTGGAGGCTCGTTGCTCTCTCCACGTTCTCCGCGCTGCGGTTGTGCCGCAGGCGAGGGCCGCGCAGGCTGACCAGCGGGTTGCGCAGGTGGGTTCTGCTGCGGAGTTGCTGAGGCCAACGCGGCTAGCTGGGCATCCGTGAATCGTTGAATCGTTGCTGGGACTGCGGGCGCAGGCGTTGGTGCAGGAAGGACCAACACAAATTTCCCACGCAGCTTGCCCTTCATGCTCGTCAGGTCCGCCTGCGCGCGAACGCCTTCCAGGACCTCGCCGGTAACAGGGCCATTTGTACCTACGGTCCATGGCTTGGAATATGCCTGGAACGTGACGGCGGGATCCGAGGCGAGCTTCATTGAGAATCGGTCGTTCGTCCAGCCATTGCCGAAATTGAAAGTCTCTAGCCGCACATTCGCGAGTTGCCACTCGATCAGCTTCTTTCGCGCATATTCGCCGGCGGCCTTCACGCTGGCAGAATTTGTGAGGCGCGCCCCGTAGGTATTCGTGAGGACACCAGCGATGTCCATAACCTGAGATGTCTTTTCTGCGGCGACGATGCGATCGATAACTTTCGTGTCGACGGGTTCCGGTGATTGGGCGGTGACCGTCAACAAGAGCGCGAGGCCGCAAAGGGCCGCGAGGACTCGGATCGGCTTGATCATGGTTCCCTCCGGGGCGTTGTCCGGCATTATATGCGAACTTCAGATGAGATTTGATTGACCCGCGCCGACAGGGTCTGACAAGGTAATGGGAAAAGTAGCCAGAAAACCAAATAACTGTTCAAACATTCTGAAAGGAGAATGGATATGAAAAGACTACTCGCCGGCCTCGTGGCTTTCGCCTTGACCGTCGCCGGCGCCCATTTTGTACTCGGGCAGCAAGCCCCCGCCGGTCAGCGTGGAGCAGCGCCGCAAGGTGGAGCGGCCCCGCAGGGTGGAGCGGCCCCGGCACGCGGAGCCGCTGCTGCGCCGCAGCCGATGGGTTTCTTCGTGACCAGCGTGGGTCTGGGGAAAGGAGCCAATCTTGGCGGACTCGCCGGCGCCGACGCCCATTGCCAGGCGCTCGCCGCAGCAGCAGGCCAGGGTAATCGCACGTGGCATGCCTATCTCAGCACGACCGCATCCGGAAATCAGCCGGCCGTCAACGCGCGCGATCGTATCGGTATGGGCCCGTGGTACAACTCTCGCGGCACGCTCATTGCGAATAACGTGGCGGATCTGCACGGTGACGTTCAGCGTGATCGCAACACGATCATGAAAGACTCGGCGCTCAACGAGAAGGGCGCCCCCGTGAATGGACGCGGTGACACGCCAAATACGCACGACATGCTGACCGGGTCGGACTCCACGGGGCGTGCGCTTCCCGGCGATGCCAATACGCAAACGTGCAACAACTGGACGAGCGATGGCCCGGCCCCTAATGCAGCGATGCTGGGTCATCATGATCGCAACGGCGGCGGTAACACCTCGTGGAATGCGTCGCACATGTCCCGCGGATGCAGCCAGGAAAACCTTGTCGCGACGGGTGGAGCAGGACTGTTTTATTGCTTCGCGACGAACTAGAGCAGGAAAACGATCTGGCGGAGCTTTGTGATTGATGAACTATGAATTGATATTTGTTAGATGAAAAAATGCTCTTTCCCACAACTTAACAAATCTCAATTCACAGTTCATCGATCACAAAGCTCCCCCAGATCTTTCCCGAACTGGGAAGTTTTTCGAACGTGCCGATTCTTCGGTTCGCGAATTCGGAGTCTGTCCCCAGATCTTTCCGCTGCGAAATTTTTTCCCTTCCTTCGTATGTCGTGAGACTATCCGATCAATAACCCCGCGGAGGCCCCAACATGCGTTCAGTGGCGATTGCGTCCTTGCTCATGCTGACTCTCACGCTTGGCGCGCAGGACTTGCCTGATGCCGCAACGATCAACAAAAAGGTTCAGGAAGCAGCGAAGCAGCGCAAGAGCATCGAGTACGTCAAGGAAATCACGGGAGAAGTCACACTGGACGGCAAGCCTGTTACGGAAGTCAGTGCCCTGGGTCGTCGCGTTCCGGTGCAATCATCGATCGGCAAACAGACTGTCTCGCTGCAGAATCCCGGCAAGGCTCGTATCGATCTTCAGCTCGGCGGCGGGAGCCTGTTGGTTTCCGACGGTGAAACGACGGTGACCTATCGCCCGTCGACCAAGACCTACACGAAGATTGCCGCAGCGCAGACCCAGGAAGGTATTGCTGCGAACCTCGCCGTGCTGGATGTGCTCGGCTTCTTCGCGGATACCAGGACCACGAAAACGCAACGGCAGGATTCCATCACGATCGATGGCACCACCTACGACTGCTGGGTCCTGACCAGCACCGTGAAACTCCCCACCCAGGCATCCATGGGCGGACAGCTTTCCGATGCGATCATGACGTCGTGGGTCGACAAGAAGCTTCTCGTTGAGGTTCTGGAAGAAATCAACTATAGCGTGAAGGTTCCTCCAACGCAGGGCGCTACGCCTGTCGAGTATCGCTCTCGCATTTTGCAGGTCACTCATAACTTAAAAGTGGATCAACCGGTGGACGGAACGCTCTTCGCGTATACACCTCCCGCCGATGCCCGCGAGCAAGCGCCACAGACCGCGGGTAACCGCCTCGATCTCACTGGAAAGGATGCGCCGCTGTTTCGCGGTGTGAGTCTTGACGGCAAGACCTACAGTCTCGCAGAACTGAAAGGCAAGCCTGTCCTCCTCGACTTCTGGGCATCGTGGTGCGGTCCGTGCATTCGCAGCATGCCCACACTCGAGAAGATCCATGCGGACTATAGGGAGCAGGGCCTGGTGGTTCTGGGCATCGATGTTGGCGAGAAGCGCGAGACCGTGGAGAAGTTTCTTACGACAAAACCCATTCCTTACCCCATCATCATGGGCGATGAGGCCGGAATCCCGTCCGCCTATGGAATCACGGTATTCCCAACGTTCGTGATGATCGGGCCGGACGGGAAAGTCGCGACAACTCAGTTCGGACTGAATGAGTCTACTTTGCCCGGCATCGTTGCTAAGGCCGGTCTCACCAAATGATCACGTTGCTCCTGGCGGCGATGCTCGTCGTTCAGGGGCCAGCCAAACTCGAACCGGGGACCGGTATCGTTACCGGCACGCTGAAGACTACAGACGGTAAGCCCGCGGTTGGCGTCCGCGTCGGCGCCGTCGATGTTGACGATCCCTCCGCGTCCAGCTTATTAAGCGTCGCAGAGACCGATTCTGCCGGCCGGTATCGGCTGGTCAATATTCCCGCAGGCCGCTATTACATCGTTGCCGGCAGGCTCAAGGATCTCCACTTTTTCCCCGGCGGGTCCGACAGTTCAAACGCGACGCAGATCGAGGTCGAAGGCGCACGAACTCGTGCCGACATCAGTTTCACCGTTCCCGGTGGAAGCCAGAGGCCGGTCACGCCCCCACCCAGGTGGGCTCGCGATTCCGCAGAAAGCGTTCTGTCCAAGCAGATCGCAGCGGAGAAGGACATCGCGCGAAAACTACTCCTGCTGTCTCAATTCGAGAAAGCCTTTCCGAAGTCGCCCCAGTTGTCCGATGCGTACGTTTCTGTGATGATCGCTTACGTCAGCAGAAACGACGCGCCGCACATCATTGAATATGCTGAAAAGGTCATCAAAGCAGGCCCTTCCAACATAGCATCGTTGATTCAAGTAAGCCGGGCGTATGCCGGCGCGCCATTGCAGATGATGGATAAGGCGTTGTTGTATGCCGAAAAGGCCGCGACACTTGCGGCAGGTCTCAAGAATCAGGCGCCGCAGAACTCTGCTACGGCGATTTGGCAGAGCTGGGCGGCTTCTATGAACGCCAGTGCTCAGGAGAATCTTGCTTGGGTGCGACAGATGGATGCCTGGCAGCGGAAGGCCGTGCTCTCCCTGGTGGCGCCGACTCGATCGCGGTGAGCAAACAACGACACAAGACTGTTCAGGTCATCCGGCGTTTAGTTCCAGATCGATGTCAGTATCTTCGATGACAACAGGCCGGCGGAAGGTTGGATACCCAACGCCCTGAATTTCCAATTCGTAGTTTCCCGGCAGCAGCTTTGGAAATTCGAACTCTCCATTTCCGGCCAGGTCGAACTTGGCCCATGTGTCGCCCACAATGAAAACAGTGCCGGCGGGCACCGGCTTCCCCGTTTCTGAATCGAGTATTCGGCCGCGTAATGATGCCAACGGTATGGGGCCGGGACTGCGCGAACCCGCGGGGCGAGGAACCGAGAGCGTCCGAATGTTCGCGGGAATGACTGGCGTGGTCGCGATCCCCACATTCTCGACGTCGCTCGTGCCCACAACAAGGGAAGCGCCGAGCCCTGGAATCGACGGCGTGTTGTCCGTCGTCACGATGACATGACGGCCGGGAGGCACATTCAGAAACTCGAACGATCCGTCGGCAAAGACAGTTCCTGGAGCTCCGGAGAGGTAAAGCACTCTCATCGATCGTTGTGGGAGAGTGCCGCGAACGGTTGCGCCTGTTTTCGGCAGCGCAACCGACGTGCGCGTCAAAACAATCGCAAGCACGTCTGGCTGTGGCAGGGTCCGCAGCGGCGGCAGCACAAACGGTGCGTTCCCTGTATTGACCGGCGCCGCAGTTGTTATCCTGAGAATCCCATCGGTGAGTGGCGTCGTTCCATACCGGATCGACTTCACCGAGTAATCTGGTGGGAGGCCTTCAATGCTGACCCGATAGTCCGCAGCCCCGGGCGAAAGACTAAGATTCGGCTCTATCAGTCTGGCCCAGAAGTCGCCTGTGGCAGCAGAGGACAACTTGATGACTGTGGGTTTTCCATTGGCCGATACGGGAAGTTTTCCGCCTTCAACGATAACATTGAGCGGCACCACGAACAGTCCCGGACTGGCTCCGAAGCTAATCGAGCGGCCGGCGCTTGATGCAACGAGCACAAAATCAATGCCCTGAACTTTTGCTCCCGGTTCGACACGCACGGGCAGAGCTGCATTCATCGCCTGTGTGCCCGGAAAATAAGTTTGAAGGTCGAGCCGTCCTGCCGCGATGTAATACCTGCCTGGCGGAACGTTTTCGAGGGAGTAGCGGCCTTGTTCGTCCGTTTCCGCGATGCTGGATAATGTCGCGGCATCTCCCGCATCTGCTGCGAACTGTGTCTGTGGTAGTGCTGCCACACGAACGCCCGGTGCAGGTTTGCCGTCACTATTGCGCAGCACTCCCACGACCGTCCCCCCCTGTGTGGGCTGAATCGGAATTCCTTGAAGCAGAAAAAGCAGCGATACGAAAAATACGTTCATCGAAAAAAGTTTCGTGACCTGAGTTCGAGTTCCCTCATTTCAGTACAAGCGGCGCGAAGTAACTTCCAGATCGATGTTCTTGTCCTCGACGACAACGGTCGGCCCAACCGTTGTATGGCCGAAGATTTGCAATCGGAGATCGTAGGTTCCCGGCAACAGCGCAGAGAATTCGAAGTGTCCTGTGGAATCGATGCTGACAGCGCGGAAGGAGTCTCCGCTGCGAACCTGAATTTCGCCTTCCGTGATCGGCGCCTTCGATGCTTCTTCCACGACGATTCCCGAAATATGGGCCAACGGGACGATTGTCCCTGGAGCAACATTGCCCGACGGCATGGGATTCCTCGGGACCCGGGCATCGTCGGGAAGAAGCACAGTTTCGTTGAGCTCTATTCCGTCCAGGTTCTTGTCTCCGACCACGAGAACAGCTGCCATCGGCCGAGTGTTGCCCGTTGACGCGATCAGATGACGTCCTGGCGGCACATCACGGAACTCGAATGATCCATCGGTGAAGACGACACCAGGTTTACCGGAAATGTAGACCCGTCGCTTTTCCCTGGTAGCCGTCGCCTTACCAGATACTCGAACGCCTGCGACTGCAGGTCTTTCAATTTCTCCAAGCGTGATTGACAGCATTGAAGGCGGCGTTGCGGCAGGTTTCAGAGGATTGACCGAAAAAACTATTACCGATGTGTTCGCGATAGTCGTTCCTCCTTGGAGTGCCGTGAGCGCGGCTCGCAATTCCGCTTCGGTGTTGGGCGTCCCAGTCGGTGGAGGCAAAGCTATCGTGGCGGGTGTCGGAGCGGCGGCGATCGTGGGAAAATTTGCGGCCGAAAGCCGAAAGATACCCTGAGGAATCACCGTAGGTCCATAGGCGATCGATCTGACTTCGTAAATATCGGGCAGCTCTTCGACGGATACTCGGAAGTCCGTGGCAACAGGGCCGGGCACAACGAACGAAACTCCATCGATCGGAATCGTTATTACCCCTGACGTGGATTCCAGACGAAGCGAGATGAATTTCCCATCCGCGGAGATGGGAACCGCGCCACCCTTTTCCATTTTGACCCGCACGGGAATCAACGTGGTGATGCGCGTTGTGCCGGAGCCTGGGGATCTACCAAAGCTCGTATTGTTCAGGACAAAGTTGATACCCGAAATCGTTTCGCCCGCAGTGACCGTCAGAATGGTCGCGCCGTTGAGCGACTGCGTGCCCGGATAGTACGTCTGCAAATCGAGACGTCCCGCAGCGATGGAGTAACGACCAGGAGGAATGTCTTCAAGAGTGAAGCGGCCCTGATCATCGGTCTGTCCAAGTCCGGCCATCGCGGCACCCTCGGCGGCTTCTTCGATCGATGCGCCCCGCGCCACGGCCGCGATGCGGACGCCTTCGAGAGGAACACCCATGTCGTCGCGAAGCACTCCCGTGACCTTCCCGCTCTGCTGAACGGGAATGCCCTGAAGGAGAAGCATGAGCGGGACGAGCATTCGAAACACGTTCGCCGATTCTACCGCGTGGCGCGTTTTGGAGCGAGCAAACGGCGTGATATCGTTAAAAACAATTCTAATGCTCGTCGTATGCCGCAAGCCCTTAGGTCTGACAGTTTGCCTGCTCTGCATGAGCTTCGCGGGTTTGTCACGGGTTGCGGTTTCACAGGATGTTGCAACCGCGGTGGATTCTGCAGCGGTTCTCGACAAGTGTCTCGCCATGCCACCGAGCGACGATGGCCGGACTCAGGATGGTTTCATCGTTCTTCCCATTCACTTTCTATTTGTAGACGGGCAGACGCGACCTGTCGCCGACGTGCTTTGTATCGTCAGTGCGTCTTCCGATACCCAGGAATTCGACTGGTTCCGGATCGACCGAACGACTCACCAGGTCACGAAGACACGCACTAGCGGTGAGGTGGACCACCTCGTCCCCTCACCGAACGGGAAGTACCTGGCCGTGAAGGAGTCTCCCGAAGGAGCACAGGGCATTGACATCGTGGATCTTCCGGAACTGTTGCGTCACAGCACCTACAAGAGCATTGACGGGCTTGGCAGCTTTCCCGGGTCGGTCTCGATTGAACAGTGGAAAGGAAAAGAACTCTATGTCAAAAGCGACATGCTTTTGAGTTCCGGCGGCAACCGTCCCACGGAGTTGATGTCGGCCAATGAAGGAGTCTTCTCGTGGAATGTCGAGACCGGTGTAGTGGTGGCGGAATCGGCTTCACTTCAAAATCCCGTTCCATACTATTGCGGCAAGATCTCGAACCTGGAGGACAAGTACCGGGAATTTGCCATTCTGGCCTTGGGACGCCTCAAGAATTTATCCGCTATTTCCTGTCTTGAAAGCGCGATTGGAAAGGAACCGGACGAGTCCGTGCGTGCCGCAATTAAAGACGCACTGCAACAGTTGACGCAGGCCGCCGCGCTGCAACGCGACTGTCTCTCTCAAGTTGCAGGTACGCCGAACGGCAATGGAATTGTCGTGGAACCTGTCCATACCCTGTTCTCAACAGGAGCGTCCATTCCGGTCGACATTGTTCTGTGTGTTGCCAATCGAGCGAATGGTGATGGGATCTGGTTCCGGTTCGACCGGACAAAGCCGGATTTGGCGGGCGAGCTTCTGAAGGAAGACGAAGAGAAGGTAGAGCGGGTGCGCGCTTCACCGGATGGAAAGTATCTCGCGGTCCAGCATGAACTCGTGGACATTGTCGATTTGCCGCTGCTTCTGACCGCCGGACGATATAAGTCCGTACGGCGGATGTTCGGTTCGTTCAAGGAATGGAACGGCTCTGTGCTCGAAGTGGAGAGCGATATTCTTCAAAGTCATGCTCCTGTCGATATCGGAGATGCAAGTTACCCGCTTCCGCTGTTGGCGAAGGAGTCCTTCCTTTGGAGCGGCGAGGCAGACACCATAACGCCGGCGTGGAAGGCGCTGGAACATCCGGTTCGCTACTACTGCGAGGGACTGGCTTCGGCGGAAGTCGAAAAGCGGCGAATCGCCGCCGAGGGGTTGCGGCTTCTTAAAGACAAAGATTCTCTTTCTTGTATCGAACAGGCATTTCGGTCGGAGTCCGATGAAGCGCTGCAGCGGAAATTGCGTGAGGCGCTCTGGTCGCTTACCAAACCCTGAAGAGCGATGAAAGCACCGCCTCTCGTCTTACCGCGTCTTCTCCATCCAGGCAATGCAATCGACCAGGCTTCGGTGCATGGCATCTGCGGGGAAATGTGCGCGCCGGCCGTGCCCGGGAAGCACCCACTCGAAGCGGTAATCCAGCAGGCGCTTCATGGACTTCGTTTGTTCAGGCCATGAGTACCACGAGACGTCGCGGAATGCCGTCAATCGCCCGCGCTTGTCAGACCATGCCAGGTGATCGCCCGTGAAGAGAAACTTGTTGCGATAGAGAAAAACGACGTGCCCGCGCGTATGGCCCGGCACCGGTATCGCCAGAAGCTCCTCGTCAAGTACAACTGATTCATCTCCATCGAGCATCTCTTCCGCGGCGATCCCATATTTGTCGGCACGGTGGATAAGTCTTGGACAGCCGAAGCGTTCGTGAAACTTCTCGTGATCCGCCACGTCATCACGGTGTGAGAAGAGCATCCTTGAAATCCCGCCCATTTGCTCGATCCGGTGCACAAGAGGCAAGGCGAAACGTGGCGAGTCGATCAAGACGTTTCCCTGAGGTCGCTGAATAAAATAGGAAGATGCGCCGTACGAGTTTCGAGACGCATATCCGCAGAAGTAGACGTTCTCATCGATCAATTCGGGATACGCGGCGGCCGCGGCTCGAGAATCCGACTTGTCTCGGCTGCCAATGGATGCGGTTGGGCACGCGACCAGCGCCATTGCGGCCCGATGCGTTTCCGCTGGTGATTCGGGTTGATGGGCGACAAACGAGTGGTCTGAAGCCTCCTCGAAGACGGATGGTGCGATCTGGCGGCACAGATCGCAATCGATGCAGGTGTCGTCCACGAAGAAGTTGCCGGAGACATTTTCGGCGTAGGCGTGCTGTGGATTCGCCATGGCTTCAGTCTACTCCGATTAGTTGGCTCGGCGTCTTGCGTTCCGCTTTACCTGGTAGATCGTGAAGGCGGTTCCGATGATGGCGGCGACAATGAAAACCGTCACCCCGATCTGAAACGTGCGAGACTCCATCACCCGTAAAATCCAGTTTCCATAGAAGAGCGCCGATACGCCGATAATTCCAAAGCGGACGACTCGCGCGACTGCGAACGACAAAAAGAACGGCGTCCGTCGCACGTGCAGAGCGCCGCACGCCAGCACGAATGGCGAGAGAGGAAAGGGTGGAGGCAAAGCGCCCGCAGCGCCAAGTGCCACGGCCCCTCTTCCGCGAATTCTCTTTTGCATGGACTTGAGTCTGTGTTCCGAAAGCCAGAGCTTGATACTCTCCTCGCCGACTTTTCCGCCCAAACCAAAGGTTACCCATGCACCCGCCACGGATCCCGCGGTGGCGAGAAGAGGAAACAGCCACACGAATTCTCGATATCGTGCAGTGAGAATAACCACGGCGCCTTCGACAGCAGCGGGCAGAAAGAAAATCATCGACGAATCCAGCGCTGCCAGGACAACCAGTCCAAGCGGTGATAGGAAGAGGCCGAAGATCGATGCGAAAAATTTATGCATCTTGGGCTGGTTCCCCGAAATAGCAATTCAGCGTTAGGAATTAAGGGACGGACTACTCAACCCCCAAACTCCTGACGAAATTGCGCGGACATCGATATCTCTCGCAGGAGTTTGGGGGTTGAGTAGTCCGTCCCTTAATTCCTAACGCTGAATTGTTATTTTAGACCTCACTCGATCCGCCTTACCCACTGCCTCGATCCGCCTCTAAAAAAGAGCATTCCCGTGACCTTTCCTTTGTTGTCCGTTTCGAATGTAATCTGCGCGTCCATGATCATGGCGAAGAAATCCTGTGGGCTTTCCGGATAGAAGGCAATTTTCACTTCTCCTTCTGCCTGCAAAAGGAGATGGCCGCCCTCGCGTGTAATGTTCGCCATCTGGCTCGAAGGGAATCGATACCGTCCTGCGTATTGAGCGAGAGTCTCCGAGTCGATCGGGATTTCCTTTCGTTCCTTATCCGGTTCAAGGTTCTCGCGGGCGATCAGCGGAACCCTTGGATTCAGCAAATGGATCCCGATATCTTCGACGCCAGCGCCGGTACCCGTATTCGACAGCACGACCACTCCGATTCGAGCTTTGGGATCGTAGCCAATGAAGGACCGATAGCCTGCCGTCGTGCCTCCATGAGAGACAATCTCAACACCTCCGTGGCTGCGGATAAACCATCCCAGCGCGATTTCTCCTTCTTCGATTTTCTGCCGGTCGCGGACCATCGCGGCCATCGCCGGACCGAGAGGGGATGTCGTGTAACCAAGGGTTGCAGACAGGAATTTTAGAAGATCATTCGCAGTAGAGTGCAGAGCTCCGGCAGCGTCCAGCGCTCCCAGATCCCAGTTGGCCGTGGGAGTGAGTGCGTATGCGTGACCTGCCGCAAGGTGTTGTTTCATTTCCGCAGTGAGTGGGATCCGAGTGTTGTCCATTCCGAGAGGACGCGTTATTCGCGATTCCACGAGAGCTCCATAATCCGTTCCGCTTCGTCGCGCGAGGGCGTGTCCCAGCAACGCACCGCCGAGGTTCGAGTATTCAAAACCCGATCCGACATCCCGGGGAAGCTGATAACTGGAAAGGAATTCGTAGAGCTTGGTCACGGAATAGTCGGCGAAAGGGTTGGCGGGATCCGTTGAATCTACGTTCGTCGGCATGCGGGGCAGGGCAGACACGTGCATGGACAGGTCTCTTAACGTGATCTGTCCGCCATGGAGCTCCGGCACGCGGACCTGTCCGGGAAGGTAATTTCTGACTGGATCGGTGAGCTGAACCTCGCCGTGTTCAGCCATGTCGGCGAGTAGTAAAGAGGTAAATACCTTCGTGATCGAGCCGATTTCGAAAACGGTATCGCCATCGAGCGGCCGAGAATCTTTCGAATCGAGTGCTCCATATGCGACAACGCGGCGCCCCTGGGGCTCGACAATACCGACGACAATCCCAACGCTCTGGCGAAGCTGGTCGATTCTCTCGACGAGGATTTCTCGAATCTCGGCGTTGCTTGGGGCGGTTTGCGAGGACTGAGCGGCAAATCCCTTGCACAGGAAACCAACGCCAAGGATCAAACCAGCGGTAATCGCTTTGGCCGCGCTCGTGCCCATAGATAGTGGATTGAATGGTAGCCCAGAACGAAGAAGACTCGAAGTGGAGTTCAAAAAAGGAGGCAAGGTGCCCGACCGAGGGCGCATCACAGTTGACTCGTTCAAGATAGTTTGTAAACACACTTTCAGTTTTCGCCGCGCGGGGCTGGTAGGACTTCTGCAGATTCAATGGGATAAGAACAGCCCCGCGGAATGGTCCGCCGACTGCTAGGCGACTCCTCATGCGAGCCCGTGGAAACATCACTGTCTTCGGGGTACCCATAATCATCGCGGCCTGTTTCTTCTACGGCTTTGCTCTGAAGTACTTCACGCTCGAGCCGGACCGGTATGGAA
>Ga0157375_10000292_pt1 | contig 45365 bp, 37 predicted proteins | sample M35metaG_FD_115311 | JGI IMG/M metagenome (GOLD analysis project Ga0157375, IMG submission 115311) | Miscanthus rhizosphere microbial communities from Kellogg Biological Station, Michigan, USA - M3-5 metaG | ecosystem: Host-associated > Plants > Roots > Rhizosphere > Soil | place: USA: Michigan...
CCTGATCGGCCTGCGCCAGAAGACCGACGCCTATCGCTCGAATCTCGTCGTCACCAACGGCGGCGTGACCGAGGCGCAGGTGACGATCAACCTGTTCGACGCGTCCGGCAAGTCGCTGACCGCGTATACCCTCACCATTCCCGCCGGCAGCGGCCTCCAGGACCTGGAGCCGTTCAAGAACCGCACAAACGCCGCCGACGTCGACTGGGGCTACGCCACCGTAACCGTGCTGAAAGGCACCAACGTCCTATCGTCCGCATCGCTGATCGACATGAAGACCAACGACCCGACCACGATCCCAGCGAAGCAATAAGGTCTTCAGCAGTATTGAAATTTGGGGTGGCAGCCTAAGCTGCCACTCCTTTTCTTTTGCATACATCACGAACAACACAAGCATACCGCCGCTGCTGATCGGTGTGGCAAGGTCTGTTCATGGTTCACTCCGGCCACCATTACTATTTCGATAAGGTTTCTAGTGAGTACGTTGTAGGGCTCGCAGCAGCTGTCGCGTGCCTCGTTCATCCAACGCCAGCGCAGTTGTTCCACCACGCACGACTACTTCCCGTCCATCGAACTGCTCGGGATGGGTGTTCAGTTCTCTCGGCGTGAACACGGCTGCTACCGGAGACGCGGTTGTCATGGCACACCCACAGAGAAACATCGCAAACAACCACGCTAGAGGCTGACGCATCATGGCTTCCAAAATGATGAGAGCATGTGCTCCGAGTTGAGGGTTGTGCACATCATCGCAAGGAGTAGGAACGATTATCGTCAGAAGTTGGACCATTTCACCGCACGGTTGTGCCGAGCTCTGGCCGAGTTCATCGCGCACTCCCGTCGCCTTCAGGCAGGGCCACAAGGAATGTGCTCTGCTCGAGCCTGACGCTACTCGTTACGAGCAACTAAATCAGTAGCGGTTGCAACGTGCTGATTCCGTAAGATGTGTTGCCGAAGCTCTTCGGAGGGTTTCGATCTAAAGCCTGCAATCTCATCGGAATTTACATATGCATATTCAGTCGTCACACTCCAAGTATCACAAGTCTTTGGTAGATAGGCTGGATCTAGCAATACCCGAAATCGTTGTTCGGCTCCGCTTCGAAGAATGACAAGCTCGGGTGTAAACGCAAAGGGGCGGATTATATCGTCGAGTTTAGTCGACAGTTTCAGGGTGCAGGCACCTGGATCAACTATTCGGTTCGGTGTCATCGGCGACAGCAGGACCACATCTCTCGGCGAATCATTTCTTACGCTGACAACGACTAAATCACCACTCGCGGAGGCAACCTTAACGGTGAGACTCGTCGGCTGTTTGTCACAGGCCTCAGAAAGAGTGATGATAAGCATGAGAAGCGTACCGGCGCGGATCATCGTTCATGGTCCGTAGGGATTGGACGGAACTGAGGCTGGCCCAGCTGGAACAGCAGATTGGTCTCAGTGGTTACGGCGCTTCGCTCGGACGACTTCCCCTTAAACAGCAAATCCCATCCGTGCCCCAAGAGTTCGTGACCCATTACCAGGCTTGCGGAAGCGCCCGACGCGAGACTACCTCGTGGATCGACAGTTACTTCGATATTGCCACTCATTGAGTTCGCGGCTGGAATCGTTATGCCACCGCCGCCAACGCTTTGAATGTCACCTACTTGCGGGCGCGACGGTCCAGGTCCGCTTTTTGCCTCGAATGTTGTTCCGACCCTTACGTTGACCGTGCTCTCATCTCGTACCACTTCTTTTAGCATCATGAGTCCAAGGCCGCCCTTCGCTTTTGAGCTGATTGAAATCGTCCCATTCTTGCTCATTGTCACATACTGTCGATCTTCTTTGCGCAGGTTCGCCGTGATCAATTCGAAGGCTGCGTCACGCTCGGCTTTGGTGCCGAGAAGCCTGACCACTTGGCCATCGGGATCGATTCGACTCAAGGGATCATTGACTACGTATGCGAACCGGTTCCATCCCTGTGGATTCACAATAGCTTGTTTAGCATTGAGTACCGGATCCACGCTGAGAAACCTGCCGATCGTCGGGTTGTAGTACCTGGCATGCATATCATCGAGCGTATGTCCATCGCCCGCCACGATATCCCTCTCGTGCCCAGTGAACTTCATGGCCTCCTCGGTGGACTCGTGAGGAGTCAGCGCGATCTCGGTGCCGAAGGGATAGTAGGCGTGCTCCGCGACCTTGACGTTGTTCGCGTCCGTGATGAGGCGCGGGGTGCCGAGGTGGTCGAGGTGATAGTGGTAGGTGCCGGTGGCGTCGGTTGAGGCCAGCAGCAGGCCATCGCGCCAAACGTAGTCTTTCTTCCACGGGCCACCGGGTGCGGGGAAGCCGATCGAGTTGTTGTTCGGCTCAGCGCTGGTGAACTCGCGCAGCACCTTGTTATCCAGACCGCGCACGGTCCACGTCCACGACTGGCCCTGGCGCACGGCGATCCGTTCGTCGTCTGCCGTGTAAACGAACTGCCGGTCGTCGCTGCCCACTGTGGCCTGAATCATCATGCCGGTGCCATCGTACGCGTAGACGCCGCCGTTTGCAGTCTTCATGTTCCCTGCGGCATCGTAGGTGACATCGCTGTTCGTAAGGCGGTTCGTGGCCGAGTCCACCGTCACCGGCGTGGCACAGACCGTCTGTCCGAGACAGTTGGTCTCGCCCGAAGCGCTTGTCCGGTTGCCGAAGGCGTCGTACGTGTAGGTGACCGGAACTCCGCGGATGACCGCGCTCTTCAGCCGGCCTTGCTCGTCATAGAGGAACGTATCGGCCCCGATCGCGGTGATGTTGCCGGAGCCGTCGTAGGTATAGGAGCCGCTCTCGCCATCAGTGCCAAAACCTTGCGCTCGAGGCGGCAAGTGACGCGGCGCCGAAACGGACGGTATCGCGGTATTGGACTGAGCGGCCACGCTCACGGGAACGCAGATCATCGCAAGGAACTGAATCGCGATCGTGGCTGGGCGTCGCATCATTTCACCCCCATGCGAAGCTGCGTGAATTGAGAAGCGAAGATGACGCTGTTGTGGGCTGGCGCTTCGCCCGGGAAACTCAGCGTGCCGTTCAGCTGGGATACGGCCTGAGAGAGCGCCGTGCGCATGGTCAGCACGTCATTGGCGAAGATGAATCCCGTAGGAGGGCTGTAGTCCGTCCATGCGGCAGTCAGGTTGGCGGCCCTTCGCAGCTCGTCGATAGCGCGGCGCAATTCCTGGACATGCGTTCCCTTGATCGTCGTCACGCCGTTGGATCCGATCGGCTCGGCGAACAGCAAGGTGGCGGTGGTGGCAAAGTCGTAAGTACTGGGAGACGATTCCACGCTGTTCGCCATGGCGATGACGTGGTAAAGCCCAGCCGAGGGAAGGGCGGTGGGGTCGGCCAGGTAGTCATAGAATGCGTTCGCAATGGACGACGGTCCAATTGCACTCCAGCCGCAGCCTACGCGGCACGCCGATCGTTCCAGGCGATAGGTGGCGCCGGAGACGGTGGCCCATGTCAGGTGAACGAGTCTGCTGTTGCTGGCGTCCAACGATGCTGCAAACGAAGTGGGTGCCGGCAACATCTGGACGGTGATCGTGACACCTGCGCCGCCCGGCCCCGTGTTGCAGGGAGCCGCAGAGCTGTCGGAGAGCGATGTGATGCTGCACGTGGTCGTCGTCTGTGGTGAGACGATTCGGTCGAACGAACCGGTCACGGTCTGCGGCTGTGATGGCATGTCGGACCATGTGACGGTCCATGGCGACGTGCCGGTGAGCGCAACATGCAGGGTGGCGTTCGACCCTGGGGTGATGGTTGTTGCGCCGGTAAGCGTTGCGGTTGGCCCATTTGCCACAGCTACGTTGCGGGTGCCCGCTGGGCTGGTACCGCAGGTGTTCGTAACGGTGACCGAAAGGGTGAGGATTCCTGAACTGCCGGCCGTGTACGTGATGCTGCTGAGAGTACTGCTTCCGACGATGACACCCCCCCCGGTAATGGACCATAGATATTGGAGGCTGCTGTTCGCCGGGACGGAGGCGGTATTGCCGGTCGAGCCAGCGCAGACCGGCGAGCTGGCGGTGATTACCGGCGCCGCAGGAATGCAGCTGCCAACGCCCTGGAATGCGATCGAGACCGGCCGCGCCATGCCATTGGTCGTATTCTGCCGGTAGAGGTCGGTGGTGCCACCCTGGTGATCGACTTGGGAAACCATGTTGCCGGTGTACGAGATTTTGCTTGCATAACCGGGAACGGAAAAGAGGGAACCATCGCGGTACTGGAAGGTCGCGCCGGTGATCGTACCGACGCAGGATAACGTCAGACACGTCGGGTAGCCCGGAGTGGTAATGGCCCCGAGGTCGTCGTAGTCGAAGTCCTGTTGGTAGTCCTCCAGGAGCGTCGTTCCGTTCTTGACCTGAGTCTCTCGCGATGAAACGCGGCCCGATGGTTTTGTGTACTGATAGGACTCAGTTACGGTGATGTCACCGGCAGCCAGATGGTTGAAACGTGTCGCCTGAGCGAGTTTCCCCTGCTGTTTGTTGGTGCCATCATTGGTAGCGGCGAAGTCGAAGTGCTTCAACTGCCTAGTACCGCCATTGTCGAAGACGTCTGTCAGTCGCTCGCTATCGTCGTAGGTAAAACGCAGATCGAAGATACCGTTCGCCGCGCCGGTAGTCTTCTTGTGCGTGTGACCTCGGGCATCGTACTGACCGTAGTCCGTAGTACCGAGCTCAGGATGCTCGGGTGTGCCCAGTTCCGGGTGATGTTCAGAAAGCAGGAAACCACGATCGTCGTATATGAAGGAACGCGCCTGGGTGATCCCATCGCCTGTCATCGACACACCGTGAAGCCGTCCGCCGACGTCGTATGAATACGTCGTATCCGTATGGTTGTTGGGCTCTTTCACCTGATGCAGTCGCCCGTAAAGGTCGTAGACCTCGACGGTCTTCGCCGCGGTATCGCCGCTCGAAGTGGAAATGTGAACGGTACGGTCGATCTGATGCACACCGAAATAGGCAAACGTCGTGGTCGAACTGTCGGGCCTCGTGATCGTTCCTGGGCGTCCGAACATATCAAAGCCGGAGGAGACCATGAAATGGGACGGAGAAGCTGACTCTTCCCACTCCGACACTTGCGTCTTGCGGCCCATGGCGTCGTAGACGGTCTTCTGGCGTGTCCAACGCGTTGGCCCGCCAAGAATGCCGGCGGGCAACGAGCGACTCTGAAACACAAGCCGGCCGAGACCATCGTAGTCGAAGGAGGCCTTCGGGGTGCCGCTGGCAGCCGAGGTCTGATCGATCGTTACATTTGCACCGGCCGCGGTGGTGGCATTGGTATAGGTGTAGTGAATCACCGGGTCCGCGCCGGTTTGCACCGATGACACGCGGCGAGAGCCGTCATAGTTGTAAGCGGTATCGACGCCCGCGGTATCGCGAGAGTGCATGGTCAGGCCGGTGCCGGGATCGATGTCCTGGTCCAGAAACTTGAAGCGGACCGTCGCGCCATTCTTGAAGTACTCGGAGGTCTTGCGGACGCCGAACGTATACGAATGCCGGATGTCGTAACCAAGAGGGCCCGGAGTGCCGGCGACTGTGTCACACAGGGCTTGGGTCAAGCTCGAGGTCAAGGGAGACAGGTCTCCGCCGTAGTATTTCTCCGAGGTGACGGCGCCAGCCATACCGCCCGCGGTGGTTGAATCCGAAGCAAATATCGCCAAGAGGTCGCTGTTGGCGCGGCTGGTGCCGCCCCGCGTTCGGGTGCCATAGAGGAAGCCATTCGTCTTGTCGAAGCACGCCTCCTGTACGGCGGGCGTGCCCGGCGCTCCGGTCTCCGTTGTAGTGGACGTGGGGTAAAGGTTCAGGACCCAGGACACATCAAACGGGGGTTTGACGAATGTAACTCCATTGCTGCAGGCCTCGTAGCAGCCGGTGGCCAGTGCGCCCGGGTTCACCAACGGATCGACGGTGTTGTAAGCCGTCGTGGTCGTGCGGGACGAGCCGAACAAGTTGCCGGTGACGGCGGTGGTTCGATAGTGCCCGACACCGTCATAGTCGGAAAAACTGCTGTCGGTGTAGTACTTGACCGTGGTGGCCGTGCCGTCGACGACGACTGGATCGTCGTTGAATACCGTGCGGCTGCCGGTTACTCGGGCATTGAACTCGTCAGAAAACTGAGACGGCGGATCAGTAGTATAGGCGAGATAGGACGACCTTATGGTGCCGCCCGCAGCATTCAGCGTTTCTGTGGAGAGAAATCGCGTATTTGAGGCATCGGGATGCAGGCGCGAAAAGGGCAAGCCGTAATCGTGGGCCGTGGTCCCGGCACTGTCCGGCCCCAATCTCGCATGGTAAACCGAAAAATAATAGCGGGTCTTTTGGGCCACCGCCTCGGCGCTTGTACTGACAGTGACAGTGTTTGTGAACTCAGAGGCTCCGGCATCGCGGTCGCCGTCGGGGCAATGCACTCTGCCGTTCAGGAAGACGGTATTCTCGTGCTCGTACAGCCAGTTCTGATCATTGCCCGGGTTGAATGGATCCTGAACCTTCCGCGTCCTGATTCCTGAAGACTCCGAGATAGGATCATCGCTGCACGGGTTCGTGGGGAGATCGTAAACGTCGTATTCGTATGTAATCTTTGCTTTTGTGGGTAGTGTGACGGACGCGAGGCCGCCGGCCGTACATGAAAACGTGTTGCTTGGAAGGGCATCGAGCGTGTCAGCGATCGGCCCCGTATACGTGAATGCGTACAACGTTCCGTCCGGAAGTGTAAGCGACTTCAGAAGGGGCAGGCGGTAGCCCACGGGTGTGGCGGGATGTTGGGGCACGGAGCAGGCACCAGTCTTTACCCATTTGTCGGTGGGATGGCCCTGAATGTCCGTTCCTCCGTCGTAGCCGAAGAGATATGAGGCGGTGCTTCCTCCTGGTGCGGGCATATCGATCGAGCTGATCTGCTGAAGATATTCGGCGTCGACGTCGGACGCACGCGTCGAGAAGTGGATAACGGTGAGGCGGTTGTACTGATCGGTGATTCTCCACTGCGCGAAGGTGCTGTAGTCGATGTCGATATGGTTGCCGAAACGGTCGCTCATCTTTGTCAAACGCCACCGCGTAAAGGCTGCACAAGGCGGGGAGGAACATGTATTGGAAATGTTGTCCGAGTATGACTGAAACTCCTGGATCGTGCCGTCCGGAAATTCGAGGATCTTCCCCGATCCGCCGTCGGAAAGGCGAAGATAGGTATTGTCGCGCGAATATTTGACTCCAGTCGTCGCCTGTTCGCCTTGATGAAGAGTGTCGTAGAACAGTCGATCGCTCCCATCCGCGCTCAGGTATAAGAAGCGATGTTCGACATCGTTGTTGATGTCCGTCTCCGAGGGGTCGATCAGGCGGCCAAGTGTCACCGTCCATCCGAAACCGGCGTTGGAGCGACGTTCCGGGGTATAGAACGGCGCTGATCCTTCGAGGCCGCCAGTATTCGTGGTCTTAGAGATTGCCGTCCACAGTTTCGTGTTGTACACCAGAGTGAGCGACAAGGACAAATGATCGCTGACAGGTGTTGTTCCGCCAACGGGGATAGTGAGCGTAAGGTTGCCGTTGAAAACGTTCACATGATCGATATTGCCGAACTGGTACATCTTGTCGGCGGCGAACCCCTTTTCGAGGTTCGGATGGGTCTGTGCGTGCGCGGCGAGTGCATATGCCAGCGAGAGAGCAAGGGTGAGGAGTAAGCGGTTGCGCTTCATCCTAGAGCTGCCTCGGGCTGCCGATGAAGTATTCGAGAGTCTCGGAGTCGACGGCCACAATGAGGTCGGATGGTCGGAAGGTGGTGGGCCGGCCGGTCGACTTAGGTGCCGCGTCCATCCCACCGGCCGAGAGCTGCATCGCTCCGCTCTTTCCCCGATTCAAGTCCTTCATGCTGTTTCGCCCACAGGAACCGATCCAGGCTCCGGCACCCGGGCGAACAACGAGGATATCCATCAGCCTGCGGTCGAGGTCGAGCGCATCGTTTCCCGCATCGACGCCCGAGCGAATGCCTGGCGTGTTCAGCGACGGCCGGATCAACGCGGGGCTTGGTGAGCCGGCGGCATAGTCGCGAGTCTGGGCATCAACGGCGAACCAGACCGACCGCGTTGGCACCCCAGCCGCGACTTCAAATCGAACTGTACCGGTTGAATCGGCGACAAGGGTGTCGGTATACCGAAGCATGCGCGAAAAAAAAGGACCGGGCGCTCTTCCAACGCCAAAGATGACGACGTCACGGCCCGCATGGAATCCGGTCGCCACCACCTGCGTGGACTCGAACGCAATTGCTGGAGCAGTAGGAGTCGCATACAGGCAAAATGCGGAGGTCGACAGCAGTAAGGACGCGGTCAACAAGCGGGTAAGTGTCTTCATGGTTGAATTCCGTTTGCTTGATGAATCGGTGACGAAGGACGGGCTGAGTTTGACGTTCGCATTGGCGTTTACTGAAGGCTGAGGAGTACGAGAATTTCCCCTTCGCGGCCGGCGAGCGGCTCGAGGGCCTTGCCGATGAGGGTTCCCGGCCTATGGATCTTGACGCCGCCGAGGTCGAGGGGTTCCGAGAGCATGGCGGTGCCGGGGACGTCGCTCGTCACCAGGAGATCGCCGATCTTCACCGGGTGGGTTCTGGCGTCGACGCGGACCTTCACGCGGCCGGTGGTGGCGATTTTGGCTTTGTCGGCTCCGGCTGTTCCGAGGAGTACGCCCGGTTGGTCCGAGACCACACCGGCTACTGCCGTGTCGTAAGCCTTCGTTGACGGAGTCACTTCATTGGTCTTCTCGCGGTTGAGTGTGACGACGGTGCCTGGCTGAAGCGTGCCTCCCGCGGGAACCCATTCAGCGACATCCTGATACTTCGCGTTAATGACGCCGCCCGCGGAAACGTTTCCCGCGAATGTGGCATTGCCGGCTGAGTCGATTACGAGGGGAGTAGTCGTAAATGCCCCGGTCGTCCCAGATTGGATCTTGAGCTTGTTGTCACCGTCCACCGTGAACCCGTATTTTGCGAGCTGCGCGTGATTGCTGTCGCTGCGCATGAGGGTCATTGTGGGGGAATGGGGCGCTCCGGACCCATCCCCAGCGCTTACGAGTAGCTCGGTATTGTTGTTGAGATCTTCGACCTGAAGCTTGACCGTGGGAGCAGTCGTTCCTATGCCGACTCGTCCGCTCACATACATGTCGGCGCGTGTGGCGTGCAGGGAATCAAAGTCGGTGTTCGCTTTCACCCAAAACGTGTCCTTGCTTGGGTCGGCGTTTGGGCCGCCACCGGTCGCCGAATACGCTCGAAAGTGGTAAAACGGCACTCCCGGCCAGTGATAATGGAGTTGCGAGTCAAAGTTGATATTTTGCTGACCGTAAAACCCCAGAGTGGACGCTTGAAACTTTGTCGTTGCCGGCGAGCCGTTCTCATCATCGGTCGTCGCGTCGAAAAATGTGACTCGACTGGCCGCGCCACTAGCCGAGTCACGCGGATTGACGATCCTGACCTCATGAACGGTGTTATTGGGAATGCTTGCTGATTCGCGGTAGTCCGTGATCGCGCTCAGGGTCGCCCAATTCTTGAGGCGTACCACACCGTTGGAGGCAACGCGGAGAAGCTCGTTTCCATTGAGGTCGAAGACTCCAAGCCCGCCTACGCCGCCGGTATCCGGGCTTCTCATGACCATCCACGGCCGGGCGCTCGACGCCGTGGCCATGAAGCCCACCGTGCTCCAGGTCGAGCCGTCGAGAACGAGCGAGCCGGAAGGGCCGGTCACAGAGCCAATGTCCGTGAGCGGGGTGGATTCGGCGCGCGGTACGAAGAGCTTACTCGCGGAGGCGGCTACAATCGAGGTATCGCCGCTCGCCACGACTCCCGAGCTTGTCGCTGCAGGGAACGGATCGATCGGCGTTCCCGCAGGAACATAGAATCCCTCGAGGTCGATGGCGATGTGCTCGCTCGCCGCGACCGGAAAATGGAGCGGAGCACCGGCATTATGCCGTTGAAGAGGTTGCGCCGCTTCCGGGAGCGCTGGAGCGTTACCCTCTACGCGGTTGTGTGACGTGCGGCGAAGGGCGTATGCGGTCGCCACGGCTGGCACATAACGGCCACAACGCGTCGAAGCGACGTCGATCGTCCGGTTCGCTTCCTGAGAAGGACTTGCTCCTGGCTCGATACGGGTATCAAGCAGCCGGCAGGGCGCCATGGGGACAAACTGGTCGGGGCCTGCTGCGGACGTCTGCTGTGCGGCGGCGGGCATCGCGGACAGGATGAGAACTACAAGAGAGCCCTTCAATCGATTCAACATCGCTTTCTCCTTCTGCTTTGGCGACACAACGGCTCTGTAGACTCAATCTCGTTGAGCTTGCACGCGCACGGGCGATGGCCGTGGACCCGGTGGACTTCAGATTGTTGGTTTTGGACCCAGACGATAAAACTGCGATCTCTCAGGTATTGGAGAGACGCGTAGCAAAAAATCCTTACCTTCGAACGAAAAAACTTCCTTGTGGATACGGTATTGGCTTACGGAGTGTCTACTACGAGCGCGGAGTGAGAGCGAAGACTTGCTGTCGTGAGTGCTTTCACTATGTAGCTACGCTCTGAGGCATGGACACCGCGGGCTTCCTGCCGGTGAACGTTGGGATACACGGAGGGGACGTGACCGTAAGCACCGTAAATTAACGCATGAGGAGTCAAACACGCCGCTAGCTGCGATAAAAAATGCGTGAGGGCCGATTCGTGAATGAGTCTACGGAGTGTCCACTGCCGGGACTTGGCCCGATGCGAGGATTGCGGTGAGCTCGGCCGCGGGCATTGGGGCGTTGATCAGGTAGCCCTGCATCTGGTCGCAGCTGCAGCGTTTGAGGAAGGTGGCCTGGTCGGTGAACTCGACTCCTTCGGCGATGACTTTCAGGCGCAGGCTGTGGCCCATGGCGATGATGGCGGTGACGATGGCGGCGGTGTCGGGGTCGCGGGTGATGTCGCGGACGAAGGACTGATCGATCTTGAGCGTGTCGATGGGAAAGCGCTTCAGATAGGCCAGTGAGGAATGTCCTGTACCGAAATCGTCCAATGAAATGCGGATGCCGAGTTTCTTGAGCTCATAGAGCGTGCGAATGCTCGCTTCCGGACTCTGCATCGCCGTCGATTCGGTGATCTCCAGCTCCAGCAGGCGCGCCTGCAGGCCGGTCTCGGACAGGATTTCGCGCACGATGCCGACCAGATCGGGTTGCTGGAGCTGGCAGACCGAGAGGTTGACGGCAAGCGAGAGGGTGTTGAAGCCGGCCTCGTGCCATTTCTTCGCCTGGGCGCAGGCGGTGCGCATCGCCCAGGTGCCGATCGGGATCATCACGCCGATCGCTTCGGCCAGCGGGATGAACGTCGCCGGCCCGATCGCGCCCATCTCCGGATGGGTCCAGCGCAGCAGCGCTTCCATGCCGGTAATGCGGCCGGTGCGGAAGTCGAAAATCGGCTGGTAGTGCACGGCCAGCTCGTGATGCGAGAGCGCCCGGCGCAGTCCGTGCTCGAGGGAGATCCGCTGGAGCGCCTTGGCGTTTACCACGGCATTGAACAGCTGGTAATTGTCGCGGCCCTGTTCCTTGGCCTGGTACATGGCCGTGTCGGCGCTCTTGATCAGCGTCTCGGCGTCGACGCCATCCTCGGGGAAGATGCTGATGCCGATCGAGGTGGTGATGTAGAACTCGCGCCCTTCGATGTGAAATGGGTAGCGGACGGCTTCGAGGATTTTCTGGGCCACGAGCGCGGCATCCTCGGCGTGCGTGAGCTCGGGGAGCAGCAGCGTGAACTCGTCGCCGCCGAGGCGGGCCACGGTGTCGCTGTCGCGCACGCAGGACTGCACCCGCGCCGCCACCGCCTGCAGGAGCTGGTCGCCGATGTTGTGGCCGAGGGAGTCGTTGATGACCTTGAAGCGATCGAGATCGAGGAAGAGCACGGCCACGCGCGCTTCGTGACGCTGCGCGTGGGAGATGGCTACGCTGACGCGGTCTTTGAACAGCAGCCGGTTCGGCAGCGTGGTCAGGGCGTCGTGGTAGGCGAGGTGCTTGATCTGCTCCTCGGCGTACGTGCGCTCGGTGATGTCGCGGACGACGGCAACCATGCCGCCGCCTTCGATGGAGGTGAGCGAGATCTCCTGCGGAAAGAGCGAGCCGTCGCTGCGCAGGCCCGTAGCCTCGCCGCGCCAGCGCCCGCGCTGCTGCACCAGCGGAACGACGGTGGTGATGAAACGCACCTGCTCGGGCGGCTCGTAAAGATCGCAGATGGAGCGGCCGACGATGTCCTTCGGCGCCGGGTAGCCGAACAGTTTCGCCAGCGCGTCGTTGACGTAGGTGAAGTCGAGCCGGCCGTCGAGGATGCCGATGCCGTCCATCGAGGCGGTCATGGCCGCGGTCTGCTGGCGCAGCGTTTCGTCGGCGTGTTTGCGCTCGGTGACGTCGGTGCCGACGTGGAGGTAGCCGGCGAGGTTGCCGAATTCGTCGCGCAACGCGGTCACGGAGAGGAGGACGATGATCGGCTCGCCGTCGTTGCGAATGTAGGTCCACTCGCGCTCTTCCAAACCTTCGCGCGCGGCGCGGCGGACCAGGACGTCGAAGCCGTGCAGCCGTTCACCGAGCTCGAAGGCAAGGCGCCGCGCGTGCTGCACGAGCTCCGTATCGAGATGGATCTCGGTGACGTTGCGGATTCCGATGACGTCGGCGGCGGCGTAACCGAGCATCCGTTCCGCGCCGGAATTGAAGACGGTGATGACGCCGTGAGGATCGGTAGCGATGATGGAGACGCGGGTGGCGGCATCGAGCACCGCTTTGCGTTGCGCGTTTGCCGCGGCGACCTGCTGGTCGGCCAGCTTGCGCTCGGTGATGTCGAAGACGAAGCCTTCGAAGACCTCGGCGCCTTCGACCAGATCGATGGCGTGGGCGTTGAGCTGGACCCAGATCGTCGAGCCGTCGCGCTTGCGCCAGAGCAGTTCTTCTTCGATGGCGTAGCCGTTTGCGGCGAAGCGCTCCAACGCGCTGACGCGCTCATCCTCGGTGACGTAGACGTCGGTAGCGAGATTGCGCCGCTGCAGCTCTTCGATCGAGTCGTAGCCGAGAATGCGGGCCAGAGTGGGGTTGGCCATCAGGATCGTGCCGTCCGGTTTCGAACGGTAGATGCCCACCGAGGCGTAGTCGACGATGTTGCGGTACTTCTGTTCGGAAAGCAGCAGCGCTTCCTCGGCGCGCTTCCGTTCGGTGATGTCGTGGATGATCGAGTAGAGCAGCGTCCGGCCGCCGACGACGATGGGGCCGGAGTGGACCTCGACGTCGCGCACGTCGCCGTTGGCGAGGCGATGCCGGAAGACGAAATAGCTCCGCTGCTGGCTGGCCACGTTCGTCATCTCGGCGCGGACGGCACTCTCGCTGAGGGTGTTGATCTGCCAGACGTTCATCGTGCGCAGGGTGTCGACGTCCCATCCGTAAAACTCGGCGGCGGCGACGTTGGCGTCGACGATGCGTCCGGATTCCGGATCGATCAGCAGCTGCACGGCGCGGTTGTTCTCGAACATCTGCCGGTAGCGGCGCTCGCTTTCGCGAACCGCGTCTTCCTGGCGTTTCTGTTCGACGGCCGAGGCGACGTGCTGCGCGACAAAAACCAGGAGGTCGCGATCGCGTTCCGTGTAGCGCACGCCTTCGTCGTAGGTCTGCACGCCGATGACGCCCCAGGTACGCTCGCCCGTCGTCAGCGGTACGCCGAGCCAATCGACCGAGGGGGCGCCGATCGACTCCACCTCGCCGGTTCGTTTCAGCTCGTCGAACTCCTCGGGCGTGGCCAGCAGCGGCTTGCCGGTGCGCAGAACGTACGCGGTCAGCCCGCGTCCCGGCGGCCGTCCGACAGGCGCGGGATCGTACTTGTCGACGAAGTAGGGGAAGGTGAGGATGTCGCGCGCGGCGTCGTACTCGGCGATGTAGAAGTAGGTCGCTTCCATCAGCCCGTTGACGATGCCGTGCACGGCGCCGTAGAACTCGTCGAGGTTGCGGGCATCGCGGCTGAGCGTGGCGATGCGGAAAAGCGCCGACTGCATCTGCTCGTTGCGGACGCTCTCGGTGACGTCGCGGAAGTACCAGGCCCGCCCGCGGATCCGGCGGCCGGAGACGATCGGCACCGAGGCGCGTGAGAGCACGCGGCCGTCCTTCATCCTGACGGTGTCGTTGCTGCGGACCAGATCGGGATGCGTGTAGAGGTGGTTGACCAGCTCGATGAACTCGTCCCAGTCTTCGACCTTGTCCGAGGCGAAGCCGAGAAGCTCGTTGTCATCGGCTGCCCGAGCCGTCTCCTCGGGGATGCCCCACATCTCCAGGAACCGGCGGTTGTAGGAAAGGATGCTGCCGCGATCGTCGACCACCAGAATGCCGTCGAGCGTCGACTCCTGCTGGGCGCGCAGGATGGCCACGGTGGTCCGGAGCGATTCGTGCGACGCCCGGGTGCGGCCGCCCCGGAGCCAGCGGGCGAGCGCGTTTCGAGCGTTTGCGAGATGCGGGGGAGGTTGTACTTCCATGCAGGTTGGCGGGCTATTTTAGGTGAGTTTCCATCCCGTCGTCAGTCGGTGCGGTTGTGAGAGCGGAAGAACTGCCACTGCGTCCAGCTCGTCCAGACGTACCAGGCCACGAGGATGGCGATGAAAACCTGCCGGCCAACGAGACTGAGGACGAAAATGCCGGCTCCGACGATCAGCGAAATCCAGATCGAGATGACGAACGCCGGCCGTTCCTTGAGAAAGAGCCGGAAGAAGTTGCGCAGGATGCCGTTGCCGTCCAGCGGCCCGATCGGCAGCAGGTTGAAGATGCCCCACCATTTGTTTGCCCAAGCCATGAACGGCAGCAGGGCGCGGAGAAAAGGATCGGTCTGGGCGACCGGTACGTTGCCCGCGATCAGCGTTGCGATCCACGCCAGGAGGAAGCTGGAGGCCGGTCCGGCGGCGCTGATGAGGAGATCCTGCCACGGCCTGGCGCGCCGCTCGTTGTATGTCGCGCCGCCGATGCCCGCCAGGACGATCGTGCTCGAGCCGAATCCGAGCCCGGCGATCATCGCCGCATGCGCCAGCTCGTGCCAGAGCACGCTGATCAACAGGACCGGCGCCCAGAGCAGGGCATAGTGAATCCCCACCGCCTGGATGTCGGTGGTCATCACGAAGAAGACGATGAGGATGAGGAAACTGAGATCGAGGGCGATCGTCGTGCCGAAGAACGTCCCGAGGTGGATGCGGCCCATCAGGTGGGGGAGTATACGTTCCGCATCAGCCATATCCCATCCTCTGCATCGCGATGAATGGAACGACCGGCACTCTTTTCCATCGAGAGTCCTTCTCCCCCCGCAAAAAACCGCGGGGGGAGAAGGACTCTCGATAAAAGGAATGGCAAACACCACAGGGCCCGGAGGTTTCACTGCATCGCGGACGCGGTCGACGCCGTCTGCATCCGATTCGGGGCGTTGCCGAACTGGAGGCCGGTTTCGACCTCGACCGGTTCTCCGTTCACCAGATACGGTTTGAAACGCCATTGCAGGAGCGCGTCGGTGATGATCGCGGCCTGCGATGCAAAGGCGCTGATCACATGGACGTGTTTCACCTTGCCGTCCGTGCCGATGATGATGCGCACGGGGATGGAGTTGAATTTGCGCTCGGTCAGCACGGGATCGACCTTGCTGAGGACGTTCTGGTCCGCGTAGCCGGCCACGCAGCGGGGTGAGTCGTCCGCGGCCAGCTTCATCTGATTCATGTCGTGCACGATTTCGTCGAGCAGCTTGGGGTCGCGGCTGTTGAGAAAGAACTGGATGACGTGGCAACGAACCTGCGTGGCCAGGACGTACCAGTGCAGGCCGGCCACCGGCGACGCGTAATCGAACCTCGAAAACGTCCGGCCGGCGATGGTCACCTCGTACGGCGGATGTTCGACGGTGTAGTACGGCTGAAGATGATCGCTGGAGTACTTGATCAGCTCTTTGGCATCGCGCGGCGGAATGAGCGAGAAGAAGAGATCCTGCGCGGTGACGAGAATCGTTCCCCTGCTGGCGCCCTTGAACGTGCTCGAAGGGACGAAGTTGCCGAGGACGTAGCCGGCGTTCTCTGACGGCGGAGGGCCGCTGAACGGCTCGGTCCAGTCGGACGGGAGGCGATACGAGAATCCGAAGTACCGATTCTCGTAGACATCCTTGACCAGCTTTCCCCCTTCAGGCAGCGGGGTTTTCGAATCGCTGGCGCTCGGCTCCGCGCCCTTCACCAGAATCGTGTTCGTCGGGAGCTGGGCGAAGAGGGCGGATGAGCAACAGAGGAGCAGAAGCAGACAGACTAACCCGCATTTCCCACGGTCTGCTCGAGTCCTTTGCCACGCTCTTTCATCGAGAGTCCTTCTCCCCCCGCGGTTTCTTGCGGGGGGAGAAGGTGGCGGAGCCGGATGAGGGGGGCGTATACGCGATCGCTGGGATTGACCAGCGCTGATATGGGACATGCGCGTGAAACGCCCCCTCATCCGCCTGTCGGCACCCTTCGCCTCGCTTCGCTCGCTCAGGGCAGGCCCTTCTCCCCTGCCAAAACCCGCGAGGGAGAAGGGCTCTCGATGAAACAGAGTGCCGGCCTTTTTACTGAGCGTGTGAGAGATGTGGGCAGGACGCTGCCGAAGCATGTGTGCCTCCTTGAAGGAGCCGGCTGCTGACGCATGCGCGTCAGCCGCCGGCCGGGACGACGTCGATTAGAGAGATCGCAGGAAGTTGAGGATGTCCTGCCGCTGGCCGGTACTGAGGTTCTGGAAGAACGTGAAGGACGAGGCGTTCGCCTCCGAGCCGTTGGCGTTGTGGGCCAGGATGGCCGCCTGGATGTCCTTGGTGCGTCCGTCGTGCAGGAAGAAGATGCGCTGACCGGCGCCCCACAGCGGCGCGGTGCGGAACTGATCGCCGCCGGCGCCGCCCTGCGAGACGTTGTCCGCCAGCGTGGTTCCCATGTGATGGATCTCGAGGTCGCTGAAAAGATTCGCCGTGGCGTTGGTGAGGCCCGGCGTGAACGTCGATGCCACGGTGGTCAGCGACGGCGTATGACAGACCGCGCAGCCGATGGCGCTGAAGAGACTGCGCCCGTTATTGATGGAGGTGGAACCGCCCGGCACCGTCGTCGACGGCGTGGGCGGCGCCAGAAGGCGCATGAACATGGCGAACTGCGCCAGATCGCTGAGCGTGCCGATGGCCGTGGTGTTGAAGTTGGTGTGATCCTCCGGCGTGGCGTTGCCGCGGCAATTCGCCGGCAGGCCGTTGGTCGACGACTGCCCGCCGATGATGCCCATGTCTTCGCCGGGCAGCGGGCGTTCGTTCGGGAAGATCTCGTTGGTCACGCCCTGCTCGACGTTGTAGGCCTCGCCGGCGAAGAGCTCCAGCGACTTGTTCTGGGCCTTCCAGCCGAAGCGGCTGATGGTGCCGTCGTTGCCGTTGTGGTTGAACGTGCCGGTGACGCCCTGATTGTTGTTGAAATTGTTCTGCTGGTTGACGAGCAGGGTCTCGTCGGCGATGTTCTCCACCAGGCCCAGTCCGAACGTCGGCGTGGGGATGCGGAAGATGACGTTGTTCTGGGACAGCTGGCTGGCGAAACCCGGCTGGGCGATGCTGCACGGTCCGGCGTCGACCCGGCCGGTGATGGTGTAGAGATCCTCCACCCCGCCGTTCGGCTTGTTCGGATCGGGAACGCCGTTCGTGGTGAAGAAGATGAAGCGCGCCTCGCGCACCGGCCCGGTCGTGGTGATGAACGACGGGATGGTGTTCTGCGCCCCGTGGGCGGTGGCGTCGGCGACCTGAGGATTCGTAGCCGGAGCGGTTCCGCCGACGGCCGGTTGCGCGTGGCAGGCCGCGCAGCTCCTGGAGTTGAAGCGAGGTCCCAGGCCCTTGCCGTCTTCGCCGGCGAGCGTTCCCTGAACCGAATCGATCTCCTGGAAGCGGTCTTTGGCATCGTTGAAGAAGTTGAGAATGGTGACGGGATTATTGGCAGCGACGGAAGCCAGCGGCGCCCCCGCCGCCGCACCCCCGCCGCGAACGCCTGGATCGGTCTGGGCAAACGCGTTTACTGCGAATAACAACAAGAGAAACAGCGCTGATGAAATGACTCGCCGGGTGGTCATGGCACCTCCTCCAAAAAAGGTTTGAGAGAGAGACACGAGGACGAAGTGAAGGCCGACGCGACCTTCACCCTTTAACTGCCCGGGCATAGGGAAAGGGCGGACGACCCTTTCTTATTTGTCACGAACTTCATTCCGATTGGTTACGCTTTAAGTAAGGAGAGAAGTGAGGGGCGGAAACCCACACCACCAAAAATGGTGAGGTTGCGCGCGTTGCCTGCCGATGGCTGCCTGCGGCGTTGTCTGCCTATGGCGTTGTCTGCCTTCGACGTGGGGGAGCTTGGTGCGCCTGCTATCGGAAACGTTCACGCGCGGCGCGCAGACAACGTCGAAATCAGACAGCGCCTACGGCAGACAACGCGCGAAGCGCAGCCTGGAGCATTCATGCTTCGTTTCGAAGCATTGATGCTGCTCTTTCGCACCATGCATGGTGCGTTTCGAAGCATTGATGCTGCTCTTTCGCACCATGCATGGTGCGTTTCGAAGCATTGATGCTGCTCTTTCGCACCATGCATGGTGCGTTCTTGAAGCATTGATGCTGCTGTTTCGCAGCATGCATGGTGCGTTTCGAAGCGCCGATGGTGCGATTTCGCACCACGCGCGTTGCGTTTCGAAGCATGAATGCTCTGTTTCTCGAAGCGCCGGCGCCTCGCGTCTAAGCAGTGCAGAGAGCCAAATAACCCCGCTGCGCGCCCTGCGCGGCCGGTTATCCGTGTGTGCGCTCGGCCGCTCCTTGTTATGGCATAACGACATTAATGCGAGAAGTAACGGCTGTTACAATTATGCCGTAACAGCATAGAGCGCTTGACACTCCCCATGAGCGAGCCTAGCTTCGTAGCCGTCCTGGACAAGATGTCAGGCACGAGTCGACACGTGCCGAATGCCCGACGGTTTCTCGCGAGGAACGCCTCGGGTAACCCGCAGGCCGCATTGCGCGTGTGGCGCAATACGACTGCATACGAAAGGAGAAACAGATATGACAGAACATAGCTCCGGGCAGCAGAAAGGCGTCGCCGAACCGGCGCCTGCTCCTGCTCCTGCACCGGAAATCACCCCTTATCGGACGCTTGTCTCACAGGTGTCTGCGGCGATCACACAAGCCGTGATGCAGATCCCCGGCTATGACGCCGACCTGTCGGGCGTTCCAAGGAGTGTTCGTCGATCAGTCTCGGCGGAGTTTCTGGACATGACCGCGACCGCGGTCGACGCGAGCAGCGAGTTGCAGGGCGTGAATCAGCTCGACGCTGCCGAATGCCGCGACACGGTGCAACTCGCCGACGCCATCGACGTGCTGATGGACCACCTCCGCAGCGTGACTCGGCGTCTCTCATTGGTCAAGCGATCCAGGTTCGCCAAGGCAGCACGAGGCGCCCTCGGAATCTACAGCATCGCAAAGCGCGTGGCCCAGAACCCCAACAACACGCACGTCGTGGTGCATGTGGAAAATCTCAAGGCCGAGCTGCGGCGTAAGCGCATCGGACGTCAGGCCAAGGTGCCGGCAGGACCTGTGCCGACCGCGCCCATCCCAGCGCCACAAGGAGGTGCCACGACACAGAAAGCCGCGTAAAAAACCGCACGGCCGCGTTTGCGCGCGGCCGTGCCTTCGACATCGACCCCCAACTGTCTAAGAAAGGAGAAGTGTCTTGCGAAACATATCGCAATCCACCTGTACTGTCATTCCTGCGCACATCCAGCGGCATGTGGCCGCGCATGGTGACAGCCGTCAACGGGAGCGCGCCACATCGACGCTGGCCCAGACGGCGCAGTTCTTCAACGGCCGCACGTCGACGTTGATCGAACCGGCCGCCCAGGTGCCGGTACCGAAGACGCGTCAGGTCTACGACGCCGGTCACAACCAGATCCTGCCCGGCAAACTGGTGATGACCGAGCAGCGCCGGACCAGCAGCGACGCGGCGGCGAAGGAGGCATTCGACGGCTCAGGAGCCACGCATGACTTCCTCGGAAAGGTGTTTCTGCGGAACTCGATCGATGACCGCGGCATGCACCTCAATTCCACCGTCCACTACGGCCGCAATTTCGACAACGCCATGTGGAACGGGAAGCAGATGGTGTACGGCGACGGAGACGGGAAGCTGTTCAACCGTTTTACCTCCTGCGTCGACGTCATCGGCCATGAATTCGCGCACGGAGTCACGCAGTTCACCGCGAAGCTCGAGTACCAGGGCCAGCCGGGCGCACTCAATGAGCACGTTTCCGACGTGCTCGGGATCATGGTCAAGCAGTATTACTACGGCACGACCGCCGGCCGTTCGGACTGGCTCATCGGAGCAGGACTCCTCGGAAAAGCTGTTCGCGGCAAAGCCGTGCGCTCGATGAAAGCGCCCGGCAACGCGTACGACGATCCGGTGCTCGGCAAAGACCCGCAGCCGGCGCACATGAAGCAGTACGTCAGCGACCCCGACGACAACGGAGGGGTGCATATCAATTCGGGCATCCCGAACCGCGCCTTCTGTCTCGCTGCGACGGCGATCGGCGGATTTGCGTGGAACGTGGCAGGACGCGTCTGGTACCGCGTGCTGACGGCGAAGCTGTTTCCGAAGGCGCAGTTCCAGGATTTCGCCAACGCCACAGTTTCGACCGCCGGTGAGCTGTACGGCATCGGCGGAAGCGTGCAGCTCACGATCGCCGAGGCGTGGTCACAGGTCGGCCTGCACGTGCCGGTGTCGATGACTCGGTCTGGCGGTGCCAGCCGGAAGCGCCCGGGCACGGCCGGCTCGCCGGCAAACGCGTAGTCGTCAGTCAACCTCCAACCACCAACCCTCTAACCGCCGCGCCTCGCGCGGCAGAAAGACGAATTCCTCATGAGCACTGGACAACAGCACCACATCGAGCACAACGCCCTCACCTTCGAGGCCGTCAACGCCCACGTCAACAGCATCGACCTGGCAGAGGTCACGGCGCCGACCGCGGTGCCGCAGTCGCCCGCGGACCGTACGCAGCGTCTGATCACAGCCTACGCGGCGGCGCGTCCGATCCTGGCCGCGGTGGCCGCCATTCCGCTGATCCCGGCGACGTGGCGCACCATCGTGACGACGTTCGTCGTCGCGCTCGACGGCTTCACCGCCACCTTCAAGGCGGGGAAGGATCTCGCCGTGAGTGACGACCTCCCGGCCAGCACGATGGAACCGAAGCTCCCGGCCGCCTGACGCGATCACACATCAACGAAGAAAGGAGAACATCATGATTCGAATCCAGGCAGTAGCCCGCCACGCCGGCCACGGCCGGTTCGTCACGAAGCTGTACGCCCACCGTTACCCCTGGCTGACCGTGGTGGAAACGATGCGCATCCGCATCGTTCCCCGCCGCCGCCTGCGGCGGCGGTAGTCCCCAAGCAGTAGAGCCGGGGCCCGCGCAAGCGGGCCCCGGAGTTGTTCAAAATCCCGGGAACAAGTTTCACGCGGAACCGCGGAGATCGCGGAGCTGAGCGGCACGGTGCAATTCATCTGCGTACATACGCGTCATCTGCGAATAACCCGTCATCCGCAGATGGTGCAGATTTACGCAGATGGAGAACCGAGCCGTCGGCGAAGCCGGCGCAACGATCGTAGCCCACGGGTTCACCCGTGGGAAAACGTCGGTGCTCGATGTGTGAGCGCGCTTCAGCGCGCGAAAGAAAGATGAGAAATGAAGCGAACGACAGATTGTGATGATGTCCGAAGTAACAGATGCGGCCATGCTGGCCTAGGATTCTGAAGGAGCTCCCGACGCACCAACCTTCACCGACTTAGCTCCCAGCCAAGTAGTTCCACCCGGACATTGGTTGGCACGTCGGCGACGTCATCGAATGGATCGCTCGAACACCCGAGGCGAGTCGACGAGCCTGCGGGTACCAAGAGATTGGTGTCTGAATAGATGGGACGAGCCTCGTTATTACAAACGGCGACTTGAAACCCCTTGCCATTATATAGACGAAACCTTAGATAGATGTGCGCATCGCGGCTGTTGTCATTGGTGACGACGACGCTGGCGACAGCCTCCCGCTTACCGAACGCCTCTATCGAGGAAGTGAAGTTCGTACCGGACACGCGAAGCCATGCAGGCAGAGATATTGGCTGCTTAACAACCTCTCCGGACGAAGCTCGGACCTGAACAGTAGCGACCGAGCACGTTCGCTCCGTAAACCCGGCATGACAGGACTGCATCTTTGTTCTGATGAGCGCGCTATCTCCGGCCCTGACGTTCTCCGACAGGGCGTACTTGTTGAGGAGAGTCTGGTGTTCGTCAAATGTGAACGCTTCGACCAGAACTCGCCGCGCGGCTGGAGTTGGATTCGTCACGAGGATGTCCAGCTTTGGCAGCTCTTCCCCATAGGCAAGCAATATTGGAACGGTGGCCGGCGCGACCAAGCGGGCCGGGATTCTTATGGATGGCGCACCGGCTGAGAGCGTGAGGCTCGCGAGCGCCATCACGGCGTAATTGCGTGACCGAGACATTGGGCTGAGCATAGCCTCAACCGGGTAGGTGCGGCTACTGCTAATGGTGCCCACCAAACGGAGTCTAAGTTAGAGGCAACGGGGTGTGACGTTGGGGGTCGTATCTGGAAGATCAACTTAACGTTCACCGCTGTTGATTTTCCAGACACGACCCCAACTCACCCCGCCCTCGGACGAGACCCGCAGCCGGCGCACATGCGCGACTACGTCGACTCGGTCGATGACAACGGAGGAGTACACATCAACTCGGGAATCCCGAATCACGCCTTCTATCTCATCGCCACCGCCCTTGGCGGGTACGCCTGGTTGGCGGCCGGCCGCATCTGGTACCACGTTCTCGTGGTCAAGCTGTTCCCGCACGCCGGCTTCCAGGACTTCGCTGAGGCCACCGTTGCAGCGGCCGGTGAGCTGTATGGCTTCGGTGGTTCGGTACAGACCATCGTCGCCGAGGCCTGGGCGGCCGTTGGGCTGCCAGTGTCGGTGGCGCAGACGCGGAAGAAAGGCCAGCTCGGAAACGCCGTCAAGTGGCGCAACCGTCCAGCCGCGCGGCAGAACGCGTAACTCGTCTCTCGTCCATGAAACGCCAACACGGCGAGCGCGGCGACGCGTCCGCCTTTACCGAAACGAAAGGAACATCATGAGAACAGGACAACAGCACCACAACGAAAAGAACGATCTCTCCTTCGAGAGCATCAACGCCCACATCGCCAGCTTCGACCTGTCGGAACTGACGGCGCCTACCGCCGTGCAGGCCACGACCGGCGACCGCGTGCAGCAGCTGATCACCAGCTATGCCGCGGTCCGTCCGATCCTGGCCGCGGTAGCGATGATCCCGTTCATCCTGGCGCGCCGTGCTGAGCGCGTTCGTCATCACGCTCGACCAGGTCACCGCCAGCTTCAAGGCGGGGAAGGACCTGGCCACCAGCGACGGCGGCGCCTCGGTGGAGATGGAACCGAAACTCCCTGCCGCCTGAGACCACAACGATCAACGAAGAAAGGAGAAGACCATGTTGTACATCCAGAAAGTAGCGCGTCACGCCGGCCACGGCCGATTCGTAAGCCGGACGTACGCCCGCCGCTTCCCCTGGCTGACGGTAGTGGAGACGATGCTGATTCGTCGTCCGCCGCGCAAACGCCTTCGGAAGTGATCCCCAAGCAGTAGAGCCGGAGCCCGCGCAAGCGGGCTCCGGTTTTTATTTTAACTCGCGAACGGCCTCTATCCTCGGGGTCGTGCTTCAGCACTTACTAGTCGATCACTGCAATCAAGTCATCCAGAGCCTCGGAACATTCTTTGACTCGATCAGCATTGACCTTGACGTCCTCTCCGTGCACCTTGTGATATCCCTGCTCCATCTTCGCGATCGGTCGGCCTAGGTGAGCAGAAACGACGCCTGCAGTATTGAAATCACGCAACGCAACCGAGTAATTCTTTCGGAAACTATCAATCGTCGTTACGTCGTCGTCACGCGACGTAAAGTAACTCGGATGCCTTTGAAAGGCACTGAACAACGTGTCAGCAGTCGCGTCCGAAAGCGCGCGAAACGCCGTCGCTGCCCCACCATATTGTGTGAGGCGGTTGCCTACTATTACGTGGATTTGCGGCACGTCGATGGCGTACCGTTGCGCTTGCGCAGCGTAGGTCCACGAGCCGTATATTGGATGAGGGGGTGATTGCCCGTGCAAGAGGACGAACATCGCATTGGTGGCTACCCTTGAGGAGTCGTCAGCATTGACTGGTGTGATTAATCTTTGCGCAGCCGATATGGCAAGCTCTGTATATATCGAGAAGCTTGGGTTTGTGTCGATGAACACTATCCAGTTACGCTGATCCAAAGTGCGCACAACATTATTAATGAGATCCAAGAAAGCGAGATGAACCCACTTCCATGGTTGGATGGCTGTCGTAAGAGCCGGAGCAGCAGCCGCTCCAGAAATTGCTGGAGCCATCGGTTCAAGGTTTCCGTCGCCGCAAAGTAGAAAGAGATTAGTTGGCATCTCAGCATTGCGGTCGGCGACGGCAACCATAAACTCGTTCGGATCTGGGAGGGGTGCGCCGGCGCCACGGGCAATGACAGTGCTGAGGTATCCCACCACCGTACGTGGCGTAGCTTCCGTGCAAAGGCCTAGGACGTGATCTTCTCCAGCGCTTCCGCCACCCAACAGCATCATGCTAGCATTAGACTGTGGACATAGATCTAACACCAGCACATTTGTGTCCGGAAATTTCTCGGCATACCGCGAGGCTAAGTGGAAGGTAATCGTGCTCTTGCCGACGCCACCCTTGTTGTTCCAAATTGCGTAACTACGAATGAGAGACAAACTATCCTCCTAAGACGACCGAGTGTCGAAATCGTGACTTTACCACGCGGCGCAGTGTGGGTACTTAAGCGAAAGTACGAGTTGCCCCAGCGTACGCATAGCCGCAAACGTGGCTAGAGTCCGGCTGCCAAGCCGGACTCTAGCCCTGTCACGCGTTAGCCTTTTGGCGGATAGTCGTCATTACCGTAGCTATTTCGTTCGCGGATCTGACCATGCGTTCCATGAATTAGGTGCTCCACGCCTGCATTTTGCGCGATCTCTCGACCGCGCTCGATGGCTTCGGCTTGGGTGCGATGAACAGACGATGCGCGCTCACTTCCTTCGCGCACATTCGCCCATTCGTCTCCATGGGGAACCGTGTGAACGTTTTTCTCAGTCATTGCAAGAGTTCTCCTTTCGTGTTCTTGGAGTAACGGAGATCTTGACGAGCCGGCGAATCGGACCTACGTTGGTCCAGTCAATTGCTAACTCTTCCAGAACGGTGGTCCCATCCCCAAACGGTCAGCGAGCGAGCGGCTCGCTGACCGTTTCCCGTCTCGACCTTCAAACCCCACGGGACCTTAAGCGACTTCAGGATTCAAGGTACGCTTGGTTATGGGCGTCGTCAATGTCGCCGCGGAAATCTGCGGCAAGCACCTGACGATTTCTTCTACGGACAGTAGAGTGTTTCCAGCATTGGTCGTTAATATCCTGTGACTCTACGTGTCGTAGACATCCAGGTGAAAATCACCAGCGCGAGACTGTTCGGTTGTCCCCAACGGGAAATGTAGACGGAGCCAATGAGAGAACCAGCAAGGAGTGGGGATTTCTCCTAACGGCAGGCCCTTTAGAGCCATCGCCGAACCCCGCCATGATGTGAACACGTGCCCTGCCGATGTTTCGAGAAGCTGTACGTCCCATCGTTGCATTGAGCCGACGCGCCTGCTGGCGGTCCGTTCGGGCTTTGCTGAGGCGACGGTACCCACTGGCCATCCGAGTTCCGGTAGCCGCGGCCTGGCTTCGTCTGCGCCGGCGCTTTCTCGTAAGTCGTCAGGGAACGGCGCGCGATCCAACCGTTTCGTCCGTGCCATTCGGCGCTGCACCACGTTGCCGAGCAGGCCGAAACCTCGACGGCTTCGCCGGTCGACAAGGTTGCAAGCGTCACCGACCGTGCGGTTGGTGAGGCGCGCAGGATCGCTTTGCTGTTCGTTCGATAGGTGGCCGCCACGGCTGGAGCGGCCAGAAGGAACAGCGTGAAGGCGGCGAGTAGCAGCGGGTCGCGATGGCGAACGGCCGCACGTGTCGGTTTGTGCCGAACGGTAAGATGATCAAGCATGAAGGTGAACGAGCTCATCATCGAATACATCCTGACCTGCGACAAGCGGGGAGAGGTACTGAACTTCGCCGACTTCATCCCGCTTTGGTGCGCGTCGGATCAAAGGGCCGAGGAGCGTGCAGATGATGAGGCCAAAGCGGGCCAACTCCTTCGGCGGTCAGTCGCCATTCAGTGAAGCCGGCGCGGGCGATTCTCTCGTAGTTCCATCCTTAGTCCCGAGAGGAGTCCCAGAGTCCCGCGGAAGAGGAACCGCACGCGTGACGGCTAAACTTCGCGAGTAACAAGGATTTCGTGAAAAAAAGGAGTCCCGCGTCCGTCTATTTCTCCAGTCGGATCAGATGAACACACACGCCACAGGCCCGCGCGTAACCGTTTTGTAACAAGAGCGGCAAAAATCAGGGAGTGTGCGTCCGTCTATGACGATGAGCAGTCCAACGAAAGTTTGGGTTGCGATTTGTCTGCAGTCCAAAGAAATTTTGGATTGCAGTTGCTTTTCTGCAAGCGTACACTCCGTGGGCGTGAGGCATCTTGCCCTCACGACTGGAGTGTTTCGTGGATCATCTCGACGCTCTGCTGAAGTTAGCGCAGGAACATCCGTTCCTCGCTGGTGGAGTGCTCTTCCTCGTCCTCATCGAGTTAATCCATCGCGCTAGTCTCGTCGTCGATCTGCTGATCTCTCTCGTTCGCGGTCTCAAGAGCGCCCTTCGTCTCTTCGCCGGAAAGTTCCGCACGCTGTGGGAGGAGTGCACTCATTGGGACATCCCTTCCGATCGCGGTGCCACACTTCTGAAACCGCACGACGTTTCTGCTTCGCGCGCGCTCGAAGTGTCGCAAGGATCCGGACCCTCACGTGTCACAGCGATGCCGATCTCGATCGACGGCAGATCGTCGGAAAGGGAACCACGTGTCGGAGTGGAGTGAGATGCTCGTTACGAATCTTTCGCTCGTCGATCGGATCGTCGCGGATATCGGCAGGCGGCACGGCATGTCGGCTACCGAAGTGGAGGATTTCTCGGGAGCGGTGAGGTTGCGCTTGGTCGACGACAACTATGCCATCCTTCGCTCTTTTCAAGGCAGAAGCTCGCTCGCGACGTTTCTTGCGGCCGTGGTTGCCCGGTTGCTGCTGGACTACCAGAATCATCATTGGGGAAAGTGGCACGATTCGGCGGAGGCGAAACGACTTGGCGCCGCGGCGGTGGATCTAGAGCGCTCGATCCATCGAGAGGGCCGGCCGCCTGTTGAGGCGATCGATGCGGTATTGACGAAATACCAGGACCTTACCCGGAACGAGGTGGAAAGGATGTTAGCGCGGCTTCCAGTCCGCGCGCCTCGTCGCGAGCATGTCTCCCTGGACGAGGCCTTGAATATTTCAGTGCCTGATGTTTTCGCACCCGAACGAACCAGTGTCGCGTCTGAGGTCTCGAAGATTGTGACGAGGACGCTGGCCCGGCTTTCGGACGAGGACCAGTTGATTGTCAAACTTCGTTTTGATTGTGAAATGACCGTGGCCCAGATCTCACGTGCGTTGAACCAAGACTCGCAATTTCTCTATCGGCGCCTTCACAAACTCTTTGAAGAACTTCGCAAGGAATTGCTAGTAGGAGGTATTCGTCCGGAGGACGTGAACTCGCTCATTGGGAGCGATGACGTTCAACTTGATTTTGGACTGAATGGTTTGCGGGAATTACTAGCGACTGCAGCAGATGCCGATCTATCGGGCGGAAACCGGATTGCCCGACGATGACGGCCTCTAGGAAGGCAGTTCTGGTGGGGATGATTACTCGTGTTTCAGTTCGAGGAGTTTGACGTAGCTTGTTAAAGCGGTAACCGGGAGTTCCGTCATGGATCATGGTCATCTCGGCAGTTTTGTTCGTAGCACTCAAGGCGGAGTCTTTACGGCGACAGCGGGTGTCGTCTGGGAAAGTGTGGAGGTAGCAGAAAGACTAAGCTATCTTCGGGAGGCTGGGTCTAGTCTTGATTGGCGCTCTCTCGCCGCATACATGTGGCACCCGTCCCCACTAACACTCTTCGGCGTCGGAGTTGCGTGGGTAATTGTGTCATTTTCGGTCCGGAAGAAACCACGCGAACTAGCCGAGATTGTACCTGCGCCAATTGAGTTACCGCGAGCTGACGAGTATCAGGTTGACGTTCCGCCAAAGGCCGTGGAATTGGCGCAGAGCGGACACGACGTGATAATCAAAGACGTCAGAATCCGCACGATTGTTGTGCGCGCTGCAACTAAGGTCAAGCCTTCCGATAAGCAAGAGGGCGAACCACCGTCAGACCTTCGTTTTTCGGCGTGAAATCACGAGGCGGCATCCGCAGATGGGCTACACCATCTGCGGATGGCCTTCACCTCAGTTGTCGTTGAAAAGCTCCACGAACTCGTAGACGAAGTTCCCGGTGCCTAGCGCATCGGAGAACTCGTTGATGAAGACGCCTTTCGCGCAGCCGGTGAGACCGCCGGTGCCGGGGTTGCCGGAGGTCGAGGCGACCTTGTTCCACGTTCCGGCTGTGCCGACGGCGCCGCAGTTGGCGCGCTGGAGGCTCTTGCCGCCGCTGGCGTCCATCGCTACGGTGGCACCGTCGATGACCGTGCCGCCGGCGTTCTTCAGCGTGTAGGTCTCGCTGCCGTTGATCTGCGGCATGGTGTCGGCGCTGTTGATGTAGACGACGTTCGAGGCCAGCGTGATGCCCCAGAATGATTCGAACGCCGCCTTCGTGGCGTTGCGTCCGACCACTACGTAGCCGTGCGACGGGATCAGGGTGCCCGACGGGACGGTGTAGGTGAGGGTGGCGTTGGCCTGCACCAGCTGGTAGCCGCTGATGTCGATGGCATCGTCGTTGTTGAACGTCAGCGGGAGGCCGGCGGCGGTCTTTTCGTTCGGCCCCTGGTGTACCAGGCCGTCCGCGTCGGCGGTGAAGGTGCTGGTGCCGTCGGTGGTGATCTTGATGTTCCCGACGCAGTACCCCGTGGTGCTCATGTTCGTCGAACCGGGATTCCCCTCCTCGGTCTGCAGGACGAACGCGGCCGGCGCGGTGACGCAGGAGGTCGAGCCGGCGCGAAGGACGTGATCGACGACGTCGATCCGCGGCAGGTCCCAGCCGGTTGACTCGCCGTCGCCAACGCCGATCACGGCCAGCGCCGGCGCCGCTTTGTTGAAGTAGGTGGGATTGGTGCTGCTCTCCGAGCCGTGATGGTTGACGTTGAGGACGTCGATGCCGCCCGCCGTGATCAGCGGATTCGCGCCGCCCGGGCTGATGGCGTTGATGACGCTGGTCTCGACGTCGGTCTGCGTGGTCGAGCGCCCGGTGCAGGCGTCGCTGCCGCCGCCGAGGTCACCGGCCCAGAGATAGTCGAAGCGGCCGTACTTGACGAGAACGGCGATGGAGCGGTCGTTCTCGTCGGAGACGGAGACGGTCCCGCCGCCGATGATGGAGCCGTTGCGGGCGACGCAGGTGAGGGTGGCGCCGTTGCCGAGGTTGATGACGGTACCGACAGGCATCGCGGTGGGACTGCCGGCGGTGGTGGTCGCCGCTGCGGTGTTCCAGCCGGTGACGCAGCTGGAGGTGTTGGTCGACCCGTTGTAGTAGTTGGCGGTGTGGACGTTGTAGCCGGCGTTCACCACCTCATCCATCCCGCCGACGTGATCGCAGTGCTGATGGCTGACGATAGTGTAGTCCAGCCCATTGGCCGGCTGGATGCCGATGGACTTGAGGTAGGGGACGACGTAGGCCGTTCCCTTGCCGGTATCGCCGGCGTCCATCAGGACCGTCGTGCCGTTCGGACCTTTGACCAGCACGGAGAGCCCCCAGCCGACATCGATGACGTGAATCTCGAGATTCTGCGCGGCAAGGGGGAGGGTGGTGAGGAAGACGACGACGAGGAGAAATGCCCGGGAGAGAAACGATCGCATGGGAACCTCCTTCTGACGGCCGGCGAATATAGTCGGAAGGATGGCAGGGTGCCAGTAAAGTGACGAGGGTCACAGGGTGGCTGCTTCTAGGTCACATGAGGTGACCCAGGTGCGGCCTCGATGACGCTCGATCGCGTTTGGGGTCACTAGCAACAGCCGGCATGGCCGCTATGCAGTGAACGTTGAGCTGGAGGGAATGGGAGATTAATGAAGAGATGCATGTGTCGTGCCTTTCGACCTGCAATACACCTCTCGTAACTCCTTCGTCACATAAATCCTATGGCGTAGCTAGCCTATGTCGGCTCTAAGTCTGTCAACTACGTGCGGACGATGTCTCTGTGCTGATGTACGCGTTTGGCTTCCCTAAGCACCGTAACCATTGCAAATTCGGCGCTAAGTGCTTTCTCTTCAGCTGTTAGCGGGTATTGTCCCGGGTTTGTATTCAGTAAGAGTTGACAAGCTACCGACAGGTTCCTATACTCTGATCGACTCTCGTCCTGAGAGACAGACTCCCCCACACAACCAAACTGCTTGCAGACTTGTTAAGGCATATACCTTGGCTCGACTATTTTTTTTGTACGGAGGTTCGAGGAGTTTCACGTAACTTGCTAAAGCGTAAACCGGGAGTTCCGTCATGGATCATCGTTATCTCGGGAGTTTTGTTCGTAGTACGCGAGGTGGAGTAGTAACGGCGACGGCTGGTGTTGTTTGGGAGAGTGTGGCTGTAGCACACAACCTGAGCTACCTTCGCGAAACGGTGTCACGCCTCGATTGGCGCGCTCTTGCCGCGTATCTGTGGCATCCGTCACCCCTAACGCTTTTTGGTGTCGGATTTGCGTGGGTGGTTATGTCACTTCTGCTCCGGAAGAACTCAATGGAGCACGCCGTGGTCGCGCCCCAACCGATTGAGGCTCGGCACGTAGCAGAGGGATATCCGGTTGACGTACCTCCCAATGTCGTGCAACTGGCGGAGAGTGGACACGACGTTATCATCAAAGACGTCGTGAGAACTCGGACGATTGTTGTGCGCGCCTCGCACCGATAGAACACTTTGTCCACGTCCTCGCAAGTAAGAGGACGCCATGCGTCAGACTTTCGGTCTTTTCTTTGAAAGCGCTTCTTCCTATTGCGGCCACCGAAGCGCAGCTCTGAAGCCCGGTATCTCCGCGGCTAGGTAGTCCGAGTGCGCCGACACGGTATCCAGCAACTCGCGCGCGAGGACTGCATCCACGGACTTTCCGTCGGCGGATGTGCGCGGCGGCTTCGGTCATGGCATGATCTCCTGCGTTTGACCCCGATGGAGGGTGCATTGGTCATCGCGATCGTACTAGCACGATTGTGCGACTAACGCCAGCCGTTGTCAAGCGGACACATTGCACAGTTTGCGTATGAAAACCGGAACCAACGAGGCTGAGATCTTCGCTGCCGCGCTGAAACGCTGGCGTGAGAAGCGTGGGCTCACTCAGGACGGCCTCGCGCACGCCGCAGGAATCGCCAGCAGTTACGTCAGCCAGCTGGAGCGCGCAGGAAAGGTCCCCAGCCTCACCATCATTCTGAAGCTTTGCCGCGCGCTGAACATCGTGCCGGGCGACCTGCTCTCCGACTTCACCATTCCCGCCGTGAAGCGCCTCCGCTTCGACGAGTGACACTGGTTCGTCTGCGTTCCGAAAGGCGTTTCACCACAGAGACACAAAGGACACGAAGAGAATCCCTCTGTGTCCTCTGTGTCTCTGTGGTGGGAATCGCTCCCGAGCCAGATCCAGCTTCGGCGATAGACTGGAGGCATGCAAAGTCATCGCCTTGCCCTGGCAGTCGCCCTATCGCTGTCGGCCGCCGCACTATTTGCGCAGGATGATCCTTCGTTGATCGGCCACACCACGGGACTCTTCGGACCGGAGAAGTGCGGGCCAACGGGCGATGCGACCGACACGAGCGTCCCGGACCCTTACCTGAATGCGCTGAAGAATCGGGATGTTGCGCCCGATTCGTTCAAGCACATGACGATCGCGACAGTCGTCGCGGACGTTCCTGCCGCGAGCGAGGCGGGCAAGCGGCGGCGGGACAAGTGGACCGGCGCGCAGCGCAAGTCGCTGGTCACGAAGGAAGCGGCGGGAATCGAGGTCGTCGGCTATCTGGCCGGCGTGACGCATGAGGGCAAAGAGTCGTGCAATTGCAGCAGTGAGACCGACAAGGACTATCACATGTGGCTGGTGGCGAAGCCGGGAGACAAGCAGGCGAAGTCGATGGTGGTGGAGCTGAGCCCGCGCCTGCTCAGTGCCCATCCGGACTGGCCGAAGCTGGCCTCGAAGGCGCACACGGATGGGACGCTGGTCCGCATCCGCGGCTGGCGCACCTGGGACCAGGAGCATCCCGAGCAACTGCACAACCGGAAGAACCATGCAGGCAAGATCCTCCACGCCACCCGCGCCACGCTTTGGGAGGTTCACCCGATCCTCGAGATTGCGGTGAAGGATGACAGCGGGAAGTGGGTGGCGATCGATGGGGGAGAGTGAGGGCGCCAAGTTCCTCCACAATTCCTACAATTGAAATTGCGCTACTTCCTTGCGGCCTAGGCCTGGGCTCAGGCGGAGCAATACAAGCCTTCCATCCACTGAGTAAGATTTTTCCTCAGGAGGCTTTATGAATCGAAGCATTATCACAGCCGCCCTCTCGGCGTTCGTTTGCCTGGCCGCACGTGCGCAAATATCTGACCAGCAAATTGTGAAGGATGCTTTTCCGGCGGATCTGACCGGCGGAGGAAGGCAGTTTTCCAGTTTCATCGCCGTTGATCTGAATCACAAGGGGCAGCCACTCCTGGTCGCTGCGTACACGAACAGTGTTGTAGGCGCCATCCGGGTGCTCAATCGCTCCGGCCAAGTGATCGCCGCTCCGGACGTATCCGGAATGCGCGGCTTTCATGCGAGCGTCCAGGCGTTGGATCTGGATGGCGATGGGACCCCCGAAATCATCGCCGAGTTCACCACTGGGCACAGTCCCGACAACCCGGACACCTGGGTATTTCGCTGGACTGGGAATAGTCTGCAACTCATTTCGCCAACATGCGCAGCGGGCGGACTAACGCTCACCTGCCTTGGCCATGTATCCGCTCTGGATGTCGACGGAAGCGGCCACTACGCCCTCTTGGACTGGCCTGGGCTTCAGTTGAACAACGGCTCGGTCAGTGCTGTCGGTGATTGGACGCTTTACACCCTGAGCAACGGGGCTTTCCATCAGTCGCCGCAGGCCTTTTTCTTTGCTCGCGAGTTCAAGAGAGGCAGCGGCAAGCCCTTCGCATCGACGCGTCGGATTTCCGCAACTCCAGGCGCAACGACACTCCGCGTCATCAATGGCTCGGGAGCCGCCGCCTCGACCAGTGGCCAGGTGACTCTTGACGGAAAGGATCTGCTCGGCCCGGCCGACTTCAAACGGAACCAGCACGTTTACGATGTTCCGGTCACGTTGACCGCAGACAACACCCTGAGCGTGCGGCTGGATGGCAAGCCAGGCTCAAAGATTACCGTCTTGATTCTGAAGGCCGGTACACCGTAGGGCGACAGGCATCAGCCTCCTCCGGTCAGGCCTGGGGGGCGAGGGTTCGCGGGCTGTGAGCGACGCTTCGCGCGTTGTCTGCCTGCGGCGTTGTCTGCCCTTGGCGTTATCTGCCTTCGGCGTAGGCGAGATCGGTGCGCCTGTTGCCAATAGAGGTCCACGCGCCGCGCGCAGACAACTCCAAAGGCAGTCAACGCCAAAGGCAGTCAACGCGCGAAGCGCAGACAACGCCTCAGCCAGCTTCAGATCGTCGCGCGGACGGCCGACCGCAGCACGAGGCGGAAACGGCTTCCCGACGTAACGGTGAAGTCGAATTTGCCCGTTGCGGCGGCTCCGGCGATTCCGACGCCGGCGCCGATGGCGGCGCCTTTGGCCGTCGCGTCGCGGTTGCCGCCGAGGGCCTGGCCGGCGAGGGCGCCGATGATGGCGCCGCCGGTGATAACGGTGGCGTTGTGCTTCGCGTGCGCTTTCCCTTCGCGCGCGTAGTGCGAGGTGTGCACTCCGACGGTGTTTCCGTTGGCCAGAGTGATCGAATGAAGCGAGAAGTTGAGACTGGCCGATCCACCGATTCGTCCCGAGGCTTCGACGCTGCTGATTTGGACCACGGCGCGAGCGCCAGTGCGGGCCACGGTGGTGCCGTTGATCACGATCGGTGCGGTCAGCTCGGCCGGCACCGTCGTCCCAGGTCTGCCGCTGGCGGTGGAGATCGATTGCCGTAGCTTGAAGTGGACCGGCGTCCCGGCCGGAATGACGATGGTGCGGGCGTTGGCGGCGACGGCGAGCAGGATGGCGAGAGCGGTTGCGATGGGAATCTTCATCTTCATGCCGCCGTCCTCTGCAATTTCCATACTGGCAGGCTCGCTGCGCCGGTCTGATGGTAATCTCCGGGCATCACAATTCTGGAGGCATCGATGACCGATGTGATCGCGCTACTCGACCGCGAAGTGAATGAGCGCCACATGCTGAACCATCCCTTCTATCAGCGCTGGAACGCGGGTGAGCTGACCCGCGGCGAGCTCGAAGAGTATTCGCGCCAGTACTACCCCTACACGGTTGCCTTCCCGACGTTCGTCAGCGCGATGCACGCGCACACCGACGACATCGCCATCCGCCAGTACCTGCTCGAGAATCTGATCGAGGAGGAGCGCGGCTCCGAGAATCATCCCGAGCTCTGGCTCCGTTTCTGCGACGCCCTCGGCGTCGCTCGCGACGAGGTGAAGGCGACGTCCGCCAACGAGGCGACCGCCGATCTCATCGACTCCATGCGCACGCATGCCCGGAGCGAGAAGCTGCACGAAGGGCTGGCCGCGCTCTACGCGTACGAGTCGCAGATCCCGGCGGTGGCGAAGGCGAAGATCGACGGTCTGGCTGCCTGGTACGGCATCACCGAGCCGCGCGACGTGGCGTTCTTCTCCGTCCACATGACCGCCGACGTGCTGCATTCGCAGACCGCGCGCGAGCTGCTGGAATCGCTCTGCGACACTCCCGAGAAATGCGAAGAGGCGCGCGCAGCCGCCGCGACGACGGTCAACGCGCTCTATCGTTTTCTCGACGCTGTGAATTAGCGACGAACTCTCTGTGCTCTCTGCGTCTCTGTGGTGAAAATCATTCAACCACAGAGGCACAGAGGACACGGAGGCCTTGCGCCTGCCGCCGCCTTTCCGCCATGATGGCGCGAAATCCCAACAAAATCTGGCGGAGGTCTTCATGAGTCTCTTCGACTATCCCCGCATCAATATCAAGGGCACGGTCAACCTGAACCCGGGCACGGCCAACAATGACGACTATGCCGGCGGCTATTCGCTCACCGAGGGACCGTGCGCGGGCGAGACGCTGGCGCTGATCGACTCGAAGCTCGTGCAGCCGCGCACCTTCCAGATGCCGGACGACGACTTCATCGCCTGGGTGCAGAAGGCGCATCCGTTCAAGCGCGTCAGCAACGGCGAGCTGGTTCCCATCATCCCCGCCGAGTGGAATTACTACGGCGACATGACCTCGGCCGTGAACAGCGGAGCCGCCAGCGTGATCGGCGTCCAGACCGGACCGGGGAAGGTCTATCACGCGGTCGATCCGTCGGTGCCGGTCACGGCGCTGATCGGCGCGCCGCTCACCTACAACGGCGGCATCACCGACCTGAACTCGGAAGGATCGCCTCCCGGCACCCAGTTTTTCATCGAACAGCTGACGTTGATGAACGGCGATTTCGTCGCCCTGCAGGGGCCGGCCTCGAAGGGCGCCTGCCAATGGATCAACTTCTATCGCAATGTGAACCAGCAGGGAGACAGAGGCGCGGGCGGCTACATGTATCACGTCATCCGGAGGTCGGATTGCGGCGGGAACTTCCGAATCCCCGGCTTCGAGGACCCATCGATCGTCGGGGTGATCTTCCGCTACTACCTCTACAACATCGTCAAGCCGGTTGTTGGGAACGATGCCATCGAGCAGATGTACGTAAACCGAGGACAGAACCTGGCCTCGCTGCAGTTCGTGGCCACGATCGCGCCGTTGTATGCGAACGAGAAGATCACCACCGGTCCGATCGGACGGCTGCTGGTGGCGCCGCCGCCGTCGATCTCGACGCTCCCGCTGACGAACAACAACGGCGGCGGAACGATCGCCCTGGCGCCGGCGGTGCTGTATCAGAACGGCAATCAGATCTCGGTCGAGTTCATCGGCACGTTCCCCGACAACAGCCAGGGGACGACGAACGACAAGTACGACTTCGGCCCGGTGACACTGCATGTGGACGGCGCCGGCACGAGCGCGGCCATCGGTGACGTTCCTTACGCCAATACGCCGGCGGGTGACCAGCGCGGCTGGCTTTTCGATTTCGACATTTCCGCCAACCCGGACGCGCAGAAAGCGCTCACCGATCCGAAGGCCACCTTCCGCCTCGCCAGCGCGAAATGGCACGACGTTCTCAACGAGAGCGAGTACTACATCGTCTCCAACCAGCAGTCGATCTACGGGGAGCAGAATGGTCCCCGCGATTCCTTCCGGAATCAGGGGACGACGGAGCCGGCCACGATCAGCGTCTATCAATACGGCCAGATTCTGGAGGCCGGCGTCTGCCCGCCGATCACGGTCTGGAGCTACAGCACCGTGCCGCTGCAGACTCCCGGCGCGCTGGTGCAGGTGGCGCAGAATTTCAAGCCCGGCCAGCCGCTGACGTTCGACACCTCGGCACCGGGCAACTTCACGTTCACCTTTACCATCGGAACACAGCCTCCGCCACCGCCGAGCTACAACGACTTCCTCAATCCTCCGTTCACGATCCTGACGAACACGCCACAGATGTTCCTGCGCATCCTGCCGAACGATGAAGATTTCTCGCAGTATTACGTCGATCCGAAGGCGGCGAAGCCTGTCGGGAACGAGAAGCTCACGTTCGACGTCGTCTACAAGAAGGTGCTGCGAACGTATTACGTGCTCTACCCGATCATGAACCGATTCATCAAGCTCAATGACGAGCAGGCCGTGTCCGGGAGCGCCGCCGCGATCCTGACACGAACGGATCTGTCGCTCTGGATGACGACGCGCTTCATGCCGCGGACGCGGGACATGTCGACGAGCAGGAGAACACTGCTACAGGCGTGGTGCCGGACGCAGCCGGGAGGGTGAGCCGTGGTGCACCTCTCATTCAATCGTCGGATTTTCCGCCGGCGAAGCCGGCGTAAATTTCCACCGGCGAAGCCGGCGTAAGAACGTAGCCCCCGACTTCAGTCGGGGGTTTTCGAGTTCCCCAACGTCGTGAGCCCGCTTACGCGGGCGACAGGAATGCCTGGTCCATCGCGTGAGATCCGCGAGACAACCCAGGTCCCCCGACTAAAGTCGGGGGCTAAGGTCTTATGCCGGCTTCGCCGGCTGGGGCGCCAGGCATCACTCGCTCGGAAGCGCGGCCGCCATCTGCATCATCGATTGCTCGAGCTCCGGCCCGAGCTCCCGTTCGTCGGACCAGGCCAGGCCGACGATGGCGCGAATCTCGCCGCGGTCGTCGAACACCGGCAGCGCGATCGCCGCCTGCGCGCCGACGGCTTTCGCTCCCGGCTTGATCGTGCCGCTGTCGTCTGTCTGCAGGTTGCAGGTTTGTACGGGCTGCTTCCGGACCTGCGCCACGCCGGCCATCCCTTTTCCGTGTGCCACGTGCGCGACGATGGCTACGACGGGCGGCGGGATGTTGTGGGCGGCGGTGAGATAGAGATCGTCGCCGCGCTGTTCGTGCACCGTTCCGGCCATGCCGTCGACGCGCGCCAGCAGCGATTCGAGAAAGGTCTGATGAGCGGGATTTCGTTCGAACATGGATCGGATGGTATCAGCCGCTCTCAGACGTTTCGTCGGAGCAAGCGCCGCAAACCGAGCCAGAGCACCACCACGATCATCCACCAGAAAAACTCCGTGACCAGCACGCCGACCGGCTTGGGAACGTGGAAACCGAATGTCTCGAGTCTCGCCTTGACGAACAAACCCGGCAGAAAGACCAGATGCGGTTCGGCGCCAAAGAGCAGCAACGCGCCGATCACGACCGCTGCTCCGATCGGCGCGACGATCAGCAAGGCGAGCACTCCGAGGACGGCAGGCGAGCGGGCGGCCATTCGCGGAAGCTAACACACGCCGGATAGGTCGGCGCGGTCGGTTGCTAACCGATTCGAGGAACGGACAGTCAAACGTCAGGGAGATTTGACATGGGCAGAACCGCCGCGAGAATCCTGCTTCCGCTAATCGTCGTATCGATCGCCGTCTATGCCGCGCAACCTCTCCCCGATTCCTACGTCCTCCGCGATGGCGACATCACCTACATGCTCGGGAAAGGGATGTCGCCGGCGGCCCTCAAAACACTTCAGCACCGTTACGGCCAACACTTTCTCTGGGCGCGCCGCAACGGCCATGAATACGTCGCCACCGATGGCCGGACGATGCGCAGTGCGCTTGATGTGATGCAGCGAAACGTCGCTCGCCGGCCGGTGACCGATCGGCGCATGGCGGGGGTGATCGATGCGGCGGTGAGGTCTGGGTCGGCGCGAGCGATTCGTTGACGCGTGTTTCACGCGGAGGCGCGGAGACGCGGAGGGGGAGATGCGGTTAGTCTCAGGAGCAGATCATCCGCACGCGTTCGCGCGTTTCTTCCGAGAATGAAGCCACCTCGCCGGCGGTCATGATCCCATTCGATACCGCGGCGGCGATCTGAAACAACGCGTTCGAACGGCGGCGGTTATCGAAAACGTCGGCGATCTTCCGATTCGATTCATCGATGAAACGGTAGAGGGCGAGGTATCGCTCGTGCCCGGTACCAGCTTCCGCTGAAAACTTGGCGGAGCTCGCGACCACCGAGTCGCAGAAACGATTCAGAAGGATCGGTGCAAGTCGTCGCCACTGCTTCCAATCGCTCTCAGAGAAATCCGGCATGATTTCCTCGCGGCTAATTTACCTGACCTTCACTCCGCGTCTCCGCACCTCCGCGTGAGACCTTCATGAAAAAACAATCGCAAGCCAAACGGCCGCTCCACCGCCGGACGCCAGGTATGAAGGCACGTTTTCGAACCTGGGTGCATCGAAAGTCAGGTGTCGCACCGTGACGAGGACGTTCGGGCTTCCTCGGTGTACACCTCGAAGTCTGCAGGCAGGCGAAGCTTCTTGTTCGGCAGATAAACGCCTTCTGACTGCGCCCCTGCTTTGCCGCTCACGCCGGCACCCTTGATGAAGAAAGTCGCGATCGGCTCTTTGCAAAGAGGATCTGCGCCGCCTATGACGGGAACCGTGCGGGCGATTCTCTTTCGAGTCGCAAGAATTCGCGAACCGGCCTGCCGCCACGTTCCGACGACGACGACGTGTGGATCACCAGCCGACATGCTTACTTTTTTGTCCACCTGTTCGATGGCCCAGAAATGGTGCTCGACGTATTCACCGTTCGCTCGGAAGAGTACAAGCGTTGCCGGAGCGGAGCGGGTCGGATTCTCGATCTCAGGCGGAGGACTCACCCATGCGCCCTGAATTCGGAGGAGGGGCGCGGACGGAACCTGCGACCCTGCGCCAGGATTGGACGCAAGCGCGAGCGCCAGCAATGCAAGATGAGCCACTTTCATTCAAGGCGCCCAACATTCAAAGCTCAGCGGCTTCGGTCCGCTGCGAACGGAAGCAATCGTAGCAGGCGCCGGGCCGAAGTCCGCTGCGGTTCACGCCGGGTGCAACCGCAAGTTGGGCGTCGATTCGCGACACTACGCCGATTCGACACTCCAAAGTCTGTCGTTGCTGACGAGAGAGGAGAGGGCCTCCGTCGCTGCGCGCTGAAAGGCTGCTTCGCTGCTCTGAACGTTGTGCCAGCCGATGCCGATCAGTACGACGTTGCATACTCTGGCCAGAGGTTCGGTGTCTCTTGCGAACGCTTCGACGACGCCCCGCTTTACCGCCTCTTCGAGTTGAGATGAATACCGGATCCCCAGATCAGCGGGCCATTGAGCTGCAGAATGAAACGTAAGCTCAGACGACGGTTCGCAACGAAACTTGACCAACGCGTAGCTGCTCGGTCCGCAGGTTGCGCGCCGATGTTCGTGCTCGATCTCCAACGGCGTACCCAAGGTATGCGTCCGCGCGGACCGATGTGAGTGAACCGAGTTATCCATGACTCACCGAGAGCGTGAAGGATCGTAGCAGGAGGCGGGCCGAAGTGCGCTGCTGCCGCTTGACAATGCCCGCTCAGCACACCGCCCCTGTTAATTAGTAGACGATCACCGGCCACACCGGTTTGCTCTTCTCCCGCAGCGCTTTGATTGCGGCCCTCATCCCAGATGCGAGCGAAGCCAGGTCGATCCCTCGATCATTCGCATTCGACGCCACGAGCAGCAACCCTTCCTCAATCCGTTCCACCGCCGGACGCCATTGGCCGGTTTGCGCGTGGTGAATTCCGACGCTGAACTGGAGAAAGATCCGTATGAAGTCCGGCTCGTCGCGATTGCCTTCGAAGAAAAGCTCCTCGAAGCAATCGCTTGCTTCGAGGTATTCGCCTTCGTTGAAGAGCGTGATGCCGCGCCGAAATCGTGGATCGTCGATCAGTTCCAAGTCAGCGACCGGAGTTGATCGAGGTTCACGTTTCCACCCGACAGCACCACCGCCACACGCGAGCCGGGCGGGAGTTTCACCAGATCGTGCAGCAGCGCGCCGACCGGGGCGGCGGCGGCGCCTTCGACGACCAGCTTGCAGCGCTCCATGATCCAGATCAGGGCGTCGAAGATCTCGCGGTCGGGGAGAGCCACGATCTCGTCGACGAAGCGCTGGACGACGGAGAAGTTGATCTCGCCGGCGCGGCGGACGCGCAGGCCGTCGATGATGGTCTTGCAGTCGATGGTCTCGAGCTGGCCCGCTTCGAGGCTCTTCTTCATCGCCGGGCCGTCGGACGATTCCACGCCGATCACGCGGATCTTCGGGTTGTGGCTCTTCATCGCCATCGAGACGCCGGAGATCAGTCCGCCGCCGCCGATCGGGACGATCACCGCATCGACCTCGGGCCAGTCCTGGATGATTTCCAGTCCGAGCGTTCCCTGGCCGGCGATGAGCTGTTCGTCGTCGAACGGATGCACGTAGGTCAGCCCTTCGTCGCGCACCAGCTCTTTCGCTTTCTCGTTCGCTTCGTCCCAGATCGTTCCGTGCAGGACGACCTCGGCGCCGTAGCCGCGCGTGGCGGCGATCTTCGACGGCGTGGCGTTTTCGGCCATGCAGACCACGGCGCGGATGCCGTGAATCTTCGCCGCCAGCGCCACGCCCTGCGCGTGGTTGCCCGCCGAGGAGCAGACCACGCCGCGCGCCTTTTGCTCCTCAGGCATCAGCGCGAATTTGTTGAGCGGCCCGCGGATCTTGTACGAGCCGACGCGCTGAAAGACTTCAGCCTTGAGACGGACATCGAATCCCGTCCGCTCGCTCAACTGCCGCGACGTCAGCAACGGCGTGTGTTTGATGTGCGGCGCGATCCGCGATCGCGCCGCAATGAAATCGTCGAGTGTGAGGGTGAACATTATTGAGGCGGCCGCCGTCCGCCCGCGCCGCCGCCGGCCGGGATGGAGATGTATGCGATGTTTGCGTCCCGCATCATCTTGTTGAGCGCTTCGAGCTCGGTCCTGCGCGTCTGCACCTCGGCCGCCGACTCGGCGAGCATCGGCTGCAGCACCTTGATCTGATCGAGCTGCCACGCGGTCGGCGCGGCCGCGTAATTCTCGATCCCGCCGAGGAGCTGCGTGATGCGCTGCGTCACCGGAGGAGCCGTGTAGACCACCGGCGGACCGGCCCATCCGAGGCCGGGCGCGGGCTGGCCGCACTGCACGGGCGTGGCGATCTTGATGCAGGTGTCGTCGACCTTCTTGGTCAGATCGTCGAGCGCCTTCTGGATGTTGTCGGGCAGCTTGGTCTTCTTGTAGTCCTTGAGCGCGGTGTGCAGCGCGGTGATCGAACGTCGTGCCGCGGTTCCCTGCACCGCCATCTGCGCGAGCTGATTCACAGCTTTCCGGCGTGCAGCGCGATCCTCGGCGGAGATTTCGATGCGCGGGTCTTCTTCGACCACGACCTTCGTCGTCTTCTCGGTCTTGCCGGCGGTGACTTTCACCGTGTATTCGCCCGGGTCGACGCGCGGGCTGCCTCCGAATCCGCCGAAGCCTCCCCCGCCACCACCGCCGCCCTCACCACCCTGTTCGCCCGCCGGCTCGGACGGAACGCCCTCGGTATCGCGGAGCGCGTCATTGGCGGACCGCATGCGCAGATCCCACGTCACGCGGTTGACGCCGGCGTCGCCGGTGCCGTCGATGTCGCGAATGACCTTGCCGTCCTTGTCGGTGACGACGATCTTCACCTTGTCCTTTTCAGCTGACTTCGACTTCAAAAAGTACGTGATGAGCGCGCCGTTCGGGGGATTGGGGCCGAGGAAGACTTTCTGTCCCGTGAAGCCGCTGCGGTTGGCGATGCGCCACTCCGTCGCCGCACGGGTGTCGAACAGGTGCAGGTCCTCGGAAGGAACCGCGTCCGTCATCTGCTCGATCGGCCCGAGGTCGTCGAGGATCCAGATCGAGCGGCCGTGCGTGGCGAGAACGAGGTCGTTGTCGCGGGGGTGGATGGCGATGTCGTCGACCGGTACCGTCGGGAGATTCAGTTTCAGGTGCGACCAGCGCGAACCTTGATCGTACGAAACAAACAAACCGCGCTCCGTGCCGAGGAAGAGCAGCTTGGGATTGCGGAAATGCTCGCGGATCACGTGGACCGTGCCATCGGCCTCGCTGATGCCGTTGCGGATCGGCTTCCAGGTCGCGCCGTAGTCGGTGGTCATGAAGACGTAGACGCCGAAGTCGTTGCTGCGAAGGCCGTCCAGCGTGGCGTAGGCGGTCCCCTCGTTGAAACGCGAGGCGACGACGCGGCTGACGTAGACGCCCTTTTTCGGCGAGACGTTCTTCCAGGTCTTGCCGCCGTCGCGCGTGAGCTGCAGATTGCCATCGTCGGTGCCGGCGTAGAGGAGATCGCGGTTCATCGGCGACTCGCTGATGGTGGTGATGCACGGCCAGTTCTGTACGCCGTCGTGACGCGACATCGTCAGCTTGTCGGGAACGCGGCCCATGATCGGGAGCGTGTCGCGGTCCTGGTTGTTGGTCAGATCGCCGCCGAGCCGCGTCCAGTTGTCGCCGCGATCGGTCGATTTGAAGAGATAGTTGCCGCCGTAGTAGATGGTCTTGTTGTCGAACGCGGAGATGACGATCGGCGAGTTCCACTGAAAGCGCAGCCGCTCGCCCTCATTTGCCGGCGGCCGGATCGAACGCGACTCATGCGTCTTGAGATTGCGACGCAGCAGGTTGCCGTCCTGCGATTCGGCGTAGACCGTGTTGGGATCGGTGGGATCGATCTGCGCGTAGAAACCGTCGCCGCCGCCGACGGTGAACCAGTCGGAGTTGGCGATGCCGCGCGTGTCGAACGTGGCCGACGGTCCGCACCAGACGTTGTTGTCCTGCAGGCCGCCGCAGATGTGATACGGCTTCTGCATGTCCAGCCCGATCTCGTAGAACTGGCCGATGGCGACGTTGTTGAGGTAGTCCCAATTCCTGCCGCGATCGTGGCTGGCGTAGATGCCGCCGTCCGAGCCGGTGATCATGTGATTCGAATCGTGCGGATCGATCCACATGGCGTGGTAGTCGCCATGAATCCGCTGCACCAGGTTGGTCTTGAACGTTTTCCCACCATCCTCGGAGTAGTACATCTGCGCGCCGTGGACCCATACGCGCTGATCGTTGTTCGGGTCGATGACCACCTGGCTGTAGTACTGACCGCGGGGATTGGTCTCCGAGATGCGGGTCCAGGTCTCGCCGCCGTCGTCGCTGCGGAAGATCCCGCCGTTCGCATGTTCGACGATGGCGTAGACGATGTTCGAGTTGCGGCGATAGAAGTTGACGCCGATGCGTCCGATCTCTTTGACCGCCTGCGGATCGGGCTCCTTGGCATCTTTGTCCGCGGTGGCCGCCGGCTTCTTCGCATCGGGATCCCACGGCAGGCCTTTTTCCAGCTTCTTCCAGGTCGCACCGCCGTCCGTGGACTTGTACATGCCCGAGCCGGGGCCGCTGCCGCTGTATCCGAAGACCGTTCGGCGGCGCTGGTACATCGCCGCGATCAATGTGCCGGGTGAGTCGGGATCCATGGCGATGTCGGAAGCGCCCGTATCTTCGTTGACGAAGAGGACGTTGCTCCACGTCTTCCCGCCGTCGGTGGTTTTGTAAACGCCGCGCTCTTTCGACGGACCCCAGAGATTGCCGCCGGCGGCGACGTAGACGGTGTTGGGATCGGCAGGGGAGATAACGATGCGCCCGATGTGCATCGAGGCGTCGAGCCCCATGTGTTTCCAGCTCTTGCCGGCGTCGGTCGATTTGTAGACGCCGTTGCCCCACGAGGAGCTCTGGCGATTGTTCGCTTCGCCGCTGCCGACCCAGACGATGGAGGGATCGGAAGGAGCGATGGCGATGTCGCCGATCGAGGAGTTGGGCTGATCGTCGAACACCGGCTCCCAGGTCGTGCCGGCGTTCGTGGTCTTGAAGACGCCACCCGAGGCCGTACCGGCATAGATGATGTCCGGATTGCTCTCGACGACCGCGAAGTCGTCGATGCGCCCGCCCATCACCGCCGGCCCGATCTCGCGGAACTTGAGACCCTTGAAGACTTCGTTGTAATCGGTCGTTGGGGCAGGAGCAGGTTTTGGTGCCGCCGGCTTATCGGCCGCAAAGGCCGTCACCGCGACCAACATCGAGAGCAGAACAGTTTTCACACTTGCCTCCGAATCGGACGTTTTTGCGGGGGGAACAGTACTCGGAGGGGGAGCGGAGAGGCAATCGGTTTGCGCTGTCATTCCGAGCTGGTTAACGGCATTCTGCCGGTGAAGTGGCAATGACACGGTTCTAACATCGAGAGTCCTTCTCCCCCGCGTTTTTCAGCGGGGGAGAAGGTGCCGACAGGCGGATGAGGGGGCCGAGCTTGCGCAGACTGCGCAATCGGGCACCACCCCTCACCCGCACTCCGCTTCGCTGCGTGTCTCCCTCTCCCCGCTCGACGCGGGGAGAGGGACTCTCGACAGGTTTGCTTCGGGCGTGTCATTCCGAGCTGGTTAACGGCATTCTGCCGGTGAAGTGGCAATGACACGGTTCTAACATCGAGAGTCCTTCTCCTCCGCGTTTTTCAGCGGGGGAGAAGGTGCCGACAGGCGGATGAG
>Ga0157375_10000296_pt1 | contig 45207 bp, 41 predicted proteins | sample M35metaG_FD_115311 | JGI IMG/M metagenome (GOLD analysis project Ga0157375, IMG submission 115311) | Miscanthus rhizosphere microbial communities from Kellogg Biological Station, Michigan, USA - M3-5 metaG | ecosystem: Host-associated > Plants > Roots > Rhizosphere > Soil | place: USA: Michigan...
CTGAACGACGTCTTTGCGGTTCCCGCGAGCCTCGCGGGGTTGCCGGCGATGAGCGTCCCCGGTGGTCTCGACACGCAGGGCCTTCCGCTTGGGCTTCACTTGATCGGCAATGAGCTCGACGAGCAGATGGTGCTCAACGCCGGGCTGGCAATTGAGCAGCGCGCCGGCTTCACCGCGCGGGCCGAAAAATGGTGGTAGACGAGGCCGTCTCCACGACCGAGCCGGATTGGAACCGCGAGGCCAAGCGGTTCTTCGAATGGGCGCCCTCACGCTCGCTACTTGGAGCGATCCGCAGCTATCAGCGACACGCCGCCGGCGGAGCGATGGGCGGCCTTGCCCGCCGATGGGCGGTGCTGCGTCACCGCTTCTGGTCGGCAGTCACTGGCGCGGACATTCCGCTCACGAGCAATATAGGGGGCGGATTATTGCTTCCTCACCCTAACGGAGTCGTGATTCATCCCGGCTCCGTCATTGGTCCAAATTGCTTGTTGTTTCATCAGGTTACGCTTGGCTTTGGAACCGGCGGAGTGCCAACGCTCGGCGGTGGGGTCGACGTTGGCGCCGGGGCGAAGATCATCGGTTCGATCAATGTTGGTGATCGTGCGATTGTAGGAGCGAATGCAGTGGTGCTGGAGGACGTGCCCGCGGGGGCGACGGTCGCCGGCGTTCCAGCTCGGGTGATCGCTCAGCGAAAGGTTATGCCCAGGCGATCGGCGGCGCCGCCAAAAAAGCCTCGTACTCAGCCGGCACGCCGCAGAAAATAACTTCTTCCCGCGGAATCACGGTGAAACGGATATCGCGGCCGTCCGCGATCAGCCGGTTGTACAGCGGCGCGACGTAAAGCTCTCCGGCCTGCAGCTGGTCCGAACTCAAGACGCTGTCGCCCAGATAGGCCTGGCTGAACAAGCTGGCGTTCGCGAAATGGTAGAGTCCGGTGCAGCAGAAGTTTGAGATCGGGATCTTCTCGCTCGTTTCGGCCACGCGGTCCGATCCGGGCGCAACAGGGCGGACAAACGACCAGTTCGGTCCTTCGCCGACGAAGGTCTCAAGATAACCATCGCATTCATCGATCCAGTCGGGAAAGCGGTAGCCCGGCCGAAACGTGTCGATGTTGAATATCGAAAGGGGCGTTGTTGCATCTACATTCGCCTTCCGGATTCCCTTTTCGACCGTCTCTGCCTGGCCGCGGGTGGACTCCTCGAGGATCGCAATTTCTGCATCGGCGATTCCAAGCGCCGAAGCGCGAGCGCGAACAAAGTCGGCAGTGCCGCCCACATCGCGCGCGATGAACAGAAATGGGTGCCGGTCGAAGTAATCACGGAAGCTCAGCACCGCATGATCGAACAACGTCCATCCGTGCGCCTCGAGCATGTATTTCGGCCGATCATAGCCGGCGGCCGTGAAGCGCTGGCTGAGGCCAGCCATCGGGATGACGATCAAGCGGTCGGCCTTCCTTCATCGAGCTCGACCCAAAGCCTCAAGGCATTGGCCAGCATCGCCTGCTGCCGTGCCGGTGAATCGACGTGCAGCGGCAGCATCGACAGGAAGAGGTGAACCGTGATCGCTTCGATGGCGGCCATGTCCGCTCGCTGACCAGCCACGATCGCTTCCGCATAGGCATCCTGCGCGGCTCGCAGGGCGGGGGCCGACGGAAAGGAAATCTCGGCCTCATATTCACTGGGATTTCTCGCTTCGACATAGCCGGCGATGATCAGGTCGTAGAGGCCGACGGCGCTGTGGTGCAGCTTGGCCCGGTCATAGCGATTATCGCCCCAGATCGTAGGGTTGCCCGCCGCGTCCTGCCCGCGCGGGTCGATCATCCGCACCGACTGGCTGCGGAAATCGTAGAGGATGTTCGAAAAGCAGCTGTCGCCGTGAACGACCGTCAGGTGACGCTCCTCGGGCGCTGCGATCCGCGATGCGGCCGCTTCGGCGATCTGGACCAGTCCGGGAGTGGATCGGCCGTTGACCTTCCAGCCCCGCTTCAGGTCCAACCCCGTTGCTCTGGCATGGTCTTCGAGCCGAGCGAGCGTCTTGGGCAAATACATAGCCATGACATCGCCGGCCTCGCCATTTGGGGCGCGATGACCAGCGGCTGCCGCCAGGAAATCCGCGCACGAGCCGAGCATCTCGGCCCAGACGTTCCGGGGCAAGGTGCCGAACGTGAACAGATCGGCGAGCGATGCCAAATAGAGGAACTCGAGCGCGTAGGACTCGTCCGCTGCACGGCCGAGATATTGAGGGAGGAAGAGCCGAAGCGATGGCGGTACGGATTCATACCAACGTGCCTCGGCTTCGATCCGCTCTGGCTTCGCGCTGCTTTTGACGATGGACCGCTGTGCAACGGCCAGGCCGTTGAACGCGCGCTGAGTCGTGATCTGGCCGCGGGAGACGTAATATGTGTGGACGTGACCGAAATCGAGCCACCGGTCGCTGGCAAGGGCGCGCATCGGCCGCTTCGAGACATAGCGGTTCATCGCATCGGCGAAGCTCCCGCGCGACGCGGCAAGCGACAGAACGAGCAGGTTCAAGTCGGCGAAGTGGAAGAAGCCCGATAGGATCGAGCTCGCCTGGGTTTCACCTTGCAGAACGTTGACGACTTCGACGACCTGGCCGTCCTCGATGCGGCATGCCGCCCATTCGTATGCGGCGCCAGTTTCGGAGATCGAGACGGCGTCCGCTAGTCCATAGTCGATGTCATAAATGAGCGTGTCACCGTGGAGAATCGCCACGGGGCCTTCCTCAATTCCGCTTTCCGCAATGACATGAAGGATAGAGGCGGGGAGATTGAGGCCGCGAGGCACGAAGAAGAGCTCGACCCCGGCCTTTTCGAGCATCGCGACATCATGCGCGTCTGGTTTGAAATCGCCTGGCAGCGACATCAATGTGCGCTCGAACCGGCCTTTTGTCTCGCTCAGCTGGTGCGCCAGCAGACGTCGGTTGCCGACCGGCAGAAAGGCCGGCGGAAGAAGCCCGAACTCAGCCGCGAGCTCGGCACTCACATAAGCGCCGGCCGTAATCAGCAGTGTTCCGCGCGGACTTGCTTCCTGGTCCATTCAAGCCTGCCCCGCGTCCGCATCGCGCTCGCGGTCCAGCAGGGCGCGGATCTCGTCATAGCTCATCGACTTCAATTCTGAGGGGCGGACGGCCTTGTCGTCGACGTAGAAGCCGTCGTTTCCGCACCAGGGCTTGCCGACATGGATCTCGTCATAGGGAATGTCGTGGCGGGCCAGCCAGTCGAAGATGATGGGAAGAGTCTTGGCATTGATGAGACCGATGGAATTGGCGTGCGTGCGCATGTTGCGGCTGCTGGCGATCACGATGGTGAACCCATCGGCCTTGTAGCGGCGAAGCAGCTCGACGATGTCGAGCCGCGGCCGCTTGTCGGGATAGGGGACGTTCGGCTCATCGTGGGTGAGCGTTCCGTCCAGATCGAAGACCAGGCGCTTCATGCTGCGTCGGCTTTTCGCTCAAAGGACTTAAGGATGCGTTCGGCCACGCGATCCCAATCATATTCGGCAAGCACGTGAGCGCGTCCTGCAGCGCCCATGCGCTCGAGGCGCTCCGGATCGGACAAAGCGTCGAGGATCGTCGTCGCAACGGCCTCTGGAGTTGCTTCTGGAGCCGTGAACCCGTGCTTCCCGCCGGCGACGAACTGGGGGAAAGCATTGCGCTCAAGGCCGAGGATCGGAGTTCTTACCGACAGAGACTCCAGGTAGATGATTCCCCACGGCTCGTCGGGGGCAGGTCCTGTGTAGAGGGCGGCGCCTGCAACCAGGTCCCGATAGTCGGGAGTATCCCAATTGTAGAAGGTGATTCCGGGCGTGTTCTTCATTCTCGGCAAGTCGTCCGCCTGCCTCGGGTCCTCTTCATTCCCGATCACGACCAACCTTGCCTCGGGGCGTTGTTGCCTGACGATCTCGAAGGCGTCGAGCAGCAGTCGGCCGCCCTTGTTAATGAAATTCTGCTTGGCGACGAACAGCATGTAGCCGTTCGAATAATCCTTTGGGCCCGGATCGGGCAGCGCCCGTCCAAGGCCCGACTTGACGGCGATCGCCTTGCCTGGAGGCAGGCCGTAGGCCCGGGTGAAAGTGTCGGCAACATAATCGGCGGTCGTGAAGATGCCGTCGAGCATTCCGACCATCTTCCGGTCGCTCTCATTGCATGCGTTCCGGTGTCTTTCGTTCGTGATGGCCACATAGTGAGGATTGGCGGTCTCGAGACACGCGGCACTGTCAGTGAAAAGATAATGACGTTGGCCGGGGCCCGGCCGAACCGGAAGATGGCCCGAGCCGAAATGCAGGAAATCCGCATCGGGGCCGGCCGAATCGACCACTCGCTGAGCGCGAGCGCGCGAAAGGCTATTGCCGACGCCCACGCGGCCCGGATTGTATGAGGTCAGCCCCATCGCGGCATTGGCCTTGCCAATGAGGCCCAGCGTTCGCCAGTGAAACGATATGTCGTGGGTCACAATATCGGGATGCATGCGCGCGATGGCCTGCCAAATGCCAAACGGGGTGCCCGACCAGGACCTGCGTTCCGTGACGTCGCCCATGGAGGAAACGATGTGCAACCTTCGAACCGGCACGTACGTCACCTCGCCAAACGCCCCCAGACAATTGAGCGTCTGCTAACATTGGGGCTCATCGCTTGCAAAGTCGCCGACGCTGCCTTGAAGCTTGTCCCGGCTTCACGGTAAGGCGCCGCCTTCATCAGGATTGCAGAGGTTCATGGCAGACGCTTCGACCAGTTACCGAGTGAAGGGTGAGACGGGCGACTGGGAGGTCGTTGTCGGCCTTGAGGTCCACGCGCAGATCACGGCGAGCAAGGCCAAGCTCTTTTCGGGCGCCGCGACGGCGTTCGGAGCCGAGCCCAATACGCAGGTGAGCCTGGTCGACGCCGCTATGCCCGGAATGCTTCCAGTCCCGAACAGGGAGTGCATCCGCCAGGCCGTCCGGACGGGAATGGCGCTTGAAGCCAAGATCAACCGCTGGAGCCGCTTCGACCGCAAGAATTACTTCTATGCCGACCTCCCGCAGGGTTATCAGATCAGCCAGCTTTACCATCCTCTGGTCGGCGAGGGCGAAATCGAGATCCTGCTCGACGAAAAGGACGAGTCGAGCGTCAAGACGGTCGGAATCGAGCGAATCCACGTCGAGCAGGATGCCGGCAAGCTGATGCACGACCAGCATCCGACGATGAGCTACGTCGACCTCAATCGCTGCGGGGTCGCGCTGATGGAAATCGTGTCGCGGCCGGACATGCGTTCGCCAGCGGAAGCAGGCGCTTATCTCAGGAAGCTCAGATCGATCCTCCGCTACGTCGGGTCGTGCGACGGGAACATGGAAGAGGGGTCGATGCGCGCCGACGTCAACGTCAGCGTCAGGAAGCCCGGAAGCGAGTTCGGGACCCGGACCGAGACCAAGAACGTCAACTCGGTCCGCTTCGTCATGGCGGTGGTGGAACATGAAGCGAAGCGGCAGGTCGAGCTGATCGAGGGTGGGGGTGAGGTTGCGCAGGAGACCCGCCTGTTCGACCCGGACAAGGGCGTGACGCGCTCGCTCCGGTCGAAGGAGGACGCCCATGATTATCGCTATTTCCCGGACCCGGACCTGCTTCCGCTCGAACTCGACGACGCTTTCCTGGAGGAGTGCCGCGAGTCGCTTCCGGAGCTTCCGGACGACAAGCGCAAGCGCTTCGAGAGCCTTGGAATCACGCCTTATAATGCGAGCGTCCTGACTGCCGAGGTCGAGACTGCCCGCTGGTTCGATGCGTTGCTCGATGCCGGGGCAGAGCCGAAACAGGCCGCGAACTGGGTCGTGGCCGAGCTGTTTGGAGCGCTCAATCGGCGCGGCGGTAGCATCGACGACGCGCCGGTCTCGCCCGGCGGAGCCGCCGAGCTGCTGAAGCTCGTCGCCGACGGAACGATCAGCGGGACGATTGCCAAACAAGTCTTCGAGATCATGCTGGAGACAGGCGAGGCTCCTTCGAAGATCGTCGAAGAGCGCGGGCTCAAGCAGACCAGCGATACGGGCGCGATCGATGCCGAGATCGACAAGGTGCTCGCCGCCAACGCGGACAAGGTCGCCGAATACAAAGCGGGCAAGCAGCAGCTGTTCGGATTCTTCGTTGGCCAGACGATGAAGGCGATGGCTGGCAAGGCCAATCCGCAGCTCGTCAATGAGCGGCTTCGGGCGAAATTGTCATGATTGCGTCATTGCGAGGAGCGTAGCGACGCGGCAATCCAGAGTCTGGCGATGCACCTGGATTGCTTCGCTTCGCTCGCAATGACGGGAGTCCTACTTGCGTAAGTTTATCTTGGCAGCTTCTGCTGCGTTCCTCGCCACGCAATCGGCCGCGCAGGATCCAGGTTCACCGAAGCTCCTTGTCGTCATCTCGATCGACCAGTTCTCGGCGAATTTGTTCGACGAATATCGTCCCCAATTCTCTGCGGGGCTCGGCCGGCTTGCGTCCGGAACCGTCTTCCACAACGGCTATCAGAGCCATGCCACGACCGAGACATGCCCGGGGCATTCGACAATTCTGACCGGAGACCATCCGTCGCGGACGGGCATCATGGGCAATACGTGGACCGACCAATCGGTTAGCCGCTCCGACGTCACGGTCTATTGTGCAGAGGATGAATCCCAGCCGGGCACCAGCTCGATCTCCTACAAGGTGTCGCCGAAGCATTTGATGGTGCCGACACTGGGAGAGCTGATGAAGGTCAAATGGCCGAGCAGCCGCAATGTCGCGGTGTCGGGCAAGGACCGGGCGGCGGTTATGATGACCGGCCACAAGGTGGACCAGCGCTGGTATTGGACCGGGGCGAAATATGACACCGACCTAGCCGGCGTCGCAGTTCCGACGGTCGTCACCAAAGTGAACGCGCTGGCCGCGACGGGTCTCGCGACCGCCCGCGAACCGTTGGAAGCGACTCCTTTCTGCCAGGCCAAGGCGAGGGAGATCGCGATCGGGGGCGGCGGAAAGCCCGTCGGAACGGGCCGCTTCGCGCGCAAGGCCGGCGACCAGGCAGGGTTCCGGGCGTCACCAGAGTTCGACGGGAACACCCTCGCGCTCGCAGCGGCGCTGGTGGACGAAATGCAGCTTGGCCGGCGCACCGATCCGGACCTTCTCGCGATCAGCCTGTCTGCGACGGACTACGTCGGGCACACCTACGGCACGGAAGGCGAGGAAATGTGTCTCCAGCTGACCGAGCTCGATCGTGAGATCGGGGATTTCCTGAAGGTGCTCGACAGCCGCGGACTGAATTATTCGGTGACCCTGACCGCCGATCATGGCGGCAAGGACATCCCTGAGCGTGAACGCGTGGCCGGAGTGGCGGACGCGGCGCGCGTCGATCCGGCACTGAGCGCAAGCGCGATGGGGAAGGCATTGGTCGCGCGGCTTGGCCTGCCGGCGAGCCCCGGACTTCTCGGTGAGGGCAGCTTTGGCGACATCTATATCGACCGCCGCCTTCGCGCGCCCGAACGGGACAGGCTGCTCAAGGCCGCCGTGGCGGCTTATCGTGCGCACCCGCAGGTCGAAGCGGTATTCACGGCCCGGCAAATCGCCGGCACGCCGGTCGCAACGACCCCTCCTGAGACATGGACGCTGATCCAAAAGGTTCGCGCCAGTTACTACCCCGGCCGATCAGGCGATTTCTTCGTCGTCCTGAAGCGCGATATCACGCCCATTGCCGACACGACCCGCTACGTCGCAACTCACGGATCGCCCTGGGATTATGACCGGCGCGTGCCGATCCTCTTCTGGCGGTCCGCAATGAACGGCGCCACGATCGAGCGGACCGCTGAAACGACCGATATCCTGCCTACCTTGGCCGCGATGATCGGGCTCGACGTCGCGCCCGGTTCGATCGACGGCCATTGCCTGAGGGATGTCCCCGGAGCGAACTGTCCAATCCGCTAAGCATCTCAAAACACGCGACTTTTCTTTCATCAATCATTCAGGCATGAAAGGGCAGTAATAGCGTGGGGAGGGCGCGTTTGCGCCTTCGAGAGAGGGTAGGCGATGTTTCAACGGGGTATCGCAGCAGCGCTGGCAGCCAGCCTTGCGCTCAGTGGCTGCGTCCAGACGCGCCAGTTCGCAGACGTGGAGTTCACTCCGCCGCAGGGCGATTACAAATTGCTCGTGCTTCGGCCCGACGTCACGGTCGGTTCGCTGACGACAGGCGGAATGGTCGAACCGCGCGCCGACTGGACTGACCAGGCACGTTCTAACATTGTCCAGGCGCTAAAGGCGCAGCAGGCGGCGCGGGGCGGCAACGTCACGATCATCGAGCACAGGAACTCGATTGCGGGTGTTTCGGACCAGGAACTGGCAGACGTCGAGCGCCTTAACTTCGTCGTCGACCAGTCGATCGTCCTTCATAAATATCTCGGCGATTATCTGCCGACCAAGCGCGGCAAGGGCCTCGACTGGTCGCTTGGCCAGGACGCCGTCAGATTGGGCCAGAAGACAGGCTATGATTATGCCCTGTTCCTGCATGCCGAGGACGCCCAGGCGTCCGGCGGACGGATCGCGCTCGGAGTCCTCGGGCTCGCAGGCTGCTTCATCGGCTTCTGCGCGCCTAACATCGGCGGGCAGCAGCAGCTCGATTATGCGTCGCTCGTCGACCTCAAGACCGGCGAGGTGGTCTGGTTCAACGTCGTGCAGGCAGGCAGCGAGATTCCCGGCATCAAGTTCGGCGATCTCCGCACGCCCGAGGGCGCCGCTCAGATGATCGATCGGCTGCTTGGCCGCATGAAGCCCGGCAAGGACGCCGGAAAGGGCCATGTCATGACTCCGCAGGGGCCGGGGCAGCCGCCGGAGCAGCGCTGATGTGCTTGCGCTGCTTTGAGGTCAGCCGGCGGTCACTCCTGATCGGTGGAGGCGCGGCGGCCGCGTCTTTGTCGACAGGCATTGCCGAAGCGCGCGTCCTTCCGAAGGACATGGTCCCCCTCGTCGGACCCGGATACCGGCCGACGGAACGAGACGAAATGGGCCTGTGGAAGGAGATGGACCGGGTCGAGGAGGAAATCGCCGGGTCCAACCTTCTCATCACCGATCCGCACATCACCGGCTATTTGCGTGACCTCATCGGCACGGTCGGCGGTCCGGCCGCGAAGGATTTCCGGATCTACCTGGCACGGATTCCCGAGTTCAACGCGATGATGTTCCCGACCGGCTTTGCGGTCGTATTCTCGGGCTTGCTGCTGCGGATGCGGAACGAGGCTCAACTCGCGGGTGTGATTGCTCACGAATCGGGCCACTTCCTGCGGCGCCACATGATCCGTTCGTGGCGGGACCAGCGCCGGAAGACGGACATCCTGTCGATCGCTGCGATGGTCGCGGGCGTTGGGGGTGCCGGTGCCGGGGTCTATCTCGGTGATTACGTCCAGCTCGCGCAGCTCGGGACGATCCTGTCGCTGTTCCAGTACAGCCGGGCGATGGAGGCCGAAGCCGATGCGATGGGCGCTAAGCTCATCGCCGAGACCGGCTATCCGCCGATGGAGATGGCGAACATCTGGGAGCAGCTGATCGGCGAGGAGAATTCGAGCGCCCGCTATCGCGGGAAGCATCGTCGGCGGGGCTCGATCTTTGATACCCACCCGTCGGAGGGCTCGCGGATGGTCGACCTCCGCACCGATGCGGCGGAGATCACCATTCCGGGCAAGGCCTATGATAATCACCGCGCGCGTTATCTCGCAACGATCGGTCCGATCCGGCCGATGTTGCTCGACGACCAGGTGAAGCTCAATGATCCGGGAGCGAGCGAATATCTTATTGAGACCTTGGCGCAGGACGGATGGGACGGCCTGCTGCGCTTCTACGAAGGCGAGATCTGGCGCTTGAGGAACCGGCCGGGCGACGATGTCCGCGCGGACCAGAGCTACGCCGCGGCGGTGGCCTATCCTGACGCTCCTGCGGACGCGTGGCGATGGCATGGCATTTCCCTGATGAAGGCTGGCCGGACGGGCGAGGCAAAGGCGGCGCTGGCCCGCTATCTGAGGATGAAGCCCGACGCGCCGGACGCGGCATGGGTCCGGCAAATGGTCGGATAAAGGAAAGACGAGTGAACAGGACAAAGCTTTTAGCGGTACTGACGGCGGCGGCTGCCTTGGCTGCCTGCAGCACGACCGGGGACGACGGATATGGTCTCAGCGATTATTCGTTGGTCCGGGTTCAAAGGGTCCGCGTCGGCGACGGAAGCATGACGGTCGCTCCGGTCCGGCCATGGAACCGGCATCATGCGATCATGTTCGAGGACATCAGGGACGTCGAAGACTGGACCTTGAACGGACCGCTGCTCGACGGGATGAGCTTCGTCACCGGCCTCAGGAACGGGAAGAGCCTCATCCGGCAACGCCGGACCAATAGCCAGCAGGTGCCGATCTTCCGGTCGAACATGACTCCGCCAGAAATCGCTGCAATGCTGGAAAGCCTCTATCGGGTGCGTGGCGGAGCAGTCGATTTCCGGACCCTGTCGATTCAGCCGCGGACGTTCCTCGGAACCTCGGGGTTCCAGTTCGACTATGAACATCTCGACGGCGACGAATTGTGGCACCGGGGCCGGGCAGTCGGCACCGTCGTCAACGGCGAGCTTTACCTTGTTCTGCTCGATGCGGCCAAGCTGCACTATTATGAAATGACGCTGCCTGATTTCGAGGCAGTGGTCACGTCGGCGCAGCTACATACCTCAGCCTAGCCGACCGGCGAGACCGGACCCGTCGGCTGCGTCCCAGGCGACGGCACGTCGATATCGGGCGTTCTGGTTGGCGTCTCCGGAGGAACTGGGCCTGGCTGCCCGGGCTGCGATGGCTGCGGCATGTCGGGTTGCGGTTCCCCTGGAACGTTCGGTTGCTGTTGCATGGATCGACTCTCCTTTTCCTGGAAAACGTCGGTCCGAAGGTAGAGTTGCCGGTCGCCGCGGCTTGCCCAAGCTCTTATCCTTGCTATAGGCGCCCGGCAGCGCTCGCCCTGTCCCCAGTGGGGATGCGGTTACGCGCTGCAATCTTGGGCCGCGCGCGTGGCGGAACTGGTAGACGCGCTGGATTTAGGTTCCAGTATCGAAAGATGTGGGGGTTCGACTCCCTCCGCGCGCACCATGTCCACGTGCAGGCAGGTTCGAAGAAGCTGCCGAGCATGGGCATCGCGCAGCCCTTAAAGCGATAGAATTCAGGATACGGAAACGTGAGCATCAAGACTGTCGAGACTGAGAACGAGGGCCTCAAGCGCGCCTTCATGCTGACCATCCCGGCCGCGGACATCGAGGCGCGGGTGGAGCAGGAAGTGAAGCGCATTGCTCCCCAGATCCGCATGCCCGGCTTCCGCCCAGGCAAGGTTCCGCCGAACCTTATCCGCAAGATGCACGGCGAATCCCTTCGCGGTGATGCGCTCCAGGGCGCGGTCCAGGAAGGTGTCCAGCAGCTCTTGACCGAGCAAAAGATTCGTCCGGCCCTCCAGCCGCAGGTCGAGCTCAACGAAGGCTATGAGCCCGGTAAGGACGCAGAAGTGCGTGTCAGCCTCGAAGCGCTGCCCGAAGTTGGAACGCCTTCGATCGAAAAGATCGAGCTTGAGCGCCTGACGGTCGAGCCGGACGAGAGCGCCGTCGATGAGCAAATCCAGCAGCTCGCCAGTCAGAGCAAGCGCTGGGAAGACGCTCCCAAGAAGCATGCCGCTGCGATGGGAGACCTCGTCACCATGGATTTCGAGGGCAAGGTCGATGGGACCCCGTTCGAAGGCGGCAAGGGAGAGGACATGGCGATCGAGCTTGGCTCCGGTCGTCTTATACCCGGCTTCGAAGAGCAGCTCATTGGTGCCAAGGCTGGCGACAGCCGCGAGGTGAATGTGACCTTCCCGGCAGATTATCCGGTCGAGGACCTCAAGAACAAGGACGCGGAATTCGCCGTCACGGTGAAGGGCGTGAAGACCTCGGGCGAGACAAAGGTCGACGATGAGTTCGCCAAGACCCTTGGCCTCACCGACCTCGACCAGCTGAAGGGCCTGATCCGCGACCAGCAGGCGCAGGAGCTGAACGGTCTGACCCGTACCCACATGAAGCGCCAGCTGCTCGACCAGCTCGCCGCCAGGCACGATTTCCCAGTTCCGGAATCGATGCTCGAGGCGGAATATCAGAACATCCTCGCCCAGCTTCGCCACGAAGCGAGCCACGAAGCGGATCCCGAGGCGGCGATCAAGGAAATCGAGGCCGACGCCGACGAATATCGCAAGATCGCCGAGCGCCGCGTTCGCCTCGGACTGCTCCTTTCGGAAATCGGTGCCGATAACGGCGTCGATGTGACCGAACAGGAAATGAGCCGCCTGATCATGCAGGCCGCATCGCAATATCAGGGCAAGGATCGCGAGAATTTCATTCGCTACATCCAGCAGGAGCCGATGGCCGCAGCGCAGCTTCGCGCCCCGCTTTACGAGGATAAGGTCGTCGACTTCCTGTTCGCCCGAGCCGCGATCACCGACGGCAAGGCAACGCGCGCCCAGCTAGAGGCCGATCTCGAATCCGAGGAAGGCCATGTCCACGGTCCGGGCTGCGGCCATGACCATGATCATGGCGCCAAATCGAAGAAGTCTGCGGCGAAGCCCAAGGCCAAGGCTGCTGCGAAGTCCGACGACAAGCTGGTAGCCGACAAGCCGGCCAAGGGCGCTGTCGAGAAGACTTCGGCCAAGCCCAAGCCGGCGAAGCCGCTGAAGGACGCGCCGGCCGCCAAGGCTCCTACGGCCAAAGCGGAGGCCAAGCCGGCAGCGAAGAAGGCTGCGGCGAAGAAGGCGCCGGCCAAGAAAGCTTGAGCGAGCGGCAAATCGTCTGCGAGGATTTAAGCCTCGCGATCGACGACCTGCGGCGCGACGGCTTTCGACTCGATTCCATCTACCCGGCTGACGATCCGCGGAGGGCAACGCTCAGCCGGGCAGGGGAATCCGTGCTTCTCACGACGCCAGATGCCGTAGCGCTTCCCGAACAGCTGCCGTCGTTCGAATCCGAGTTCGTGCTGACGCGCGCGGGCGGCACGGCGGGCGAGGGGCGGGCCGGCATGATGTACCGTGACCTGATCCCCAGCCGGCTCGGCGGCCGCTACATCGCCTCCCACGTCACGATCCCGGACGGCGGGCCGGTCGCGGACTGGGTTCATTTCCATCGCCTTGCTTTCCAGATGATCCTCGTCCGGCGCGGCTGGGTGAGGGTCGTTTATCAGGACCAGGGTGAGCCGTTCGTCATGAACGAAGGCGATTTCGTGCTTCAGCCGCCGGAGATCCGTCACCGCGTGCTTGAAAGCTCGCCCGGGCTCGAGGTCGTCGAGATCAGTGCTCCCGCGCTTCACGAGACTCTCGCCGATCACGAACTTTCCCTGCCCAATCGCGCGCAACCCGGCGGGATTTTCGCCGGACAGTATTTCCTGCACCACATTGCAGCGGCGACTCCGTGGTCCGAGTTCAACGGCGCAGAGGCGCAGGATACTGCGATGGACAAGGCGTCCTCTGGCATCGCGGACTTGCGCGTCATCCGGCCCGGATGCGCCGCGAAGATCGACTTTGCGGCGCATGATGGCGAACTGGTCTTTGGCTTCGTCCTCGATGGCCGTGCACGCCTCGATTATCGTGGCGGCTTCGATCTTGGCCCGGCCGACGCATTCGCCATCCCTCCCGGCGAGGCTTTTTCGCTCGAGCAAATGAGCGACGATTTTCGGTTGCTTTCCCTGTTGACCGCGCGGCTCGACGCCGGCGCCTGATCCCTTCTATAGCTGGCGCATCATTGGCGAGGGGGTTGGGTTGAACGAGGTTGCGTCGCCGAAGATCGCGGTGATCCTGCCGTGCTACAATGAAGAAGCCGCGATCGGCGCAACCGTCAGCGGTTTTCGCGCGGCTCTCCCGAACGCGACCATCTACGTCTACGACAACAACAGCAGCGATCGCACGGTGGCGGTTGCGACAAAGGCCGGGGCCATCGTCCGGACCGAACGGCAGCAGGGGAAGGGCCACGTCGTCCGCCGCATGTTCGCCGACATCGATGCAGACATCTATGTGATGGCCGACGGCGATCTCACCTACGATCCCAAAGCCGCTCCGGCGATGGTCGACCTGCTCCTGGCAGAACAGCTCGACATGGTTGTCGGAACTCGGCGACATGAGGAAAAGGAAGCGTACCGAGGCGGGCATGTCCTCGGGAACAAGTTGTTCACCGGGCTCCTGTCAGGACTGTTCGGCCGAAGCTTCAGCGACATCTTCTCCGGATACAGGGTCTTTTCGCGGCGGTTCGTGAAGAGCTTCCCGGTGCTTTCGTCGGGCTTCGAGATCGAAACGGAGATGAGCGTCCACGCGCTCGAGCTTCGAATGCCGGTCGGCGAAGTTGAGACCGCCTACGGCGCCCGGCCGGAAGGGTCGCAATCCAAGCTCTCGACCTATTCGGATGGCTGGCGGATCCTGAAGACCATCGTCACGCTATACCGGATCGAACGTCCGGTCCTTTTTTACGGATCGATTGGCGCGCTGCTTCTTTTGCTTGCAATCCTGCTCTCGGTCCCGCTGGTAGTCACCTACGTGAACACGGGCCTTGTGCCGCGCGTTCCGACCGCGATCCTCGTTACGGGCATGAGCATTATCGCGGTACTTTGCTTCTTCGCGGGCTTGATCCTCGACACCGTTACGAGAGGCCGAAGGGAAGTTCGACGACTATATTATCTTTCGTTAGCGGCTCCACAGTAACTGTCGTTCTTTTACATCAGCCGTGAGTAATTTGTGTCGGGATCGTTACACTCCCTTCCTCGGATTCCTGACCTGAGTTAGCCTTCCTCCGCTCTTAAAAGATGCGCCGCCTCGGCGGAACGCGACAACAGGGGGGAATTATGAAGCGGATTGATACGATCCTTCGCACAGGTGTGGCATTCGTTGCCTTGAGTGCCGGAAGCGGCGTCGCCTGGGCCCAGGGAGCCGCGGGATCGCCCCAGCCTGCTGCAGGGACTCCCGCCTCCGAGATCGTGATCACCGGATCGCGCATCCGGCACAATGCACTTGATCAGGACGCTCCGCGCGTCTTCGTCGATCAGGAGGACATCAAGAAGACCGGCCTCAACTCGGTCAACGACGTGCTGCAGCGCCTTCCGAGCGCCGGCGGCGGTATCAATGGGCGGTTCAACAGCTCGGGCAACCTCGGCAACCCGCCGAGCGGCGCCGGTGTCGGTGCGGGCGCAGCCGAGATTGATCTTCGTCACCTTGGATCGGTCCGGACCCTGGTGCTGGTCGATGGGCTCAGATACCTGAATGGATCGTCGGCCAGCGGCGTGCCGGGCTCGGTCGACCTTAACTCAATTCCGGAGAGCATGATCGAGCGCGTCGAGGTGCTCCAGGACGGTGCCTCGACCATCTACGGATCGGATGCGATCGCGGGGGTGGTGAACATCATCACCAAGGCGGGACAGCAAGGCTTTGCCGCCTCCGCGCAGCTCGGCGATTATCTCGACGAGGGAGACGGATTCACCCAGAATTACCAGCTGAGCTGGGGCAATGGCACGTCCGGATCTACTCGGATTGTTGTCGGCGGCAATTTCGTGAAGGCCAATGGAGTCTCGAATGCGGATCGGGCAATCTCCGCATTTCCGAATCCCTACCAGACAGCCTGCGACGCGAACTGCTCTAGCTTCCCGCTGACCGGCCGCTTCAGGGGACCTGTTTTTGGGGCTCCGCAGACGCTTGCGCATCCGATCACGACGCGGCCCAGCTTCCCGGCTGATTTCCGCGCATTTACCGACGCGGATCGCTTCAATTTCGCGCCGTACAATTATCTGGAAATCCCGCTGAAGCGTTATGGGGTATTCGGTAATTTGGATCAGGAGATCGGTTCGACAACGCACTTCCGCTTGAAGGCCCTCTGGAACCGGCGTGAATCGGTCAACCAGGCGGCGCCGATCCCGCTCGGCGTCGGGCCGAGCGTCGGCAACGGCAATCTGCTCGACACGATCACGATTTCGGGGAGCAATCCGTTTAACCCGTTCGGTTTCGACCTGATCCCCAACGGCTCGCCGGGAGGCAATTACGACGACGTCCGTCGTCGCGTGATCGAGGCCGGCCCGCGTCACTTCGAACAGACGGTGAAGACCTATTACGGCACTGCGACGCTGGACGGTCAGTTCTCGCCGGATTGGTTCTGGGACGTCAACGGGATCTGGGGCAAGAACAAGGCCAGCCAGATCATGCATGGCAACCTCAACGCGCAGAAGATCCAGCAGGCGTTGGGGCCGGCTGCGGCCTGTGCCGCAATCGCAGGTTGTGTTCCGCTCGACCTGTTCGGAACGCCTGGCGCTATCACTCCGCAGATGCTCGGCTTCATCGGCTTCGACCAGCACGACACGAGTCAGCAGCAGCTCTGGGGCACGTCAGGCAACATTTCAGGCAAGTGGTTCGATGTCGGTGCCGGTCCGCTTGGGGTCGCGATCGGCGCGGAATATCGTCGCCAGAAGGGCCGTTTCGACCCCGATCCGGTCGTCCAGGCCGGCTTCAGCTCCGACATTCCGGCGCAGGCTTCGCGAGGCGGCTACAAGATCGCCGAAGTCTATGGCGAGTTTGACGCACCCTTCATCAGGAACAGGCCGGGCGCCGAGCTGCTCGAGATGGACGGTTCGGTCCGTCATTCGCACTACAAGACGGATTCCGATCACACTTTCTCGCACACCGTCTTCAAGACCAGTCTGAACTGGAAGCCGGTCAACGCAATCCGCTTGCGGGCGTCCTACGCGGAAGGGTTCCGTGCGCCTTCGATTGGTGAGCTTGAGGGCTCGCCTTCGCGCTTCGACTCACAGATCGACGATCCATGCTCGATCCAGAGCCTGCAGCCGCGGCGTTTCAACAATGATGCCACCGTTCGCAACAACTGCCTTGGGCAGGGCGTACCGGCAACCGGGGCGTCAAGCGGGCCGAGAGACCAGCTTTCGGTGATCACGGGCGGCAACGAAGCGCTGACCCCTGAAACGTCGAAGAGCTACATCATGGGCGTCGTCGTGAACCCGATCCGCGGCTTCACGGCCGAGATGAATTGGTACAACATCAAAGTCAAAGACGCGATCCAGTCGGTGAGCGCCATCGACACGCTTAATCGCTGCGTCTTGCAGAACGACCCGCTCTCCTGCGCGAATGTGAGCCGGGCTCCGGGCTCCGGGAACGTCACCCAGATCCGTGGACTCCTGCAGAATGTCGCCGGAATCCGGACCAACGGTATCGACCTCAACCTGGCCTACCGTACGCGGCTGCCCAATATGGGCGATCTCGGCCTCACCTGGAACAACACGTTCCTGACGCGGTTCGACGTGACCACTCCGACGTCGTCCGGCAACGTGGTTGCGCATGACAAAGGCATCGAACTCGGATCTCCGACGAATGGCTTCCCCAAGTGGAAATCCATCGGCGTTGCCGACTGGAATGGTTTCGGGTTCGGCGCGACGCTCACCGGCCGCTACATTTCACACCTCACGGAAATCAATAATGGTAACAGCAAGCTGAAGTCAGTCTTCTACACGGATGCGCAGCTCCGCTGGGATCCTAACTTCCGCTTCATGGATTATGGCGTGGAGCTGGCGATCGGCGTGAACAACTTGTTCAACATCCATACGCCGGGTTGCGTCAGTTGCGACGTCAGCGCCAATTTCGATCCGAACATCTACGACACGCCCGGTCGTTATTATTACGCGCGGATCAGCGTGAAGATGGGCAGCCCGCGTGCGGCTCCCGCGGCCTACACGCCGCCGCCGGCTCCGCCACCTCCTCCGGCAGCTGAGCCTGCACCTCCGCCTCCACCACCGCCGCCGCCGCCGCCGGCACCGGCGCCAGAACGCGGCAAGTAACGAAACAGACTTGGGATGAGGGGAAGGGTGGTTCGGGTTTCCGGGCCGCCCTTTTTCTTTCTCCGTCTCGGATCGGCGCCGGCACGAATGCCCCGGGCGTTCGATCCCGCTCTTTTCGGCATGCCCCAACGCACGAAGCGCTTCGATCCTTGAACCTTTCCGCTTTCGCGCCGATGTAGGCGGGACAACAAAAGAGGATCTGTTTCCCGTGATTGATCATCAGGACATCGTCTCGCAGCTCGTCCCCATCGTCATCGAGCAATCGAACCGGGGTGAGCGCAGCTTCGACATCTATTCCCGACTGCTGCGCGAGCGGATCGTCTTCATCACGGGCGCGATCGAGGATCACATGGCTTCGCTGATCACCGCGCAGCTGCTCTTCCTCGAGTCCGAGAACCCGAAGAAGGACATCTTCATGTACATCAACTCGCCGGGCGGCGTGGTGACGGCCGGCCTCGCGATCCACGACACGATGCAATACATCCGGCCGAAGATCAGCACGGTCTGCATCGGCCAGGCCGCATCGATGGGCAGTTTCCTCCTCGCCGCCGGCGAGCCCGGCATGCGCGTCGCGCTCACCAACAGCCGGATCATGATCCACCAGCCTTCCGGCGGTGCCCAGGGCATGGCTGCGGACATCGAGATCCAGGCGCGCGAGATCCTGCGCATGCGCCAGCGGCTCAACGAGCTTTACGCGAAGTACACCGGCCAGCCGCTCGAGGAGATCGAGAAGGCGATGGACCGCGACAAGTTCCTGGAATCGGACGAGGCCAAGGCGTTCGGCCTGATCGACGTCGTGTTCGACAAGCGACCCGAGCCTGGGGAAGACGCCGGAACGGGCGCCGGGGATGTAACTCCCGCCTAAAGTCGTCGCGCTCCAGCGCCGGCTTTCCATCAAAGACTGGCGCATATACGTCCCATTTTCGATTGCAGGGGCCGACTCCCGCCGTGCCAAAATTTGGCGCCGACCCGATCATATTCGCGCACAAAGAGCGAAGCGGTCGGGTTATTCGATGCCGACAATATGGCTGGGGTCGTAGTCATGCTTGAACAAGTGGCGTTCACTCTCCTTGCAGGCCTTCTCATTCTGATCGTTACATGGATCTTTAGCAGGCTGACCGCTTCCACCGGCATGGTCAAAGCTTGGGTGCGTATCCGGGGTTCCTGAGGAATCGCCCCAGAACCCTTCCTATCCATGCGCGCAGGGCCGTTCTGGGCGATCGATCTTCAACAAGTTGTTTCGCTCCCTAAAGTCCTCAAGCCGATAATCTGTTCCCCTCTTGTTCTGTGAGAACAAATAGGATACGCAAGCGTCTCCACGGGCGGGGCTCGACCGCCGCTTGATTGACGCTTGAATGGAGACGGGGGACATGGCAGCGCAGCTTAAAGTCATCGGTAGCGGATTGGAATCGCCCAGCATGGATCGTCAGAAGGCGCTTGAAGCGGCGCTTGCACAAATTGACCGCGCTTTCGGCAAGGGCTCGGCAATGAAGCTGGGGTCGCGCGAGAAGATCGAGATCGAGACGATTTCTACCGGAAGCCTGGGTCTCGACATCGCGCTTGGCGTCGGCGGCCTGCCGCGCGGGCGCGTCATCGAAATTTATGGGCCGGAGAGTTCGGGCAAGACGACGCTGGCGCTCCACGCAATCGCCGAAGCGCAGAAAAATGGGGGCACCGCCGCCTTCGTTGACGCCGAACATGCACTGGACCCGGGTTACGCCAAGAAGCTCGGCGTCGACATCGACGAACTGATCGTGTCGCAGCCGGATACCGGCGAACAGGCGCTCGAGATCGTCGACACGCTCGTTCGGTCGAATGCCATCGACGTGCTGGTGGTGGACTCAGTCGCCGCGCTCGTCCCGCGCGCCGAGATCGAGGGCGAGATGGGCGACAGCCATGTCGGCCTTCAGGCGCGGCTGATGAGCCAGGCGCTGCGCAAGCTCACCGGCTCGATCAGCCGCTCGCGCTGCATGGTCATCTTCATCAACCAGGTGCGCATGAAGATCGGTGTCATGTACGGAAACCCGGAAACGACCACCGGCGGCAATGCGCTTAAATTCTACGCATCCGTCCGCCTCGACATTCGCCGCACGGGCCAGATCAAGGATCGGGACGACATCGTCGGCAACACGACGCGCGTGAAGGTCGTCAAGAACAAGGTCGCGCCGCCGTTCAAGCAGGTCGAATTCGACATCATGTATGGCGAAGGCGTGTCGAAGGTCGGCGAAATCCTCGACCTCGGCGTCAAGGCCGGCCTGGTCGAGAAATCGGGTGCCTGGTTCAGCTACGATTCGGTGCGCATCGGACAGGGCCGCGAGAACGCAAAGGTCTACCTGAAGGAGAATCCGGACGTCGCCAAGCGCATCGAGAATGCGATTCGCGGCAAGACCGAGGAAGTCGGCGAGGCGCTGATGGTCGGCGCTGGCGAAGAGGACGGCGAGCTCGCCGAATAATTGCAAGGTCCCCAGCGGCGGGCGGAGGCCAGGTCTTCCGCCCGCACCCTTTCTCCGGCCGCTCGCCGTCAGGCCAGATCTTCAGGAACGGCTGTCGATTCTCTCGCGGCTTCCTGTTCCTGAGGATCGGCCTGCATGGGAGCGAACAGCCGCTTGGGCTCGGTCAGAGCGATCATGAGGAAGCCGCCTGAGGCGCAAAGCGCGCTGCCGACGAGGAATGGAACGATCGTCCCGTCGAAGGACTGACCGATCATGAAGCCGATGAGCGCCGCACCCACTGTTCCGACCACACCCTGAACCGAGGCCGCTGTTCCGGCGATTGGCGCCATATGTTCCATCGCCAGGGTGCCGAGGTTCGACGAGGCGAATGCAAAGCAGCACATGGTAAGACCCTGAAGCACAATGAATGTCGTCAGCGTCTCGTGCCCCGAAAGCCCGACGGCGGTGTGAATCGCGGTCACAATGGCGAAAGCCAGCGCAGCGCTATGTCCCACGCGCCTCAAGCCGAAGCGCCCAACGACCCGCGAATTGAGGTAAGAGGCGAGGGCCATGGGGGCGGCGATGGCCGCGAACACCAGCCCGATGAAGCTCCCCTCGTGGAATGCGTCGAACACGATTTGCTGGATCGACGAAATATAAGCGATCAGCGCTGAAAAGCTTATCGTGGTTGCAAGGGTGTATCCGCGTGACTGCGGCTCCCGGACGGTCGCCGCCATGGCTCGCCGCATTTCGCGCCAGTCGAGCGATCTCCGATATTCGGGATGGAGCGTCTCGGGCAGCCGGCTCCAGGACCAGGCGAGCATCGTCAGGGCATAGCCTGCCAGCACCAGAAAGATTGCCCTCCAGGGCGCGAACAGCAGGATCAGCTGGCCGATATTGGGAGCCAGCACGGGCACGAGCATGAACGTCATGAAGACGAGGCTCATGACGCGCGCCATGGCCTCGGCTTCGAACAGGTCGCGCACCATCGCGACCACGAGGACCCGGGTGACGGCCGCCGACGCACCCATCGCCGCGCGCGCGGCGATCAGGAGAGGGAAGCTGGCTGCCGATGCGCACAGCAGAGCGAAGACGAAGTACAGGCTGATGCCCGCAGCAAGGATCGGTTTTCGACCGAAACGGTCGGCAAGCGGACCCCAGACCAGCTGGGTCGAGGCGAAGCCCAGAAAGTAGGCGATGACCACCAGCTGTCGATGATTTTCGGTCATGACATGAAGGGACTTGCCGATCGCCGGAAGCGCCGGAACCATCGCGTCGATCGCGAAAGCATTGAGCGCCATCAACCCCGCAAGCATGACGGTCATCTCGCGGGTGCCCGGGCGCTTCACGCCGTCGTGGGACAGGGAATCGAACATTGGACGCGCCTGCTGGCCGATTGACCGCCGCCGTGCAACATTGGGTTCGAGCAAAAGGGGACCAAATTATGATTCATACGCCGATCCGCCGACGCCGTTTGTTGCAGGGTGCGGGGGCAATCGCCGCTTCGATGACCCTCTCGATGACGCGCGTGATGGCACAGGCGGCGGCCGAGCTTCCCTCGATTCCCATCCCGCCTCCGATCGGCTCCGCCGAACGGCTGCAGCGGATGGCCAGGGCGCGGGGCCTGATGGCGCAGCACGGCATTGGCGCGATCGTGGTGGAGGCGGGGCCGAGCCTCGACTATTTCACCGGAGTCCAGTGGTGGCGGTCGGAACGCCTGACTGCAACGGTCATTCCGGCGAAGGGCGATCCGATCATCGTCACGCCCTTTTTCGAGCGTCCGTCAGTTGCGGAGACGCTGTCGATCCCCGCTGAGATCCGAACCTGGAATGAAGACGATGAGCCGCTGAAGCTCGTCGCGGATTTTCTTCGCGAGCGCGGAGTTGCCGCAGAGCCGATCGGCTTCGAAGAGACCGACCGCTATTTCATCCTGGATCGCCTGAAGCAGCAGCTTCCCGGCTTGAAGTTCGTCACGGGAAATCCGGTCGTCCGCGGCTGCCGGATGATCAAGACGACGACAGAGTTGGCACTGATGCAGGCAGCGGCGGACATCACGATCGCGTCACTGCGCTATGCCGGCCAGCGGACGCGCGAGGGAATGACTCCTGCCGATATCGACGCGATGATCGCAGCAGCACACAAGAAACTCGGCGGAGCCTACGATGGCGGTCTGGTGCTGATCGGTGAAGCCTCCGCCTATCCACACGGCAGCCACAAGCCGCAGGTCGTGAAGCGCGGTGAAGTCGTGCTTATGGACGTGGGTTGTGCGGTCCACGGCTACCAGTCTGACATCTCGCGCAGCTTCATTTACGGCGCCGACCCTTCGTCCGAACAGCGAAAGGTCGCGCAGCAGGTCCGGCGGGGGCAGGATATCGCGATGTCCGCTGCCAAGATCGGCGCCCCGGCGGGAAGCGTGGATGATGCGGTTCGCCATGCGTACGAAAGCTGGGGCTATGGTCCAGGCTACAAGCTGCCCGGAACGCCGCACCGCACAGGTCATGGCATCGGGATGGAAGGCCATGAGCCGGTGAACCTGGTGCACGGCGAGACCACGCCGCTGGCGGCGGGCATGTGCTTCTCCAACGAGCCTGGAATCTATCTGCCCGGAAAGTTCGGAATAAGGTTCGAGGACTGCTTCCACATGACGGAAGCCGGCCCGAAATTCTTCACTGTTCCGCCACCATCGATCGACCAGCCCTGGGCCTGACGCCCGCGGCTCGCAACGTTAGAAATGGTCGTGGACGGGACCGTCGCGCGTGACGTGGGACGGCGCGTGCGGCGGTTCGATGTCGGCGGGCTCGATGGGATCGAAATCGCCCTCCCAGCGCGCGACCACGCTGGCCGCGACGGCATTGCCGACGACGTTGGTTGCTGAACGTCCCATGTCGAGGAAATGGTCGACGGCCAGGATCAACAGCAGGCCGGCCTCGGGGATCCGGAACATCGACATGGTCGCGGCAATCACGACGAGGCTGGCGCGCGGAACGCCGGCCATGCCCTTTGACGTGATCATCAGCACCAGCAGCATGGTGATTTCCTGGCCGATGCTGAGGTGGATTCCATAAGCCTGCGCGATGAAGATCGTCGCGAAGGTCATGTACATCATCGAGCCATCGAGGTTGAACGAATAACCCAGCGGCAGCACGAAGCTGGCGATGCGCGGAGGAACTCCAAAACGATCCAGCGCCTCGAGCGTTCGGGGATAGGCCGCCTCGCTCGACGCGGTGGAAAATGCCAGCACCACGGGATCGCGGACGTAACGGACGAGATGGCGCGTCCGCGGGCCGACGATGACGAATGCGGCGCCGATCAGCACGAGCCACAGGATGAACAGCCCCAGGTAGAAGCTGCCGACAAACTTCCCGAGCGTCGCGATGATCTGCGGACCACGTTCGGCGAGAGCGCTGGCCACGGCGGTGAACACCGCGAACGGCGCGCAGCGCATGACGTAGTCGGTCACCTGCAGCATTACTTTGACGAGCGATTCGACACCGCGGACGATCGGCTTCCCGCGCTCGCCGACCGCCGTAAGCGCCACTCCGAAGAAGATCGAGAAGATGACGATCGGCAGGATCTCGTTCGCGCTCATCGCCTCGAAGATCGAAGCCGGGACGAGATGCGTGATGAAATCCTTGAGGTTGAACGCGGCCGTTTCCACGCCGCTTGCGGCCGATGCCGGCGGGAGGGGCAGGTTCAGTCCCACGCCCGGTTGAAGCAAGGTGACGAGGATCAGGCCGAGCGTCAGCGAAACGAGACTCGCGAGGATGAACCAGGCGATTGATCTCACTCCGACCCGCCCGAGCGCAGCGACGTCGCCCATGTGCGCTATTCCGGCGACCAGGGTCGAAAAGACCAAAGGCGCGATGATCATCTTGATGAGGCGCAGGAACAGCGCGGTGACGATGCTCAGATAGTCGGCGATGGCCTTCAACCGATCGGCGCTTGCCGGGGTACCGTCGTCGATCGCGGCGTTGATTGCCCAGCCGGCGATGATGCCTAGGACGAGGGCGATCAGGATGTAGCGGGTCAGTCTCTTTGCCATGGTTCCCCTTTGGTGCCGCGACCCAAGCCGGTGGTTCGCTCCACGTCAAGCGCTTCACAGCCGTGATTGGCATGGCTAGGGCGCACTACATGGCCCCAGATCGTGGATCACCCGTCAGCGTAATCGAGTTCGGACGCGCCATTCTTCACGATGAGGCGAGGGCGCTCGACGCGCTCGCCGACAGCCTCGGATCGCCGTTCGAAGATGCCGTCGCGCTCATCTATAATTGCAAAGGCAAGCTGATCGTCAGCGGGCTTGGCAAATCGGGACATGTCGGACGCAAGATCGCCGCAACCTTTGCTTCGACCGGAACGACCGCAGCGTTCCTCCATCTGGCGGAAGCGATCCACGGCGACCTTGGAATGGCATCCGAAGGCGACGTGGCCATTCTCATCTCGCAAAGCGGCGAGACAGCCGAACTCGAGCCCGTGATCGATCATTTCCAGCGGGCAAATATTCCGATTATCGCGATCACAGGTCACGCCGGTACGATGCTGGCTGACGCGGGCACCGCTTCGCTCGTTCTGCCGCACTGGGCAGAGGTCGGACCGGAGTCCGTTGCGCCGACGACCTCGACCACCATGACGCTTGCCCTTGGCGACGCGTTGGCGATGACCGTGATGCGGCAAAGGGGTTTCACCCGCACCGATTTCGGCAGGCTGCACCCGGGCGGATCACTGGGTGCGCGGCTGAAGCCGGTTCGCCGCCTCATGCATGGCGGCAAGTCGCTGCCACTGACCCGCGACGACAGCTCGATGCACGACGCGATCGTCGAAATGACGGCTAAAAGGCTGGGCGTGATCGGCGTGACGGATGCCGCTGGCTACCTTGTCGGCGTGATCACCGACGGCGACCTTCGCCGGAACATCGAGCGTGGCCTCGAACATAGTACCGGCGAGTTCATGACAAAGGATCCGAAGACCGTTGGCCCTGATGACCTGGTTGACGACGCGCTAGCCTTGTTCGACGAATACAAGATCACGTCGCTCTTCGTGGTCCAGAATGAGGAGCAGGGGAAGAAGCCTGTCGGCGTGCTCCACATCCACGATTGCCCCTCTACAAGGTGACCCGAATCCGATGAACAGCGTGATCCTGATTCCGGCGCGCTTTCAATCGTCGCGCTACCCTGGAAAGCCTTTGGTCGAGCTCAAGGGAGCAAGCGGCGTGGCCAAGCCGCTGATCCAGCGCAGCGTCGAAGCTGCGAGGAAAGTCGCGGGCGTTTCGGGTGTATTCGTCACGACAGACGACGAGCGGATCGCCGACGCCTGCACGGGCTTCGGCGTGGGGGTCATCATGACTTCGCCCGAATGCCGCAACGGTACCGAGCGCTGCGCCGAGGCGCTGGCTTCGCTTCACGGCCCGGACCTCGTGATCAATTTCCAGGGCGATGCGCTGCTGACCCCTCCCGGATATGTGGAATCCTTGATCGCCAGGATGGACGCCGATCGCGATGCACTCGTGGCGACTCCCGCACTCCGCCTAAGGAGCGGTGAAGTGCGAGCGCTGCAGGCCGAGGAAGCCGCCGGACGGGTCGGCGGCACCAGCGTCGTAACTGACAACCAGGGCTATGCGCTTTATTTCTCGAAGCGGCTCATTCCGCATTTGCCGGCGGGCACACTCGATGCCGCGATTTCTCCGGTTCGGCTGCACGTTGGAGTTTACGCCTATCGGCCAGAGGCGTTGAAGCGTTACGTGTCGACCCCGGTGAGCGAGCTGGAAACTCTCGAGGGACTGGAGCAGTTGCGCTTCCTTGCGGCTGGCATGTCGGTTGCGGTCGTGGAGGTGGAAACGCCGCCCTTCGCGATGCGCGAGCTCAACAATCCAGAGGACGTCACGCCAATCGAGCAGGCACTTGCCGAGGCCGGCCTCGAGTGAGCGTCTGGGACACACTCGATCCCAGATACCGCCTGATCCTCTGCGATGTCTGGGGCGTCGTTCACGATGGAGTGACGCTCTATCCCGGCGCCGAGGAGCGGCTCAGGCAATGGCGGAACGAAGGGCGCTGCGTCGTCCTGATCACAAACGCCCCCCGCACTGCCGAGGCGGTCGAGCAGCAGCTGGCGCGGATCGGGCTGGCCCACGACGCTTTTGACTTCGTGGCCACGAGTGGAGAGGCGGGAATCGAGGCGCTGAATGCGCTCGAAAAGCCGGTCGGCTTCGTCGGAACCGCGACCGACCGGGAGATCCTCGAAGGACGAGGCGTGCACATCGCCGATGGCGAGAATTTCTCCGAACTCGCCTGCACGGGGACCATGGTGGGCCGCCCCGATCCTTCGGACTATCGGGTGGACCTGGAACGCTGGGCCGATCGGGACGTCCACATGCACTGCCTCAATCCAGACAGGCTGGTGATCCGGGGAGGTGTGCCCGAAGCCTGCGCGGGGGGGATCGCCGATCTCTATTCGATGCTCGGCGGACGCGTGACCTGGTATGGGAAGCCGCATGAAGCGATCTACCGCCATGCTCTTCACCGCGCCGGAGATCCGCCCAAGGACGAGGTGCTCGCGGTCGGCGACGGACTGCAAACCGACATATTGGGGGCGGCGCAGATGGGTTTCGACGCCGTCTTCGTGAGCGGCGGAATCAACGCGGGCGAACCGTTTCCAGAGGATTTCGCGGTTCAGAACGGCCTGGGCGATTGGAAACCGATCGGAATCGTCGACGGTCTCGATTAAGCAGGCCTGGCGCGGACCCGGCGGTGCTCACCGCGGAGCTGGATCATCATGGCGCCCGTGTTCACTACATTGGCCAGGACGAGAGCGACCGCTGCTCCCACGACGTTCCATGCCCAGGAAAGCGGCGCAATCGTCACGAAGAATATCGCGCTTCCGAGCAGCTTTGCCTTGAGAGGGCCATCGGAACGGCCGAGGGCATAGAGCATCGGCGTCAGGGGAAAGCTGAAGATACCCAGGAATGGGATCGCCATCAGGATCATGAGCGGCTCGTAGGCACCCAGGAATTCCTTGCCGAAGACGATCGACATCAGAGGCTTCCCGCCAATGATCATCAGCGCGATCGCAAGCAGCATGACGAAGCTGACCAGCGCCGTTCCGCGGAGCATCAGTTTCCACGGCTGTTTGGAGGACAGGTCCATGCGCATGACCTGCGGGTAGAAGGCCTTGCCTAGCAGGTCCGCAGGTTTCTGCGCGCTGTCCGCCAGCGTTGACGCGACGCGGAACAAAGCCGCTCCTGCCGGGCCGAGGAGTCCGCCGACGACGAGCCTGCCTATGGGGCCCCAGACCGCCTGCACGCTGGTCGCAAGATTGACGTCGATGGCGAAGCGCCAAGCGCCGGGAAGCACCGTCGGCTTCAACGTGGGTTTGATCCCCCCGAGCAGGTCGTGGCGCTCAAGCTCGCGCCAGCCGAGGTACCAGAGGTAGAGATCGCCCGCGAGCTCGGTGATGAACCAGATCCCGACATAGACGGGGAAGGAAGCGCCGGTGACGAACGCGGTCCCGGCGAGAATCGCGCGCAGGATCGGCGTCAGCGTGCCCGACCAACTGATGAGATCGAAACGGTCGAGGACGCGCAACACCCCATCGGGCGTTGCGGAGCTCATGACGGGCAATACTGTGCAATAGAGCAAGGCAAGCCAGAGATATTCCCGGGTAATGCCGACCCATTCGGCGATGAACGGAAGAAGCGCCGCTCCGACGAGCAATCCACCGATGCCGCTCACCATGTCGAGGGCGAAGGCAAAGCCTGTGGCGACCTTGAAATGCTCGGGGTCCCCGTGCGCAACACCATGCCCGCCGTAGCGGACGATCAGCTGCCAGGATTGGAACTTGGCAATCCCGCTCACCGCCTTGGCGTAGCTGGTGATCAGGATCAAAGTGCCGAACAGGATCACGCCGAGCCCGCGCCCGGCAAAAGCGAGAGTCGCAACTCCGCACAGCGCCGCCACTCCCTTGGAGACGCCGAGGTAGCTGCTGTTCTTCAGCAGCGAACGAAAATGCTGGTCTTTGAACCAGTGCCTCATCCCACCGCTCGCCTAGACGAGCGGTCGGCTACTGTCGCGTGCCAAATTGCCTTCGCTCAGGCGGGTTCGGGAACCCGTTGCTGGATGACCTTGTCGGCCAGCGGGCCATTGAGTTCGGCAAGATGATCGAACTCAGCCTCATAGGTCGCAAGGCCCTGACTTTGCGACCTCAGCTCAGCCTCCAGACCCGACAGTTCCGCCTCGGGAATGAGCGCGTCGATCCGGTCCCAGCCGGTCCAACCGTCGCGCGGCGCCATGCCGAGCATCTGGCCGCGCCGTCCCGCGACGGCCGAAGTAATCCGGCTCGTGGCGTTCGACGGACAGACGACGGTCAGCTTGTGCATCGGCTCGAGCAGATGCGGATGCGCGGCCGCCAGAGCTTCCTGCATGGCGATCCGGCCCGCGAGCCGGAACGCAAGCTCGGAGCTGTCGACGCTGTGATAGCTGCCGTCGATCAACGTCACGGCGCAATCGACGACCTGAAAGCCGAGCGGCCCTTTCACCATCGCCTCGATCACGCCTTCCTCGACCGCCGGAATCCACTGCTTCGGCACGGAGCCGCCGTGGATCTTCTCCTCGAACACGAAGCCGGAACCGCGCGGCAGCGGCTTCACCTCGATGATCACGTCGCCGAACTGGCCATGTCCGCCGGACTGCTTTTTGTGCCGGCCTTTCTGGGTCACTTGCTTGCGAATGGATTCGCGGTAGCCGACTGTCGGCTGGTTGCTCTTCACCTCGACGCCGTAGCGGCGCTTGAGCCGCGCAAGCACGGCGTTGAGATGCTCGTCATTGACCCCGCGCAGCCGGATCTCGTGGTTTGCATCGTCATGTTCGATGACGAGCGCGGAATCTTCTTCCCCAAGCCGCTGCAGCGCGCCCGACAGCTTGACGTCGTCCTTGCGGTCCGCTGGTTCGATCGCGATCGCGCAGTTTCTGGCCGGATATTCGACGTCGACCGCGGACGGGAGCTTCCCGGAACCGAGCCATTGGCCAGCCTTGACGTTATCGATCTTGGCGACCGCGACGACATCGCCGTCGCGAGCCTCGTTGACCTTGGACGTCTTTTCACCCTGGACCCGGAAGAGAGCGCCGAGGCGCGCATGTTCGCCATCGTCCGTCTTGAGGTCGGACCCCTCGGCGATCCGGCCGCCGACCACGCGCGACAAAGCAAGCCGGCCGATCGAGCCGTGGATGATCTTGAACACGTAAAGCGACGGGTCGGAAACGCCGAGCCGGTTGGCCGTGCTCTGCGGAGCAGGAGCCTCATGCCGCATGGCCTTCAGAAGTCGGCGGACACCCCAGGAGCTGTTCGCGGAGCCGAAGAGGACGGAAACGCCGAGATTGTCGCTGGTCTCGCGGGCAAGGTCCTGGAGTACCTTCTCGCGAGCGGGAACCTGATCCATTAGCAATTGCTCGAGCAGCTCGTCGTCATGATCAGCCAGCTGTTCGAGCATGTGGGTGCGGGCTTCGATCTCCCGATCATGAAGCTCCGCGGGGATTTCGATACGCTCGGATTCCTTTCCGGCACGATATTTGAACGCATATTCGAGCGCGAGGTCGACAAAGCCGCTGACCTTTTCGCCGTCCCAGATCGGAACCTGGCGCGCGATGATTGGAGACACGCTCATCGGTTGCAGTGCGGACAGGAGATCGCGGATTCGGCCGTGAGCCTGGTCGATCCGATTGACGAAGATGAGATGGGGAATCCCGAGCTCGTCGAGGGCGCGGAGGGCAGGGGCCGCCAAGGGGGCTCGGGCGGGATCGGGATCGACCACGACGATCGCGACATCCGCGATGGCAAGCGCTCGAGCGCCATCCGCGGAGAAGCCGATTGAGCCCGGGCAATCGAGGATCGCGAAGGAATCTCCGAGATAATCGAAGTGGTAAAGGTTGAGCTCGGTTGAGCCGCCGCGCTGCCGGCTCTCAGGGCTGGAATCGCCGATGCTCGAGCCGTTGGCCGTAGAACCGAGTCTGTCGGTCGCTCCGGCTGCAAACAGCATCGCTTCGGCAAGGCTGGTCTTTCCCGCGCCGGCGGGTCCCACCAGCGCGATCACTCGAGTGCCTTTTAACGATTCTCCAGCCATGCGAGTCTCCCTTCGTCCGGTTCACGGGCGCGCGAGTCGCTCTCAAGAGGCGCTCCGGCGCCATCTGGAAACCTCCACCGTCCGACTGTTTTGAGCGCTTGGCAAGAGGTCTCGTTACGACTGTGTGCCGGATCGTGACGGAACGGGGTCGCCTTGCGCGAATTCTGCCTGGATGGTGGACGCGAAAGGACATCGGGCGAGCTCACCCTGGCAAATGCCGGGTCCGGCCTGGAAGGACGTACTGCTCCGAACCTGGAAGCAGCAGTCCGAAGACAATATCAGCCTGGTTGCTGCGGGTGTCGCTTTTTACGGATTTCTCGCGCTCGTGCCGTTGCTGGGCGCCGTCGTCCTGACGTACGGGATTGCAGCCGATCCCCAGACCGTCCTCAGCAACGTTCAGTCGCTGACCTCGGTGCTCCCGCGGGATGTCTCCAAGCTGATCGGGGAGCAGTTGATGAGCGTCGTCCAGACGTCCGGCGGGAAGAAGGGCTTCGGCCTGCTTTTCGCCTTGGCCGTGTCAGTCTGGGGTGCTCGCAATGCGGCCAGCTCTCTGATTACCGCGCTCAACATTGCCTATGAGGAAGAGGAAAAGCGATCGACCATCCGAGTGAACCTCATGGCTCTATCCATCACCGCAGGAGCGGTCCTCATGGCGGTGGTGGCGTTGCTGGCGATCACTGCAACAGGCTATTTGCGAGAACTCTTGCCGCACTTGCCAGCCGTGCTGATCATCCTCGGCAAGATCGTTTCATATGTGTTGCTGTTCCTGGGCGCCGCAGCTGCTGCAGCAACGCTCTATCGCTATGCGCCGGACCGCCGAAAGGCGAAGTGGCAATGGATCACGCCGGGTTCGCTCTTCGCCGCCTTGGCCTGGCTGGCGCTGACCCTGGGCTTTGGCATCTACGTCGCCAACTTCGGCAATTACAATAAGACCTATGGATCGTTGGCAACCGTCGTGATCCTGGTCACCTGGATGTACTTTTCCGCCTATGTCTTCCTGCTCGGTGCAGAGCTCAATTCGGAGCTCGAGCACCAGACGGCCGTCGACACGACCGAGGGCACTTCCAAGCCGCTGGGACAGCGGGGTGCCTGGTCGGCTGATCATGTGGCGCAAGGATCGGAGCCGCAAAAGCCGAGCGGAGAGGGCGTGAGCCCGCCAAGCTCCTCCGACCAGGATCATCATCCAGCGCATGCCCTCGATATTCCGGAAAGCCGGACGTCCGTAGGTCGCAACTATGTCACCTCAAGAGCGGCGAACCGGGCAGTTCGGTTGGCTGGCCTGCCAAAGGTTGGCGCGCTGTCGGCGGCCTTGTCGACGGTCGGGCTGTCGATGATCAGGAGGCGCGGGCGCGAATATGCCGGCGCGGCTTTGCTCGCGACCGCAGTCGGCTTGTCGCTTCTGAAACGACAAGATTGAGGAAGCCAGCCTGCAGGAGTGTCGCGAAGTGCAATCCCTCAGACCGGGATCTGACCTTCCTTCAGCGTTGCCATGACTGTCATGCTGTTGATGTCCCCCAGGTCGGGCGATCCGGACAAATGTTCGAGATAGAATTGCTGATAGTCGCGAATGTCGCGTGCAACGACGTGCAGCATCAAATCGAAGTTTCCGAGGATGATGTATGCACCGATCACGCGATCATGCTCGATAATCTTCCGGCGGAACTCCTTGACGTTGGGGCGACCCTGCGCGTTGAATTTCAGGTAGACGAAAAACTCCAGGTCAAAGCCGAGCTTTGACCGATCGATGATGGCAGCTTCACGGAGAATGATTCCGTCGGCGCGGAGACGCTGGATGCGACGCCAACAGGGTGCGTGAGAGAGTCCCACCGCCTCCGCAATTTGTGTGACGGTCCGCGAGGAGTCGCTTTGAAGCTCGCGGAGGATTCTCCGATCCGCATCGTCGAGTATTTTTTCCATCAGGCACTTCTCCAGCAAAAATTATGCTCGCAAATGGGGCAAGGCGCATAAAAATGCAAAATAATTTCCGAGCCGCAACGATATAAGTCCGGCATCCCGATCAAGGAGGATTGCATGACGTTGTCCCGGCGGACGCTGCTTGAGCAGATTGGAATGATAGGCGGGCTGGGTGCGGCCTATGGCGCGATGGAAGCGCTCGGTCTTGCAATTCCAACGCCAGCCGGTGCCGAAGATTTTCACTTGCCTGCCGGGAGGGGGCGTGGGCGGTCCGTCGCGATTCTTGGGGCGGGAATCGCCGGCCTCGTATCGGCCCTTGAGCTTCGGCGGGCGGGATACCGGGTTACCGTTCTTGAAGCCCGCAACCGGATCGGAGGCCGGGTTTGGACCATTCGCGGGGGCGATCGGATCGCTCAAACGGGCAGGCCGGACCAACATGTCGAATTCGACCCCGGACTCTATTTCAATGCGGGCGCTGCGCGAATTCCAACAACGCACCGTGCAATCCTCCGCTACGCGCGCGACTTCGACGTGCCGATGGAGACGATGGTCAATACCAATCGGTCGGCCGGATGGGATCTCGGCGGAACCGTCCGGCAGGAACGGCGATGGGTCAACGATATGCGGGGCCGGCTGGGCGAATTGCTCGCTAAAGCGATCGACCAGCACGCGCTCGATCAGTTCGTTCCAGAAGACGAGCTCGACGCAGTCCGCAAGTTCCTCGGCCCCTACGCCGAAATCGATTCCGCGGGTGCTTATTCACCACAGGGCCGCTCGGGTTATTCGGTCGAGGGAGGGGCATATGGTCGCGCGCCAGTGCCGCTTCCCCCGCTGTCGCTTAGGGAACTGCTCCCAGGGCCTGCGTCGACGAGCCGGGGCAGCATCGCCGTGCCTTACTTCTTCGAGCACATTTGGGACATGCAGGCGACGATGCTCCAGCCGGTCGGCGGAATGGATCGGATCGCTGAGGCGATCTACCGGGAGGTGGAAACGGCGGTCCGGCTGAATACGCCCGTCGTTGCAATTCGCCGCGTGGGCGACCGCGTACGTATTGAGCATGGCCCAGGCCTTCAAGCGACAGAGGCCGACTACTGCATTTGCACGCTCCCGATGCCCGTGCTTGCCCGAATTCCGGCCGATTTCTCGAATGCGAAGAAAGCCGCCTTGTCGTCGGTTGGATATCGCACAAGCGTCAAGGTAGCCTTTGAGGCTCCCCGCTTTTGGGAAAAGGATGAGTCCGTCTACGGCGGCCTCGCGTGGACGGACCGGCTCAACGAAAACGTCATATATCCGTCCGGCGGTTATCATGATGAAAAAGGAATTTTGGTCGCCGCTTATTGCGGGGGTTGGACCAGGCCGGAAAATCCCAAGGCTTTCGCCGACCTCAGCCATGAGCAGCGCTTGCGCGTCTGCCGCGATTCCGTCGAAGCGCTGCATCCGGGCCGATCGCGACTGCTTGGAAAAGGCGTCACTGTTGCCTGGGGGCTCACACCCTGGTCGGAGGGCGTCGGTGCCCTGTGGCCAGGCGGCCTGACTGCCGTGGCTTCACGCGGACCCGAATATGCCGAGTTACTGAAGCCCGAAGGCCCCATCGTCTTTGCCGGCGAGCATTTGAGCTACCAGCCGACCTGGCAGGAGGGGGCCGTGCTGTCTGCGCACGAGGCCCTCAAGCTCATTGATTCGATGGCGTCTGAAAAGCCGATGAAAGCAGCTTAGGCCGCCGGCAGCAGCCGCTTCTCGCCGGCGAGGCGCAAGAGCGCCGCCTGCAGCTTCTCGAAGGCCCGGACTTCGATCTGCCGGATGCGCTCGCGGCTGACGCCATAGACCTGCGACAGCTCCTCGAGCGTCTTCGGCTCGTCGGCCAGACGACGCTCGACGAGAATATGCTTCTCGCGGTCGTTCAGGCTCTCGAGCGCTGTGACCAAGAGATCGTGACGAACTTTCGTCTCCTCGTCATCTGCGAGCAGCTCGTCCTGCAGCGGACCGCTGTCGACGAGGAAATCCTGCCACTGACCTTCAGCGCCCTCGTCGCCTTTGAGCGGAGCATTCAGGCTGGTGTCGCCGCCCATGCCCATGCGGCGGTTCATCGAAACCACTTCTTCCTCGGTCACGCCGAGGTCTGTCGCGATCTTGGCCACGTCCTGCGGCTTGAGATCGCCTTCCTCGAACGCGTCGATCTGGTTCTTCATCCGGCGAAGGTTGAAGAACAGCTTCTTCTGCGCGGCCGTGGTGCCCATCTTCACCAGGCTCCACGAGCGCAAAATGAATTCCTGGATCGATGCGCGAATCCACCACATCGCGTAGGTCGCGAGGCGGAATCCGCGATCCGGCTCGAACTTCTTTACGCCCTGCATCAGGCCGATATTGCCTTCGCTGATGAGTTCGCTGACCGGCAGTCCGTACCCGCGATATCCCATGGCGATCTTGGCCACGAGGCGAAGGTGCGAGTTCACGAGCTTTGCCGCGGCCTCCGTGTCCCCATGCTCGCGCCAGCGCTTGGCGAGCATATATTCTTCCTCCGGAGAGAGGATTGGGAATTTCTTGATTTCCGCGAGATAGCGGTTGAGTCCGGCCTCCCCACCGGACGAGGGGAGTGAGACGATCCCTTTGTTGCTAGCCATACTTAGCCGTCTTTCTCCCTTCGAAAGGGGCGACCCAATTAAGACCGTTGGATCGCCCTAGCTTGTTAAACTTTATACACCAAGTGCGCTCATCAGTTCCTGCATGTCGGGCGGCATGGCACTGGTGAACGATAGCCTGTGCTTAGTGACCGGATGGGTGAACCCAAGTTCAGTCGCATGCAGCGCCTGACGATGAAACTGCAACTCCTTCAAAATCTTGCCGTGCGTCTTGCTGGAACGCCCGTAGACCGGATCGCCGATCAAAGGATGGCCGATGGAGGCCATGTGGACCCTTACCTGGTGGGTCCTCCCGGTTTCGAGCCGGCATTCGACGAGTGCCGCGTCCTTCAGGGCTTCGAGCCGCCTCCAGTGCGTCACTGCGCGCTTGCCGCGATGGCCCTCCACGATCGCAATCTTCTTGCGGTTCGTCGCCGAGCGAGCGAGCGGCGCATCAATGCTGCCTCCGCTCGTTTTCGGAATTCCGTTGACGATCGCCAGATAGCGGCGGTCGATCGAATGCGCTGCGAATTGCTTCGCCAGGCCCTCGTGCGCAACGTCTGTCTTGGCGACAACAAGCAGGCCGGACGTATCCTTGTCGATCCGGTGGACGATGCCCGGCCTTGCGACACCGCCGATGCCCGAAAGCCTGCCCGCGCAATGATGGAGCAGGGCATTGACCAATGTTCCGTCGAAATTGCCCGCGGCAGGGTGAACCACGAGGCCCGCCGGCTTGTCGACAACCAGCAGGTGCTCGTCCTCGAACAGAATGGTCAGCGGTATGTCCTGCGGCTCATTGTGAGCCGGCTCAGGCTCGGGAACCGCGACACGCAGCGCCTCCTCACCCCGGACCTTGATTGCTGGGTCGCGGATCGGCTTCCCGCCGGCCTCGACAGCGCCGCTTCGGATCAAGGCCTTCAGTCGTTCGCGGGAGAGGGTTGGCACGGTCGCCGCAAGCGCGCGATCGAGCCGCCAGCCGGCATGGGCAGGCTCCAGGCGCACGTCGATCGTCTGAATTCCCCCCATCCGTGTACGAATATGGGAATGCCCCCGCCGCTGTTCAACGCGGGAGCTTGCACGGTGTGAAACTCTGCCCCATCAATGCCTTGCGATGAACCCTGTGGATTTTGCCAGCCTTCTATGCTCGCGGCTTTGCCACGATCTCATGTCTCCCGTCGGAGCGCTCAACAACGGTATCGAGCTGCTTGCAGACGAGACCGATCCCGAGATGCGCGAGAAATGCCTGGAGCTGCTTGCCGATAGCGCGAGAGCTTCGGCCAACAAGCTGAAATTCTTCCGGCTGGCGTTCGGGGCTGCCGGTGGGTTCGGCGAGGAAATCGACACCCACGAGGCGGAGCTTGCACTCGAAGGCCTGTTCGGCCCCGAGCGACGGATTGAGCTCGGATGGGTCGTCAATGATGAAAAGCTTCCGAAGGACGCAGTGAAGCTGCTGCTTAACCTGGCCCTGCTGGCCGGCGATGCCCTGGTTCGCGGCGGAAGGCTCGATGTGGGAGCAGAGCGCAGCGATGGTGCGATAGAGCTTGCGGTGCGCGCCGAGGGTCCGCGCATACTGCTGGATCCCGTGCTTCGCGAAACGCTCTCCAAGGGCAGCAATGGCAGCATGGTGGAGGCTCGGGCGGCAGGCGCGTGGCTCGCTCATAACCTCATTGCCGACGCGAAAGGCACCATCCAGCTCTCGGCACCCGAGAGCTCGGCACTGATGATCGGGGCCACGCTTCCCCGACAGGGATAACGGCGCGTTAACTCCTGCCCGGCATAAGCACTCTCCGAACGCCTGGGGATTGCACGCACCGTGGACGACCTGATTGCCGATTTCGTAGCCGAATGCCGCGAAATGCTCGAAGCCTTGGGCGGCGAGATCGTGGCGTGGGAGGCGCAGCCGGACGACCGTGCGCGGCTCGATAGCATCTTCCGCTTTGTCCATACCGTGAAGGGCAATTGCGGTTTCTTCGAATTCCCAAGACTCGAAGCGCTCAGCCATGCCGCAGAGGACGCACTGGCCGACGTTCGCGCCGGCCGCCGGCACGCCGATGCCGCGCTGGTGAGCGCGGTTCTCGCGATCATCGATCGGATCGGGGAGATGGTCGCGTCGATCGAGGCCGGTGAAGAAATGCCCGCCGGGGACGACAGCGCGCTCATTCACGCCCTTGCCCCGGGAGCGGAAAGTGCATCGGCACCGGCGGCACCGGCGGCGGCTGACGCCGCCACGAAGCCATCAGTGGCGCCGCGCACCATTCGCCTGTCGGTGGAGTTGCTCGACAGGGTCATGAGCACCGTTTCGGACATGGTCCTTGCTCGCAACGAGCTGGCCCGGCGCCTCCGTGAGTCCGCGACCGACGTTCCGGTCGACGGCGCGTTCGAGCGCTTGTCTTCGATCATTGCGGAGATGCGCGACGCGATCACCCGGACCCGCATGCAGCGGATCGAGAATCTGTTTGTCGGCCTTCCGCGCATGGTCCGCGACCTCTCGGCTGAGCTCGGCAAGCAGGTGCTTGTCGATATCGACGGCGGGGATGTTGAGCTCGATCGCGAAATGATCGAGATGATCCGCGATCCGCTGACCCACATCATCCGCAATGCGGTCGATCATGGCATCGAAAAGCCGGGTGAGCGCCTGCAGGCCGGCAAGCGCGAGATCGGCGTCTTATCGGTCTCTGCACGCCAATCGGGCAACCAGATCCTGATCGACATTCACGACGACGGCCGCGGTATCGATGGCAAGAAGCTGGTCGAAAAGGCGATCGCCAACGGCGTCCTCACCAAGGAGGATGCGGCACAACTCGCGCAGCGAGAACAGCTCGCGCTCATCTTCGAAGCCGGTCTTTCGACTGCAACCCAGGTGACAGCGATTTCCGGCCGCGGCGTCGGAATGGACGTCGTCCGCTCTAACGTCGAGCGGATCGGCGGAATCGTGGAGGTCGACAGCAGGCTCGGTGAAGGCACTCGAATGACGCTTCGGGTTCCGCTAACCCTGACGATCATCCCTGCGCTGACGGTTTCGATCGCCGGCCAGCATTTCGCCATCCCGCGCTCGGCGATCGAGGAGATCGTTCGCTCCAACGGCGAAAGCGTGACGCTCGAGCATGTCGGGGGAGCGGGGATCGCCACGATCCGCGGCCGACGCGTTCCAGAGGTTTCGCTCGCGTCGATCCTCGGGCTGCAAAGCACTGTTTCCGAACAGGACCGCACCTTGATCGTGCTTCGTCCTGCGGGCGGGGATGTCTATGCCCTCGCGGTCGACAGGATCCATGACCATGAAGAACTGGTGGTAAAGCCGGCGGCTCCGGCCGTCATGGCTACGGGCCTCTACGCGGGTACGACGCTCGCGGACGATGGCAGCCCCATCCTCCTGATGGACCCGAGCGGAATTGCGCAGGTGGGCGGAGTCCGGCTCGAAGTCCAGGAGCGCTCCGCCCGTATCGTCGAGGATCCGGCATCCATTGCATCGAAGGCCACTCCGGTATTGCTCTTCCGCGGGCTTGACGGCGGTCGCCGCGCGCTTCGCCTAGCAGTGGTCGACCGGATCGAGGAAGTACCGACCTCGAATGTCCGCGAAACCGCAGGACAGCTGAGAGTGCAGGTTGGCGACGCCATCCTTCCGCTCGCAGGCGCGGTTGCTTCCGATCTCGGAGGCGAGAAGGTCCGGTTGTTCCGGTTGAACGACGGCCAGTTCGAGATCGGTTATGCTTTCACCGAAGTCATCGACTTCGCCATGATCGAGCGTGACGTCATCCACGCGGAGCGCGCCGGAGAGGTCAACGGCGTTTCGCTGATCAACGGCGAACCCGCCGAGCTGGTCGATGCGCACTGGCTGTTCTCGACGAATGTCGGTGTGGCGGCCCGTTCGGCTGAGCAGCTCGTTTGCCGGATTCCCTGTTGGGATCCGTGGATGCAGAACATGCTGCGCCCGCTCGTAGAGGCCGCTGGATACCGCGTTATCGACGATGCCGAGGAAGAGGAAGCGGACGTCGTCATCGCGTCCGTCGGCGAAGATTCGCCCGAGGACAGCACCGACCGCACGATCTGGCTCCGCACCGAACCCGAGGCGGCGGGCCGCAATGACGAGAGCATTTACCGCTACGACCGCGCCGGCCTGCTGATGGCGCTGAAGTCCGTAGCAGTGGGGAGGGGCCGGTGAACGAACTTCTTCTGGTCGTCACGATTGCCGGTGAGAAAGTCGCCTTCGCGGCCGCTGCCGTCGAGTCGGTGGTGGAACTGGACACATTGATCCCGGTGCCTCGCGCCGCTCCCCATGTTGCGGGATTATCCGCGCTTCGCAGCCGGGTCTTGACGGTGATCGATTGCATGCGTTCGCTGGAACTCGGCGATACCGATTGCTCGGATGGAATTCGCGAATGCGCCGTCGTCGAGCTCGACGGACACCATTATGCGTTGATCGTCGACCTGGTGGAGGATGTCGTCGAGGCCTTGTCCGATCCGCAGCCCGTCAGGGCCGCAATGGGTCCGGGCTGGGAGCGGGTCTCCGAAGGAATGGTCGAAACTGAAAATGGGCCGCTGCTGCTGGTCGACGTCGCCGCATTGATCGCGGGCGTTGAAGCCAGGGCGGCAGCTTAAGCTCTTCGTTACCCTTAGCGTTTAATCACGTCGCCATCGAAGCGGGAAAGCCGAAGCATGAAAAGCTGTTTGATTGTCGATGACTCGAAGGTGATCCGGAAGGTCGCTCGGCATATTCTCGAAACGCTCGAATTCGAGGTCGAGGAAGCCGGTGACGGCCAGGAGGCATTGACCCGCTGCGAAGCGAAGATGCCGGACGTCGTCCTGCTCGATTGGAACATGCCGGTGATGAGCGGCATGGAGTTTCTGCGTCTATTGAGGCAGCGGGGCCACGGCGATCAGCCGAAGGTCGTGTTCTGCACAACCGAGAACGACATGGCGCATATTCGTGCCGCGCTCGAAGCGGGTGCCGACGAATATGTGATGAAGCCGTTCGACCGCGAAACGCTCCACATCAAGCTTCAGCTCGTCGGCGTCGCCTGAGTAGCCGGCCATGGAGCGGGCGCTCGCCAGATCGCGGGACCGCCTAACGGATCCGCGCCACACACGCCGCAGGATCCGGCTGATGATCGTGGACGATTCCACGGTTGCCCGAGCCGTGCTTTCACGGATGGTCGAAAGCGATCCCGTTTTCGAAATCACCGCGGTTGCCGGGACCGCTGAAGCGGCGATCGAAGCGCTGGGAGAGTGCAGGGTCGACATCGTCGTTCTCGATCTCGAAATGCCTGGAGCTGGCGGCCTCAAATCGATTCCACGGATCATCGCTGCCGCGGCAGGCGCGAAGGTCATGATCGTCTCCTCTCTCGCAGAGGATGGAGCGGAGCAGACTGTCGCGGCGCTTGCGTTGGGCGCTGCGGACACGATGCCGAAACCCGGGACCGGCCGGTTCAACGGCAAATTCTCGGAAATCCTCCTCGGGAAGCTCAAGGCGCTTGGCTACGCAAGCGTCGAGCCGCCGCCTCCGCTGTCTCCGAGATCCGGAACGCAGAATTTGCTCCGGCCCATGCCGACAGACCCGATCGATGTTCTCGCAATTGGTGCCTCGACTGGGGGCATCCACGCGCTGGGCGCGGTCTTTCATGCCTTGCCCCACAGGATCGGAGTTCCGATCCTCGTGACCCAGCATCTGCCGGCTCCGTTCATGAGCGTTTTCGCCCGCCAGTTGGGTGCGGTTGCCCGGCGCGAAGCCATCGTCGCAGAGGATGGGATGACGCTTCTTCCCGACCGCATCCTAATCGCCCCCGGAGATGCGCATCTCACGCTGGAGCCCTCGAGCAATGGTGCGATGGCTCGCCTGACGCGAGGCCGGAGCAGCAGCGGATGCATGCCGTCGGTCGATCCGATGCTTGCCTCCGCCGGCGCGATCTACGGATCACGCGCGCTCGGGGTCATACTGACGGGAATGGGACGCGACGGCGTGGAAGGCGCGTCACGGCTGGTTTCTTGCGGCGGCTCGATCATCGCCCAGGATGAGAAAAGCTGTGCCGTCTGGGGCATGCCCCGCGCAGTCCTGGAGGCAGGCCTCGCCTGCGCCGTCCTGCCGCCAGACAAGATTGCTCGCCGGATCGCTGCTCGAACAGAGGAACAGGCCGCGTGCAAATAAGCGATAGTTCGAGTCGAATCCTTGCTGGTCTGCTGGAGGCGCGGACCGGCCAACAACTGACAATGAGTCGCAGGTGGCGGATCGAAACGGCCCTTTCGGCGCTGCTTCGGGAGCGCGGCATCGCGACTCTCGATGAACTCATTACCATTCTCGTCATGGGCAAGGAGCCGAGCTTGTCGCAGAAAGTCGTGGAAGCCCTGCTCAACAACGAAACCTATTTCTTCCGCGACCGAGCGCCGTTCGACGTGCTTCAGCGACAGGCTTTGATCGAGCTTGCGCAGCGGCGGCAGGATTCGAAGCGCTTGCGGATCTGGTCGGCTGGCTGCTCGACCGGCCAGGAAGTCTACTCGCTGGCGATGCTTTTCGCGGAACAGCCCGAACAATGGCGCGGATGGACGATCGACATCCTGGGAACCGACGTATCGACCAGCTGCATCGATCGTGCCCGAGCGGGCAGCTACAGCCAGTTCGAAGTGCAACGCGGCCTCGGAATCAACCAGATGATCAAATGGTTCGAGGAAGCGAACGACGGCTGGAGAGCGGTCGAGGCGCTCCGCAAACCGATCCGGTTTCAGGTCCACAACATTCTCGAGACCGCGCCGCACCCAGGCAATTTCGACATCGTATTGTGCCGGAACGTGCTGCTGTACCTGAGCCCGGAGAAGAAGACGCTCGCCTTCGAGCGCATTGCGGCAGCCATGGCTGAGGATGGATGGCTGATGCTCGGCGCGGGCGAAACGGTGATCGGGCAAACGTCGAAGCTCGGCGCCGACATCAATGCGCGCGGACTTTACCGCCTCGTCGGCAACGGAGATCGTGTCGAGAAACGCGGTGGCCCGGACCGCCGAACAGCAGTCAGGGGTTGACCCCACGGCGGTAGCTGTGCGCCAATTGCATTGTGGAATGCATCGAGCGGCCATCACCGAACTTTGACGAGCGGCAGCTACCCGTGTCGATGATCGTGCTCCACTATACGGGGATGCCGGACGCGCAGGGCGCGCTGGATCGCCTGACTTCGCCCGAGGCGAAGGTCTCCTGTCATTATCTAGTGGATGAGGATGGCTCGACCTACCGGCTGGTGGATGAATCGAATCGCGCGTGGCACGCCGGAAAATCGCGCTGGCGAGGGATTAGCGACGTCAATTCCGCGAGCGTCGGTATCGAAATCGTCAATCCAGGCCACGAGTTCGGCTATCGCCCTTTCCCCGACGAACAGATTGCGGCGCTGATCCCGCTCGTTGCCGACATCAAGGAACGGCACGGGATTGGCCGCGGCAACGTCGTCGGCCACTCCGACGTCGCGCCGATGCGGAAGGAAGATCCGGGCGAGCTGTTCCCTTGGCATGCGCTGGCCAAGCGACGCCTCGCGCTTCCGAGCCCGACACGCGATCTCATCGATCCTTACTGGACAGACGCGGGGTTCCTGCTCGCGCTCGAGCGGTTCGGCTATGACGTGACGGATACCCAAAAGGCGGTGATCGCCTTCCAGCGCCGGTTTCGGCCCGACCTTATCGATGGGATCATCGACGGCGAATGCAGGGCGAAGTTGCTCGCACTTCTGCTGCCGCGTCCGCAGTGATTCGGAAATTCCGGCCGTCTTCACTATATCGGTTTTGCCAGAGGGCCGGGCGGCCGCGGGCTTCGCAAGAAGCCCGAGGAAAGTCCGGGCTCCATGGAACCACGGTGCCGGGTAACGCCCGGCGGGTGACTTAGCCTCGGCGACGTTGCTCAGGGATAGTGCCACAGAAAGGACACCGCCCGGTCTCGGCCGGGTAAGGTCGAAAGGGTTCGGCAAGAGCGTACCGCGGTCCTGGCAACAGGGCCGGCACGGTAAACCCCACCGGGTGCAAGACCGAATAGGGGCGCCACATGAGCCTGGTTCCGGCTCGGCGCCCGGGTTGGTTGCTTGAGGGACGGGGCAACTCGTCCCCTAGAGGAATGGCCGCACAGTCGCGTCTTCAAAAGCGCGATGGACAGAACCCGGCTTACAGGCCCTCTGGCACATTTTTCGTCATCGCGAGCGCAGCGAAGCGATCCGTGAAGCATTACGGGATTGCTTCGTCGCTTTGCTCCCCGCAATGACGCTGTGAAGGAAGAGAATGGTTCGCCAAAAAAGATCCGACGACTGGGGCTTTCCGCGCTGGCGCTCATACGGCGACAAGGGCCGCTCCGCGGCCAAGCTGCGCCTGTGCGATCGCGAGGGCTGCAGCGAAATTGGCGACCGCCCTGCTCCGAAGGCGCCGCACAGCCGGGAGCGCTGGTATTTCTGTGAAAACCACGCCGCCGAGTACAATAGGAACTGGAACTATTTCGCGGGCCTCAGCCCTGAGGAAGCGGCGCGCCGAGCCGCTGACGAGGAGACCGGAGCCAGGAGCTATCGCCAGTCCGCCCAATGGAAATGGGCAGGCCCGGGCGACGGCAGCCGGAGCCGCGATGAAATGCGCGCCCTGGACGCGCTGGAACTCGAAATCGATGCCGATTTCAAGGCGATTAAGGCTGCCCACCGTCGCCTCGTCAAGGAAACGCATCCGGACGCAAATCCCGGCGATGCGGAAGCCGCCAAACGCTTCAAGCAGGTGCAGGCGGCTTATGACGTCCTGAAGAAGGCGGAGGAACGCAAGAACGGCAAGGCGGCCTAAGCCGGTCTGGCTATCCCTTGGGCGACCGGCGGTCTCCCTTGCGCCGATCGCCGCGCCTCCGCTCGCCCTGTGGAAGTTCTTCTTTCGGCCTGCTTGCCGTTCGGCGATCCGTTTTTCGCCGCTCGGTCTTTCGACGATCCTGCTGTGAGCTACCGCCGAGCTGTCCGACGTCGATGGTGACCGAATCCACGTCCGGATCCAGCTTCGCAAGACGCGTCTTCACGGCCGCGACCAGCTGAGGCAGGTGAGTTCGAACGAATTCGCACCGTTCGTCATCGGACATGTCCGCCCGTTCGAATCCGACGAAGGCCGCGATTGCATCCTTTGAGATGCTGATGGCCCGAAGCTTTCCGTTGACCCAGATGTCCACCAGCGTGTCGGTTCCGCTGGCCCGTATTGAATCGTTTTCCATTCCCTCGCTCCCAGCAGCGGAAGAACCGCCGACGCCTGGTCCCCGGTTGTTTGTATCATGCCCCGAGCGCTTGCCCAGTGGCTTCTAGCTAGGCGGCTGCGGCGTACCTCTCGGCGGTCTGCTTCACGAGCGCGATCATGTTCGGCACGCCCTGGGTTCGATTGGCACTGAGGTGCTTGCGAAGCTCGAACGGAGCCAGGGCTTCCTCGATATCCATCTTGGCGACTTGCGCGGCCGCCTTGTCCTGCACGGCCGAGAGGATGAGCGCGACGATCCCCTTGGTGATTGCTGCGTTGCTGTCGGCCAGGAAATGGAGCCTGCCCTCGCTAGCTGTCGGATAGACCCAGACGGAGGCGGAGCAGCCGCGAACCTTCGTGCTGTCGGTCTTCAGCGCGTCGGGCATTGGTTCGAGCTGGCGGCCGAGGTCGATCAGCAGGCGATATCGGTCTTCGCCGTCGAGCAGCTCGAACTCTTCGTAGATTTCACTGAGCGGTGGCAAAGGCACGGGAGCGAGATAGTCTCCGGCCCTGCGGGTGTCACTGCCCCACTATCGGTCGCGAAGAGACTCGATCTCCCGCGACAGGCTGTTTTCCTTCTCGACCGTGATCCGCTCCAGCACCTTGAGGCGCTCCTTGAGCTGCGAGACCTCGTCGCGCAGCCGCTGGTTCTCCACCTGGGCCTGGCCGTCGTCCGAGCAGGCGACGCCACGACGAAACGGTCCTCGGATCCGAGCCCGTATGATTGACGCGACCATGACGATCGCAACGATGATGACTGCGGTGAGCTGCCCCCCGTCCATCAGGCCTGGTCCTCCTCTGTGATCCGGTCGCGGTCGCGTAGCGCTTCTATCTGCGCAGCTGTCTGCACTCCGCTGTCGGTGGCGATCCGTTCGAGAACCCGGATACGTTCCTGAAGCTGGCCGATCTGTGCCTGGAGCCGGGCATTTTCGGCGTCACTGCTGATGCCGTCGCGCATCTCGCGCATCGATCTCACGGGAATGCCCATCTTGTGCCGGATGATCGAGAAAGCGAACACCAGGATCAGCACGGCAATAACGAATTCGAACGGATTCATTGAACGCTCTCCGGGACCGGCGACTCAG